>Ga0115006_10002991_pt1 | contig 11345 bp, 14 predicted proteins | sample ArcOceMetagenome_3_FD_88943 | JGI IMG/M metagenome (GOLD analysis project Ga0115006, IMG submission 88943) | Marine eukaryotic phytoplankton communities from Arctic Ocean - Arctic Ocean- Svalbard ARC20M Metagenome | ecosystem: Environmental > Aquatic > Marine > Oceanic | place: Arctic Ocean...
AGAGGGCAGCGAGAGTGTGCTATGGCTGGGGCATCTGCAAGTTGTCATCATCCGCGATGCCCTGTTGTCCATGCTCGCCGTTTTCCAGGGCCCCCAAGAGCCAGCCGCCTCCCAGCAGACTAGTGCAGCGCAGCCTAGTGCAGCGAGGTCGCACAGCGCGAGTGGGGCTGCAGTTAGGAGCACGCAGCCGCATCAAGAGGCGACACAGCCTGTGCAGGATGCTCGTGTGCCGACATCTGCGGCAGCAGAGCCGGCCAAGGTAGCTCAATTGTTTGCAGGCAATCAGCAAACACTCAGGGGCATGCGTACGCGCGTTTCAGGGCACAATGTACATCAGTGGGCAACATATGCACAATGTATATCACGTGTACGGTGCTGTGTTTCGGAATGATCTTTTCAGAATGATCTGTGCGAGCTTGGCATGTTTGGATGGGGCAAGCAAGTGACACCTGTAGTGCCTGTAGCAAGTGACTCCTGTAGTGCCCGTAGATGCCAGATCTCATCAAGGGTGGTTCCTGGGTCTGCGAGCAGGGCACGAAGATGGTGGTGCAGCTGCTGGTAGATCGGCCACGAGTGGTGCTAGTCGACGACTGCAAGAATGCCAAGAGCAAGGTGGTGGTGCTGCAGACCTGCTTCATGGCCAAACACACGTATCTTGCAAACGGCGACCAACAGGGGCACGCCCACTTGCAAGGTGTGGTGCGCCGTGGGGGGTGCAGTGGGTGGCGGGTGGTGCGTCCTGTTTGCGTCCTGTTTGCGTCCTGTTTGATAAGCTTAGCTCTCTCCGCGTTGTGCTTGACCAAATGTGTTGGAACCAGTGCCCTTGGCGGCTTGTGTGTTCCCCACGTTCACGTGCACACGGTCGCCATGAACAGGGCCGCCCCTCTTGCGCGGTTGAAGCCTGCTTTGCTGACTCTGACGTTGCGCATAACGTTGGTTTCTGCCGTGTCCAGATTTCTGTTTGCTCGTGCAGGGTGGAGAAGCCAATGGAGGCGGCGGTGATGCGGTTGTGGGGCACGCGGGGGACTCGGACCGTGACGATGCGGAGGCGTGTGCTAGCTCGACCGGAGCAGAGATTGAACGAGCAGCAACATGGGACGCCAGTTCTGCCGGCACTCATGGTGCGCTCACGACATATATTCTGGAACCGACGTCGGTGTCAATGGAGTATGCTATTTGCAGACCTGCACCAGCGCTGCGCGACGACCAGTCACATGCCCGTGCCGCCATGGCTTCTGCCCCCTTGATCTCTCTGTCCGTCATGGCCTCGGACGTCGAGGGTAATCTGAACCCTCGCCTACACTATCGCCTACTGACCCTGTGCCCCCGCTCTGCTGGCTGACAAGCCTTCTTGTGTTTGCCGAGTTCTTGGTTGCCACAAGAGCGGAGGCGCATGGGTGGCAACGACGCTTGCCTACAGCACTTGCCAACAGCACTTGCAGGGCCACGCCTGCTGCTCAAACGCTTGCTCCACATCCTTTGTTGCTGCCATGCTACGTGGCAAATCCCGCGCCGTCTGGTCTGAAGGCAAGGGCGGGGGCGTGGACTGAAAACTTGGCATGTGTCTTGCGCAGTGTGTATCAGCTATCAAGAGGCACACATGCTGCTCAGAGTGCTGCAGGAGCTTTCGGCCCCCTCTTCGCCCGCCTGCACGAGTGACGAGGGGCCTTCGGACACGATGCTAGGTGCACAGGAGGTGGCAAGCTCAGGAGATGACGAGCAAGCCCAAGTTGCCGCGTCTGGAGAGGGGGACAAGGAGATGCACGTCGAGGTTGCCTCGATGCGCATTACCGTCGTCAATGACTGCGCAGGATACAATGAGCCCTTTGTGGTGCTTTGCCTGCAGCGGTTAAATGGCATGCACCTGGCTCGGAGGGCCAATCTTGCACCCAATCTTGCACCGTACCCTCCTGCATCTGCCTGCCAGGAGGAGGAGGACCAAGGCATGTATGAAGGCATGTTCGAATCGTGCTCTGTCGTGGCCGCACGCATACAGGTCATGTGGTGCTTTTGTTGAAACAGCGAGCATCTCACACGGTTTGCCCCAGGGTCAGTCGGCGCGGGGCTCAGGGTCAGTAGGCGATAGTGTAGGCGAGGGCGTGTTACTAACTCTCCTACGCACTTGCATGGCACGGGCAGGCGTCGGTGTTCAACCAGCGGATGCTCCGGTTCGAGCCCATCCTCGAGGAATGGCCGGTCTCTGTCGAGATGAGCCTGACCCTATCTGACGAGAAAGGCGCCGAAAGTGGCGCCAACGTGCCGCCGCAGACGTTGAGCGCGGGAGAAGAGGACGGAGGCAGTGGGAGGACGTGGGTGCACTCAACTCATGTGCACTCGCAGCATCTCCTCAACTTGAATCTGACGGAGCACCAGATGAACAGTATCTGCACCACCTTGCTTGCCTGGCGCACAGACCTCGACAGTGCCACGCCAGAGGCAGAGGGCCATCCCGCACCTCGAGCATCCGCGACGCCTGGTCCGCGTGCGGGGGCAAAAGGTACAAAACAGGCAAGTACTGCCAAGCACTGCGCGTACCGCATCTCCAATCGCTGTGGGCTGCCTCTGCGCATCTCTTCGACTTTGTCGCACGCGCAACCACAAGCGGCAGGCGCTGGCAGCAGCCAATACGTCGCTGGCAGCAGCCAATACGTGTCGCCCATGGACTGCCAAGCTCTGTGCTTCATGCAAGACCTGTGGCGCAAATCGTCGGAGCGCGGCAAGGGCTCTGGCAGGCGCTCTAGCGGCTCGCACCAACGTGCACGGGTGCTCACCTTGTGTGTGGCGCTGTTGCAAGACTCGCCTGAAACAACAAGCAGCTCGCCCACTGTGCGGCCGGCCCCAGATGTTGGCCCAGGTAGCATGGGTGGTAGCATGGGTGTGCAGGATGACGCGCAAACCTTGGCGCCGCACCAGGCCCTGGCCTCGTTCTTTCTGCCTCTTCTCCTTGATGCACACGAGGCGCAGACCAAGGTTGGCTGCTCTTTCTGCATCGGGCAAGGCCATTGCGCTCCTCCCTGCCCTTCCCTGCTCTTCCCTGCTCTTCCCTGCATCTTGCTCACCTCCCTGCTCCTCCCTGCATCATGCTCACAGTAAGGCCTGGTGAATGTGATGTAGGCATAACGATGCATGCATGCATCTGAATCATGTGCGCAGGTATGGCGAATGCCAGATGGCGCAGGTGTGCTGGCGCAAGTGGAAATAGACCGCGTGACGTGCTGCACGCACGTGACCATCCGGAGCCAAGTGACGCTCCAGAACAAGTGTCACCTGCCCCTCCAGGTCCTCACCGCTCCCCTTCTCCACCCCGAGTCTGCTCAAGCTTGTGGACGAGTAGGCAATGTTTTGTCAAGTGGTGCAGGCAGTGTGACATGACATGTGCCAATGCCAATCCGCCCACACATGTGCCAATGCCAATCCGCCAACAGCCCGCCAATCCAACGTGTGCTGCCCGGTAGCCTACACTCTCGCCTACTCACCCTGTGCCCCCCGGCCTACTGACCCTGTGCCCCGGGGCCAGCTCTGGCCCACAGGGTCAGTAGGCGCGGGTCACAGGGTCAGGGTCGTGGAGAGTGACGGAGAGTGACGGATAGGATGTCATGAATCAACGAGTGCATGTGATGAATCAACGAGTGCATGTGATGAATCAACGAGTGCATGTCATCAATGTGCAGGTCATGCTGTACCGGGATTCAGACCATGTAATCTCCTTCCAAGCTATTCTGCAACCATATTCGGTGGCGTGTCTACCTCCGCACGTGGTCATAGACGAGGGCGACCACCACGTGGCGGCCCGTCCTGTGATCATGCACTCGGCTGACGACGGAGAGGTGGGTTACGGCGGAGGGGAGGTGGTAGAGGACGAGATGCAGCAAGATTGGAGTGAATCCGCCGTGGTGATTTCCGGCCTAGACCACGTCCTGGTGAGCAGGAGCAAGCGTCTGGCCGATCTTCCCTCCCCCCCCCGGCTGCCTGCACGTCAAAACAAAGCGTCTGGCTGCGAGATGGACGACGAGGAGGAGGAGGGCAGGGAGGGCAGGGAGGGCAGCTGGTTCGTGCGCACCCTTGCGCACTTTGAACATGTCCAAAGTCTCGGGGTTGCCGCCTCAAAGGCTCCGCACAACGGCGCCTCCCGCATGGCAAAAGCGCACTCGAATCTCTGGCCCCCATTGCCGCCGCGAGCAGATGCAGCGGGTGAGGGGGAGAATGGCTGCGAGGAGGACGGGAGCGACGGCACTTTCAACTTGGTCACGTTGAGCTTCGTGCCGGTGCTCGCCATTCGCAACTTGCTGCCGTCCCCCGTCAGGGTGGCCTTTGTTTTGGAAGGCCACGACGCTCCACTGCCCGGGCACGAGGCGGCATCGGGGCAGCTGCTGCCAATCCACCACTTTGGCCTGTCTGCCAAGGTGTCCATTGGCCTTGCCATGCCGGGGCTGGAGGGGGCGTCAGAGTTCGTGCCTGTGTTCAATCCCAACGGCTCGGCGCCCGAGAACCACGTGACAGTGTACGACGAACATGGGCTGCTCTTGCGCCTGTCGCTTGCGCACGTGCAGCGGGCGCAACAAGTCTTTGAGCTTGCCATCAGCGCGCCCTACTGGATCATGAACCGTTGCACCTTTCCCGTCCAGCTAGGCCAGAAGTGGACCGCTTCCAACGTGACCCTGGTCGGAGGCCAACCCTCACGCACACCACGTGAGACGCTGCCTCCTCCTTGGCCCAGTGAGATGCTTGTAGGTGGAGGCGAGGGCCGGACGGCAGACACTACGCCAGGCGAGGGCCGGACGGCAGACACCACGTCTGCCGCCGCCCGACACGAGCGCAGCGCAAGCTGCGCTTCTGGGTCCTTTGGCACTGCTGGCACGGCTGGCTCTTCCCGCCCGTGTTTGCGACAAGACACGCAGCAAGATGGCGCCCTGGTCGAGGTGGTCGGACACGCGTCGGCCGGGAAGCGAAAGCAAGGCTCGAGTGAGGCTGCTGGTACGCAAGGCTCGAGTGAGGCTGGCAGTGCGGCTGGCTATGCTTCTCCTGCCACTGTCCATGGGGGAGCGTCCGTGAGAGAGATTCTACAGGGCTCGGTGGCGCCCATTCCCTTTTCCTTTCATTGGAAGGTGGACGTGGGCGGGAGCAAGGCGACGGTGAGGCTGGGGCCTCCATATTCCCGATACAGTGCGCGCGACGGGACGCATGTGGCGTGCGAGTGGAGCAGCGCCTTCTCCCTCGACTCCCTGAGCGCGGATAGGCCGCTTACCCTCGTGGCCGACGGCTTCTCTGTGGACATAGTTGCCAGCATCAGCATGGGGCCAGGAGTGCTGCGGCAAACGCAGCACAAGACGCGCATCGTCTCCCTGCTTCCGCGTTACGTTGTGTGCAATAATCTTTCGCAGCCGATACATGTGTGTCAGGTCGGAGCGGAGGAGGCAAGCACGTTGCGGCTGGATGTGGGGGAGATGCAGGTGATCAGATGGCACGACGAAAGCCCCCACCGACGCGTTCGTGTGCGCCTGCTCTCAGAAGCGCGCACAGGGTCGGAAGAGGAAGCGGGGGCTTGGGGGTGGAGTGGACCCGTGTCGGTGGACGCCCTGGGCTACAGGCCCCTCAAGCTTCGCCACACTCGCGCCCTTGAATCTGCATGCTCGCCATGCTCGACGAGCGCCAATCTTCTGCTGCACGCGGCCATGGAAGGGCCCGTCACATTCATTAATGTGCATCCGGAGGGAGAGAACGGAGCGCTCGAGGTATGCAACGAGACGCGCGACGTCAAGGCGTGCTTTCGGCAGGCACACGTGCCGCGCCATCTCGAAGAGCAGGCCTCCCCCTCGTCAGCTGCGCCCTACTGCTGGGACTATCCTGAGGCCGAGCCCATTCTGCAGATGCGCTTTGTGGTGGACGGGCACGAGGTGGCAGCACGCGAGTACAACATGGATCGCCTCGGCGCCTTCCCGCCCCTCGCCTGGTCCAAGCTCGCCTCCCTCCAGGCTGCGGGTGCCGCAGACGGGAAGGAAGAAAGGATGGAGGGAGTGCTGATGGTCTCGGTGGTGGCTCGCGGCCCTACCAAGGTGCTCCTGATTCAAGACTTGCTACCCTCTCCCACCCACTCCCTTCCTACTTCATTGCCTACACCATCTCTACGAGCAGCAGGAGGCAGAGGCGAGCAGCCGACGCCAGATGAGCGCAAGCGCCACATTGCCATGCCGTGCCCCGTGCCACGTTTTCTCACGTCTACACGGCACACGGTAAATTTGGCGGGTCTCGGAATCAGCATTATTGATGGGCGGCCCGAGGAGCTTGTCTACATCTCGGTTTTGGCCTTCCGCGCCACCTCCGTTGTGTCTCGAGGTCCTCCCGAGGCGCATGCCTGCTCTTTGCCTGCTGCTCTTTGCTTACTGCTCACGGCTGATTGCAGCGTCTGCCCTGGGCGTGGCACGGCGAGGTTGCCCAACGCATGTGCCACATGCGTTGGCCTCTCGCGAGCACGAGCCTGGGGTTTGCTTGATGGCTGTTGACATTTGAATGTTTTGTACGATACTGGCCGCAAATGCACATGGCAGCATGGCACCTTACCGAGTTGGCGCTGGGCAACTTGCAAGTGGACAACCAGACGAGCATAGGAGCGCCAGTGCTCATCGGCCCAGACACGTCCTCAGCACGGCACCAGTCCTCCTCCTCCATGGCCGCACAGCGCACGCCACCGCATTTTGCCGCTCCCCGTGCCGACACCGTGCTAAGCTTTCTCGAATCTATGCCCTCGTCCTCAGCGCGCGCCCGTGCTGCTCGTGTGGAGGAGCAGCAAGACAGTGCGCACGCGTCGGCAACGCTCAACGCCAGTGCTGCACACACGCTCGGGGACTACCTGTGTGTCAAAGTGTCCAAGCTGACAGACAACAGCAAGCTCAATTGCTTCGACACGGTCGAGGTGGCCCTGGCCGACACGTTTGTGGATGTGGACGAGACGGTGTTGGTGCGCTTGGTTGCCGCCTTCACTGGCATTCTCACTGCCTTGTCGTTGCCCGACTTGAAGGAAGATGATGTGGAGGACATGGGGCGCATGCTGCAACTGAATGCGGGCGCCCTGGGAGCGCTTGACCTCTCGTTGACCGGCCCAGATCGCAGTCGGAGCGATCAGAAGTGGACATACATCGAGAGCCTGCGCATCCAGACCATCCGCCTTTACCTCACTATACACTCTTCCGACGACGCACACGGCCTCCTTGAGAGCCTTGGGCCGCTCTCCAAGTTGCCCATGTTCGCGCTGGTCGAGGCGTTCAAGGCCATGGTGAGTAACGTGGACAGAGCTCCCATTGTCCTCCACAACATCTCCTGGGACCGTCCGTTCCTGCCGCAGAAGGAGCTCGTGAGTAGAATGACCAAGCATTACACGAGCAACCTCCTCTATGGCTTCTACCGCCTCGTCGGCTCGCTCGAGGTGCTGGGGAACCCGATGGGTCTCGTTTCAAACATCTCGCAGGGTGTGACGGGCTTGATGGACCACACGGGCTCGGGGTTTCGCGACATGCGGCAGGGGCATTTCGGGGCCATGGGCAAAGACCTGGCCCTCGGCGCTGCCTCCCTTGCCGCTGGCACTGTGCAGGGTGTCTTCGGATCCGCCTCGTCCCTGTCGCATGCCATGGTCAAGGGCATGGCGCAGCTCACCTTCGATGGCGACTACAAGCGGGCCAGAGCGCTCATGGACCACGACCGCCCGTCGCACCTCGCTCAGGGCATTTTGCAGGGCAGCAAGCGCCTCGGGCGGGGCCTCTTTGAGGGCGTCACGGGCGTTGTGGGTCAGCCCGTCAAGGGCTTGCGCAAGGGGGGGGGCACTGGCGCCCTCAAGGGGTTGGCCAAAGGCATGGTGGGCCTCGTGGTCAAGCCCGCCGCGGGGTTGGTGGACATGGTTGCCTACACGTCCGAAGGCATGCGCAACACCCCCGGGTATCTATCCAAGAGGGCCCTCGTGCTCCGCGTACGCCTTCCGCGGGTGTGGCCGCCTGGAGCACCAGTTTCCGCGTTTGATGCGCGCGCTGCCATAGGAGCGGAGCTATTCGCCCGCCTCTGTGCGCAGCAGGGATGGAAAGCTATCGAAATGCAGAGGCTGCCGTACACCTCGCGCTCTGCCCAAGACGCCGAGCGCCGCCTGACCATACGCGAGGAGGGCGAGCGCGTGTGCCACCATGCCGCCTGGCTTGACAGCGCGCTGGGTCCTGCCGTCATGTTTGTCACTACCCACCGCCTCATCGTGTGCGCACAGAAGAAGCGCCAGGCTGGACAGGCGCTGCCGGAGCTGAGGCTCAAGGTGGCGGTGCGACTAGACAAGGTCTGCCAGCTGCACGTGCACGGCGCATCGCTGCATATCCTCGCCTTGGGTGGCTCAGAGAGTGTGTGCAGCGAGGTTCCGTGGCTGGCCTGCTGGGGCCGACGCCCCCCTGCCTACCGACGCGCACTTGTCGCGGCCGGCGCGGGCGCGGGCAAGAAGCACCTTGTAGTTGAGCTCAATGTGCCAGAGCCGCGCCTGCGCAGGTGGATGGTACAGACGATCCAGGTCGCCTGTGCTTCTGCTGGGCCACTGCACGGCAGCCAAGCTCCTGGCAGCCATCCTCCCTCCCAAAGGCCCACTTGTCAACTGCTCGAGGGCGGGGACAACCAAGCAGACGCACATGCAGGCACGCGTGCTCTGACCAGGATGACCCTCGTTGTCCAGCGCGTAAGTCGTTTTTTCTTGCTGTCGTTTCCTGCTGTATGCGTCCGTTGCGTCCGTTGGTTGTGTCACAGGGGTTGTGTGAGAGGGGTTGTATGGTGCCAGCTGCCAGTAGCAGCGAGGAGATGCGGTCTCTCCGCTGCCTTCTCACACCCTACGCCACCTCTTTTGGGCAGGCTCTGATTGGCCAAGGGCACATGCTCTATGTGATCGACATTAGCCTCCCCGCCTTGCCCTCGGGTGACGTGGGAGGCCAGGGAGATTGTGACAGAGACGCTTCAGACGCTTCAGACCCTTCCAGCAGCACCAGGGGGCAGCGGCAGGCGATGCACTGGACCATCTACAAACGGTATTCAGAGTTTGATAGGTTGCGGCAGCTCTTGCTGGCCAACTGCAAGGCATCTAGGTCCATTCCAACAGGGACAGCATTCAGCATCCCAGACATTCCTCCCAAGCGCTGGCGCAACCGCACGCCAAAGGTCGCCGTTGCCACGCCTGTGTGTCTCTGTGTATCTCTGTGTACACCTGTTGCTGCCGAGTTTTGGCGAGCGGGATGCTGCGTGAAAGGCAGAGTACGGGCTGGGCTGGGCTGCGTGCGTGCGGCATAGCGTGCGTGCATACAGCACAGCATTCTACCGCGTAGCTTTGGCCCTGCACATTCAAATAGGCGTGTATCACTCACAGAGGCGTGTATCAACCTCCTCATGCGTGTATATGTAAAGCATGGGCGTGGTCTCGCGCTGCCATCCTGTTGCGTGCTCCGCAGGCTGTTTGTACTGATAAGCACGCGAGGAGGAGAAGTTGACTGGGTGAGGATGGGGCAGGTGGTGCAAGAGCGCATCGCTGGTCTCCAGAGCTTTCTGTCACAGGTTATTCGCGTCTTGTGACATGTTTGTTGGTCGCATGTTGCCTCCCTTGCCGTCTGTCGCCACAGACGTTTTATTGCACAGTGCAGGGCGGAAACACGAGACAAGAGCTTGAAAGGAATATACCTCGAATGCCTCCCACATGCAAAGGAATATACCTCGAATGCCTCCTACATGCTCCCCTGGTCGGCAGCACCATATCCTCACCCCGAATAACCCCACTGTCTCTGCGTCTCTTGCGTTCATGAGCAGGTCACAAGACAGCCCAATGTACCCGCCAACGCCGAACTGTTGGCCAGATTCCTCATGGCCAAGTCTTGGCCATGAGGAATCTGGCCGTCTCCTCTTGCATTCCAAGACGGCCGCCCGTCAGGTGGGCTTGGCCTCAGGGTGTAAAGTAAAGTGTAAAGTGTATATACATTGGAGGTGCACATATTCATAGTGTAATGTGAATGGGTGTGATAATTCAACCTTCTGCAAAGCTGTGCCTGCTGCAAAGCTTTGCTCATATAATCAACAGAAAGTAAAAGCGTGAGAAATGGGCGAGCGCGTGGGGTGCTAGAGCAAGGGCCAGATGATGGTGAGCATCGTCATCATCTCGCCCTTGCTTCAATGGTCGAATGCAATTCCCGACCAAACTTGTCGGAGGAGCTGGTGGACCAAACTCGTCAATCATCAATGATGATGACCACATCAGAGCTCACACAGGCCGCGTGCGACGGCGCAGGGCCGGCCTCGTGCGCATCCGCTGCCTCCTGTGCCCCTCCAGCTATGCCTCGCTCTTCTCCTCTCACGCCCCCGCCTGCGGGGCCATGAGAAGCGTAGTGCGCAACATCCGGTCCTCCCAGTCCTCCCAGTCCGCCTGGCCACGGTGCCTCGTCCAAAGAATCGTGCGCGTGCTCTGAAAAGAGCCCGGGGTCCAAGTCGCCCCACCGCGCGTCCTCTGTCGCATGTCGTATGTTGGTGTATGCAAGTGCATGTATGTGTGTGTTAGTGTGTGCACACGAGCGGCCAGGGGAGAAGCAGTCGGGGCATTCAGACAGAGAGAGGCAGAGAAGTAGTGGGGGCATGCAGGCCAGTCATCCTTCTTCAAAAACACAGATGGATGCAGAGTCGAGCATGTTGATGCAACAGTCGTCGAGAGCATGGGCGCGCAACGCGGCTAAGACTAGGACGCTCACATGACCACTCCACACCACACCACACCACACCACACCACACCACAACACACCACAACAGCCAAGGACACAGAGGGGGCGAGACCGAGCGGCAAAGAATCGTCGGCGAACGACCAGTCCGCCATGCCCGCACCACCACCACCGTCGCCACCACTCAAGCCTAGTCCGCCGCCACTCGCCGCTTGCTCTGATCCCTCGTCCAGGGCGGGCGCTTTGGGACGCGACCCCGCGGCGGCATGCGGCACGTGCTGCATTTTTGGCCGCTTGGCCGCCCCTTGGTCCCTGCGTATCAAAACCCAACTCGTTGATGCTTCTCTCAGCGGCGCCTGGTGCCTGACGTGCAAGCAAGACACGCACGCATGCAGGCAAGACACGCACGCAAGATAGGAGCTAGCATACGGAGGCAGCTAGCATACCCGTGTGCCGAGAGGGCCGCGGCCGCGGGCTTGTCAAGTACTTGGGTGAAGGAGGCGTCCGGCATGATCCGGCACTTGTCGGCGTCACTCGATACTCCCGCCAGCACCTGCCCTCCCCCCGTCCGTGTCACACCACTCCGCTTTCTTTGCTACCTCGGCCGCAGACGCACTCCTGTACTGTGCGCGTCATCTGGCT
>Ga0115006_10002993_pt1 | contig 11342 bp, 8 predicted proteins | sample ArcOceMetagenome_3_FD_88943 | JGI IMG/M metagenome (GOLD analysis project Ga0115006, IMG submission 88943) | Marine eukaryotic phytoplankton communities from Arctic Ocean - Arctic Ocean- Svalbard ARC20M Metagenome | ecosystem: Environmental > Aquatic > Marine > Oceanic | place: Arctic Ocean...
CCCGGCGTCCTCGAGCTTCCTGGCGAGGTCGTGGTGCTTGGGCCGCGGCATGCGCGCGCCGCTGCCGTTGAGCGTGCCGAGCCGGCTCGAGCCGATGTCCTGGCTCGAGGCCGGAACTCGCGCACTCTGCGGGCGGCCGACCACCACCCGGCCCGTGCCGGTCCGAGGCGACGACGGAGCCGAGCGGGTCGCGCCCGCAGAGCGCGTGTGGGGGGACGAGGCCAGGCTCATCGTGGCCATGCTTGCCGCGGAGGGCATGGTGAGTGGGGCCGCTGCAGCCGCGGTCGTGAGCGGATGACTACGAAACAGACACAGCGCCGTCTTGGCCTCTCGGCTCTGTCCGAGGCGGACAGCTGCTCTGAGTTGTGTTGACATGCGTTTCTCGTAAGAGGAGATACCCAGAACACGGTGCGGTGTGTGGCGCCGATGTGTCAGAGCTCCACCTTTTTTTCTGCGAAAAGTCATTCGGAACGTCGACAGGCTCACAGCCTGCTCTGCGCGCCCCCGGCACCGGCACCGGCCTGCCGCCGGCGCCGCGCGAGCGTCTCCGCCAGGCTGGCGCCGCTCTCGGCGGCCGCGACGAGGAGCGGCGACGGCGTCCAGCGGCGGGCGAAGGCGTCGCCGAGGTCGGCGCGCGAGGCGGCGACCTCGCGCATGCGGCGGAGCACGTACGGCCAGCCGAGCTGCGTCTCGGCCCAGTGCATCGGCCCGCCGCGCCACGCCGGGAAGCCGTAGCCGAAGACGTAGACGACGTCGATGTCGTCGGGCGCGCGCGCGACGCCCTCGTCGAGGCAGCGCAGCCCCTCGTTGACCATCGGCAGCAGGCAGCGCTCGACGAGCTCGACGGCGCCGGGCGGCGCGACGCCGCCGCCGCCCTCGGCGCGCGGCGCGTGCGGCGCGCAGATGCCGTTGCGCGCGCGGTGCGCCCGGAGCAGCGCGCCCAGCTGCGGGTCGGGCAGCGGCAGCCGGCCGCCGCCGACGGCCCTGTCGTACCGGTAGTAGCCGGCGCCAGACTTCTGGCCGATCCGCCCCTGCTCGTTGAGCAGGTCGACGAAGTGGGCGCGCGGGTCGAAGGCGCCGCTCGCCCTGCGCGGCGCGATCCCGATCTCGAGGCCGGCGAGGTCGCCCACCGCAAACGGGCCCATCGCGAGGCCGAGCGTCGTCGTGAGCGCCGCGTCGACGGTCTGCGGCGGCACGCCGTCGCCCACGAGCAGCTGCTGCGCCTCGTGCGAGTACGGGCCGAGCATCCGGTTGCCCACGAAGCCCGCGCAGTTGCCGACGAGCACCGCCACCTTGCCGATCCGCTGCGAGAGCAGCGTGACCGCCGCCACGACGCGCGGCGCCGTCTTGGCGCCGCGCACGTTCTCGACGAGGCGCATCACGTTGGCGGGCGAGAAGAAGTGCATCCCCATGACCATGTGCGGCCGGCGCGTCGCGGCGGCGATCGCGTCGACGTCGAGCGCCGACGTGTTGGTGCACAGCAGCGCGTGCGGCGCGCAGACGGCGTCGAGCTTGCCAAAGATGGACAGCTTCACCTCCATCGACTCGAAGGCCGCCTCGACGACCATGTCGGCCCTCGCCAGGTCGGCCATCGCGAGCGTCGGCGTCAGCAGCGCGCCCTGCCGCTCCGCGTGCGCCGCGCTCATCTTGCCGCGCTTCACCTGCTTGGCGGTCTCCGCGCGGATCACGCCGACGCCGCGCTCGAGCGCCGGCGCCGTCGTCTCGAGCAGGATCACCGCGTAGCCGGCGCGCAGGAAGCACGTGGCGATGCCGCTGCCCATCAGCCCGGCGCCGATGACGCCGACGGTCTTGACGGCCGCGGCGATCGCGCGCCCCTCCTTGGCCGACGCCGCGCCCGGCGCGAGCTCCGCCAGCTTGGAGACGTTGCGCTGCGCAAAGAAGAAGTGGCGCAGCGCCGCCGACTGCGGCGACGCCATCAGCCGGCCGATGCCACGCCGCTCGGCGGCCATGCCCGCGTCGAACGGCCGCCCGTCGACCGCTGCCGCCACCACGTCGCAGATTTCGTGGCGCGCGTCGGCGCCGCGCTGCGGCGGCGGCAGCTTCGCGCGGCGCTCCTCGATCGCCGCGAGCGCCGCGTCGCCCGTCGCAGTCGGCGCGCGCAGACTGAGGCGGCGCGCGTCGAGCGCGCCGGCCGAGACGCCGGCGAGCAGCGCGGCCGCCTCCTCGACGGGCGCCGACTTGCCCTCGACCAGCTTGTCGACGATGCCGAGGGCGGCGGCCTTCTTGGCGGCGACGGGCGCCCCCGACAGGATGATGTCGAGCGCCGCCGCGACGGGCACGAGCCGCGGCAGCCGCTGGGTGCCGCCCGCGCCGGGGAGGATGCCGAGCTCCACCTCGGGCAGGCCGACCTTGGCGCTCGACGCGGCGACCCGATAGTGGCAGCTGAGCGCCACCTCGAGCCCGCCGCCGAGCGCTGTGCCGTGGATGGCCGCCGCCACCGGCTTGGGGCAGGCCTCGATGGCCGCGCACACGTCGACGAGGTTTGGTGGCGCACCCGCCGCGGCGCTGCCAAACTCGCGGATGTCGGCACCCGCCGGGAACGTGGCGCCCCGGCCGGCGATGACCACCCGGCGGACCTGCGGATCGGCGGCGGCCCTGGCCACCGAGTCGACGAGGCCCTGACGGACCGCCTGGCTCAGCGCGTTGACCGGCGCGTTCTGCACCGTCAGGACGGCGACGGTGCCGGTGCTGAGCGTCGTGTAGGCTACAGCGGTCATATATGCGTCTGTAGTCTCGGCGAGGGTGCGACGGCACGATCTCGCTGTCGGCCGTGCCGGCCGCCACCACGTGGTTCGACTCCTCCGTCGCAATTCAAGGCCGTTGCAACACGCCTCATCTCTTTTACCTTTTTCCCGTAGGAAGAGGTTGTTCCTGGTTGGCTGGCTTTGCCTCCTCGTGCCTGCGCTACGCAGCTCCCCGGTCGCGCCCCATTGCGCGCCCGCGTTGTCGTGGCGCCACGGTTTGCCATTGCAGCGCAGCCAGCATGCTGGCGCTGGCTTCGCACGCGGCGACCGCGCAGACGGCTTGCAGCGACACGTGCATACATGCGAGCGACGGCGGCTGCGACGACGGTGGCCCGGGGAGCGAGTTTGGGCTATGCGAGCTCGGCACGGACTGCACCGACTGTCCAAGGTTCACACCTCCGCCGCCGCCGCCGCCATCTCCGTCGCCCCCTCCACCACCGTGTCCGTCACCGCCGCCACCGCCCTCGCTGCCTCCACCTACGCCGTCGGCGCCGCTTTCGCCATCGGCGCCACCTTCGCCGTCGGCGCCGCCCTCGCCGCTTCCGCCCGTGCTGCCTCCGCCCTCGCCGCCGCCACCGGGCGGTCCAGCACCGCCGCCGTGGCCGTCAGGCCCTCCGAGCGACGCGCCCCTGCCACCATCGACTCCATACGAGCCGTGTGACCACCTCGCACACTTCTTCGAGACGGGCCTCTGCGCGAGCTTCAGCATGGTCGGCATGTGGCGAGGCGCCGCGATCGGATGCTTGCTGGCGGGCGCGTGGCAACTTCTGCTGCTGCTCTTCCTGTGGCACCGGGTGATTTCACCCGAGGTGGTGGAGGACCTCATCAAGAGCAAGCGCAAGGCCAGACGGCCGGATCGCTCGTCGGCTGGGAGGGCGACGATCGTCGACGCCGACGGCGCCAGCAGCGCGGGCAGTGCCATCGTCCCGCACGGCTCGTCGTCACACGCCGAGGGCGACGTCGGCGCTCGACGGCGGGCGCGCGAGCGCGAGCGCAGGAGGCGCTCGCTGCGCAAGGGCTTCATCCTGTGGCAGCAGAGCTTGCGCGGGATGGTCGACCTCGCGACCGACCTGCTCTTCCTCCTTGTGCTGCGCGCCGACGGCGAGGCCGTGGCCTACGCGCCGCCGCTGCTGCGTGCGTCGGCGTCGCTGCTCGCGTGCGCGCTGCTCTTCAACCTGGGCGCGACGCTGTCGCTCTACTTCTCGCGCGTGCGCACGCCGGGCCAGCTGCGCCACCAGCTCTTCGACCTGCACACGACGCCGTCGTCGCACCGCGCCGCGTGGTTTGGCGTGGTGCTCTCGGCGACGCTCTTCAACGTGCGGCTGAGCCGGCTGTTCCCGTGGACGCGCGAGGCGCGCCCCGCCGCCGAGCGGCTCATCCAGCGCATCCACCTCGCATCGCGCTGCTGCGAGGACTTGCCGCAGCTTGTCATCGCCGCCATCTACCTATCGCTCGGCGGCGGGACCAGCTCGGAGAGCCGCGGCGCCGCCGCGCTGCAGCTACTCGTGTCGGGCACCTCGTTCGGCCTCGCGCTGCTCTTCCTCTGCCTACAGGTCGCCGACACGGCGATCGCCTCGCCGCCCACCGAGCCGCCCGCCGGCGCGTCCGACCCTGCACTCGCGCTGCCGGCGCCGCGCGACGGCGGCGGCGACGGCGGCAACGGCGACGGCCGCGGGGACGACGACGGCGGCGACGACGGCGACGGCGACGGCGACGGCGACGGGACGCTGCGACGGGTCGCCGCCGCGACGAGGACGGCCAACCCGCAGCAGCTCGAGGCGTGGCGCATCGCCACTGCGGGCAAGCCGCGGAGGGGCGCCAAGAAGCCGTCGTCGTCGTCGAAGCGGTCGCGGTGGTGGCGCTTCGAGCCGGTCGACAGCAGCGCGGCGTCGACGTCGGGCGTCGACATCGAGATGACCGAGCTCAACCTGCCGCGCAGCTGGAGGCAGTCGTTCAGGGCCAAGTTCAGTATGTCGCCGCGGTTTTAGCTGCGTGCGTATGGTTTCCGGTAAAAAGTATGTATTCAGAATTTTGACAGGGCGATGCTCATCAGTCAAGCATCAGCTACCGTAGACTGGTAGACAGGTAAATTCTCCTCCGGTGGCAATCGCGTTGCGTGTCTCCTTCTAGTGGGTTCGAAAGGCTTGCTCAATCGCCCAGTGGGTTCTGAGCATGCTTCGGAAGTAACAGCAGTACGAAGGCTTGACAAATCCGGCGTGGATGGCACCCGTATGGGTGTTGACGCCCTCGGGAAAGTTTGCGCTTATGTCGCACGACCATGGCTCACGGTAGCCAGCGTATGCCCAGGTACGCCCACGGGCCGCCAAGAGCTGTTGCACGCGCTGCTCCAAGCAAGAAACGTCGCGCCCGGCCATGGCGCGGTCGTTCGCCGGGTGGCGCGCGAGCCACAGACGACGCGGCGCAAGGGATTCGGCGAATGTGAAGGCGTTCTGCGCCGCCCACACCCAGTTCGGATTCAGCTGCACCGTGCCGTTTGGTCCGTGAATGTAAGTCTCGCCAACCGTTGTACCCCGGTTGCTGTAGAGGTCGTGGTAGCCGGACTGCAGCCAGACTGTGCGAGGACGAGCTCCGCACGCTGCGTCGACTATTCGTCGAATGGTTTGCTGCTCTTCCAGATCGGACAGTGCCTCCAATCCAATTCCAGCCGTCTGCCCACAAAAGAAGGCATGGTACGCACGGTGCACGGCAACAAAGTCGTCCGACGGCGAGTGTGTGGTGAAGTTGGCGTGGTTGGCGTGAAAGGAGAGGTGGAGCTCAGAGCGCTCGTTCGTAGTCGTCATTGTCGAGAAGCCGCCCTGTTCGTTCTGGATGCCCCGGCGCGTGACATTATGAATGAAGTGTCGGTACTCAGCCTCGCTGTAGCGGCCAAGCAGGACAGCCAGGTCCTCGGCAGTCTCCGTGGTCGTGGAATCTCCCAGAAGAATGACACACTGACCTCGCAGCATGCCCTCATGCCGACCTGGACGCAAACGCTTAAGCATGTAGCTAGGTATGCTCACCCTCCGAGTGCCCCAAAGTGCCAAGCTTTGAGTCCACGACCGGTTCAGCACAACACATTCACCCGGTGGATGCACCAGTCTTGCGCTGGCGTGGCACTCTCTCATGCTCAAGATGGGCTCCTTGGGCAGCGACGCCTTCGGCGGCAGCTTGAATGGCGGTAGCATGCGACACCGAGCGCCGGTGTAGGCGTACGACATTCACACCGAATTCCGGAAAGCTTGCGCATGCACACGCGCCGGCGTGCATTACAGTCTCTTTTTTTTACTTATCTTTTTTTCTCCTGCTAGACTACTAGTACTCACTGCTCGTAGACTCCTAGAAGAACGACTCGTAAATACCCCGCCGGTGTAACCCCTCCTCTCCGATCGCAGGGGGGGGGGGGTGGTACTGCCGTGACCGTGGGGTTAGTTTCCATCCACATCTCAACAGCGTCGCTCGCTGTTTCGTGTTTGCAGTCGTTATTTGAGGCTATTGAGGCGACGCGTTTGCTAGCTAGAAACCCCAGGACCCAGTTACTTTAGGGCGCCGCGAGTCGGCGCCCGCTCAGTAGCGGTGGTGAGGCGAGGTCGATTAAGCTTGGACAAGTTGTTGCGTTGTCGTCGGCCTCGACACTGCCGTTGTCGCTCCTACGCTCCTGCTGGCGCCGTCAGACCGCCCCGCGCCGTAGCGTAGTTCGCATCTGCCGGCGCCCGCGTTCAGACCGCCCCTCGCCGTAGCGTGGTTCGCATCCTCAGGCGTTTGTCTGCTCCCCTGCGCCTGTCTTCCTTGCATCATCTCCGGTGTTCAAAGTTCATCGAAGAATTTACGATATTTAGTTTGCGCGTGCTGCCTGCGTTGTTGCTATTGACGCCGCGGGGTTGAGGCTATTGAGGCGACGTGCTTGCCAGCTGGAGCCATGGACGCGCGGCCCTGGCCAGTGCTCCTCTCGGAGCTGACAAAGCACGAACGCGTGCAAGCGCACCAGTACACCACGTCGCTCTCTCGAAGCAGGTTGAGCTCGGTCATTTCCAGCTGCGAGTCTGGTCCACCGACCTACCTGCGCGTTGCCAAGACCGCCAGCACCAGCGTGCTCGACTACCTGCACCGCGCCAACTGCTCTTCCCACGTCCGCGCCGAGGACCACCACCGGACAGTCGCTTCACGGTTCCCAGCGAGCCAGCCGCTGTTGATCGTGCTCAGAGAGCCATGCGACCGAGCGTCTTCGATCCTTGCGCACTGGCGCTCTCTGGGCCCGTCGACCAACAAGAACGACGGCCGTCACCTCCTGGCCAACCTGACTTCCTACGCCGAGTACGTGTGGCGGCGATGGCGCCAGCTCAATGTGCGTCTCTCCACGCGACACACAATTATATACGACAGCAGGATTCTTAGCTCTCTCACATGCGCGCCTCGCCGTGCACAGGCGCCGTGGTCGGGTCGAACGGCCACCAACGCGCTGGCGTGGATGCAGAGCCGCTACGTCAACGGCTGCACGCGCTTTCTCTGCTTTGGTGCGCGTGCGCCACCATGCGTGGGTGCAATCCCACATCGCACGTTGCATGCCGACCCTTCGTGCGTTTCATCCATGCATGAACAGGCGATCGGCTCGAGGCTGGTCTACAGCGACTGTGCGCGAGCTCGCAAGCCCTCGCGCACGAGAACGCGGCCTCAAAGCCCGCGTGCGACGGCATCGACAATAAGGACACTGCCGGGTGCGCACTCGTGCGTCAGATCTACGCGGCCGACTGGCGGCTGTGGCGGGCGCACTGTGGCGGCCAACAGCATCATCGGCAAGGCTAGTAGAGCAGATCGTACTTTACAGCTAAAAAGTACCACTATTTACGAAATACAATGTTATAGTCACGGTCCGCGTCGCCCATCTCGGCGTCGGTGTACATGCGGAACAACTCGTCGGGCGTCACGCCGCGCTTCGCGTCCGCCTCGACCTCGGCGCAGATGGCTCCGTACGCGAGCTCGGTGAGATCGCCGCCCGTCGCCGCACCGAGCGAGCGCAGCTCCGTGAAGCTGAGGAAGCCGTCCGCGTCGGCGTCAAACTTGGCGAAGATCGCATCCGACTTTCTTCGCAGCCGCACCCCGGGCGCCTCGTCCGTCGCGGCCCTTCGCCGCGCGACTTCCTCCATGATGTCCTGGCGCCGCACCACCTCCGGATCGAGCTCGATCTGGGCGCCGTCGACTGTGAGCTCCTGTAGCAGCGCGGAAGCCGCCTCGTCGATCGCAGCCTCCATCTCGCGCTCGTATTCGAGCGAGGGCGTCTCAGCTGAGATCTCGGCGGCAGCGTCGTCCTCCTGCTCAGCGCGAATGGGTGATGAGTAGCATGGACGTGCGCCGTGTGCGTGTGCGTGTGCGTGTGCGTGTGCGTGTGCGTGTGCGTGTGCGTGTGCGTGTGCGTGTGCGTGTGCGTGTGCGCCGCGTGGCCATCTCAGACGATATCTGGGTCGTCACTGCGATCTGATATATGCTTGTCTTTGTGAGTTTCGATCATCATCGATGGCGGTAGGGGCACGTCAGGCAGAGCAGCGCCGATCTGCTGGTCGAGGAATCGAGCTCCAAAGCGTGTCGCATACGAGGACTACGGCAACCCCAGCAGGCTTGGCCGAAGGCTTCTTGGGCTTGCCACGTTTGGATTTGGACCTCGCTCTAGCGGGTGCCGCCGCCGCGCCGGTGGCCTGCTCGTGCTGCGGTGCAGGCGCCGCCTGTGTGGCCGCCGCTCGCAGCTGGGCCAGCCGCTGCGTTGCGGCGTCGTCCAGCTCGATGCGACCGGCGGCGACGGCCGTGAGCTCGTCGGAGTCGAGCGAGTAGTAGGCGGCGATGCGCAGCAGCGCGTCGCCTGACAGGATGTTTGACATCCGGTTACGTCGCACGTCCGGCACTATACATGCAGAGAGCAGGCGTTTCGCCGAGACGTGCACGTTGCACCCACACAATCGTACGTGCCGCATCAAGCAGACCCACATGAAGAACAGCCCCTTCTGGTTGTGCACCGCCTTCAAGGAGATCCGTGCCGGCCGCGCGAGAAAGAGTACTTACTCGGCCAACCTGACCGCAGAGGTGTGCGCGAAATACCGCGAGGAGGAGTGGGTCGAACGAGAGCGGCAACGGGGTTTGGATGCACTGGTAAGTGTGTGGTATGTATTGCTAAGCTGATTCCCGTAAAAATCCCGCGGTCGGATCTGTCTACCTCACAGCTCTACCATGTCCTCGTGCCTCCTATGCTGCTGCCGTCGCCGTAGCCGCCGCCCAAAAGCGCCGGCTATCGTCTTTGGCACCTCACGCTCGCTCGACGAGACCGACGTCGCAGCCCAGCCAAGGTCTTGGCGGCGCGCCGCGTCCTCGGAGAGCGGCACGCCGCGCGAGAGCACGCGGTGCAGCTCAGTCGACGCGCGCGAGTCGTCATCGGCAGACGCGGCGCAGCTCTGGTTCGCTTCCAGGGCGGCCGCGGTGGCCACGGCGGGCGGCGCGGGGGGCGTCGCGTCGCGCGAGCGCGGCTCCTCATACAGGAGCTCGATGTAGCGGCGCAGCACAACGTACCAGTAGCAGGCGAGGCCACGCGGGGTGAGCTGCGTGCGAGCAAACTGCTGGCCACGCGCGGCGATCGCCGCGGCCTCCGCACGGCCCTCCGGGGTGGCTGCGTACCACCGCAGCAGCGACGCAAGGCGGCGCACGAAGGTGGACGACGTCGCGTCGTCGTCCGCCGTGACGCTGCCGCCTGCCGCCGCTGAGCCCTCGAGCGGCACCTCGACGTAGTGGATGCCGGCGGCCAGGCCACGCTCGTAAAACTCGCTGTGGTTGGAGGCGGCCTTGAAGACGAGCGCACCGCACGCCAGCTTGTACTTGAGACCCGCCGAGTAGGCGTTGCCGTCGAGGTGCAGCAGGTAGCGGTGCCGGCACTGCTCCACCTGCGGTGCGGGCGGCGCAAGGAGCATCGATACATCGGGACCTGGCTGTCAGGCTGGCGGATGTGGACACTGTATGCGACCCCGGGGGCTCCACCAATGGCGTGTACTCGGCGCCGTGCCGGCGGCTGCGTTCGCCACCCTCCGTCGCTCCCGTGTCTTCGACGTCAATCGTCACGGGCAGCTCGCCCTCAGCGGCCGCCATTCGCCGCAGCGCCGGTACCAGCCTTCGCCGCATCGCTGAGCCCTCCACCGCGCCGCGCCAGAACAGCACCTCGCGCCGCTCGGCCCAAGGGGTGGTCGCTGCGGCCTCAACGAGGCGCTGAGACGTGGCCGGCCACGACGACGAGAGGGCGCTGTTGCCTCGGCCAGGCGCGTGCAGCTTTGAGTACCGTGCAAAGGTGAAGTCGGGCACCGGTACCTCCACGTAACCTGTTCTGGCCGACATGCCGAAGAGTGGAAGCTGCAGCTGCGTCCCCTCCGGGACCACAGCAAAGTCGCTGAAGCTGAGGAAGAGCGGCACAGTGCGATTGTGCAGGAGAGGCCCGAGGTCCTCCGCAAACGTGCGCATGCCAGCGAGCAGTACGGCACGCATTCCAGCGAGCTTTCCCTGGAAGCCACCCTCCGTCGTGACGACTTTCACGCTCGGCTCCTGCGCGCTCGGCTCCAGCCCGCCACTCGTCAGTTCAAGCTCCGCGTGCCAGACTGGTGAAAGCTGGCGCAGAGCTTGAACGAGGTCGGGCGTTGAGGTGCGGCGGTGCTGGTAGCGTGCAAAGCTGCGCGTGACGGCGGCGGGGATCCACGGGAAGGCGCAAGAGCAGCCCGACAGAGCGTCTTCGACCATCGCACACATCATTCCTTTTCTAAAATGGCAAGCTTGTTCTGTCGTCGCAATGCTAATGCGCATCGAGTCGCCGACGCTAATTTTCGCGCGCCTCTCGTGCGTCTCCCCGCGCTCCAAGCCGTCGCTCGGGCGCGAGGTCCTGCAGAGGAAGCGGCGCGCGAGGAAGGACATCTTCACACTGCGCCACCTCCTCGGCCCCAAGGCGCGTCCCAAGGCGTCGCCGTTCGCGTCGGTCGCCTTCACGCTGCGCGTGGGCGGCGACGGCGCCGTGGCGATCAAGCTGCGCACCGTGAGCGAGGCCGAGGCGTCCGCGGCCACCTCGATCCAGCGGGTCGTGCGAGGCGTCCGCTCCCGCCGCGCGCTCGCCCTCAAGGAGTTGGCGCGGCACGCCAACGCGCAGGGGCTCGCGCTCAACCAGCAGGGGCGCACGGCCGAGGCGATCGCGTCGTTTGAGCGCGCGCACGAGCTGCAGCCCCACGAGGCCAGCTTCCTCCTCTCGCTCGGCAACATGCACAAGAAGGCGAGCGAGGCCCCCGTCGCCGCCGCCACCACCCCCACCGCCGCCGCCGCCGCCGCCACCGCCGCCGCCGCCACCAACATGACGGTCACGCTGCGGGCGCGGAGGCTGCATCGGCTGAGCGCGATCGAGTGCTACCGCACCCTGCTGGCCGAGGGGCAGGAGGGGGGAGCTGGAGGAGGCTTGCCCCTGCTCTCCACCACCGCCTCGCCCAAGATCAGGGGCATGGCGAGGGCCAAGCTCGTCGAGGTGGGCAAGATCGAGGCCAAGGCGGCCAAGGCCGAGGCCACGCTGGTGGCGGC
>Ga0115006_10002994_pt1 | contig 11336 bp, 11 predicted proteins | sample ArcOceMetagenome_3_FD_88943 | JGI IMG/M metagenome (GOLD analysis project Ga0115006, IMG submission 88943) | Marine eukaryotic phytoplankton communities from Arctic Ocean - Arctic Ocean- Svalbard ARC20M Metagenome | ecosystem: Environmental > Aquatic > Marine > Oceanic | place: Arctic Ocean...
AGATAGTTGCCTAATAAAGCTCTCTCTCTCTCTCTCTCTCTCGCTAGTTGGTGGTTTACGTCATGAGTGGGTCGTGGTGAGGGTGAGGGCCTCAGGCTGGAGGGGGCGTGGGACGCGGGGAAGGGAAGTTGGGGGGCGGAGGGGCGCATGCCGCGAGCACACAGTGATCACACAGGGCCTTGAACATGAGGACAGGGACGCACGCAACCCTGTATGGAGACAAAGCTCTATTCCACCAAGTGATTACAAAGGTGACACATGATACGAGGTGCTGCAAACAGCCTGCAACTGTTGCAAACAGCCTGCAACTGTTGCAATACCCTTTCCACTTCGCCCTCACCCCGCTCTCCCTGCCGTGCCCATGCGCCCCCAGTCGAGCGCAAAAGACGGCCTACGAAAATTGATCCCCCACCCCCACTGCTTATTGTACAATGCTACATGTGCGCAACATGCAATGATAGCAATATGCATGCAAGCATTCTGCAACCATGTGTGACACCATGCGCCATGCGGGCCTCATGCCGCAATTTACCAGCAATCACCTCCTGCCACCGATACCAACGTAGCGATTTGTAATGTCGTAACCTGCTTTGCCGTAGCCCCTCAAGCCGATCTTCCATTCACGCGGCACTCTGCCGGGGGGAGGGGGAGAGAAAGAGACAGAGTGTGAGAGTGAGAACTACATCTACACGTGAATATAAAGGTGGGACCACCATCCAATACATCAAGGTGGGACCGCAGAGCACCCGCACAACAAGAACACTCGAAGAGCTCTTCGCAACACCACATGCACATGCACGTCTCTGCGCACGCGCGCGCGCGCCATGCTTACTTGGCATTTGCCTTCCAGTCGTAGTCTAGCAGCTCGGGCTCGGGTTTGACAGACTTGAGTCCCATAAAGCCCAGGCGGAAGGCCTTGTCCTCAAGCGCCTTGTCCAGCCACCTTTTACCCCTCGTCGTCGTGAACTTGATGTACCAGGGTTGATGCGTGCGCGTGCTGTGGATGTACTTGCTCTGATACGCTGTCGGTCTACCCATGTTCTCTTTTGATATGGCCGTTGCACGATTCACCAGAAATTCCCTCCCCTTTGGCTCGGGTTTCCTGGCCATTTGCTGCCAGCGGGAGTCGTCAAGCACGGACATGGCGGCGCGAAGGGCCAGTCAGACTCGAGCCTGAACCAAAGATGCGCAGCCTCAAAGGGCACCGCGCAGCCTCCAAGTCCGCGTGGGGGCGCGGTCCTTGCCCCGCGGCTGCTGCTGCCACACAGGCGGAGAGCGGCCGCACAGATAGGGGCATGCGCCGGCAACGAGCGCGGGAAGGAAACAGCGCGGGCGCAGACGCACACTGGGCAACACACCTTGGCAAACATGGTCGACGGATGCCGCCACTTGAAGTTGCTCCCCTTGGACCGGAACCCCCGCGACGGTCCGCCCTGTCCCAAGCCCAGCGCGTGAGCACAACGGCAGCGTCCGCGGAGGGCGCAAGCGCAGCCGGCCCCCGGCGTGCACGGCTGGGCCGGAGCTTGCCGACACCGCGAACAGAAGGCAGCACCCGCCCTGCGCATCCGCCGTCCACGCGCTCGCGCTCGCGCTCGCGCGCAGAGCCGCCCCCCGGCGGCGATCCCAGGAGCATGCGCGTGCACATGCGCTCGCGCGCCTAGCAGAGGATTAGCACCTGCCCCGTGCCGCCGCGCAGCCGCAGGGTGGCGAGCTCAGCAGCCCCCGCCCGCGGCCCTGTCTCCACCCCCGCTCCCGCGCACCCCAGCGCCCCGAGGAGCACCAGCAGCCCTGCCTGGCGCATGGTGGTTTCCTCAAGGCCTTCACGAACCGTACCACGGGCATGCCCGTCAGATCGAGAGCTCAACCAGGGTCCCCTAGTCACGGTACTGCTTCGCCGCTCTCCGTCAGTCCCTCGCAGGCTTGAACGTGCTGCTCGCAGGCCGGACGGCTCTGCTCGCGGCGCGCCGCGCATGGCGGCACGAGCGCAGGTGCCTCGCACGTAGTGAGCGTCCGGATTTGCGGCATCCCTGCCATCTCTGATGCTGCTGCGTTTAGCATGCAGCTCGCCGCCTTTCGTTGTGCCATGCGCACCCCTGCGCCCGGCGCCCCGCTGCCTCTGCCCCTCGCAGCTGTGTGTGTCTGACACGCGCGTGTACGCTCCCCAATCGTCACACACGCCGATGCACGCGCACAGCACGTGCTCTTGCCCGTGGCGCTCTTCCTGTCGCTCAGCCTCCCGTCGTCCTCGGAGAACAGGGGAGCGCGCAGCGATGCGGGGAGCTGCGCAAGCACGGGAAACTGCGCGGGCACAGAAGGCCATCAGCCGCAGCAGCCCGTGCGCAACGCGCACGCTCATACCCGCGGCGACGACGGGGCACACGAGCCCGAGGAGGCAAGGAGAAGGCGCGAGGAGCAACGGCGCAGAGACGAGCGCGCCAGGGCGGAGATCGAGCGGCAGCAACAAGAGGCAGACGCTGCGGCCAGAGCTCAGGGCTTCCAGAGCGCATCTGCGGCCGATGAACATATGCGCGCCCGGCAGCGGGTGATTCTATCCGCCTCTCTCATTTTATCTCTCATGTATTCACACGTATATGCACATGTATGCGCCCCCTGCAGGTGGGCATCGTGCACGCTGCCCACTGCCGCCCTCCAGTGCTAATCATCCGTTGACTGGGGCGTGCAGATTGAACAGGAGCAGATACTGCAGCAGAGGTTGGTCCACGATCAACGCCGGCGGCAGGCTGCCTTTCTTGCCCGATCACGGGGGGGTTCCGGAGGCTCCCTTGCAGACTCCTGGGGCCAGCGAGCAGGCTCGACTGCGAGGAATCCGCCGGGAGCCTTGGGGAGTCACGGCAGTGGACGCACGGGAGCTGGGCCACAGGAGGGCCAAGATAATCAGGCCGGTACGGAGCAGGATCGCGGTGGGGTTGAGGGGCGTGAGGGCGGGACGCCTAACGGGAGGGGGGAGCTTGAGGGGCGGGAGACGCTGGGCACTGAGGGGGATGAACAACGGCGGGTCAGGCAAGAGAATGTCGAGCAGTTTGTGCAAGAGCAAAAAGAGCTGCTGTCGAATCTGCGGCTGGAGAGCACCGGGGCGCGGGAGCGGCCAGAGAAGAAGGCGCGGCGCCTGCAGGTTAGCGTGCCCGTCGGGCTTGGGCCCGGAAATGTTTTCAATGTGAATGTAGATGGCACCGAGTACCCCGTGACAGTGCCAGCGGGGACGTATGGGGGGCACGCGCTGCAGCTCATACTGGAAGACGGCGGCGACAATCGCAAAGATGACTGGAATGCCCAACTTCAAGCAGCTGCGCGCATGGACATTTCATTGGAGAGCGCGCTGGCCGTGGCAGAAAGCATGCTCGATTTTTTTCATGTTCCCGAGGCGCAGGTGCTCGCGTGCCGGGCGGTGCAGCATATACTTGACAAGAGCAAGGAGGGCGCGTCAAACGAGACAGAGGTGGAGAGGCTGGGCCTGGAGGTTCGCTCACACTTTGCGCGTGTCAATATGGTGATTCGCTCGCACTCTGCGCGTGTCAATATGGTGGTTCGCTCACACTTTGCGCGTGTCAATAGGTTCGCTCACACTTTGCGCGTGTCAACATGGTGGAGATTTTACTCGCTAGCCTCCGACACCACCAGCATGGCGGCGTGGTGGACGTCGCAACGTTTGGATCACAGACTCTAGCCAACCTGCTGCACTTGCACAAGAACAACACCGCTGCAGCCGCGGCAGGTGGAGGAGCGGAGCTCATGCTGTCTCTCATCAAGCAGCACCCCACGCACCATCAAATCCCCAGCCTGGCGCTGGGAGCGCTCGTCAACATGTGCACAACGGCTGCTGGCACCCGTGCCGTGAAACGTGCCAGCTTTGACACCGGAGACGAGAACCTCGTCGCCATTTTCAGGGTGCTGGACATGCACGAGGGCAACACGGACATGCTCAATTATGGGTGCCTGCTCCTGTTTCGTACAACACAACACGATTCGCAGCGGCTGCACCAGCTCAAGGCAGTCAAGGGGGTGAAAGACCTCGAGAAATTGGTGGGTTCGTGGCTCAAGGCGTCTCGGGGGACTGGCGGCATCAATTATTGTAATCTTCTCCTCCATACCGCCAAAAGTAGGGACTAGAGGCGCATGGATAGCTGTGTAGGAGGATAGCGATGGCAAGTTGGCAAGCGCAGATGCGGTACCCGTCCCCATTCGTTTAATTGCATTTGGCTGCCCTCAGCTGTACGGATGTGGTGGGATGGGGGCCTGTGGAGGAGGAGGAGGGGTTTTGTTGACTGCCTATAACGAGTGACAGAAGTGGTAAAATGATTGGGTTGGTTGGGCCGTTAGGTATTGGGTGCTCGCAGTAGTGTTCGGTGTACAATGTGGACAAAAGGTGCGCTGAGGCGCGTGTATTTATTTGTTATTTTTTCCATGCTTGCGCATACATAATGAGACGAGTACAGTCGTGAAAGATGTGACTCACGGAAGCGCGAGCAATACAATGTCAAACTCGAATTATCGCAAGTCTTCAAAAAGTTGATGCGGACGCATCCGTACTTGAGCATATACAGTATCTCCTGAAGTTGCGAACACGAAGTACGAGTGCGCACTTGCACTGGACAGGATGTGGGCTTGGCCAGCCATGTGTCTGCCGGAAACTGGCTTCGGCAGCGAACATCGCTGAATGACACCTACTTTCGCCAGGTGCCTTGCTAACGAACAAGGGATAAAGCATTGGTAATCTTTCATAGCAACACGATCCCTTCCCACCATCACACGTTCGTCAAGAAGACTCATCCAACTGAACTCTTCGTCTGGCATACCAACCACGCGGCCAGCGCACCAGGAGCTTGCCCTAATTTTCAATCGGAAGGGGCTCGTCGTCGTACTCGTCCTCCTCCTGCCGTCGGGCGCAAGTCGAATTCGGGAGGCAGATTAGTTTGCGAAGGCACAAATCACGATAAGAAGCGGTCGCCTGCATTATGCACAAACAGTATCCTGTTTACCTGGATTCCCTCAAGAAGGTTAAGGAAGTCTGCGTCATGCTTGTGGAAACCAGCCTCCAAATCAAATTCGGTGCCTTCGTACTCGGGTGGCGCAAAGTCGTCGATTTCCGGCGCCTCAAGAGCATGCTGCAGTACGGAGCATGTATAAGCTCAGAAAAGTCTCACATGGCGCGCCACACGCCATGCATGTGTGACATAGCATGTAATCTATGCAAGCGTTTGGTGTTTGGTCTCTTAGTCTCTCTGCAGCCACGCCAGACATCACAAACAAGCATACATGTCACGAGAGAGCAGCAAAGACAACATAAATCACGCATCCACAGAGTCGAGACCCGGAGTTCACAGACGGTACGTAGAATACGCCTTTTAGCGCCAAATGTGACGATGCCCATATCTATGAGCATGTCCTCGTTCAAGTCCAGGAAGCCCTCAAATGTGACACCCTGCTCGTCGAATAGTTGGGCATACTTCGCCAAGCTGGCGATTCGATGTCGTGAGCTGACAGCACGCGCATGAATGCACCCAGGTGTATACGCACGCACGCGCGCATGCGCACGCGCGCACAACAAGCATGCTCACAAGCACCAACAAGAATTTGCGCAGGCACGCACGCGTCGCACTAACCCGATACGGCGGATCAAAGGGCTCACAGAGTGGTCACGCTGGAAAATCTGCTTGGGATAGTGCAATTTCTCTGAAGATTTTCAGCATCGCCACAATAAGTCCTAAAACACAAAATTCTTATAGAGAAAGGACACACACGCTTTGAATATATGAACACGTGCTGTGCATGAAATAGGAAAATGACCAAGCTCATCCTCTTCGTCGAAATCTTCGTCGCCGCTCATGTCATCATCACCGACTCCTGCTCGCATTCAAACACACACATGATCAGATGCGCGCAGAGATTATTTTGGCACATATCGCGTACTGCAGACACGGGCTTGAAGCTGACCTGCAGGAACGCCATAGCCTAGATCATTCTCTTCATCGGAAAGGTTGTCGCCAAACTCCATAGCATCATCTCCTTGTTGGTAGTCCTGTTGCCAACACCCAGGCAGACACCCGGATACGCTTTGATGAGTCCTTGCTACGGCTGCTCGTGCTTCAAAAAAGCCCACTCGAGGCAGGATAGAAAGGAGGGAGTTTGGGCCAAAAAAAAGGGGGGGGTGTCATTGCATTTTACCTCTTCCAAATCGCCGCTGGCGAGGCACGAGAGATCTCTAATCAAATTTTCCACGTTATCGTCTCGGCGGATGTTCGCATTCTGAGTCTCAGATACGTCCACCAACGCAACCACTGCAATCCACTTGGCTAGTCAGTACAACGATTGCGTCGAGGCACGCCAAGGTAATGATCAGATGCGTCAATTGCAAGCGTTTGGGGTCAATACTGCACGTACCGTGGTGAAGACCGCAGCCCATTTCTTTGAAGTTCCACTTTTTCATGAAAGGGATGCGCTCAGGCGCGTTCTTCCGGCTGCCTGATTTGCGGTCCCTTAAGTTCAAATATGGCATTCCCTGCAAAACGAACAATCAAGAGAAATGAGATTAAAATCAAAACAGCAAAATACCTACAGAGAAGCATGAACGCATTCTCGCTGATTCGTCATGAGTACAGGTTTAAAGATCATGATGTGCAATTGCCGTGCGAATGAGAAGGACTCACCAGCTGGCCCTGCATATTACAGCCCCAGGCAAATTTGTCCAGGTCCACCTTATCATTCATCGGATCCTGATTCTTCTCTCGCTCAGCATCCAGGCCCATGGCAACCATGTAATGTGGCCCTACGAAGAGGGTCCTCGCCCTGAATGTGCCCTGAAAGTCCGACTTTGCCTTGTCTTCATTGAAAGGCTCTTTGACGATCGCAGGACAATTGAGAGTAGTCTCATCGCCATGCCCTAGTTGGCCTTCTCGGGAGTCGCCCCAGGTGTATACCTGTTTCGCCTCGTCGATGGCAGCGCTTGAAAAGCCTCCTGCATGAACAGCACGAATGCCGCGAGCCTCAAGAGTGCGAACAGATCGAGGGACGCAGCGAGAAAAGAAGTCGTTGTGTCCGAGCTGGCCCTCTTCACCACGTCCCCAAGTATATACACGCTCAACTGGAGGCGCGTCAGCACCCTTATCCTCAGCAACAAACGCAATGCAGTGATCATAACCGCAATCGATTTGCTGCACCTGGAACCTCTTCAATGCCGTTACGTGTTCGGGAATAGGGGAGTGAGTATAATGACCCAGGCCCAACTGGCCGCAATCGTTGCGACCCCACACATATAGCTGCTCATTCTTCAAAAGAGCTACGGTGTGGCTGTAACCGCACACCACGTGGCAGGAGCCACTGCGCCGGAGCGACGGTATAATATCAGGCGTCAGCAACAACTTGTCAGCAATGTTCATGCCCAGTTGCCCATATGAGTTGCTGCCCCAGCCGTACAGTTTATTGGCATCGGTGAGCACAAGACTATGCTGACCACCGGCGGCTGCCTTGATGCAGATCTTCTTGGCCAGCGCCATGATCTGTTTTGGGAAATGCCTGCTGTGTCGATCACCATGTCCCAGTTGCCCGTAGTCGTTTTTGCCCCAGGAATAGATTGTGCCTTCGGTGCAAATGACCATGGTGTGAAATTCTCCGCACGATACTGACAACACGCTGGGCACGTTGATTGCCGTAGCAGGTTTGTAGAGAGGGGTTGGTGGGACGGCGAGCGAGCCCTTCGGTGGTGCCACGGGCTGTCTGCCTTCTCCTGCTTTTATCTTTTCCTTGACCCACTTCTTCAAAGCATATGTAATGCTCATCATGTCGCCATCTCCTTGATTGTCATATTTCGCCAGTCCCAGCTGTCCGTGCTGGTTTTGCCCCCAGGCAATTACCACGCCTCGCGCTCCCGCGACCATTTCGCGCGATTCGATTGCCGCCACTGATCGGGCCTCGCCAGCAGCCGAGTCCATGGAAGTGCCTGTCAGGGCGGTCATGCCACTTTTCCCACTTCTTCGGCTCATTCCACTTTCGCTGTGAGTGTCAGCATCTCCACTCTCGTCGTCGCCGAAGTCGTGAATATCAACAGCAGCACTGGCTGCGACAACCTTAGCAACCAAGTCAGGGTTGTCGAGCTCATCGGGGAAAGGATCACCGCCGTGCCCATATGTGACGTACGGTTGTACAAGCCGTCGCGCACGTTCTTCTTGACCTGCAGTTCCTGCCATATCGTCTGTTTTGTCAACCTCCATAGCCTTCACCAGCTCTTGCCTTTCATGGTCAAGTCGCCTTTGAATCAGACGCTGACGGTCTTCCTCCATGCCAATAATCATCCCATGGTGACCACTCATGCACACAGCCTTGACCTCATCAATACCCAGGGGCGGTTCGAGCAGATCCGGCATTGTGCCTTTGGTAGACCTGCGGACTGTAGCATACTTGGAGAGCTTGGATGGAACATGCATCGTAAGACCGTCCCACAGACCAAGCATGTAACATGTATCGTCACCACCGATGACTGCAGTGCTATTTCTGCCACAGGCCACGCTCTGAATGCGAGGAACGGCAGTGAGACCTGGGATTCGATGAGGACTGGGAAAAATACCCAGTGTTCCCAACCCGAGCTGGTCGTATACGCCATTGCCGAATCCGTAAACTTCATTCGCAATTGTCACCACTACTGTATGTTCACTACCACAAGCAACGTGCGTGATTTCTTGCTCTTCCAGTGTATGCAAGGATACAGGTGTCGCTGAGGAAATCAGGTTCCCAGTTCCGAGCTGTCCGCACTTGTTGTCACCCCATGACCATGCATTTCCGTTGTCCGTGACGACAACGGTGTGCGCATTTCCACAGGAGACAGCCGCTGAGGCTCGATTTTCCATGTGCGGTACAATGCGTGGCTCGAGCTCAATCTCCGTGACAACATCATGCCCCAACTGACCGTCCCATCCACGGCCCCATGTGTAAACATCTCCATCCTCGGCAATGACAGCACTGTGCGACTTGCCTGCTGCCATGCACCTTACATTTTTGGGATTCAGCGGGTCTGACAGAGGCAGAATGCTGGTTGGGAGTGCTAGATTATTAGTATGGCCGAGTCCCAATTGACCGTACTTGTTCTTGCCCCAAGCATACACCTTTTTCTTCGAGGTAATTGCAAGATTGTGCCAATTGCCAACAATGACGTCACTGAAGATTTTGTTCTTGGTGCTCTTCAAGCGCGGGACATCCGGATCGTGGCAAGCCTCGATCATCGTCGGCTGAAGGCGGGTCTTGAAGTCTCGCAAACCCAACTGACCTTCCTTGTTAGAACCCCAGGTGAACAGGCGCCCATCATCAGTGATACAAGCAGAATGATCGTCACCACAGCCAATCACTGTAATCGAATAGTGATAGAGCGGACCATAAATGGCGAAGGGAGTCTTGAGGTCGGCTTGAGTGGATGAACCGACACCATGACCAAGCTTGCCGTCAGACGCTTTGCCCCAGGTGCATACTCGGCCAATGTACCCCTCGATTAAACCGGAAGCTGCTTCCTCAACAAAAATACCCGCTTTGAACTTGTGCTCAAGCGGTGGTGCGAGCGGAATCCTCACTAGCGCCGTCACTTCGTGCTCGCCGCACGAAACACCATAGATCGCTTCTAACCCCTTGAATCGGCGAGGCATGTTGAACACATTTTTTGTTCCACGGCCGGATGTCGAACGCATATTGCCCCAGAAATAGAGTTGTCCAAGGTCTGAAATAGCGACAGTAAACTGTGGCCCGCACTCCAGATCTCGAAGCCGGCACTCCTCTGACAACTTGATGACACACTTTGGCGAGAGCTGCGACTTTGAGTTTCCATGACCCAGCGCCCCATGAGAACCGTCGCCAAACGTAAAAATATCGCGATCAGAGAGAAATGCCGTGTGTGCTTCGCCGCACGCAATCTTGCGGATGTTCTTTCCGTTGCACCCTGCATTGAGTACGGGCTGACGCCGACTAATCGTGTCGCCGATCCCAAGCTGCCCGTGCTCATTCATTCCCCACACGTACACATGTCCCTGCGCGGTAAGAGCAATCGTGTGAGATGCTCCACATGCCACCTGACGGAAGTCGTGGCCGTGGATGGACTGGAGAATCAAGGGGACAGGCTGATCAAAATGGTGCTCATGACCGTGCACTCCATGGTCGCCGGTGCCGAATGTCCAAATGTCTCCAAGACCGTCTACAATTACAGTGTGATAATAGCCACACGCAACTATTCTGGGTGCAGCGGTATCCAGAGCATGTATTTTGGAGGGTGCATCAACATAGCCGAAAGGAAACTTGTCCCTGGAGACCTCACCGATGCCGAGCTGCCCATTGCCGAAAGCGCCCCATGAGAAAACCTGCCCGTCCTCAGTAATCGCAACTGTGTGGCTCTTTCCGCATGATGCTGCAACCACAACAAATCCTTGCAGGGCGGTGACGGGACGCGGATCCATATCAATTCCCAGGATGCCCTCTTCTGCTCCCGGGTAGCCCAGTTGCTTAGTGTCGTTCGCGCCCCACGTGAAAATCTGCCCGGCTGCAGTGATGCCAGCCGAGTGATTGGGGCCGCTCATTGTGGCAATGAAGTCATTCCCGCGCACAGACTCCTTCAAAGCAACGATCTGAACACTGCGAATACCATACAAGTATCCCTCGCCCTCGACAATGATAGGGTCGAGGGGCTGGAGGTGTTGGTCCTCGTAATCGGGATCGCCTTCAGCATAAATATTTCCGAGAGCATTCATCGCGTCCGACCGCCCCTGCGACACGCCCGGCTCGTGTCAGCTCTGAAGCCACACAGACATGATACGGCCACAATAACACAATGGCGTGGCGGTCGCTACTTTCAGCGAGTGAAATTACCAAAACTTCATCGGGATAGAGCATTGGCGCGCCCTGCATGTGCTCAAATTCCTTGTACACTGCAGCGCCCTGCTTTTTCCTCCCTTTGCTCTTCACGGCGATCTGCCCAAGGTCCTCAACGTCTGCTTCCCTGCCTTCTACAAGGTCTGCCAGGCCTGACTTTTCTTGTCCGCCAATCTTTTGACTCATCTGCAGCAAGGACAGAATGAGCTCAACATGAACACGCGCAGCGCAGCTGCGGTCTTCAGACTGGATGCAAAGGGGACCGCAGACTGGATGCAAAGGGGACCTGTCGCATTTCGGCAGTCTGCTCACTCACAGTCTCCCTGAAAGACACAAGCGATTTTTCGAGGTATTCGAATTGCTTCATGGCCTCTGCGTTTTGCAGCACGATTTCTTCCAGCGGCGACTGCAAAATCACGCCCACAGCGTCTCAGCGAAAGAGCAGAACACACACACACACACACACACACACACACACA
>Ga0115006_10002995_pt1 | contig 11335 bp, 14 predicted proteins | sample ArcOceMetagenome_3_FD_88943 | JGI IMG/M metagenome (GOLD analysis project Ga0115006, IMG submission 88943) | Marine eukaryotic phytoplankton communities from Arctic Ocean - Arctic Ocean- Svalbard ARC20M Metagenome | ecosystem: Environmental > Aquatic > Marine > Oceanic | place: Arctic Ocean...
CCCCCTCTTCCTCGCTCTCGTACTCTGCCACCGCGGCCATCCTTGCAGCACCCTCCTCCTCGCTGTCGCTGCCGTACGCCGCAAATGCGGACGCGGCAGCGCACGCCTGAACTCTCGCCGCCGCCGCCGCCGCCGCCGCCGCCGCCGCGCGCGCTTGCGAGGCTGCCCACTTATGCGATGCAAGGCTGCCGAGAGGGTCCGCCATTTTGTGAGAGGAGAAGGTTGAAGTTTCTTGACGACCGTGTTCGTGGCCGCCTTGTGTTCGTGGGACCGAGACGTTCACTCGAACAATATTTATGCTCACCAGTCGTTGAGCGAGCGCCGCGCGCACGCACTGCGGCAGCCTGCCGCTCCCACTGGCCATCGGGCAGGATGCCACCGAAGGGGGCGGCAGACCCGAAGAAGAAGGTCCATCCGCCGTTCTATGCCTTCGGCAAGTTGGACAAAAAGGGGCAGATCTCCGACAAGAAGGGCGCCGCCGCGCTCGCCAAGGCCACGGTCAGGGCGGGCGGGGTCCTGGGCCGGCTCATCCCGGCGCGGTCCGCACGCGTGCAGTATGCGTCTGACCTGCAGGACCGCTGGGCGAAGGGCGCACTCGACGTCCAGCGCGTGTGGCGGGGACACACCAAGCGCGGCATCGCGCGCTGGGCAGGGGGGACGCTCGACAACCGCCGCGTCGTGCTGCGCGAGACGCCCGGCCACGTAAAGCGCGCGGGAGACCTGCAGCGGGTGTGGCGCGGACATGTGCACCGCAAGCGTGTGGCATTTGGTGACACGCCCAAATGGCATGCGGCCGCGTCAAAACTGCAACGTCTGTATCGCGGGTCCGTCACACGGCAGCTGACAAAGCAGCTCAAGTACGTGCGCTCCGTGCCGGCGGCCTTCATGATCGCTGCCATGGCCGCCAACGGCGATAGTGGCGTGCTCCGGCGGAGTGGGGCAGGCAAATGCCGCGCGTCGCCGCCTCAGGTGCCCACGAAGCCCGCGGGCGCGCCGCCCGCGCGCTCACGGCCGGACGCAAGCAGACCCCACACGCAGGCGACTGTCAGCAGCGCAGCAAAGCCGCCGGCTGGCCCCGTCTCTGCGGAGGACGCTAGGGCGGGACCAGATGAGATCCCTGGACAGCGGATGGAGGGTGAGGTGGAGCGGGCGATGCAGTTGTCCCAGCTTTTCCTGGCGCTGACGCGAGAGCAACTGGACCTGGTTTTCAACTGCATGGATGCGACCAGCCAGGGCCGCATTAGGCGTCAGGAAGTTGAGAAGGCCGCACAGAGCGCACAGCTGAGCGGCTTCTGCGTTGACATGTTTTTCTCTCTTGCCGATACGAATGGAGATGGCGTGGTGGACCGAACTGAATTCGATGAGGCCATATCCTTCGCGAAGCTGTTCTTCTCTGGCAGCCTCCTCGATGAAGTGGAGGCGGACGAGACCACGGCGACCAGAATTGCGTTTCTGGAGGACGCCATAAGAAAGGACAATGCCGAGGTTGACCAGCTCATTGAAAGCCTCTCTAAGGTCAAGTCGTCGCAACGCGTGGCGGCGATTTTTGCACTGTCCAAACGCGACCGCATCCGGATAGCCCGAAAAGACAGAGACGTGATCCAAGACGCCACGGTCTACATGGACCGCAAAGAAGAGCGCCGGCTGCGGCAAGAGTTGTCAGCAATGGGTGACGAGCCTGATGAGGTCAGGGAAATGCAGGCAAAGATTGCACAGATGGTGGAGGACATGACATACAGTCAGTACTTTGCAACGCGTTCCCCTTGTCGCCCGCGGCAACTGTCGAGGGCAGAATCGGCGGCACTTGAAGCGGAAAAACGAGCAGCCGAGGAAGCAGCCTGGCAAGCGCAGCTGCAAATGCCGGCACTGCTGCAGGTCACGGTGCTGCGCGCGCGTAGCTTACCGGCCGCCGATCGTTCTTTAACGGGCGCCAGCAGCGACCCATATGTCACACTGCAGTTCGGAAAACAGGTAAGGCAGACAAACGTGCAGAAGAAAACTTTGCAGCCGCATTGGGACGAAACGTTTGAAGTTCTGATTGATAAGTCGGAAAGACGCGAGAAGCTCGGTGTAAAGTGTTTCGACTTCGACCTAATTGGCCAGGATGATTTGTTGGGCCAGCTGCAAATCTCTCTCGAACCTTTGGTGCCTGACCAGGAAAATACCCAGTGGTACCCATTCAAAGATGCCAGGGGCCTGGATGGCATGGGTCAAGTCCAGCTTCGATTCAAGCTTGTGCTCCAGACAGAAGAGGAGGCTGCCGAATCCGCACGAATTGCCGCCCTGAATGAAATGCCCGCAATTCTGGAGATCACTGTATTACGAGCGGAAGATCTGATAGCGGCAGATCGCGGTGGGACGAGCGACCCGTATGTCCGCATTCAAGTAGGTAACGCAAAAAATGCCGCCAAGAAAACTTCAGTGAAGAAGAAGACATTACAACCTGAGTGGAACGAGGGTTTCAAGTTGCAACTCGATGCTTCCCAGCGCCGAGAAACCCTGACCCTCGAGTGTTTCGATTATGATTTGGTCGGGGCTGATGACTCGCTGGGTGCTGTCAAAATTGTGCTGGAGACCTTGGTTCACGGGCAGGAATACATGCAATGGCACAGCTTGCAACAGAAAGGAGCCGATGTTAGCAAAGGCCGGCTTGAACTGCGATATAGGCTCTCGCTTCGCAATACGGCCCAAGCACCAGCGACATTACATGTGTCAGTAGTACGTGCAACAGGTCTGATAGCGGCTGATCGCGGAGGGACAAGCGATCCTTACGTGCGCTTGCACATCGGGGACGCAGTCAAAGATTCCATGAAAACCAAGGTCAAGAAAAAGACGCTAAATCCAGAGTGGAATCAGGATTTCAAGTTCCGTATCGACGGTTCACAGAGACAAGATGACCTGATGATCGAGTGCTTTGACTACGACAGGATAGGTGCTGATGACTCATTAGGCAAGGCGTCCGTCTGTATCGATGCACTGAATTCGAACCACGAATACGTGGAATCCTTAACATTGCGTCAGAAGAATTCAAGCATAGGGCAAATTGATCTGCGATACATGCTGAGAGAAAAAACACAAGCTGAAGCTGAAGCTGAAGCTGAGATGTTAAGGCCTGGCACTCTAAAAATGACGGTAAAAGGCGCCAGGGATCTTATTGCAGCCGATCGCGGTGGCACCAGCGATCCTTATGTGCGTTTGCATATTGGAGATGCTGTCAAGGATGCGCAAAAGACTAAAGTTCTGAAAAAGACTCTCACTCCTGTCTGGGAGGAAACTTTTGAGTTTGACCTAGATCGCGCACAGAGGCAAGACTACATGACCGTAGAATGCTTTGACTACGACTTGCTAGGGTCTGATGATTCCCTGGGCACTCTTGACATATCCCTCGATTCTCTAATTTTCGACCAGGAATGTGTTGAATGGTACCAATTGAAGCAGGAAGGCGAGAGTCAACACCAGGGTGAAGTGCAGATCAGTTACGTTTTCGTTCCATCGCCTAAAGAGAATGTTCATGCACGTCGAGATGCAGCAACAGAGGACGAAATTCCACTTGGACCAGCAAACCTTGAATTTACGGTGCTGCGCGCAAAGGATCTTGTGGCTGCTGATCGTGGCGGCACCAGCGATCCGTATGTGCGCCTGCACGTGGGAGGTGCGGTGAAGCAAGCGCAGAAAACTGCGGTGAAGAAGAAAACACTAAGTCCAGAATGGAATGAAGCGTTTGAGTTCAAGCTTGACAGCTCCAGCAGGCGTGACAGCTTGACCCTGGAATGTTTCGACTATGATTTGCTGGGCTCAGACGATTCATTGGGCAAGGTCACTATTCCCCTTGCACAACTTGCGGAGGACCAAGAATATACTCAGTGGTGCCCACTAGGGCAGGATGCAACCAACCAGGGCCAGGTGCAAGTTCGGTATAGAGTATTACCACTGCCCAAATTCGAGTCATCTGTTTCGATGCCCCTTCCTGACCCCCCGAGCCGAGAAGCTTCTGTCAGCCTCAATACGTCTGTGTCGTTCCCAATCGATTCTTTGCCGTCCCGAGACGACGCACAGGCGAAACAAGGTAAGCGATGTGCAGAAGTTCTCAACCATCTCTTTCGCGACCATTTGCGCCTGTGTGTCAGGCCTTCGATGATAAACACATGTGTTCATGCACATAGTAGCTGTGCGGAGACTAATGTGATTCTGTTGCATGCGTGACGGCAGATGCAGAAGACCAACGGCGCTTGCAAGACGCTCGGGAGAAGATCGTCCTACATTCATGCTCACTGTTCCGCATCGTGAGACACTCATTAATGCTGCCGTCGGACAAGGACAAGGAAAGAGCTCTGGAGCGGTCCAGGGCGATTCAACTTGCGCAATCCAAAGCCATGTTGGAGATTCGCGTGGCTCTGAGAGAGGGCGACGAAAAGTTTGCGAATTCTCGTACGCTGCTTGGACGAGGACACTTTCAGGATGCCGTCGAGCAGCTGCGCCTTGCACAGCTTTGCTATGAGTATGCCGACAGCATCGAGCGGGAAGCCAACGTTTTTTTTAACATGCAGAGTAATGTCGTCCTGTTTGATCAGGGCACTGAGGAGGTGGTAGCAAAACTTATGCAACTAGAGCAGCTTGATAAGGATATCGATACTACGTTCAAGGACTCTATGAGAGGGGTGTGGCCACTACACAAGGCTGCGGCACAGGGGGCAATAGGGACATTGGCCTATCTCATTCAAAGCCTCGGGGAGCGCGTAGATGCGGTAGATCGGGCGGGTAAAACGGCCTTGCACGTGGCTGTGGAGACCGGCAGGCTGGATGTCGTGCGCGCGCTGATCGAGGACTTCGGCGCTGACGCTTCTCGTCGGACGTTCACCGGCCGAACACCCATGCACATTGCCTCTGACAAGGGCGATGGCGACATCGTGCGCGCCCTGTTCGAGGGGTGTGCGGCGCTCATCACTAAGGACGTTTCCAGAGGGCTGCGTCCAAGGCTTTCGCAGGAACAGATTTCTGCCGAGGCTCTGACGGTGCTGGGCACCTGGGTCGACACAGACCATTCGAACAGTGCACTTTCGCTTGCTGCCCATAAGCTGCATGTGGTTAGTCTTCCTGCACTTTGCACTCCACTGCTTCCATCGCGCGAGCACGCTTCAATGTCCTTCCGCCCGTCACTGACTACGCACATGCTGAAAACAGGATGCGCTTCAGGTTTATGCTCTTATCCAAGGAGCGCAAATCCCACAGACAAAGCCCGAAACAGGTAACAGGTCGTTTCAAGGTGATGGAAACAGCCTCGACCTGGCGCGCTCGGATAGTGTGTCCATTCACAGCGCAGCGTCAAAGGACGAAGAACAAGTTGCAGAGGAAAATGCTGAGCTGTTGCGAGCCTTGAAGATGGGTGATGAGTTCAACTCGCAAAATATGGGTCCCTTTCCTCCGTGCTTGCATTGGACTCATGTTTCCGACCTCGAACGAGACCTCATGTTGGAATTTGAAAGGAAAGACGAGGAGCGCGGAATACGTACAGCTCTTCGTAGCAGACCTGTATCTGCGTCCTCAGGCAGCTCAAGCAGCAGGCCTTCTACAGCTGATTCAAAAACAAGCCAGTCACAAAATCTGGCAATGTTGCGGGGCGAATTTCATGTCTGCCTGAATGTGATAGAAGCTAGGGATCTGCGAATAAGACCGCGGAATCTTGCACCAAGTGCCTGTGTTGACCTCTCTTGGCTGCCGGCTGGACATGGTGAGGAGCCGCAGGAAGTGCGTGAAAGGACTCGCATCCTTCGAGGCACCACGACACCATCATGGAATGCTGTATACGACTTTGATGTGGATCCTGATGGTCCCGACGGCTGGAGCATGTTGACGCTTGTCGTGTGGTATTCCAATGTCTTGCCCCTTGTTCAATTGTTTTGTTCTCTACGCCCTGCTGGCGCGCGTTTGCAAAGGATTGTATACGTTTCATTCAGGAGTCTGAACGGAGCTTGAACGGTGCGCAGGGATGTGCACAAGCAGACTGGATTCGAAGACTTTTTGGGCACCGTGACACTCGACATGTCTGACCTGTGTTTTGGAACCACCGAGGGCTGGTATGACTTACAGGATAACGTCGATTTGAGAGGTGCAGAAGTGAGTGCTAGAAACAGACTTCGCCTGGGCCAGATTAGGCCTATGCGACCGATTCAGGGTGCTGTGTACCTCGAAATTCAGGCCACAAACCCAGTGTCACACCTTCCGAAGCCCCCCCCAGAGGATCCTATGGCGATTTACGCCGATGAGGTCATGGCGAGGGTGATGGAAGAGAATCGCGGAGCCAGCACTCGCAGGCGTCTCATGATAATCAAGGATATGTGGCAGCGGTTGATTGCGGATGACCCTCGCGCTGCGGGGCCCTATCAAGAGCAGCTCCAAGCGATGCAGGAAAGTCACGTCGAGAGAATGAACCAGCAGGTCATTTGATTGCATGCCCTCTGTGATTACTCTGTTTTGCAAAACTGCATCTGAGAACCCTGCATTGACGCTCGCAGACTGCTTTCATGTCAGAAGGAAGGCTACGCGTAGATGACAACCTGATCTGGAATGTGGGCAGCTTTTGACGTCGAGTTTGGAAGGCGACGTGATAGGTATCCGCTATTGCATCAAGCAAGGCGCAGACCCCAACATCAGAAACCCCAAAAACAACGCTGCGATATTGCTGGCAGCACATCACGGCCATTGCAGCGCGGTGGATGCACTGATCAAGTACAAGGCCGATGTCCATGCCTCCAATGACGATGGCGCCACCCCGCTGTATCAAGCAGCGTCAAATGGGCATGCCGACGTCGTGAGGTGCTTGGCGGAAGCAAACGCGAATGTCGAAGCTCGCACCAACAACCATGCGACACCGCTTGTGACCGCAGCGCAAAACGGCAAAGCTGCAGCTGTTGAGGCCTTACTGGATCTGCGCGCTGACGCAAACTCGCGCAATGCCATGGGCGCAACTGCGCTCCATTTGTCCGTCTTTGGCTCACACGCCGAGTGCGTGCGGATTTTACTCGACAAAGGTGCCAACGTCTCTCTTTCGATTAAGAAGGGCGCCCTGGCCGGCACCGTCCCTCATGAGGTGCCTTGCCTCTCTCGCTCCTCTCGCCCGTAGGCTCCCGTGCTCACGCACCCGTGTGACGCCACGCCAGTTGGAACACGTGTCGCATCAAAGGCGCTGCTGTGTGGAGATACTGACGGATTGTTGTCGGCGCTGCTCCCGTTGCGCGTGCAGCTGGCGAAAACACCCGAGATACGCGAGCTACTGGACAAGCACTCGAGCCAATCGGCGTTTGGCCTGTTGAGCCTCACCTCAATCTCATTCAGCTCCACCAACGCTTCTACCCACCCGCCTCAGCATTCCGCGCCTGCGCAAGACCTCCAGTTGCCAACCCCTTCTGCCGAAGCATCTTGATCAACGTCAGTCTCCACACACAAAAGTTGCTCCCGCGGCAGCCGTCCGGAGAAAAGCGCGGCGTCTTGTGATTTTATTGGCCTCTTGTGATTTTATTGTAAATTTCCCAATGAAACACTCTGCTTGCAAGCAAGCAAAGATGGAATGGCAAGTTGGTCACTTGTGACACGTGCCAACGATCCTACGTTTGCGGGTAGAGCGAGGAACAGATGAGGGCGCCTCTCTCGTCCTGCTGCTCGTCCTCCTGCTTTGTCTCCCGGCAGCAGGCTCGCCAGCGGAGGCGTGTACCTGCGCGTCTTCCGCCTCGATCACCTGCGCCAAAGCTCGCGCTGCCACTCCCGTGTCCTCGCTCGCCATGTCAACTATCATCTTGAACACGCAATCGTCCTGCACATGGCCCCAACAGCACTCTCGGCACAAGTCATTTTGCATGGTTGCCGTTTCGTGCCGCTTGATGCGAGCAACGGCAAGGGTGTAGGGGTGTGTGCGCAGACTGATTGCAGGCAGCGGTGATGCAGGCGGCGAGGCAGCAGGCGGCGAGGCAGCAGGCGGTCAGGCTCATTGGGCAGGCTCATTGGGTCAGGCTCATTGGGCACAGTCACCCACCACGTTGGAGAGAAGGCAATTTGGACTGGCGCCCAAGCGACGGTGGGAGGCCATGTAGACAGCCAGGTGCCGCTCTTGCAGCACCCAGAGCGAAGAGGAAACCAACTTGCAGCCCCCGTTGCCCATCCCCCGTGTTGCCTTGGCCACCTGCTCCCAGTCCACACAAGCTTTAGCGTGCGCAGGGCACCTGGCAGCAGCCTCTATGGCAAACATGCTCTCGCCAGCGCCCTGCCCACCATCATGTGCGCACGCCCACAACCATGTGGCGAGGAGGGCCGACGGCCGGGGACAGAGGCGCAGAGGAGCACAAGATGGGGGCATAGCACAAGCGAGAGGGGCACCTCGTTGAGGAAGACGGCGATGCCACGCTGAGCCAGCTTGCGCCGCGCCGTTGCGTGACGCGCAAGCTGCACGGTGGTGACGGCGCAGAGGGCAAGGTCCATCTGACTGACGCTGATCTGCGTCACGTGCGACCTTCGCGTCACAATACCCTGCTTCCGCCGCCAGAGCTCGAGCACCTTGACCAGCAGGTCGAGCAGCTCGTCATTCGACGACAGCTGTATTCACACGGCACGTGCATACCGGCCACACCTCGGTCAGTTGCTGCCAGTCCGCTCAGTTGCTGCCAGTCGTGCACTGAGAACGCCCAGGCACAACGCGCAGGCGAGCAGAAACGGCTTCGGGGAGCGGCTGCGCGCAGGCGGGGGGAAATGCGGCAGAACCACGGCGACGTTGTGGTGGTTGATGGTGAGTAGCGCGAGAGCGTTCAACGGCGAAGGCAGCTGCCAGTTGATGCTTGCCCATGTCTCGTTGTTTATAGCACGCTTCAAGATGAGAATAATGGTGTCGAGCATGCGGTGGTCAGCCACAAGCTGCTCCAATTCGCGCCGGCTACTCAGCCTGCCATGCAATCCACGTCTCTTTCAGCTATCCCCATCACCGTCGTCTTGGGACAAGCAAACAAGAACACCACAAACGGCGCACACTTGCAGAAGTATGTGCACAGAAAGGGGCGCGGGCGTGCAGGGCGCGGGCATCGGCGCGATATTTCTTGGCAAGGAGGCTGGGCGTAGCAAGCTCGAGGAAAGGTGAACGTGAGAACAAACCGGGTAAGAGCCATCATAGCGCTGGCACGCATGGACAGAACGGAGAGGTCCTGTTCCGAGACCACTCGCTGAGCGCTCACTGCAATATCGCCCGCCGACAGCGCAGGTAGGAGCACGTGCTCGCGCACGTGAGCCTCGCGTAGGATGGCGGCGGCCCTCTCGCACTTGCTGAGGTTGCCGAACACTCCGACAGCGGTGCGCTTGGCCTCGACGTCCTGGCACGCGAAGAGGCTCTTGAGCGCTTCCACAGCGCCTTGGCAGGATACCGTCAGCTCTGCTGCCTCCCGGCTGTTGGCCGCGCAGTTGCTCAGCACCAGCGCCGCTTCTGCTTTCGTGTCATCCGAGATGGCTTCCTCCACCACACAATCCCCCCCATCGTCGTCGCGACTGCACAGACAAATGGCGGCAACATAGGGCTTACGTGGAGGCACGGCACGAGCAACATGCACACACACGGCACGAGCAAGATGCACACACGTCCATGCTTGTCCCGCACGCTTGTGCAAGCACCCAAGCACCCGAGCGTGCGCAAGCACGTGTGTAAGGGTGAGACCTTAGACCAGCCACAAGGCGCACCAAAGTCTGGAGCATGCCTGCCGTGCGCGCTATGGACAGGCTGTTGAGCGCATTGCTGAACGCTATGTTGCTGAGCGCGCCACATGCTTCCTGCGTTCAGAGGCCCGCTTGCGTGTTACAACACTGCTGCTGCTCAAGCAGCCACATTGGCGCACGCATGCCTGCCATGCCATTCTCACCTGTTGACAGCGGTCCGCTCGCGTTAGTTCTGTACCCCGTGTTTGCAGCGCCTTGAGCAGCCCCGTGAAAATGCCCTTGACGCCCCCTGCTCAGCAAGACGTGTGACGTGTTCGACACCAGGCAAGCCTCAGGGCATTATCTCGCACGGCACTGGTGTTGGCTATGACGCTCACGCCGGCCAAGCAAATTCCACATCACTACATCCCGCTGCCCCTCACTGTTACCACTGCAGCCCCATCCCCCCTACTGCTTGCGCTGCCACCTACCACTAAACCTTTCTGAAACCAAACGCTTCTGAACACACAGGGCAGGTGTTGGAATAGTCAGCAGCCAACAGCAGCCCAAGCGGGGCGCTGGAGGGATGCGACGCCACGCAAACGAAATAGGAGGGTCCAAAATGAGCACCTATCTTTGCTGTGTTCTCTTCCGACCGGTACGCCAGATTGACAAGGACAGCACAGCACCACAGTTTGCTTTTGGGGCTGCCGTTTTGTAGCACGTGCACGACGCCTTCGAGCACGAGCTTATTTCGCCCAATGATACGCTGGTTTTCCGGGTGCGACTCCGACAGCCTGTGCAGCTCTTGCACTGCCTCGAGGGCTGGCCACTCGATCTCCTCCCACCTGCGTTGCACGCCACGCAAGTCAGCAACCCAGGCGCACGCCGCGCGGAGGGAGACGCACAGGCCAGGGGCCTCGAACCTGAGCAGTTTCTGCGCGAGTTGATTGACCTGCGAGTCCGTCACCTGCCAAGTACGTCGCACGCGCTCTGGTGCGTCACACGAGAACTGGCGGCGCAGCGCAGGCGCCAGTTCGCGTGTGACGGGGCGCGCAGGTCGCCCTGCTCTTGAGAAAGCAGCATGAGTGCGACGGGAGCGGCTGAGCCAGAACAGACACAGGACGTACGCACACGTACCGACGCTCGCTGGGGCGCCTGCATCGCGCCAGGAGGCCAGGCGGTCCGGCGTCGGTTCCGGGCGCCCGAGCTGCCGTGACGAGCGGCCAAGCCGCGGGGCTGCGCAATCTGCAGCGCGTCAGGCCACGGGCGCAGCACGCCAGGCGCAGGTTGTGCGGCAGGCTGCGTGCGCATCACCCACGCGCGCGCGCGACCGCGCTCGGGACCGGGGGGGGCGGCAACGCACCACCCCTCTCGTCGGCTGCCGGTTGTGGATGCCGACAGGTCGGGCACGCGATGGACGAACCCTATTTTGCAAGTTCGTGTACGCTCACCCAGCTTGCTGCAGGACTCGAGGGGGTAGGGAAACCTTTCTAAAAGGCGTTCGCCGGTGTTCCGCTGGACGTGGAGTGGATTCCTCGCAGTTGATCCAAAATTGTACGAGTGGTCAGAGAGATGTGGAGTGGATTCCTCGCAGTTGACCCAAAATTCGCTAATCTGTCTTCAGCTCCCGTGTATATATATATATGTCCCATCGAACGCCTTTTAGAAA
>Ga0115006_10002996_pt1 | contig 11334 bp, 10 predicted proteins | sample ArcOceMetagenome_3_FD_88943 | JGI IMG/M metagenome (GOLD analysis project Ga0115006, IMG submission 88943) | Marine eukaryotic phytoplankton communities from Arctic Ocean - Arctic Ocean- Svalbard ARC20M Metagenome | ecosystem: Environmental > Aquatic > Marine > Oceanic | place: Arctic Ocean...
TATACACACACACACACACACACACTCACACACACACACACACACACACACACACACACACACACACGTACATTCATTCATACATACATACACACACACATGCATGTATGCACATATGCATGAATATATATCTATATCTATATATATATCTATATATCTATATAGATATATATATATATAGATAGATATAGATAGATAGATATATATGTATACATACATATATATTTATATATGTATATGTATATATACATATAATGTGCAAAACCGCATGCTTACTTGGCGAATCTCCCAAGAATAGTAAGCTATATGTACACACACACACACACACACACACACACACACACAGCCCGCTGGCAAACGGCGATAACACAATCACGGTGTCCCTAGTCTCGTGGACGGATCTGGCGAGGCAAAACTTCTCAAATGTCATGTAGAACGTGTTCTGAGTTAGCATCCAGAGCGTTCCGTGGTAGTCTCTATAGAATGTGTTCCCAATAGAATGTGTTCTCTATAGAATGTGTTCTCTATAGAATTAGCATCCAGAGCGTTCCGTGGTAAATACACCATCTACACATACCTGGTAAATACAAATACAAATACTAATACTAATACTAATACTACTACGACTACTACTACTATTACTACTACTACTATTACTACTACTACTATTACTACTACTACTACTAATACGATACACCATCTACACATACCTGGTAAATACACCATGGTATGTGAGGACACATGTAGAGAACACAATAAAATGTGAGAACACTTTCTAGACAAGACAGAGAGAACAAATACTACAGGACAGATACACTGAACAGTAGAAACTGCGCTGGGGCACTGACTTTAGAGATAGGGAGGTGTTTTTTGGTACTCTGTCAGTGACTACCACAGAATGTGTTGTTTTAACTGGAATGTGTTCTCGTACCATAGAATGTGCTCTGCTACCATAGAATGTGTTCTCGTACCATAGAATGTGTTCTGCGACCATAGAATGTGTTCTTGTTCCATAGGGTGCGTTCAATGTCAACGTGTTCTCTTACCCAGACTGTGTTCTCGTCTCGTCAATGTCTTCTCTTACCTGGACTGTGTTCTCGTACCATAGAATGTGTTCTCGTACCATAGAATCTGTTCAATGACCGCTTCAATGTCAACGTGTGCGCAGGGGGAGTCACATCACCATCGCCGGACTTACAGGCACATATTCCCCAATGTACCCTACATTGACAATTTCAGCGTAGTACACAGTCCAGAACTGTGTAAAGTATGGAAATGATTTCTGAGAATTTAAATCATTTTGGAAATTTGAAACGTACCCTCTACAGTGTTCTCCACAAACAATACCGCCACATTACCATCGCTGGCCACTGTCACAGATTCTCACACGCAAACTCGCTGGCCCTGCAGTCACAGATTCTGATTTCTGGCTATCAGACATGTATGTATGTATGTATGTTCTGATTATATACATACATACGTGTGATAGTAACATATTTGTTCACTAGATTTTGACATTTTTGGGGTTGTCCAGGCAGCGCAACGAGCAGCACAGGCGCTCTGGCGATCTCAGCCAACAACTACCTGGTGCCCTCGGCCACGTGGGATCAAGCAGCGGGATCGCTGGTGCAAAGATATAGATATAGATATAGATATAGATATACATGTGACTTTTGGGAAACGTACGGTTGTCGACCCAGCAAGCGTGAATCTTAATTTTGTAGGTCTCTTTTGGGCCGGAAGGGGTTAAAACAGATCTATCCTCATACGAAATCTAGCGCTGGGGCGTCTTTGACGCAGTGTCATTGTCTCGGAAGACACCTGTGTAGATATCCTGCGGGTGTGTGTTTGTTTGTTTGTGTAATATGTGTGTGCGTCTATGTAGATATAGATACAGATGCAGATACAGATGTAGATCCAAATAGAGATACAGATACGAATACAGATACAGACATAGATGCAAATACAGATACACAGAGAGAGAGAGACACACATACCCATACATCAGACACACAACATAACACAACATGAAACAAACGGTCCATGATCGCGGGCAGGTGATAGAAACCACACGCAACGGCATGCCCGCAAACTTCCTCACCGTCATCACCTTCGTTCTCACCAACGGGCCGATCGAAAATGCCGATGGCCCAATCTGGTTGTCGGGCTTTGTGGAAACTAGCAGCGGAGATGAAGTGGATCCAAGGTGGTCAGCCTCGCCCATGACCCCGCGGCGCATGGCCACAGACAATGCAGCAGTGTTGGGTATTCTCAATGGATCCAATCCCCTCAAGTTTCTGCGCCCATACCTGGTCAAAAACATTTCGCAGGGCTCCGCTCAAGTCTCGGCGCTCAATACGCTCACTGTCACCCTGCAGCTCAACATCCAACTCCACAGCGCACAAGGGTCACAAATCACCTTGAGCGGCCTCCTTCAGACTGCCACTCCGTCGACACAATCCCTCGCCCTTACGTACCCAAATGGCAACGTTGCGGTGTTTGGCAATACTGGGTCTTGGACGCAGTCTTCTGGCACTTTAGTCTTGGCGGTTTCTAACGCTGGCACTGGGTCGCTGGAGGCTCGGCAAATGTATGTGTTTTCTTTTCAGCTGGCCAATCCCAGCGTTGGACAGGCGGCAGCAGCCGTGACCATTGCGGGTATTCGTGAGCACGTTTGCGTGTTGTGTGTGTTGTGTTCTCATGATTGTGCCCCCGCGCAGGGGGAATCGTGTGTGCGTGTATGCGTGAGTGAGGCCGTGTTCGACGTAAGTGCTATGTGACAAGCACATAACCCGCTGTGCGTGCGCAGGATCCGGCTCTGCATTGGCGGTGGCGGAGATCATGGACCCTGCCCCACTTCTCGCTGCTCCCCTTGCGATCACGGATTTTGGTATGTGGGTGAAAAAAAAAAACTAAGCCGCGAGCATGCATACTCACACATCCACGAATGTATACACACTCATGTAGTGCATGCAGACGTTCGCACATCCATGCATGCACTGTTGCCCCTATCTCTGAGCGCCCCCTCTCGATGCCGTGGGCAGACATTAGCTTCATCAAGCAGCAGACTAGCGGCCCAGGATTTTCCAACAAGATTACCATCACTCTGTCCACATCTACGGTTCTGCCGGCGGCTGGCCAGCCGCAGATCACCATCTGTTGCCTCACAGGGTTCACGAGCCCCCAATCTTTGTTCCTCTCGGCGCCGCCTGAGTTGGAACTGCTGTCCTGGGATGTAGGATCAGGTTGCTTGGTCCTGGATGTGGTGGGGGACTTGCTGGCAGAAAACAGATACACGTGTTCGTTTTTCGCCGTCAATTCGCGTGTCGGGCAGGATTCACCGAGCATCAATGTTACGGCGTCTCAAGGCGGCATGACGCTGATATACAAGCCCATGGACAAGGGCGTAGATGAGGAGGAACCGCTGCTCATCAACGAGTTCGTCGTCTCTGGTCTGATTCTTTGGTTGTTTTGTGTGCGTTGAGGCAGTGTCTTTTGATCGCTTGCGCGTGCATGTGACTATTTCGCGCGTGGATGCGCTCTTATTCCATGCATGTTTTGCTACGTGGCAGATATCTCGCAGTCGACTTCTTTTCAAGGCTCGTTGAACACCATAACCGTGTCGGTTGCAACCCGCACGCCCATGAAGGCCGATTACAACGACAGGCTGTTGGTATGCAACCTCATTGGACCAACGACTCTTTCTGATCCTTCGCTCGTCGTACAGGATGTGGGTGGTACGGGGGCAAATGAAGCCATTGCGTACACCGGTTCGTGGACGAAGCAGATGTTTAATGTCAATTATCAACCTTTCAAACAAGGATGTCTCGTGCTCGCGCCATACAGAACCACGTCAAAGCAAACGTACGCATTCTCTTTCGAGCTTACCAATGGATTCCAGGGTCAATTTGCGCCAGAGATTTCGATGCACCTGTTTCGAACAGGCAGGTTTTCATGGACGTTTGTGATGGATGTGATCATGACCAATGCGCCAGGAAACGCAGCCCCGTTTCTTATTCAGGGTTTTGTAGAAACTCATGGAATTCAGACGCTTTCGTCCAAGTCGACGCCGGACAATGTGATCAATGTAACTTTTGAAATTCGAGCTGCGCTGTTTCCACCCAACGTGATCGTTTTCTCAAATCTTCTGGGAGCGGTACCGCATACTGGTAATACTGGCGCAACAAGCATGCCCGTTGTAATCTCTCGTGCGGATGCCGCATGTGCAGACTGCGTTAGCTATTTCGGCAACGCATCTTCTGCTGCTCTGTCTGGTCATCCCGGGTTCGCCGGCTGGAATACGGCAAACACATCGTGGCTCGCGCATGGAAAGGCAACACAGCTTCCGTCGCTTAACATCTGGGCCTTGAAGGAGGTGCCGCCGGGCCAATATCGTATTTCTTTCCGTATTCTGAATCCACCCACGGGGCAAAGAGCTCCGGCTATTTCGGCAGAAATCAATTCCGCGGGAAAGATTGTGATACTGCGCGAGCTCATCACCAGCGCGCCGAGTCTGGACGCGCCGCTTGCGATCTTTGGCTATCACTTTTCCAGGATTGGGCAATCAAACGCATCGACGATGGCCAGAAACATTCTCACCATCACTCTTCAGCCCTGGACAAGTCTAGGGTTTCGAGCGCCTCCCGAGACGTCTGCCTTTGGGACTGTAATGTATCCAGCTGCTCCCCAGATTCTGATCTCGAACCTCAATGGCTCATCAGCACCCTCCGGGAATATGTCCTTGTTTGAACGAAATTCCGCCTGCGGAATTCCGGTGTGCACCAGCTACTTTGCCAGCCATCCTGGGGCCGCGGGCGTGGGGCAGGCGATATACTCCAACGCCGCCAAATCTCTTGCTTATTTTGTTGTGCGGCCTACGGACAACGAAACTTTCTACACGATCTCGTTTGAGGTTCAAAATCCGCCTCAGGGCCAGCCGTCTCCCAACATAACCATACGCACGTGGGGCTACAACTATCGCGACGTAGAGGTATTGCATCTGGGCCAGCGGAATGAGGCAGCGCTGTTGATCGGAGCATTTACCGTCAAATCAATTCGCCAGAAAACGGATGGCAGATCAGTGGAAAACACCCTCACAGTCACGCTGGTGTCGAATGTAGATCTCTTTCCAGCTTCTACAATAGTAATATCGAATTTGACCGAGACTAACACAGCAAGCAATTCAGCGCTGCCCACATACGGAAATGGAAGCTCTCTTTTCGCTTTTTCGGGTGCATGGGACAAGCCGTCGGGTACCCTCAGGCTCAAGGTTGTTGTACCTCTCCTTCAGAATGTTGTGTATGTTCTCAAATTTGATATCACGAATCCAGATCGCTTCCAGTTAGATCCTGACGTGCGGATTCATGTAGTCGGTGGTCAAACTCCATTTCCGCGTGTGCTGATGGACAGCGCGGAATCTAATGCAGCACCGTTGTTCATTTCTGGGTTTCCTGTCGCGTTTTTGCAACAGAGCAATCCGCTCGCCAATCAGCAGAACACTTTGAATTTCTCCTTTTCTACCAATAATCCGATGCTAGGCACAGATCAGTCTAAGTTTGTCATTACTGGCATTTTCAACGCCATCACGCCGTCGACCAGCGTGCCAATAATCTCGCACAATACTGATGTCATCTCCACATTTTCTGACGGTCAACACGTCGGTCGGGTCATGCTGAAGCCAGACGGAAACCTCACCTTGTTTGTCAGTACTGCTGTGATGCCTTACTTGGTATACAATTTTTGGATTACGGTCATGAACCCGGCATTCGATCAAGATCCAGGACTCATCCAGATTCGTGGAGAAGGCACATCAAATCTCGTTGACGCGCATATGCAGTCACCGAATGCAAAAATCTTTGGCGTGGTGGATGGAAGCAACCCTCTACAAGTGGTTCGGCCAGCGTTTGACATACTGGTGCGTCAGAGCAGACCTATTGTCAACATGTCGAATACGATTTCCATTATGATGACGCCTAATACAAACATTGAGTCTTCAGATAGCTCGTACATTTTGTTGACGGGTTTCAGCAATGCAATTGCTGCTTCGACACTTGCTCTCCGGCCTTTGCAATATGAGCAGCCGCTGAACCTTCCCTGGCATGAGGCCAGAGCAATGCGGCAAACGTATGAGAACAGCTATAATGGGCCTTGTGTAACTGGCAATGGCAGCGTGGCCAGCGGGACACCTTGCGTTTTTCCCTTTGAATACAGTGGACGCAACTTTTCACACTGTGTAGAGGAGATTCCAGATGAGCGAGGCAATTTTTGGTGCTCCACTACGCAGCTTTATTCTGGACAGCAAGGAGTTTGCGTGTGCGACGCTTCGATATTTGGCGTGGGCGGTGTTTCGAACTTGGCTACCTTCAAAAACGGTATCCTCAACTTGACGTTGATGCCAGGAACCACCATGCTCACAGGTCTTATGTACCAATTTTCTTTCGACGTGCTCAACCCAGCTCAGAGCCAGGCAGCAGCTTCAGTGTCCATTCAAGCCCGTGGTTCTGCGCTGTTCGAACCAGCAGACGTACGGGTCCCAGGCCAAGCAGTGGTAGGGGTCTTGAACGGAAGTGACCCAATGCGCGTAGAGACGCCCATGTTCTTGGTCAGGTCTATGGCACAGACAGTGCCCATGGCAAAGTACGATACAACTTTGATCGTAACGCTGATGAGCAACGTAGATTTGAGGAGCTCGGATGGCTCCGTCATTACAATTGCCGGTCTTGATGGGTTGCAAGGGCCCAGCTCAATTCGTCTCCACTCGCCAGCAGGGGGCAACGGCGGGAGTGAGCTCTTTGGCAACGGCAGCAGCAGCAGCACGAGTGGCACGGGAGCCTACGTTGATGGTATCATGAAGCTTCACTTGCGGCAGACGATGCACGCGTTTGTGCCTTACATCATCGAGTTCGAGCTTGTCAATCCACCCGGGACTCTCGAGAAGGGACCTTCGGTCCACTTGAGTGCTTCTGGAACCGCAAAATTCACCTTGCAGACTTTCCTGTTTCCGAATCGAGTTCTTTATGGTGTGATCAACGGTTCCAACCCGTTGGTAAGGGTGGAGACTAATTTTGACACGCGCGACATCTTCCAGACTTCCCCGCTCGCTGACTTGCTCAACTCTATTACAGTGGTCCTGATTCCGTCTATAAACCTTGGTAATATCTTTTGCGAAGTAACCGATACCGATGCCTCTTGTTCTTGCCTGTCTATGGATCTTTGTGCATTTGCACATCTCAAGCACACCCGTTCAAGCTCAGTTCTGACCCCATGCTTGAGCAGGTTGGTCTGATCGGAGCTCGGTCACCATCACGGGGATTTTGAATGGCATCAATCTTGACCCTGGTGCAGTCCTCTCCCTGAACGGAACCCATGCAAACTATTTTTCTGCATTTGCGAATGGAACGAGCCCTGCAAGTGCACTGTACACAGGCACCACTTTGACATTGTATATCGCACCTAACCAAACGATGCAAAAGGGACTCGAGCACACATTTTCTTTCACATTTATCAACCCGCGCCTTGATCAGCCTCATGGAAATGTGCTGATTTCAGCATCTTCACTCTATGGGTCGGGTGCAATGATCAAGGCGCAGGCCATGCGGTTTTCGCGTAACGGCACTATCTTGGGGGTTGTCGACGGTGCAAAGCCTTTGAAATGTGTTATTCCAAGTTTCAAAGGCTCGCAGATGGTGCAGTCAAATCCCATTGCAGGCTTGAACAACATTATCACTTTCAGTTTGAAATCAAATGTGAATCTAGCGCATTCTGAGCTGTCGACTATTCGCATCAGAGGCTTCCAGAACGCGATATCGCCGAGGCTCGTAACACTTCTTTCGACAGGCAGCACTGAAGATGGCACTGCTGTTTTCGGTTTGACTGGGGTGTTTGAGGACGAGACACTACTCCTCACGGTGGTGCCTGGGCAGACCATGATAGCCGAGGTGACTTATGAATTTGCCTTCGAAATTCAGAATCCTCAGCAGCCACAGCTGGCTCCCGCAATATCAATCGAGGCCAACGGCACGGCACTGTTTCAGCTCGAGCCATTTCCTGGGACTCATTTGAACCGAGTTGGCGTACTCAACGGAAGTGACCCACTCTTGACGATAATTCCGCAATTTTTGGTAAGGGACATATCTCAGTCCCAGCCCTTTACTGGTTACACTAACACTTACACCTGCTTGCTCACAACAAACATCAACCTTGCCTTTTCTGAGCGCCGATACCTCCACCATGCATACCCTGGACGTTCGATCATTACCATTTCCGGCTTCACCGATTCTGTTGGCGGCAGCAGCATAGCTCTTGGGACTACACTCGAGGGCCACGAAGCGAACCGTCTATTTTCAGATAGTGGAACCTCGTCCAGCACGGCTGAGTACGCCAGTGGCGCAATCACGTTACATTTGCATGTAAACCAAACAATGGAGGCGCATGTTCCGTACGCCCTCACCTTTCAGCTTCTGAATCCAGACTATGAACAATCCACAGCTCGTAAAATCTCAATATCAGCGACTGGATCGGCCAACATAAGCACCGTGCCCTTGGCGGTTCCCAGTCGCCTGCTCTACGGCATTTCCAATGGCACGGATCCACTCGTGATGGTGAGGACGCAATTCAAAGTCTACGATATCCGACAATCAAACCCCTTGGCGACCCTGATCAACACCATCACGGTTTCCCTTGTTGCTTCACTGCATCTAGGTGCATCCGATGGAGCATTGATCCGAATCAATGGAATTGTGAATGCGGTCACGCCGTCATTTTCTGTCCCGTTGTTTGGTGGAAACGGCACGTCTCTTTTTTCCCACGAACCAGGTTCTGCAGCTGCTGGACGGCTGCTCTATGTCAACCAAACAATCTTTTTGCATTTGGCCACGAATCAAACCATGCTCAAAGACCATCTTTACGTGTTTAAATTCAATGTGACGAACCCTCGACGGAATCAGGAACAAGGCAATGTGCAAGTGTCAGCAGCATGCTCTAAGGGGTCCAAGGCCTCAATTCCTGCACAGCGCATGCGCGCCCCAAATATCACTGTGCTAGGAGTGGCAGATGGCTCCAACCCGTTGCTGGTGGTCATACCTAGCTTCAAACGCAGCGTCATTGCTCAGTCTGACCCACTCGTTGACAGAAGCAATGTTATTACACTTACCCTCATTTCCAACGTGAATCTGTATGCACATGATCATTCCGTCATCATCATTTCCAATCTTCAGAACATGCTCTCGCCACAAAATGTGCAACTGTTTCCGACTAGGAACGATAGCAGCCATTTGCTCTTTGCGGACCCTGGCTCTGCCCTTTCGGGCTCTGCTGCATTTCACCTCGACGCGCTCACACTGACCGTGGCAGCTGGGAGCATGATCACAGCTGAAGAATTCTATGAATTCAAGTTTCACGTGACAAATCCAGGCACGGAGCAACCTGCGCCAAGAATCATTATTCGAGCGTCAGGTACGGCTCTCTTTGAGCCAGAGCGGTTAGCAACACCTCATCTACCGATAGTTGGCGTGATTAACGGCAGTGACGTCATGTTGATTGAGCAACCAAAGTTCGACATCAAAGCAATTGCACAGAGCATGCCCCTGGCGTTCTACCGCAACATATTCACAGTGACACTGCAGAGCAACGTGAATCTTGCGTACACGGATGCGAGCGTGATCCATATGACGGGGCTTGAGTATGCCATTGGACCTTCAAGCATAGAACTCGACACGACACCAAATGGGTACGCTGGCAACGACCTATTTTCTAACGGCACAAGCTCTGCTCGGACGGCAACCTTCATCAACGGCACTGTCACCCTTTTCTTGCACGAGAACAAGACGATGCACTCGCATGTGCCCTACGTCATCACGTTCATTCTCACAAATCCCGATTCCAAAATAGATTCATCTCTCGTGCACGTAGGGCGTGTTGACTCTTCAAGCGGATTTGTGCCTCCGGCAATAATGTCTATTTCAGCGCGCGGTACCGCCACGATACCCGTGGCGCTCATGATATATCCGAATGAGCCTTTGCTTGGAATCCCGAACGGAGCGAATCCTCTCGTGCTCATGTACGAGCCCAGATGGTACTACGCCACCATAGCTCAATCAAACCCGCTGGCTCAGGAACCGAACGTGTTGACCATCAGATTTGCTACAAATATCGATCTGCGAGGTAGAGATCAGGCCATTATCACAGGTTTGTGCAAGTTCACACACCCAGTTTATGTTTTATGTTTGTCGCTCGATCTATTTCATGGACTTCATGCCAATCGATTGTAAGGAATCCAATGTGTGTAAATCATGATTTCAGAACAAGTGGGTATTCAATCTAATGCATTCGTATCGTTGCAGTTTCTGGACTTCATGGAGCGCAAGGGGAACCATCGGTTCCGCTCATGGCAGGCAACGGCTCGTCGTTGATTTGGGACCGAGAAAAAACCGGATGGGCAGGATTCAACAATGCCACTAATGCCAGTGTGTACCTTCACGTCAATCCTAACGCAACGATTTACGGAAGCGTGTCTTATATCATCAGCTTTCAGATCATCAATCCCCCATTCGATCAGCCTGAGCAGGATATCTATATTGAAGCTGGCGGTGGCTCTCCTTCCATAATCTTCATCAAGATGCCCAAAGTTCGTATGGTATTATCTTCTCTGCCCCGATTTGTCTTCTATGTTGCTGCTGCTGCTGCTGCTGCTCTGATCAATCGTGTATCCCCTTTTGATTGCCTGATTTTGATCAGACGCTTGGAACGAGCCACTCAAAATTGGGTAAGACGTTGGGCCTGGTTTTCTTCCATCGTCCTATGTACGTCCTCAAACCAAGCTTTGTTGTCAGAGGAATAGGTTCTTCCTGTGCAGCGCATGCTTTTTTCTGCGCACATGTCTGGGCTTAGTATTTCTGTGTGCACTGATAAATCTTTGCACAGTGCAAAATACAGTACCCTTCGTGTGCAATGATGTAAGTGCAGACAGACATACTTACATGAGCATATTGACTGTCACGACAGGCCAGAGCACACCAATAGCGGGGGCGGCCAACAAAATCACCGTAACCTTTCAGACCAATGTCGAGATTTCGGGCAATGAACAGCAAAATATCACCCTCTCTGGATTATCAAATGCCATCGCTGATTCGGAGTTGCGACTTGAGAACGTGCCGGACAGCTATGGAGCGTTTCAATTTTTTGAGTAAGAGGCCCCTCTAGTCAGCCGTGCCTTGAAATGTTCTGTGTTCCGTAAGCCAGCTGTTGTATGACCAAAACAAAGATCTGCTGACCTACAAAAACACACACATGCACACGCAGGTACAAGTCACGGATTCGATATTCATTTTTCGAGGA
>Ga0115006_10002997_pt1 | contig 11333 bp, 7 predicted proteins | sample ArcOceMetagenome_3_FD_88943 | JGI IMG/M metagenome (GOLD analysis project Ga0115006, IMG submission 88943) | Marine eukaryotic phytoplankton communities from Arctic Ocean - Arctic Ocean- Svalbard ARC20M Metagenome | ecosystem: Environmental > Aquatic > Marine > Oceanic | place: Arctic Ocean...
CACCCCTTCGTCGTCGACCACTTCAAGGCTTGCGACGGTCTCGCCCGCATCGCGTTCCTTGACGGCAACACCGCCGTCATGCTTGGCAAGATCACCAAGGTCCAGTTCAAGGAGGACAAGTAAACATTTATGATGCTGCTGCTTAGCGTGACATTGTAATCTTACCAGACCCGAAAGACGTTAAAAAACCAAACTCAACTCTCGCATTTAAACACACCTCCCCTATGATAGACTCTAGTTAACCGACGACGACCACCGTCTTGACCGTCACCGGCGCGCACGCCTCCTTCAGCCACGCCTTCACCTTCTCGTCCGTCACCCTGGGCGACACCTTCTCCCAGACCGCGGCGTGGTACTCGTTCAGCCACCGCACCTCCGCGCCCGACATGAGCGAGAAGTCAATCAGCTTCTTCTGGATCGGTATGTGCGTCAGGTAGTCGAAGGTGAGGTACTTTTTATCGCCGAAATTGTGCGACGTCTTCGCCTCCCTAACCACCAGCAGGTTCTCGATCCTGATCCCGAACCCGCCGTCCTCGTAGTACCCAGGTTCGTTCGAGAGGATCATCCCAGGAACGAGGCCCGTCATGTTGCCGAAGCGGGGCGAGATGCTCTGCGGGCCCTCGTGCACGTTGAGCGCGGCGCCGACGCCGTGGCCGGTGCCGTGCCTGTAATCCAGCCCAGCCTCCCACAGGTGCCTGCGCGCGAACGCGTCGAGGACGAACCCGCTGGTGTCCTGGGGGAACACGGCGGTGGTCAGGCCGATGTGCCCCTGCAGCACGCGCGTGTACGCGTCTTTCTGGTGATCGGTCGGGGTCCCGAGGTGGTGCGTGCGGGTCACGTCGGTGGTGCCGCAATCGTACTGGCCGCCGCTGTCGCACAGGATGAGCGACTCGGGGCCGACATCGCGCGCGCCCTCCTTGCTCGCGCGGTAGTGAATGATGGCGCCGTGCGGGCCCTCGCCGGCGATCGTCGCGAAGGACTCCTCGCTGAAACCCGGCTGCTCGGCGCGAAACTTGGAGACCCACTCGCCAATCTCGTACTCGTCCCACTTCTTACCCGCCGCCGCCTGCTCGTCGAGCCAGCACCAGAAGGACGCCATCGCGACGCCGTCGCGGAGATGCGCCTCGAGCATCCCCGCGAGCTCAGCCTCGTTCTTCACGGACTTGGCCAGCGGGATCGGGGAGACGCCCTCCTTGACGGGCTTTTTATCTTCGCCCGCGTCCGTCTTCGCGCGTTTGTCAGCCGGGCCGGCGGCGGCGGCGGCTTCCTCCGCAGCCTCCGCGAGCGCCACGCTCACCTTATCCGCGTCGATCCAGAGCGTCTTGCCCGCGGTGGCCGCGGCGCGCATGTCTTCGGCGCAGGCATCGTACGGCTTGACCGTCACGCCCGCCTCGGCGAGGTGCGCCCTCACTTCGTCCGTCGCCTTGCCCTCGTCCACGTAGAAGCACGCGTCGTCTTCGCCGACGAGGCCGTACCCGAGCGTGACCGGGTTGTAGTCGAGGTCACCGCCGCGGACGTTGAACAGCCAGGCGACTTCGTCCAGCGGGGAGACCACCAGGACGTCGCTCTTGTTCTCGCGGAGCTTGCCTCGGATGAGTTCGATCTTGTCGGCGACGGACTGACCGCTGAACTCAGCCTTGTGCACCCTGAGCGGCGCGGTGGGAAACGGCGGTCGTTCGGTGCCCCACACCGTGTCCACCGGGTTAACTCCGAGGGTCACCACGGCGCTTCCTACGGGTTCGAGGGCGGCGCGGAGGGCGCGAGTTTCGGAGAGGGAGTGCACGTTCGGGTCGACGCCGACTCTGGATCCCTTGGCCATCTTATCTGCGAGCCACTTGGATGGTTCGGGGACGCCGGGTTGGCCGCCGCGCATGAGGGTCCACTCCGGGCCGAGCTCCTGCTCAGCCTGGAGGAAGTAACGGCCGTCGGTCCATAACAGGGCCTCGTCGTGGGTGACGAGCGCGGTGCCCGCGCTGCCGGTGAAGCCGCTGATGAACATCCTGCGCTCGAAGCACGTCGGGACGTACTCGCTGAAGTGGGGATCCTGCGAGGGGACGAGGAACGCGTCCACGCCCGCAGCCTTCATCGCCGCGCGCATGGCGACGAGCTTCGGATCGGAAGCCATGGCGGTCGTTGAGCCCTCGACCTCGACGTCGCTCGCCGCGCTGGATCTGGCGCGAAGCTGTCTGCTCGGCTTGACGCGAAGAGACGCGACGGCGGTGGCGAGCTGGGAGGGAGAGTGGGTCGGCGACGGCGCGCGCTTGCCTACGATCGGGGTTCGCTGCAACAGGCGAAGGGCGGAGGCTCGGAGCATCCAGTCCGTTCCAGTTACGGGCGAGCTGCTACTATGACAACCTTATCGTGTCTGATGTGTCAAAACACGTGTCAAAACACAGGCGCAGGTACTTGTAGGAGTCGATTGTTATTTTCCACCTCCTCTCGCGATTGCGACGTCATCACGCTACGTCCCACGTCTCCCCACTCAGCACCTCTCGAACACCCGGTACAGCTGCTCGAGGCACGCCACTTGCAGCACCGTCCCGTCGCTCGCGCTCGCCCGCGTCGGCAGCAGCCTCCTGGACACCGCGGGGAACAGCACGTGCCTAGTTACCCACTCAACGTCCTCGGCTGAACCCCCATTCCTGGGTTGAACCCCGGCTGAACCCTCAGCCCTGGCGCGCGCGACGTACTCCCCCGGCGGTACGCGGTTCTCATCCGTCCCCGTCTCGACATCACCGCAACTCACGTCGTCTTCGCCGGCGTAGAAGCACGCGATGGTTTTTGCGCAGGTGTCGAAACACGACTTTTCCTCCTCCCAGTTTACGTCGTGCGCTAACCCCAGGATGAACTCGGGCAGTCTGGCGAGGTCCGGCGCGTGACCCTCGCACAGCACGGGTAAGCCCACGAGCGTCTTATTCGCTCGGTCCACGTCCACGCCGAAGTACTCGCGAAGCATGTCAGCCTTCTCCGCGACGAGCGAGGCGGCGGCGGTTGATATTTTCGCCTTTTTGGCGTCGGCTCCGCTTTGTTCGACGTCCTCGGGAACATCCTCGTCGTCCAGGGCCATGCGCACTAACTCCGCCATCGGCGCGGGCTCCGCGAGGGGGCGGCACGGGTGTCGCCCGAACCTCGCGAGCACGCGCTGGTGGAAGAAATCGCGCGCCAGCCGCCGCGCGCGTACCATGAACAGCTTGGTGCCGTGCTGTAGGAGCCACAGCCCCCTCCCTTTGTCCGCGCATCCGACGAGCGTGAGACCCCTGAGAACCTTCGTGAGGGCGACGTGCGATCGGTCGTTGATCTCCGCCCAGAGCTCGCGCACGGACGTGAGCTCGGTGGTCTCACCGTCTCGAAGCTCCGGAACCGGTTCCGGATCACCCCGGAAAGAATCCCCGACGTCGTACCCTCGAAGCTCCGCCTCCTCGTCGTCCACCCCCGCGGTCACGTCGCCGCCGCGCGCCGCGTACCTCCGCGTCCGCGCCTCCCTCCTCGCCTCATCCAACCGCACTCGTTCCGCGTTAGCCTCGGCGTTGGTGTGGAAGAACTGATCGAGGGAACCGGCGGCGAGCCTGGCGTCGGTGCGAACCATCTTGTGCTCGCCGCCGGCTTTGTCCCGCGCCGTCGTCTTCGCGCGTTTATTCCGGGCGTTCGTGTCGTCCGGGTCGGCACCCCCGTCGGCACCCGGTGACTCACCACCCGGACGCGACGCCCCGGGGAGCAGCGACTGGACAGTGGACGCCGGCCGGCCGCCCCCTTCGCCCCGGCCGCCCATACGAGTGGGCGGCGAAGCGTCCACCTCGGTGCCAGCCACGGCGCCGACGGCGAATGTTCTGCTGCCGTTGGCGTCGATGAGCCTCCGCTCCAGCGCGCGTTGTACGCACTCCACCACGTCGTCCTGTCTCAAGAATGCAACCTCGCGTTTCGTCGGGTGCACGTTGACGTCCACCGTGTGAGGCGGGAGCGTCAGGGACATGAACACGAAGGGTTTCTCCGCCTTTGGGAGTATGGCCGAGTAGACAGCCTCGCACGCGCGCTTAAGCGGGGCGCAGTCCACCAGCCTCTGATTGATGAACAGGACGAACGTGCTGCGTTTGGAGTGGTAACCCGCGGTGGACACCAGGGCATTCACGGTGAACCTGGCCGCCGGGTCGTCGTCGTCGCCGGCGCCAGCGCCAGCTGTGTTTTTTTCATCGTCGCCGGCGCTGCTCAGCGACATCGGCGTCAACTCGCGGGACGTCTGCGAGCCGTATATGGCCTGCAGCCGGTCCAGCCTGTTTTGCACGATCGCGCAGTGCAGCGACGGCCTCGCCTCGCCGTGTTTCCTGCACGTGAACGACACGTCCGTTCGCATGGCGGCGTACCGCTGGATGACGTCGAGCACCTTTGAGAATTCCTCGGACGACGACTTGAGCGCCTTGCGTCGGGTGGCGACGTTGTAGAAGAGGTTCTCGACGGTGATGGTGGTGCCGGGGTTACCCGCGCACGGTCTCGCGCCGCCGCCGTCCAGCGCGCCGTCGCAGTACGCCGCCTTGAGCGCGTGCGTGGCGTCCTTCGTCATGGTCGTCACGGTGAGATTGGCGACGAACGAGATGGACGCGAGAGCCTCGCCCCTGAACCCGAAGGTGGACATGGCGCTGAGGTCCTCGAACTTGGACAGCTTGGACGTGGTATGCCGCTCGCAGAGGATGGGAAGGTCCGCCTCGCGTATCCCGCATCCGTTGTCCGTCACCTGCAGCAGCTTGTTGCCGCCATCCTTCACCGTCACCACGATCGAGGTGGCGCCCGCGTCGAGGCTGTTCTCGAGGATCTCTTTGAGCGCGGACGCGGGTCGGTGGATGACCTCGCCCGCGGCGACGCGATTGACGACCTCCTCGGCGAGCCGTCGGATGGGTTTGGGCTCCATGGTCACTCCCTGAACGTCCCAAGCCCCGGCCCGCGCCTCCTACGTGTGGCAGCTGTCGAGCCAGATCGTATCGAAGTTTTTGAACACGCTCTCTCAGGTCCAGTCAGCCAGTCGGGGAATTGCAGAGCCACTCGAGCGCACGGCGTCACACAGCACGCGCGCCGAACTGTCCCAGGGTCGACGCGCGCCAGATTCACCATGAGCGCATCGTTGTTGTGCTCAGGAAACATCGCGCCCTGTCGCGGGTGGCGAGGGGCCTCATCCTCCGGCCGCTCCCAAGGTGGTGGTGGTCTTCCGGCGGCGGTGAACCCAGTCTCCAGGATTCGCGCCCCGCCGACGCGAAGGACGTCCGTTCCGCGTAGGGCCGTCGCGGAACCCCCCGGTCCGACGTCCCCTCTGACCGACACGGACTCCTCGAATTGGCGCGATAATCCCTTCGCGCGATACTGCGACGACGCCATGGCCATCCCGGAGGTGGCCGAGGGCCTGCGGGTACTCGAACAGACCCATCCCGAGATTGACGGAAACGTGGTGCTCTTCGCGGTGTGGCGCGCGACCCGGGGCGGGGACGTCGCCCCGATGTCCCACGCCACGCTGCGTAAAGCCACCAAGATATCCGAGCGATGGCGATGGCGCGTCGGCGACGGACTGCACAGGGTGGAGGCGTCGCTGCGGGGACCCGACCTCGCGGAGTCGCCCCCAGCCGTCGGACTCGCAAACGCCGTCGCAGCGCTCGGAGACGAGGTCAGGGACGTGGCCAGGGCGGCGCTGTTCGATCTAGCGCGCGGTGAAGCATGGTGGTCCGACGACGATGACACCGACGCCGATGATGTCGCCCGTCCTGAGTATTCGTCGGGTAAGGCGACGGTGAAGGGGTCCACAGCGGTTGCGACGGCGAATCTGCGAATGTATTTGCTCGAGTACCTGGGCGCCCGGTTCATAGCCAACGAGTGGAGGCGATTGCGCGGGGTGGTGGACGGATGCCTCGCGGCGGGGGGCGTGGACATCACCGACGACGTCATCGGCCTGAGTGGAGGCGAGTGCGGGGATTCACAAACGCGGGGAATGACCGACGAGGCGTGGAAGGCGGTGCGGGGATGCGTGGACCCGACGATGAACAAGCCGCGGCGCGATCGGCAAGGCGAGGCTAACAGGCGGTACGTGGACGCGAGGCGTAACCTGCAGGAGGCGAACGCGCTGTGGAAGGCGACGTGTGAGGACTACAGGCGCGCGAGGCGGACGGTGAAGCACGCGCGTCACGAGGTGCACAAGAGCAGGAAAGCCGTGCGGGTGGAGTTCCGGTGACCAGTCCTCGATTCTGTTAATGTAAGTTGGAAGAGATACCTTCGTAACATTACTCGTATTAAGACAACATGTTGGGCGGGTGAATGTGAACGCCCTCGCGTGGCGTTCACTCCGCGCGCTATGTACATCACGCGGGCGACGGCTTGGCTTCCGGCTGCCTCGTCGAGTGCCTCGGTGATTTTCTCGGCGATTTGGCCATGTCCGTGTTCTCCAGCAGAGCCTTGGCGTCTGCGGCGAACATTTCGCCCGTTGTTCCCTGCACAGCCTCCTTATGTGCTTCAGCCACGTCGTTCCCGCCAGCCTTGAACAGCCCGCAGATGTCTGGCGGGCCGTAGTCTTTGTACACCTGATCCGCCCACTTGGTGATCCCGCCGCAGTTGTACCTTGGGCGCTTGAGGTCCCGGTCCCCTTCGGCGTCCATGGAGCTCTTCTTATCGCCGGATCCTCCGACGATTGACGCAATGAGGTCGGATTCGAGCGCGAGCTTGTTCTTGGCACCCGGCTCCTGCTTGACCTCGTCGCCGATCTCCTTGCGAAGGTCCGTGCCGATGGACACGGACATGGCGGCGCCGCTCTTGCGCTTCGCCTCCCGTCCACTCTTGGTCTGCTCGTCCAGCCGGAGGAGCTCGGCGGAGAGGTTGGCGGAGCCGAGGGGGCGGACGCGACCTCGCGTGGGATTCTCCCCGCCGGTTCTCTGCGAGCCGTCCGGGCCGTAGGACAGCTCAGGCGCGTCCGGCACGATCGACGCGTGGCCCGTGAGCTCGGACATGAACCTCGGGGTCGGGCCCATGATGGGCTCGGACTCCGCCGGGGCGTCGCCCGCGCTGATCGCCTCCAGCTGCACGGCTCGATCCAGCGCCTCAAACTCCACGTGCATCTCCTCCTTCTCCTTCCCGGCTTGGATGCGCTCAGCCGCGGCGGCGGCCGCCTCCTTCGCCGCAGGGACGCCCACGCCCGCGGTCTTCGCGAGCGAGATCTTCGCCTTGAGGTCCAGCTTCTCGACCGCGCGGTTCTGCGCGATGGAGAACGTCTGGTACGCCTTGGACCACTCGTTCAACGAACACATAACCATTCCGATCCGCGCGAGCCCGGTGCCCCACCGCGGGCCACCCTCCTTCAACGCCGTCTCCGCGTCCACCGCCGCGGCCGAGCTGTTCCCCACGCGCATGCGGGCCAGCGCGCGGTTGGCGAGCATGGCGGGTCGCCACGCCGCTAACGGTTTGGATGCTTCGTCCATTTCCTCCATCTCGAGCGCGAAAGTGTACAGCTCGTCGGCGCCGGCAAAGTCGCCGCACCAGCAGAAGATGTTAGCCATGCAGAGGCAAATCTTAGCCTGCTCCAGCGGGGAGAGCGCGTCGATGTTCACAGCTTCGAACGCGAGGTCCAGCCACGTGGAATCCTCCGGGATCGGGAGTCCCTCGTGGCGTTTTTTGGCAAACAGCGACATGGCGCGCTCGGTGAAGTGTTCCTTTTCCGTGTACTCCTCGGTGGTGATGTCGTTCGCCCGGAGCTGTTCATCTTCCCACGCCTTGGTCGCGTCGTTGTTTTCCACGGCATCGACCACCGCGACGAGCACGCCGTGCGGGCACGCCTTCCTGCGTAAACCGTACCAATCCTGCGCCTTGACGCAGTCCAGCCCCGTCGCTTCCCACTCCTTGTCCATCTGTTCCAGCGACATCTCAAACACCTTGCCACCCTTGCTGCTCGCGCCGTTGAGCTTTGGGGTACCGTTGGGCCCCAGCGTGGGCGTCGCGCCCGTGGGGGTGAAACCCAGCGGGGTCATCACCGTGTTCCTCATGCGCTCCAGCCCCCTGGCGACGGCGACTGACTTCGGGTCCAGCTGAGCGGCTCGTTGGTACGCTCGGAGTGAAGGTTCGTTACCCCCCGCCGCCTCGTACACCGCGCCCAGACGCAGGTGGGTCTCCGCCAGCTCCGGGGCGCTGTCCACGCCAGCCTCGCCGTCCATCATCGCGAGCCAGATCTGTCCCAGCGCCAGCCTCGATTCGCACCGACTGCTGAGGATCTCGCCCACGATCCTTCGATGCGCGCAGACGAGCACCGAGCTGGTGTCCGTCTCGTTGCGCCTGATCTCCATGCGCAGCCCTTTGGCGACCTGGATGGACGTGATCACCTTGGCCTCGTTCCAGGACAGGACGCAATCGCTGAGCGCCTGGGGAGGATGGGGGAAGGACGGGTGTGGTGTGGGGGTCAGAGAACAATCCAAAATTGGCGCTGAACGTCCGACACGGGTAAAAAATGTTGGGGCGCGGGCTCTTGGAAAGTGTCGATCGATTTGATCAAGGGGCGGGGGCGCACCTCGGTGAACCTCTGTACGGCGACGTCGTGCCTGCCGTTGTTGGCGGCGGCCTTGCCTTTGTGGTACTGACGCAACGCGGCGACTAGGGTCCCGCTCACATCCCCGGGGAAGCTGGAGAAGGACGTGTCCGTGCCTGCGAGGTGGGGAGGGGCGGGGAGCGAGGATGAGAATTTGCACTGCCAAAGGGCACGGCCCGGTCTTGTTTTTGCCGAAACGGTGTGCGATTGACGCCGGGAACGGGGCGCCCGGGCGCGTTTTGGGTCCCGGAAGGCGGGTTCGGCGATGTCGACGGGTCGCGACGTACCTTCGCTGCTCACGAGACGCTCCGCGAGGGCCTCCATGTCTTCGCCCAATCGGCGGCTGTCCTCGCACGCCAGCACCCAGCCGGGCTTGGCGAGCGAGACTGCCTCATCTTCCACGCGATTTCCCGGCATGCCGTTGCGCTGCGCAAAGGGGTTCTGGAGGGCGTCCCTGGGCTCCTCGGTGCGCATATCACGCCTCGCGCCGCTCCCTCGGGTTCGTCCGGTTTCGAACCAAGGGTTTAGGGCGCGCGGGGGCCGGTCGACGCGCGAGAACGCACCGGTTTCCGGCGGTGATCAACCGTGTGAGTGAAACACCCGCGTGGAAATGCTTTCGCCTTCGTGGATTTTATGCCACCGCGCCACGCGCCAACCACCAAGCAAAATCGAACTCCTGGCCAAAAAAACTCGACGTCGCCTCGCCTCGCGCCCGACTCCGACCACACTCCGAACGAACGCCGCCATGGCTAAACTCCTGAGCTGGGATCAGGACGTCACCACCGTGTACGCGCGTTTCGTCGTGCCCAAAGGCACCAAGGCGCATCAGGTGCGCGTGGAACACACCGCGAACCAGCTCTTTGTGTACGTACACCCGCCCAACTCCTCGCTCAGTTACTCGTACGAGGGACCGAAAGAGGGGGGCGAGCTGAGCAAGACGATAATCTCCGCCGACGTCCTGTGGACGCTCGAGGACGGCGAGCACGGCGGCCGAAGGGTAGTGCACGTCGTCCTGCCCAAGAGCACCTTCGGCCAGCTCGACAAGCCCTGGCGCTTCCTCTTCGCGGAGCACGAGGACGTCGACGGCAACGAGGAGAAAACTTTGGCGGAGTGCCTGAAGGAGCTCACGTTCTGCGATGAACCGTCGACGCCGTACGACGACCTGCCGATGGACGTGCGCATGCACATGGAGGAGATGCGACGGAGGAAGTACGCGATGGGCTCGGGGCACTTCAACCCGGCGGAGGAGGTGGATGACCTGAGGATAGCGCTGACCGAGTGAGACGGAGGAGGGGGAGGAGGTTGGCGTTGTTGAAAGTGACGCGACTCGTGGCCACGACGGCATCGGAGTCTAGGAGCCCTTGCCGTGCCGTCCCCGCGCGTCCAGCGCACGACACGCTTTACGAGTACAGTAACGTGCCGCACGGGTCGTCGCCCACGGTTTTAGCGGCTACGTCGGGCACGGGGGATGCGGTACACGACGCTCTGTTGTTAGCAAATTTTTGCACTGAGAACGCACTGCGTCAGAACACTCGCTCGCCAGCAATCTTTTGAACCTAGCTAGGGTTCCCTCGGGGCGTTCGCAGTGCGCGACGGCGCGAAGGCGCGTTTCCGGGAGTGCCGAGCGGCACAGTCGATACCCGAGAGGATGTCGGCGGCGCCCATGGACGTCGACGCGCCTGGCCGCGCCTGGCTCCCCGAGGTGCGGCGGCAGCATCTGGACCTGGACGTCGGGTTCATCCCCGGCGCGGGAGGGTACGTGGAAGGGCACGCCACGATCGTCTGCAGGCCGCCGGCGAACGGATCGGGAGACGTGACGAGCCTGACGCTGCACGCGCATGAACTCGTGGTGACGCGCGTGACCGTGGACGACGCCCCCGCGCGCGTCATCCAGCGCGGGAGGACCGCCGTGCGTCCCGACGGGTCGGCCGATCCGTCGGGCGACGACGATGTTGCCCTCCAGCCCGGGCACAACGCCAGCGCGCTCAGTTCCGGCGCGAACGTCGCGAGGGACGCGTGCGAGGGGATGCTCGCGGACGCGCGCGCCCTCGCCGACGGCGCAGCGGACGAGCTCGTCATCGCCCTCGAGGACGGCGGAGTCATCTACCCGGGTCATCGCGGGTCGTCGCCGTCGACATCTTCGGACGTCGTCGTGCGCGTGTGGTACGGGGCGGGGACGGCGATGAACGCATTCGGAACCATCCCGCCGGACTCGTGGCGACAGATCGCGCCCCCCGTGGCGCACCCGCCGTCCAAACCGGTCGCCAAACCCACCGACGGAGCCGACGGGGGAACGAACGAAGGGGACGGCGCAGAGGACGCGATCGACGTTGACGGGACCGATGTAACGATCATCGATGACAAAAACGACGGGACGGACGTGTACGCCGGTTGGTGCGTCCCTGGCGACGGCGCGATGTGCGCGTTCCGGGACCCGGACGAGGACGGCGAGCGTTACATCGTCGCGCCGGGCAGCGCGCTTCGTCCCGCGGCGTGGTTCCCCTGCGTCGACGACGGCGGCGCTCTGGTGCACTTCAGCGCGACGGTGCGGGTCGACCCCGACCTCACCGCCGTGCTTCCCGGCGTGTTGACGAGGACCGAGACGATCGAGACGAGCGAGACGATGGATGACGGAACGAAGCAGAACGTACGACGAAAGGCGTTTCACTTTGTCTCCGGGGGCGTGCCGGTGCAGGCGCACCAGATGGTACTGGCGGTGGGGACCTTCGCGACTCGAAAGATTCCGACGTCGGACGCGCACCAGGATAAGTTCGCCGCCGCGGCTCGAGCCGAG
>Ga0115006_10002999_pt1 | contig 11330 bp, 4 predicted proteins | sample ArcOceMetagenome_3_FD_88943 | JGI IMG/M metagenome (GOLD analysis project Ga0115006, IMG submission 88943) | Marine eukaryotic phytoplankton communities from Arctic Ocean - Arctic Ocean- Svalbard ARC20M Metagenome | ecosystem: Environmental > Aquatic > Marine > Oceanic | place: Arctic Ocean...
ATTAATGTCGCCCTCGCGACTTCGTACTGGGCCATGGGAAAGTCTTGCGATGAGGTCAAGTTGAACAAGAATGCACGACAATGCTACGAAAATGGAATCAAGTACTACAGCGCCGTCACAGCAGCAGAGAGTAAAATGCCAAGCTTCGAGGTCATGGAGGCCAGATGGTTGCATCTCTTTGCTGAACCTTCATCGTTGACGCCGTGGGGAGGGACCTCTTCCATCCTTCTCAATTTGGAGCTCGGGGATGTGTCAGAGCGTCTCGCGCGGAGCCAGGCTCGAGAGAAGGACAATTCCGCTGCCATTGAGAACTTTGATAAGAGTCTCAAGGTACGGAGCGGCCTCTCTGCACACGGCTACTCGGTCTACTCTCTTCGTGATGAAGAGTATGACGCGACAGCCTTCCGCGGCGTCGAAATGGATCAGAAGCTCAAGTACTGCTGCGAGCAGTTGCTTTCTCTAGCGCCGAATCGTCCCGATGTCATGCTGGAAATGGCAAATATGCATCTCAAAGCCATTGACTACGAGAGGGCCATTGAATATTACAAGAAAGCTGAAGAAGCAGCCACGGCCGATACCAAGGAGGGCGAGACCCCACAAAGCCCACTTCAGATTGCGAATATCAAGATGAGGTTGGGGTTTGCGTACAAGCACGTGTTTGTTCTGTTGTCGGGAGAGCTCGGTAATGCCAATGCCGACGCAAAGGACAACGCCATCAAGTATTTGGATGAGGCGATCAAGCTGTTCCGCGGAAGCAGTAGCTCTGCCAAGACGGATAATGCCATCGCCGATGCCTCTGTGGCGTTGGCTGAGTTATATCTATTTGCCTATGACAAGGAAACGACGGAGGAGAGTGCTGAGCCATCTGACGATGCCAGTGCCACGGCATCGATTGCTGCCGCGACCAAGTCTCTTCTCGGTGTTGCTATAAGTCATTTAGAGCGGGCGCTTAATTTTCGGAGGAAAAGACGCGGTGAGCTCGACGCTGAAGTTGCCTCGACTTTGCATCTCCTTGGCGTGGCTCATCTGAAGAAGGGACCAGAGCACATCGAGGACGCGCTGGACGCCCTGAAAGCTGCGTTCGATACTCGTACGGACCTGCTTCCGCCAAATCACCAGGACTTAGGAGAAACGATTGGACTTCTCGGGAAGGCACACTTGTCTCGCAAAGAGGGCGAAGACTTATCGCACGCCCTCGGCGCTTTTGAAGAGGCTTTGAGGATACAAGAGCACGCCAGAGATGCATTGGCAGATGATGATGACGCTTCAGAACACGTTTGGAAGATCGCAAACAGCCTGGCATCAATCGGCGAGTGCCACTTTCTCCAGGAAGACCTGCCGTCGGCTCGAGAAGCGTTTCAGCGTTCATTTGGAGAGCTCGTTCTACTCGAGCAGATCACAGGTAGTAGCAGTAGCAGCAGCAGCGGCGGGCTCGGATCCCGGGGTTACAATGTGCAGCTAAAGCTTGCGGATGTTCTGTGCAACCTCGCTCGCATCAATGTCAAAAACGAGGAGCTCGACCAGGCGCTTGCACTTTACAATTCTTCTCTCCAATATCTTCAACAGTGTCTTTCGCTCGCCCGTGGCGATAGCAATGGCGATGAAGAATCACAGCCAACCTCCCTCAAAGCCGTGCATACAATATCCACCGAAGAAGCGGCCGTCAAGGTCGAAGTGGCTGCCGTTTACGATAAGAAGGGTCAACCTGAAAAGTCGATTGAGCTGTACCTTTGGTCATCAGGCGTCTTTCGTGATAATGAATCAGAACCTAGTCCGTCGTTGGCACTATCCCTCCGTCTGTTGGGGCAAATATATCTACGAAAAAAGAAGTTCAATGAAGCAGTAACGTCGCTTCAGGAGGCGTTGGATGCTCAGAAGACCGTCAACGAAAAGAGATCAAATGACAACGCCAAGCTCCGTGGCGATGAAAGAGTGACGAATCTAAACCTTGGTCTTCTTCACTTTGAGCTTGCTCAAGGCTTGAGCGAAATCGAGGATAAGCCAAAGGCCCTGGAGCATTATAGGAATGCCGTTTCTTTGCTCGATGAAATGGCATTGCAGCCATGGGATTTGGTTTCCAATGATGATAGAGACCCAGTTACTGAGACGCAAAAGGGCCTCAATAGGAAGCTGTTGCAGTGCTACAGTCAAATGAAGTACTTAACTCCCGGGACGATGATAGGAGAGGAGGAGCAGGAGGCAGAGATTTACGATATATTACATCGTATTGCCAACCTACGTGCTGCCTTTGGTGAGCATGCGGCTGCGAGAGACCTTTATTTGTCCGTCGTCTCTCATCAAAGAGAAACGCAAGGAGATAACTCCTTGGTGGTGGCCGATTTGCTCTTCAACTTGGGCACGGTCTATTCCTGCCTCGAGGATATGGACAATGCATTTGATTGTCACGAGGAATGCCAATTGATAAGCGAGGCGATTATCGGCAAGGACAGTCCGCAGCTGGTGGAGAATATGCAGGCGTTGGGCGAAATCTCAATGTCCCAGGAAGAGTACGACGATGCATTGCATTGGTTCAGTTCTGCCGAACGGGTTCTCCGTCAAAAGGAAGACGGACTGTCCAAGGCCGACGAAAGCACCGTAGCGGTGATTGTATTTAAGAAGGGCAAGTGTCTTCAGGCCCTCGGTCACGGTGATAACGCTACACAGTGCTTCAAGACCGCTCTTGATTTGTTCAAACGAGTAGGGGACCTTGAACGCGTCGAAGTTAGCGACATGATGAACGCCCTCGGCAACGCTGCCAAAGTAAGTGGCGATCTAGACAAGGCCATGATCCTCTACAGGCAAAGTCTTCATCTTCGTAAGGCGTTGGGAGACGAGTTGAGCGTTGCCAACACAAAGAACAACATCGGCGCTGTTTTTCATGCTCGTGGAGATATGTCTCAGGCAATGAAATTCTTCTCAGAATCGCTCGAGTCCAAAACGATGCTCCTTGGTGTGGACCATCCCGAAACCGCGAGAAGTCTGGCCAATGTCGGCCAGATTTTCCTGGACAATAATGACTTCTTGAAGGCCCGGAGGTGCTTCATGGAAGGTAAGTCAAATAAAGGTTCTCTCTTTTGTTGGCTGCCGTGATCTTTCTGCCCAAATCAAATGACTTGACTCACCAATACTTTCCTTTCTTCGCTTTTGTATCTTCTCACACTACAGCACTTCGAGTTCTGCGATCTATCTTGGGGGTTGATAGCGTCGAGGTGGCCATCTGCCTGTACAACCTCGGCGTCGCTCTGGAGGAAGGCGATGATTTTAGCAACGCCTTGAAGGTGTATCAAGAAGCCATTGACATCTTTAGCAGAGCTGCAGACGACCACATTACGTTTGGCTTTGCCCTACACAACGCCGGTGTGATATACACCAAGCGCAACCAGCCCAAGGACGCTGTTCAATTCCTGGAGGATGCCCTGGATGTAAAGATCTCTTCGTTTGGTCCTGACTCCGATGATACCGCTGATACGCGATACTGTCTAGCGGGCGTGTTGCATGAGTTGGGGGACCTCGACGATGCCCTTGAGCACTACACCGATGTGCTCCGGGTAAAGGTTCGTCATCTGGGCAAGGATTCTATCGAAGCGGCAAACGTGTTGATGGGCCTCGGAGAGATTCACAAGAGTCAAGGCGAGCTTGAAGAGGCAATCAGTTGTTTGGTCGAAGCTCTGCGTGTCAAGAGGATCAACGGGGCCGACAACGAAGAAGTTTACTCTCTTAGTATCACCGTCGGTGCTATCTTCCGCGTCCTGAAGGACCTTGATTCGGCATTGGAATACTTCACGGACGCTCTGGAGGCCAAAACATATGAGGTCGGAAAGGTCCACATCGATTCATCCCTGTGTTTGTCTCTCATGGCCGGCTGTCTGTTCGACCAGGGGATGTTTCAAGAAGCGCTGCAACGATACCAAGAGGCTCTTGAAATTCGTCTCCTCGTCGATGATGACGACGACGAAGCCAAAGTAGGCGCCCTTTTGGAGAAGATTGGGACTGCCCAAGTGAAGGTGGGGGAGCATGAGGGCGCAATTGTTGCCTTGAAAGAGTTTTTGATTATCAAGGAACGAGGAGGCATTGCCGATGACCCATTGGAAGAATACGAGATCGGCACCATTTATCACTTGATGGGCAAGTCGAACTTTGCTCTGGAGAAGGACCAAGAGGCCTTGCGTTGCTACAACGCAGCCATTAAGCTCTTCAAGGCCAGCGGTGATGAATACACGCCTCCCGAAACAGTTGGTGCTGCTATGCTCGACAAGGCCGATGTTTATAACAAGGCGGACGAGCTTTCTACTGCAATGCTTGTGTACAAGGAAATCCTCGAGGAAGAGTACTTCCCTCCCGATTTCTGGGAGTTCGGCCAGACTCTCCAGCGGCTGGGACTGTCGTATGTGGCCGAAGGACTTGACGAGGAAGCTCTCGGTGTCGTCGAAGAAGCGGTTGAAATCTTTGAGCGAATTATTGGTGAAATTTCCGACCAGAATCTTCCTCTCGACAAACACAAGGACATCGCCGCTGCACTCGAAAGCTTCTTCGAGTTGTCCATGAAAACCTTGGGCTCTATTGGCCCTGAGGCGGGTGAAATGTGCTTTCGACTTGGCGATGCCTATGTTCAGATGGAAAATCACGAGAAAGCACTGCATTGGATTAAGCTCGGTATTAAAAAGCAGGAAGAGAATCTTGGCCCCTCCGACCCGACCATCGCCACAGGTTATTTCAATAAAGGCAATTGCCTCCTTGACCTCGGCAAAACGTCCGACGCTATCAGTGGATTGGAGGACGCCCTTGAGATAGCCCGGAAAGCCATGGGCGAGGACAATGAAATCGTCGCCGATACCTATTTCAGCCTGGCATATGCCGTAAGTCACTCATTTATTTATTCAAGTTTTGTTGCTATGGTAGCGGACGGACCCCCTACATGCGATGGTCCTCATGTTCCTCGTTTCTCATCATCGAATGTCTACTTCCTCGCCGTTTTTCTCTCGTTTTATGCAGAATCAACTCGACTCGGACTATAGTCGGGCTCTCGGGCTTTACGACAAATCGCGAACCATTTGTTTGGACATCTACGGCGAAACGACCGAAAGCATGATCTCCACACTTGCCAAGATGAGTGAATGCCACAAGGTTGTCGGCAACTATGACGATTGTATTGACCGCAGCCGCGAGGTTCTATCCCAGAGCCACTTTGATCTCGAAGATACTGCTTCTGCTCTCGTGCGAGCGGACATTCTCGACAATCTCGCCTCGGCCTACAGTGGCAAGGGTGACCCCGAAGAGGCTCTCCATAATTTACACCAAGCGCTATCCATTCGACGAGACATTCCCAAGGATTTGGACGAGAATCAAATTATGATTGCCCGTGAATTGTTCGAAATGGTCCAGATCCACGCCGCGCGGGGTGACGATTACAAGGCTCAACTGCTCAATGATCGTGCTATGAGCCTGTGCGAAGAATACTTTGCCAAGATGAGTTCCGCCAAGAACGGTGACGGACAAGGCGACAATGGCGGAGCTGGAGATGACATCGAATACTTTACCAAGATGACTTCCAAGAACGGGCAAGGCGACAGTGACAGAGCTGGAGATGACATTGCGTCAAGAAGGACCAGCGATGCGTCAAGAAGAGCCAGCGATAGTACTGCCGGTGGTGATGATGCCGCACGTAGGGCGGTCGACCTAGAAGCGCGTCTTTTGGCCTGCAAAGCCAAAACGAAAGACAAACTACTCTCGTTCGCCGACACCGTCCTTTTCTATGGCAAACTCCTACTGCGGAATGGCAATCTTGACGATGCCATGGTATGCTTTGAGATTACACAGAGCGTGTATGTGGAGAGGTTGAGTCCCAAGTCCGTGTCGATGGGCGATGTCCATCACTGTCGCGGCATTGTGTACGCGTTGAAGAAGGACTACAACAAATCACTCGCTAGCTTTATGTTAGCTTTCCGGATCAGGACCGACAGGCTCAGCGCCAACCATGTCGACCTAGAGGAAACGGTTCAGTTCCTTGGTATCATCCACAGCGAGCTCGGTCACGCAGACAAGGCCGTCGAATACTTCAAGGACGCCATATCCAAGCGCGAAATGCGATTGGGCAGGGCAAGAGGTCGTGGTAGAGAGGGCGATGAGGCAGAGACCTTCCTTCGTCTTGGACGAGTTCAGCAAGAACAAAAGGAATACGATGCAGCCAAGAAATCGTACGAGCATGCCCGTCAGATTCGATTGCGGACAAAGGGTAAGGAATGTCCCGAATATGGTGAAGTTCTATTCGCTCTGGGCGGTCTCCTTCTCGATATGGGTAGGAGAGAGCTGAGTTTGATCCGACTTCAAGATGCGCTCAACGCATACGAAAACAGCGATGAGTCCCTTGGATCGGAGATCGCCGACGTCTTCTTTACGCAGGGAATTTTATTCTACGAGCAGGAACAATTTTCCGACGCAATCAGTTCGTACGAGAAGTGCCTTATGATTCGCAAAGAGGAGAGCCACGGCGACCACGCGGCACCGTGCGCTCAGGTCCTTACCAATCTTGGAGGTTGCTACTTTGACATGAAGGACTACGAGAAGGCTGAGCTGTACCACACCGAAGCCCTGCACATGATGGAAAAGAGTCTCGGACAGAACCACGTAGATGTGGCGTACTGCTGGCACTCGCTCGGTTGTGTGCATCTGGAGGACTTCAAGGAAAACAAAGGAGTGTCTTGCCTCTCCAAGGCTCTCAAGATTCAACGAGAATGTCTGAAGAAGGACAACGACATCGACATCGACATGGGCAGTACACTCTACATGCTCGGTCGCTGTCTCTTGAATCTCATGGAGATCGATAGAGCCATCAAGAGCCTGATGGAAGCCCTGAAGATTCAAAAGAAACATCTGGGTGATGACTACGACGTTGCATTGACCCACAAGTTCCTCGCAATGGCACAGACCGAGCGGGGCGGCCAAGAAGACAAGGCGGCTCTTTCGAATTTCACCGAGGCCATTCGCATAATGATGGCGGCTGGTATTCAGGACTCTTCTGAGACTTCGTCTGACCTTATGGCGTGTTTCGACGGGGCGATGAAGATCGTGCGGAAGATTTTTGGCTCCGATGCCGAGCAGCTTGCATCGCTGCTTCATCGTCGTGGCATATGCGAGGGGATCCGCAGAAATTTCCCTCAGGCGATCGCCTCTTATGCCGAAAGTTTGACCATTTACAAGAAGATTTACGGTGACCGGCACATTGCCATCGGGAACTTGTTGTTCAACATGGGCGTATGCTTCAACGAAGGCGGAGAAGCCCAGAAGGCGATCAAATGCCTCGCCAAGGCTCACGATCTCACCTGTGAAAAGCTCGAAGAAGATCATTCCGACATTGCCGATATCGACTTCCAGATGGGAACGGCCTACAAGCTTCTCGAGGATTACACCGCCGCTGTCAAGTGCTACGAACGTTCGCTGTTGATTCTGAAGCAAATTTCAATGGCGGACAATCCCAAAATTGCCTCCATCATGCAGGACGTGGGTGACATTTGCTACAGTTGCAATGACATTGAGAAGGCCGAGCGGTGCTACAGAGAATGTCTCCGAGTTCGAATGAACCTCGAAGGTCGGGAGAGCGCCAGTGTTGCCAAGACGTTGGCCAAATTGGGGTGAGTACTGTCATTGGTTTTGTTCCGTCACAAGTATTGAAGTGCCATACCTTACTTTTATTCATCAGTATCTTATTCTTATCTATATCCATCTCGTCCCGTACTTCAGTGCCCTACTAAGGACCAAGCGCGACTACGTTGAAGCCTTGCGTTGCTTCGAGGATAGCCTCGTAGTTCAAGTTCAAAATAGCGGAAAGGACACCGACGAAATCGCCTCAAGCTACTTTGATCTTGGCTCTGTGCACGACCTTCTCCATGCTGATAAGAAGGCCATATTCTGCTACAGCGAAAGCATTCGAATGTACGTAGCGCTGGATGCCGAACCAAAGCTTCCCGTTGCCAAGGCTTTGATTAACAAGGCGGCAATCGTAATGTCCAAAGAAGAAGATAATCAACGCGCCATGCACATTTATCAAAGGGCCCTGGATATCCGGAGGGTGTGCCTCGGCCCTAAAGTTAGTGAAAGGCCGGCCGTTGACCTGGCGGATATCATTTGGGGGCAGGCTACAATTTATGACCGTATGGGCGAACATGACCAAGCGCTTTCATACTATGAAAAGTGCCTGGCATGTTACCAAGAATCCGTCGGACATGAGAGCTCTCAGGTGGCTCGGTGCATCCAGAGTATCAGTGATTCTTTCCTGCGCGGTGGTCACTACACGCAAGCTCATGATGCCGTGGTGGAAGCGCTGCGTCTGCGCGAGGCAATCCCCGGTGTGCCGGAAGAGGACACTGCCGATTCGATGCTCACGCTCGGCTCGATTCTCTTCGCTTGGCGGAAGTACGACAGCGCCCTCCCCTATCTCGAGCGAGCCTGCACGTCGCACATGCGCATCCGTGGAAAGTTCCATGTCAGCGTCGGAAGCTCCTCTTATCTTCTCGGGGCCATTTACGGTAAGGCGATTTATACCCCCAAAAAGTTTGAGCTGGTGTAATTCGACCAATCTCGACACATCTCACATCATTTCTGAAATTGTATCTTCTGCTTTCTCTTCTCATCGCAAACCCCACAGAATCAATGCAAGATTATGATAAGGCCATGACGAGGCTGAAAGATTCGTTGAGCGCTAGAAAAAGGGCATTGGGCGAAGACCACATCGATGTGGCAAAGGTGCTCACGTTAATTGGAAAAGTCCACAATGCCCTTGGCGAGCCTGATTCGGCCGTCCTTTGTTTTGAGGAGGCATTGGAGATTGCCAAGAAAGTCTACGGGGCTGATAATGAGGAGGAGGTCGCCGATTATCTTCTTGATTTGGCGGCAGCCCCCGTCGCAGAAGACGAGACCGAGAAGGCCAAGACTTGTGTCGACGAGGCCCAGCGAACATTCAAGACGAAGCTAATCAATAATGACGTCGGTGTTGCCAAATGCAGCAGCATCAAGGCCATGATTTACGAAAAGAATGGGAATCTTGATGCTGCGAGAGAATGGTACATGAACTCTGTCAAGATCCTCGATGGCCTGCTCCCGGACGTTGCATCAAAGGAGTCCCTCGATGATATTGATCTGCACGACGATTACCTGGAGCTGGCCTCAACATTGTTCAAATTTGCCAACGTCGACGATATGCTCGGCGATGAACGAGAGGCGATTAGTCTGTACCATCGCTCGATTCACCTCTACCGCAACCTGCAAGGCGAGGACCACCTGAATGTCGCCAATGTCCAGTATCACATGGCCCTCATGCTCGGCCGCCACGAACAGTTCGACAAGGCCATGGACCTCCTTCGAGAAGCATTACGAATCCGAGTCATCAACCTCGGCAAAGATCATCCCGAGGTCGCCACGTGTCTGTTTGCCATCGGCGTTGCTCACGACAAGAACCAGGAGTACGAGGATGCCATACTGACCTATCAGGAGTGTATGCGCATTCAAAAGTTGGAGTACGGACCGGAAAGCGTCGAAGTTGCGACGACTCTGGAGAATTACGGCATCGCCAAGGGTAACTCGAACGACCTCCGCGGAGCCGTTGAGAGTTGGGAAGAGGGACTGGAGATTATGATGTCACTTGGCTACGACGAAAGCAACCCGCTCATCGTCAACCTTGCCGGACATCGAGAGATTGCTCTTTTGCTGTTGGGAGAATCCAAGCCCGACGAGTCAGAGGGGGAAAAATAAAACTGAACTGTACACACTTTTTAGAATACAAGCATTTGATGAAAATAGTATGTAACAATAGCCTGTTATGTGGGAAATACTTTGTCGTACCGAAACGCTACAGCACGTAGCTCTGAAGAAAGTTCTTCCAGCATACTTAGAAATTCTTCTCCAACTTCTCCAACGCTGTCATTAATTACAATGCTTCTCTCTCTCCTCGGTCTTCACCTCCATCTGCGCTCCATGATACTCCTAGTACCGTTTTTGGAACGGTAGCGGTTGCATGTTGAGGGACAGACCATTTTGCTGCAACTGCGCCGCCTCACTCTGCAACTCGCCTCATTTATTTTGCATTCGAGCCGATCGGCACCAGAACCATGAGGGTCCGCCGTCCCTCTCCCAACGGCGGCGCCGGCAACCGGCTGCTACGAGCCTTGTCATCCTCCACCCGTCACATCATAATCGCCTTTCTCCTCCTGGCCGCGATAATACTATTCGTTCGGCAGTCTTCGGAAAACGACACATCCGCCCTCCTCAGCAACAAGTACGTCGAGAAAGATACGTCCCAGTCCAGCAAGCGACTTCGGGCAGATACCTCGGATGAAAGCGCAGCCAGTGTTCACGATCCACCAAACGCCCAGAGAGCTCCATCATCTCCACGAAGCCTCCTCCATCTCCATTCCGACGCAGCATCGAACCTACCGCCATGCAAAGCCATCCGGCAATCACTGTCCGACAGCAACGCCGAACTCATGGACCGAAATAAGCCAACCATATTCACCGATTGGGGACCGAAAGCTCTGTCCTCGTGGAGGGATCGATCGCAATTCGTGGCCAAATACGGACATCATCCTCAGTACGTCAAGAGGGGCGACGTTCAGCCCTTCCAGGACCGAGATGGGAGGCAATGCACGGCGCGCACATCGACGCTGGTTCAGACCATGGAGGAACGGTTTGCAAACGACGACGTGTTGGACAGCGAGGTGCCGTCTATTAATACCCGGCAGATGGCAGATGATTTGCTCTTCTTTACGAACGACCGCGAGAATCCAACCTTTTTCGATGCCATCCGGTCCGATTACGACGTCCCGCCGCCTTTGGAGACTCATCCGGCATGGTCGGCACCTGACAAGGGATTCCAAGTATTCTCGGCCATGGAGCAGGGGTCGTCCCATCCGTTCCATTTTCACGACGCCGCGTGGCTGGGAGAGGTGGCTGGGACTCGCCTCTGGTTCCTCCTGCCTCCCGGCACCAAGATCTCAGCCAAGGTCAATGGATGCGATTATTTGTTGGGCAAAGCCAATATCCCACAAGCAGCCCAGGCCTGTGTGCAGCAGGCGGGTGAGGTAATGTACCTGCCGCCGAAATGGATCCATGCCACGTGCGCCCTGGAGAACTGGTCGGTCGGCGTTGGTGGTCAGGGAGGAAGTCCCGCGGTGTACAATCAGGACTTTGAGATGCCGGTTGTTCCGGCCGAACGGACCGCAGAGGAGGAGCGGAAGATATTGACTGACTGTGGGGCCATCAAAGAGACGGCTGCAAACGATAATCTTGCCACAGCTACCGCGGTGGCGGCGCAAGTGATTGGATCTGGCGCCAATGCCAAG
>Ga0115006_10003000_pt1 | contig 11329 bp, 13 predicted proteins | sample ArcOceMetagenome_3_FD_88943 | JGI IMG/M metagenome (GOLD analysis project Ga0115006, IMG submission 88943) | Marine eukaryotic phytoplankton communities from Arctic Ocean - Arctic Ocean- Svalbard ARC20M Metagenome | ecosystem: Environmental > Aquatic > Marine > Oceanic | place: Arctic Ocean...
GGATAGTAGTACCGGGCACTCTGCAGTGGTCTGTAAGGAAGAGGGGGGCCCGGCGTAGCTCGCGACGGGGGTGAGCGAAGGATGGGTGCGGTTAGGGGTATGTAACTAAGTTGATTTTTATATTCACGTTACCCCATACCCCTTGCGGGGCAAGGGGGGTCGAAGGGAAACTTTTGGCCCAGCTGGCGGTTCCGTGACTCTTATTGGCTAGACCTGGGTTCGATACTCAGCCCGGTCATTTTAAAATCAACTTAGTTACATAACCCTAGTGCCAGTGCCTACACGAGCAGTCGCCTGTCGGTCCTAATGAGAATGGGAGGAAAGCACACCCTCCAAAGTCCAAGGCACGGTGCGATAGACCGGTTGGGGATATGATCAGAGAGAGAGAGAGAGAGAGAGAGAGAGAGAGCTTTATTAGGAACAATCTCCATATCATGACAGAGAGAGAGAGAGAGTGAGAGAGAGAGAGAGCTTTATTAGAACAATCTCCATTCAGGAGGAGGAGGAGGAGGAGGAGGAGGAGTTATTCGTATTCAGCGGATACTATAGAGGGACCCAGGGCGCCCGCGTTAAACTGACGGCGCGTCACTCCAGCCTGACAGTGAAATGTGTAAGGTCGGGGTCGGTGGTCTTTTGGCGTGACTGACGCGCTCAGTTGCGTAAGCTACTTGAGTACTTCTAGGTCTAGGGATTGCATGCAGTGTCTTGTCTGCACTTCTTGATATGCCCCGAGGACTTCATTGTCAGCAGAAGCTTGAGCGAATCGTTGGAGATAGTCTGGAGATTCGCCGAGATTCAGTCAAAAACTGCGGGCAGGTCTGCTTACGACGCGTCATTCTGGAAGGCACTTTCAAAGTTTTCGCAGAACTCACGCCTAATTGCCCGTGAATAAGCTGGGTGATTTTGGACCTTGCTGCGCGGTACATGTAAAACCAATGGCGGAAGCCCTCCAATGCTCTCGTAAACGAAAAGCTTGAAGTGATCACTTTCAACAAATTTACTTATTACATTATTCTATGGCTCCATCACCGTCCGTCGGCACTGACTTCTGCAATGGTTTCTGGAGTCTGCCCGGGATTTTTTGTCAAAAATGATTAACTAATGATCAACAACTGGTACTATGACATGAATCCACTCCGCATCTAATTTGATCGCAAGATAACCCCCCACGGGGGGGTTATCCAAAACCCGGGAGTTGGGATAACTGCGACGAATTTGGTCCTCTGCAGCCGAATTTGGTCCCCTGCAGGGGACCAAATTCGGCGCAGTTAGCCCAACTCCCGGGTTTTGGATAACCCCCCCGTGGGGGGTTATCTTGCGATCAAATTGAGTAAAGCCAAAAAAAACCTCAGGACGGCCTCAAAACGGCAACAGAAGTCGGTGCGCCACGGCCCTCTCCCGTTGGCGTCTTCTGCTGCTACTGGCGATGCGAATGAGTTCGATTTCAGTTCTTCACTTATCTGTATCTAGAGTGGATGCCTCCTCGCTTCAAACGGAGCACCAGATCAACCTGTAAAGGCGAGCGACAGCGCACACAGTAGTAAGGTCGGGTTGTGAGATAGTTGGTCCCCACATTTCGGCAGTAAGCACGATACGAAGAGTCAATTGTGGAGTCAAGGGGTGTGAAAAAGCGAGCGAGCCAGAGTGGGATAGAAATTTGGGAGACCAAAAAGAGAATATGCAAAGGTATTTGGGGGCCGGAAAAATTAATGGCAAAAGACATGGGCAGGACCAAGATCGCTCAAGAGCGCGCGGATACAAATGCTGGCGCTCACAAGTGCGCACAAGACATCGGGAGTGCCACACATGTAATGGATGGCCACAAATGCAACCATGTTGATACCTCTCGTGGCGGGGACTGGCTTGTGGAAAGAGATGCGCTTGAAACAGCACTGGCTCTTCGGCGGAGCGCAATTTCGGCCCACGAGTCATGGGGCCCCTTGACGAGTCCCACAATTTCGTCTGAACCCTTTGATTCAAGCTGCACGCCGTCTATGGCGATTAACTGCCCAGTTCTGTACGTGTAAGAACAACATTACGCCAAGGTTCTCTTGCGTTGCCACCATGTGGAGGTGTGTTTATGGCGATATTTATGAATATACAGTGCTTTGTAATTCGTGCACAACCTGATCACCGACTTGAATTGTACCATCAGCGAAAGCAGGTCCCCCAGCAACAACCTCCTTGACAAATGCGTTCCCCTTTGGACTTTGGAATTCTAGTAGCATGCCGAGGCCTGTGCATCAGAAGCAAAGGACGACATATCACGTTTCACATGGTCAGCGCTTATTCCGTATGAGTTCACTGTCTAGCAGCAACAAACATGCTTTTCTCTTGTGTTGAGAGCGCAAGCCTTTGTGAAGGATCGGGTGCTCCCGACGGGTAAGAGACACACGATAATACCTTGAGTTCATTGCAGTGACAGACAATCACAGAAAGCAACACATCTATGCTACGACACCTGCTAGATTCGTGTCTTGACTTGTCGACGGACTTGATGGGCTGGACATTGAATCCAGGGCACCGACTTCTTTGAGTGGCCGTGGAGACCGCGCCGACCTAGCATCCCTGGCATCTGGAGTAAAACTGTGAGGCGCTGTCGACTGAGCGTCATCCCTGTCCTTGAATGCTGGCGGAGACTCCGGCCCTGGATTTGATGTGAAGCTTGGAAGGACTGTGGATTGCCGAAGCGTTGCAACTTGTCTCTTTAGAGATGCCTCAGATTGCTTGAGAGACCCAATAGTTGATTCGTAATCCTGGATCTGCTTTGCAGGGATAAATCGATCAGTGAGTCAGCAAGCAGACAGGCAAATTGGTATGAAGCTAGGAATGTACGCAGAATGTTGTAAAAAACCTGCTCATTTCGCTCTTTCAGCAGTGCGTTCTTGACTTTCAACTGCTGATTTGTGAGGTCTAGTGATGTTCTCAGCTCCTCCAGCTTCTGCCAAGGATATGACGAATGTCACATTGATATCGAACGTACAAATACATAAGCCACATACACTCACATGTACCTCCTGCTGCCCAGGAGCTTCGACAGTAGTCTTCGATACCGTTGACATGATCTTTGATAATTTCTCATGCTCCGTCCCATTTACATCCACCGTACAATTCGCCAGCTGCAACTCTTCCAAAGCCCTTTTTAGAGCCTCTGCGTTGTCATCGGCTCGCTTGTTCGCCTCCTTTGCCTCAGACTGGGCTTTGAATATTGTCGCGCACAACAGTGCCTGAGACGTTGCCTCCTCCAGTTCCTGCTTGGCCGTCATGAGCAATTCTAGATTCTTATCTGCCACTTCTGCAGTCAATCCATGCGCGCCCGCACCTTCTGCCACGAGCTTTGTTTGAGCAAAATGCAATTGCGTTTCCATGGCTTTGTGCAAGATGTCCAGCATTTCTACTACCCAATCTTGGGAATCAGCCTGACCATCACCGTGCAAAACCTGGGAGCTCTGCGCAATGTCGCCGCTCTCGTTGTCGTCATCAGAACTAGCGACCGAGTGGTCATCTTCCAATGCCAATGCGTGTTTTGACGCTTGTGCTGAGTACTGACACAGGCGGTCGGCACCCTCATGATCACCAGCAGCATGCAAGTCACGAGCGGCATGCAGCAACGTCTCCACAGCTGAATGCGCAATATCCAGCAGCTTGATCTGCTGCTCGACGAGCAGTTCAAACCGATGATGGTAATGAGGGTGATGTCTTATGTTTTCTGACGTCTGGTTTGTGTGAGCTTTCGTGAGCATGTTGAGCTCGACCATGAGCTGTTGCTGCAACCGTTGCAGTTCGGAGTATCCTGTCAGCCCTGCAAGCTGGCTCTCAAGAATGAGAACCTGGTCTTTTGTCCTTTTCTCTCCCGACAAGTTGCCGCCCGCAGAAATCTCGATGTTTGCGTGGCGCAATTCACTCATCGACTCCTCGAGTCTACGATTTTCCTCTTCCGTTGCTGCTTTCTGGCTTTGGAGCTCCGTGATAATATCCTTTCGAGCCTCCAGTTCCTTCTGGCAAGACAATAACTTTTCGTGACGCATCCTGCATCTGTCTGATATCACATTAAGCGAGTCTTCAAGCTTGACTACGCTGTTTTCAGCCTTTTCGAGGATTTTCACCAGTCCAACCATGTTTTCATTGCCTTCTACGTCGTCAGGTTCTGGTCGTTCTACTGCCGGGGCGAGTTCCGGTGTTTCTGAGGCGATTTTAGGTGCTGCTCGCATGCTTCGTGGTGTTTCTGGATGCAATATACAAACCCTTTGGACCTTACTCGTCAATACACCCTTTTTGAAAGGCGATTCCGAGTCAGAGACTTGCCGAATGATCTCTTGAGCTACTTGCATTGGCGTTTGTCCGTCGTCGTCCATACCAGATGCCAATTTGACCAGGATAGATTCCCCTTGCATTCCCAAGACGTGTACCTTCCAGGCATTTTACAAACAACGATAGATTTGGTTACAAAAATCAATAATTGCTTGTTAATGTCGCCGGCAGTGACCCCAGTTCCCACCTAATATGGCACAATCCTATCTGTCAAAAAAAAAACAAATTCACCTGGGTACGAAGCAAACTTTCGATACGATGAGGGGTGTGCGATGAGTCTACACCCATGGCCCGGACAATATCATGTGCTACGACCTTCTTCAGTTCCTCTTCTCCTCCTACGGCGTCACTCTGATCCATATCAAGCTCCAGCTTCAAAAATACGTCTTGCCTGTCGGCCCCCGACGGCCCAACGTTTTGTGTTTGGGGTTGTTTAGCGCCCATCATCTCTTGCAAGCTGCTAACAACGTCTTCTAGAGCATTTCGTTCTCTCGTCAGCTTCTGAATGTAGTCTCGGTCCTGAGATTCGTGATCTTTGGTCAAAACATCAAATTGATGTGCACTTTGTATATCTGCAAGGAAGATCTCAAGCTGTTCAATCTTGTCTTTCATGTCCTTTTCTATCGCCATCATGACAGACGTAAGTTCTTCCGTGTGCGACGGCTGTGGGGTTTTGGAAAACGAGTTGTTTAACGTGCTCGCAACATTTTTCATGGCGTCCGTAAGGATTTCAACCTTTAACTTTTCCTTTTCCCGTTCGTCAGCTGCCCTTACTGCTCTCTCTTCTGCTGCAACAACCTTTTCCTCTGCACTCCTCAAATCATCGCTGCATTTACTCAGCTCCATGACCACCTGCACCAATTCTCAGAATTAAAAAATATGTAAGGAGCGGCAACGCCCTGAACATGTACTAATACACACAACACTCGCAAGAACAGACACACACACACACACACACACACACACACGAAAACATAAATGGGGTGACACGCGCCCGCCCACACACGGTCACACGCACGGGTACAGACAAATTCATTTACACGCACGCACTTTTACAAAACATACACGAACACGCATACACACCAGCACAAGCACACGCACATGCACACACACATGCACGCACCTTCGACATCTCACTATCTGAATTTGAGATCTCACGGGCAAGAGCCTGCTCGCATTGCATCAAATCGGCACTGCACGTCCGCAAGTCTGCTTTGCATTCCCTCAGTTCCCGTGCCAAATGCTCCCTTTCCGTTTTGTCGTCAGCACCCGGTTTCTCAGGGGTGAGCGCCTGTGTTCTAACTTGCATCAGCTCATCACGGCATCTGCTCAATTCATCCTTGCATTTCCTCAGCTCCCCGGCCATCTGCTCCTTTCCTGTCTTGTCTTCAGTGTCCAGCCTCTCGGCGGTAGACGTGGACTTTCGCACTTGCATCAGCTCATCACGGCATTGGCTCAGTTCATCTTTGCACACACTCAGCTCCCATGCGATCTGCTCCTTTTCCCTCTTGTCGTCAGCTCGCACTTGCATCAGCTCAATGCATTGTTCCAATTCCTCTTTATACTGACTCAGCTCTTGTACAATCCTTTCCTTTTCATTCTCCTGTTCACCTCCCACGTACTCGAGGGCAAGCACTTGTCTTTTCACTTGCATCAGCTCGTCATGGCATTGGCTCAACTCCTCTTTGCACTCAATCAGCTCCTGAGTCATCTGATCCTTTGCCGTCTTCTCGTCAGCTCCTAGCTTTTCGGCATCAAGCGCCTGCTGTCGCGCTTGCATTAGATCATTGCGGCATTGATTCATCGCCTCTTTGCACTCAATCAGCTCCTGTGTCATCAGCTCTTTTCCCCTCTGCAACTCGCTTCCCAGATTCTCGGAGGTAAGCGCCTGCTGGCGCACTTTCAGCAGATCATCACGGCATCGGTCCAAGTCTGCCTTGCTCGCGTTCAGCTGCCTGGACACCTGCCCCATCCCTCCACAGTTAGACTCAACCTGCCCCTTCTTCCCGCACACCTATATGCCGCCCCCTCTTCCCACACCTATATGCCACACCATACATACGCTTAAGCCCTACCTCATCTAGTGCCTTCTCAGCTTCATTCTTGTCGCGAACAGCCGACTCTTTTTCCCGAAAGTGGTTGTTCTGCTTTGCCTCCAGCTCGTCTCTCTTTGCAACTTCGCTCCTGAGCTGCATCTGCAGCTTCAGAATCTCCTCGTTGTGGAAGACGTCACGATCGTGAGCGGTTTTCAGTGCCAATTCGCGAAGCTGTCTATCTTTAGCCGCAACCTGCTGCGTGAGCTCAGCCAGCTCATGCTTGCTTGCTTCTGCCAATCCTTGCAGGGCCTCATCTTGTTCGTCCAACAACTTTTGCATTGTCGCCATTTTCCCACTGTATGCCTCCTTCTCGGCTGTCAATACCTCAATTTCTCGAGCAGCAGCAACTAAATATTCTGCCAGCCCAGATTCCAGTCCGGATTCAGATTCGGCTTCTTCCTCCTCCATTTTGGTTTTGCCTTCTTCGGTTCCCAGTTCGACAAGACTGCGCGGTGGAGAGGGATATACCTCCTCGACCGTCACCACTGCGTCAGCTCCTAGCTTTTCGGCATCAAGCGCCTGCTGTCGCGCTTGCATTAGATCATTGCGGCATTGATTCATCTCCTCTTTGCACTCAATCAGCTCCTGTGTCATCAGCTCTTTTTCCCTCTGCAACTCGCTTCCCAGATTCTCGGAGGTAAGCGCCTGCTGGCGCACTTTCAGCAGATCATCACGCAGCTCGTCTCTCTTTGCAACTTCGCTCCTGAGCTGCATCTGCAGCTTCAGAATCTCCTCGTTGTGGAAGACGTCACGATCGTAAGCGGTTTTCAGTGCCAATTCGCGAAGCTGTCTATCTTTAGCCGCAACCTGCTCCATGAGCTCAGCCAGCTCCTCTTTGCGGCTATCCGTGAGCTCAGCCAGCTCCTCTTTGCTAGCCGCAACCTGCTGTGCTGCTTCATGAAGCTGCGCGTCCTTGGCTGCCAGCTGCACACTGAGATCGGCAACCTGCTGCTTGCTTGCGTTGGCCAAACCCTTCAATGTCTCGCCTTGTTCTTCGAGCAGTTTTTGCAGTTTCTGCAGCGACACGTACTTGTCAATTCTTTTGATGCTGTTCCTGAGTCTCGTCAAGTTAGAAGACTCAAGCATAGACAGGAACAAATCTGGTTCTGGTCACAGCGACTAGACAAGGTACACACACAATGCAAGTGAGTTCAGCTCCTGAACTTAGCAGCGGCGGGCCGCTGATTAGAAGCATGGAAAAATGAATCTCGTAGAGCGTGGCAAATAGATTAATCGAGTTAGGATTGCACTCAATATCCAGACCTGTTGGTGCGTTTCCAGTGACGTGATCTCGGCACTAAGCCCTTTTTTGTCCTCTCTCAAGGACTCAATTTCTCGTGCATTGTTTGCAGCAAGGACTTGCATCGCCTCGAGTTCCTTTCTGTCCAAATCTCTCTCCAGCTGCTCCGACTCAAGGTCCGCAGTTTTTTGAAGCAGCAGCGCATGTTGCTTCTGCAAAATATACTTCGCAGTCAGGAGTTCCGCTCTGCTGAAATGATACAATCGAACACAATGCAAAATCACAACTTTGCACGCTAGCAACATCTGATCCAAAATCTGACCTCCATTTCCTGCCTGTGCCGATTTTTGAGTTGATCTGCGAAAATTGTTCAGAGTCAGTTTATCTTGTACCAGGGGCTTTCGCGTTGGTTCATTGCAGATCTCACCCAGTTCAGCTTGGTCGCTTTGGTTGTCTTGTATCGTGGGCTCTCGCCCTGGCAGTAGTGATGGATCCAACAGTAGCGGACGGCGTTTCGCTTTCAATGTTCCTGCTGAGCATCTATCGTCAACGTTCAATTCCACTATTGTCAATGTTCGATTCTACTAGGCACTGAAATGAAACAGGAGAAATCAGATGCGACAAGAACGTTTCCAGCTTCAGACTATCCAATTGCATCAGCACGCAACTTAAGACATGCATGTCAAGTATCTTGCCTAATTCATACTCTGTTGCTGCCAATGTATCCTCCAGACGCTCTTTCGCTTCAGCCAACACCGCGATCTGGGTCTTGAGTGCCGAAATTTCACGTCCGGCACTCTTCAGCTCTTGGACAGACGTCTTCTCCACTTCCCTCTGTTGGCCAGATCTCTTCACTTGATCCTGCATTCTTGCTCCTGTGTTTGATGAGCTTTCCGACGTGCTTGGCTGTTTGATCTTGCGCGGATCAGATTCTCGTTCGAGCATTTCAGCGTCGTCAAGCCCCAATCTGTGACGAGACATTGCCAAACAGTGAGACATCATGTCGTCTGCGGCGACCTCCGGTCTGCGTGGCGGCAAAAGGGCGCCATCAGCGTCTTTCTAGCTGCCACGCAGAGCAGCACGCTCATTGAGAACTGCTCCGCCCAACAACCCGGAGATGTTTGCGAACAAGGGGGCATGTCATCTCGAGCGAATGGTCTCCTCGGATTGACATATCACTTCGATATTTTTGGTCCTCACCAAATAGTTCCTCCTCTCAACAAGGGCCATCCGTCGACAAAGATGCGGGATCACCCCCGGCGACAATGATGCGTTCAGCTTTGTGTTGGTATGTTTTGCAGCAACAACACGCGCAAAAATATCATTGTGATCGTACCGCAGGGCTTGTTCGAGGTGCTGGTGCTGTAAAATCGCACGGAGAAGTGACGAGAGCTGCTCCATTGCAGCAATGCCCGTTGCACGATTTGAGAGCTTTACCTCAACTCCGTGCGCTCTGCCTGCGTGAATGAATGATAACAGTTGTGCAGGCATGCGTGATGTCATCTTGCATCATCAACGCAAATATTGATGAAATTAATTGGCTCAGCGGAGCTACGCGGACGCTGCTATAATCAATGAAACCTGCAGATGCAGGGTCCTCCCATGGAGGGTCCTCATGCTCCCGGAGTGAGGCTGCAACAGTGCGACAACATTCCCATAACAAACTTTTGGCCTCAACATCTTTGCGTCGCTCGCGGTACACCGTGTGCTGTCTCAATAACCCGTCTTTCGATCTTGTTTTCAGATGCACTGGCATCCCCGCGATGTCGCCTGCAAATGCAACCGCACGCATGGCAACCATTTGGGTCACGTAACTCGTGTGTGCGTCCGTGTTTACACGGGCTGCCGATGCTTGTGCAGGCATTACCGCTGTTCAGCGCATCGCCGACTGTCATCTCATTCACTTCTCTGCCATCCACCGCCAGCACTGTGTGCACTGTCATGTTAGCAACTGAAATCACCCAACACCGATGAAGCACTCGACCATTCGCTTGAATCCACTGAGCAACAAGTGAGCGCAGCCACGTTCGCACACAGCTGCATCTCCTAAATACTGGCAACCTCGGATAGTGATTGAACCTCACGTAAAAAGAAACTCCTAATGCGCGTGGGTTGTGTGGTCTCGTCTGGATCCCACACTGCCGATTGACCCCACGGCCGTTGCTTCTCAAAAGGTCACGAAACCACGGCCGTGGCCTACGAGAAATCAACAAGCCACGCTCCAAAAAACGCGTGACTTCCAAGGAGATAGACCTGGGAAGCCACGGGCTCTAGGGAATTCGTTTTCCCTGCTGCGCACAGACAATCCCCCGCGGTTCCCAGGTCTATAAGAGATTTACACCTGTGTCGCCGATTTGAAGAGTTCCAGCCAGATCAGAAGGGCCGAGGGGGACGATTTCGTCAACCCAGTTCTTAAATAGACCCATTCCCAATGTTGTCTGCGTGGGCCCAGCTTGATCGATCACCAGGCCTGCATGTGCAGCATTGAACATTAGCCCGTGCAACGCGATTCGGACTAGGACAACCATTGTTCGAGGAAGGATGGTGGCACCTGTCTGACGAGGCCGCAATTGCGAAAAGTCTGCGTCTACAGGCAGCTGACCAACATCTTCTGATGGCCGTGCTTGACTGGGCACGCTGCTTGATTCCTAAAAACCCGGGTGCGAGTCTTCAGGTTAGTTGAAACTAAGAGTGTCTTTCGCTCCTAATATCATCTGTTATGAAGGCTCGCTCAAAAAGCAAAAACCGTTGTTGCGCCCAAAAATCCGCCGGCGCTTGCACTCGAGCAAATACCTGCAGCATTTGAGTCTCCAGGCTGTCGCGCGATGTTGGCGAAGACACTATGCGATGAAGTGTCTCGTGGGAACTTGGCACGCTGGCCTTGAGCTGAAACAGGCCGTGCCTATGCACATGCGCTCCAAATCAGGCGCCACACGGGGGGCATCGTGCGGGTAGAGTTGGAAAAGAAACGTTGTGGGAGGCGCGGGAGTTGCGGGTTCATGCAAACCTGCCCGTAAAGACACATCGGTCTATCTTTCCGGAGTCCCACCGTACGGCACAGCTCCCCCCCTGTGGCGGAATCTGACGAATCCGCCGCGCGAACACACGCACACAAGGTCAGTTGAGCATCGACGGGTGCACCCCCTCCCTGTCAGCTGTCACCGCGCTGCACTCTCCGCCCCCACCCCATATCTTCCTCGCCACGGCCCTAGCAATCAGTCCCGTGGGAACGGCGGCGAGCAGAGAGGCGAGGACCTCGACAATTGTGCCCGTGCCCTGCGACTTGAAGCCGGCGGCAAGCTCAACGCGAAGGCCGACAGCAGCCTGAGAGAGGGAAATAGGGTGCACGTGCGGGAATCGCGCGCGTCAGCCCCGGGTAGCGTGGTGCGGCCAGGGGTCCGCGGGTAATTGCCCGTTTCGCGCGCCCGGCCCCGCGGCGCCTCGTGCCCGAGAGGGCGGGCTCACCGCGACGTCGCTGCCGATCGTGTTGCCCACCGACATGTCGGTCAGGCCCGGGACAGCGGGCACCACGTACACCCCCTCAGGGAGCCCTGTGTGACGGGGACATGAAGCACGCCCGGAGCCCGAGGAGTTACGTTTCAGTTCCCGTCCGGTATTCCACTACACCCCATTAGAATGCGGTCCCCCGTTAGAATGCGGTTCGCCACGAACTTCGCTCTCA
>Ga0115006_10003001_pt1 | contig 11329 bp, 7 predicted proteins | sample ArcOceMetagenome_3_FD_88943 | JGI IMG/M metagenome (GOLD analysis project Ga0115006, IMG submission 88943) | Marine eukaryotic phytoplankton communities from Arctic Ocean - Arctic Ocean- Svalbard ARC20M Metagenome | ecosystem: Environmental > Aquatic > Marine > Oceanic | place: Arctic Ocean...
AAGGAGGGCCACGGCGCGTTGCGCAGCGGAGATCCGACGTACGTCTCGACCGTCACCTCCTCGGCCGGTGCGACGATGCGCGTGCCCGGCGTCGCCGCGTGCGCCGCGCACGTCCACCAGTAGCCAAGGACGGAGCCGTCGTTCGGGTTGGTGACCGTGGCGTGCGTCCAGAGCGTCGAGTTGGCGTCGAGGAGCAGGTCGACCTGGAAGACGGTGCCGTTGTACCGGTCGAAGTCGTAGACGCGCACGACGTCGCCGCGCTCGGTCTTGAGCCGCGCCGCCCACACCCTCTCCTCGGTGAAGGCGGAGTGTCCGAGGAAGCCGGGCGACCAGTTGAACTCGAGCCCGCCCGCCGTCCACGCGCCGCGAGCGCCGATGTTCGCGGGCTGGTGCGCCGGGTTGCTGAAGAAGAACTCGCGGTCGGCCACCTTGTCGCGCATCGACCACACCTTGCCGCCAAACTGCGGCACGATGGTGACCGCGAGGTCCGACGACTCGAGCATGATGGCCGGCAGCGACACCGGCTTGCGCTCGCAGCCCCACGTGTCGTACTTGAGGTAGGGCAGCTGCGGTGAGCGCAGGTCGGGCGACGCGCCCTCGAAGATGGCGTCGTCGCAGGAGTCGTCCGGCACGAATGGGATCCTGCTGCCGCGGCCGCCGCCGAGGTTGACGCGGAGCGACTGCTCGAGGCCGTCGCTCTCGCCCTGCATGAACAGGAAGCCGGGCAGGAGCTTGCCGCCGCCCACGCTCGAGTAGCGCTCCAGCGTGAGCGTCCCGTTGGAGGCGACGCAGGGCGGCGGCGCCGCCGAAGTTGGCAGTGTTGTAATCAACAACATGCAAACAGAGATTGGCAAAAGCTAGGTTCCTAGAGGTGTAAGGGCAGCGATCTAGTCCTCAAAGAACGTTTGCTCGGCACCGCCGTAAGTTTGCATACAGTTAGTTTCGGATGCTCCCGGCGGCCGGCGTCGACGCCTCTGCCGCAACGGCAACGGCTGTCGACACCTACCTGTACTTCTGGGACGACCGAGACGGGCCACAGTTCCAGGGCTGGTGGATCACGCCGGGTTATGTGGGCAACGACGCCTTCCTGGCCTTCTCGCCCGGCAGCGCACAGACTCCGGATCAATGCAGCACGTGGCGCGGCGGCGCCGAGCTGCTGGATGTGTGCGTCGCGAGCTTGGCCTCGGAGACGATGGGCGTGCGCGCCGCTGGCAAGGGCTTCGAGGGCGCGTTTGAGGTCGACGAGGTGCTCACACGACAGCACGGCCCCTCATCCGCTCGCAGCATCTTCAAGAGGTCACGAGATCTGAGTGACGTGGAGGTGGACGCCATCGATCGCATGCGAGGAGGCACTATCGTCTACTCGGCGTCGACCAGCCTGGCCGCCGCCGCTGCGCTCAGCGGCAGCGCTGCCTCGCCAGTCGTCGGCGTCCCGTTGGGTGGGCCGCTGCCGACCAGCACGCAGGCGGTGCTGCAATGGGTGCAGGGTGGCGCGGAGGAGGAGGAGGAGGAGGAGGAGGAGGAGGCGCCGCCCACGACGAGAGTGGAGCCTGCGGCGGTGCCGGGCGCACCAAGGCTGCGGCTGTCGCTGCGCATCGAGACGGCCGCTGATCTCGACGCCGAGCTCACCAAGGGCGCCCACGAGCAGGTCTCGCTGCCCGCGCTGGCAGACGACGACGAGTCGCCGCTGCCGGTGGGGTGGGTGGTCGCGGAGCGGAGCCACCGGCCCGTCACGGGCAGCGTGCGCTCGTTCCTGCTCACCGCCGCGCGCCATCTCGAGGAGGAGCTGCCGGAGCAGTACCGCGCGCTGCCGGCCGTGGTGCAGCTCGCGGCGCAGCTCCGGAAGATGGTAGACGAGAGGGGCTTTCAGGTGTGCGTGTGGAGCGAGCGGTAGTCGTTGTTAGAGTAGTTTCGTGCGTCTCAGAACTCTGAGCAGGTCTCTCTTCCAGGTACACGAGACCTACAGAACAGCTTTGTTTACCAGACAGAGCCGTGCTCTCTGTGTGCGAGTGAGAGAGGCAGCAGCAACAGCGCGGTGTGGGCGCAGTCTCAGGAAGCTCAGAACCATCTCCTCCTCCTGCCGTGGCGCCGCGGCTGCCGCACCGTCAGCCCGCGCTTCGTCGCCTCGTCGAAGAGCTCCTCGGCCTCGTCGTACCGATGGCTGTCCTCGGCCGCGGCGATCTGCGTGCGGTAGAAGGCCGCGTCGGGCGCGATGCCGGCCGCCTCCATTTGCGGCACGAGCTCACGCGCCAGCCGCGGCTGGTCCGCATTCCACAGCGCGCGCGCCAGCTTGGTGAAGGTGAGCCGACACGGGCGCACCTGCGGCGAGCGGGCGTCATGCGAGGGTCAGGGAGGAGGTCTCGAGCGATGGGGAGGGAGGCGGCGCGGGGTGCCCACGGGGAGGGCGCAGTGCCGGGCGCGGGTGTGGGCGGCGAAGGCGGCAGCGAAGGCGGCGGCGGCGGCATGGGTGGGTGGGTGGGTGGGTGGGTGGCGCGGCCTCACCTCGTCGGCGCGCATCTGCTCGAGCAGCGCCTGCACCTGCGTCACATCGAAGCGGTGGAGGTCGAGCAGCGCGTTGTACGTCACCTCGTCGAAGGCGACGCCGTGCGCGCGCATCTGCTCGCACAGCGCCGCGGCGCGCTCGGCGCGGTTGGAGCCGGGCGCGGCCCAGAGCTGGGCGTAGCCGTGCAGCAGCGTGTTGTAGTTGATCGTCGACGGCGCGTGCGGCATCGCGCGCAGCAGCCGCTCGCCCTCGTCGAGCGCGCCCGCGCGCACGCACGCCGTGAGCGCCGCGTTCCAGTGGGCGCGCGTCGCGTCGAGCCCTGCCTGCGCCGCCTCGCCCAGCAGCGCCTCCGCTCTCTGCCACTGCTTGACGTCGGCGCAGAAGCGCAGGTACACCTCAAGCGCCTCGGCCGGCGGCGGTGCGCCACCCTCCCCACCCTCGCCGCCGCTGCCCTCCTCGCACAGCCGGCGCCACAGCCGCTCGCATCCCTGCATGTCCTCGCCGCGCCGGCAGCCGCGCATCATCGCCACCGTCGTCGCCGGGGCGAGCGGCCCCACCTCGGCGGCGGCCTCGCCCGCGAGCTGCCACATCTGCTCCACCTGCGCGCCCGCGCCGCACGCCGCGATCGCGTCCGCGTAGTCCGCCGCGCCGCGCTCGGCCGCTGGGAGGTGGCGCAGCAGCGCCAGCGCCTCGCGCCACGCGCCAGAGCGGCCGCACACCTTCAGCGCGCTTCGGCATGCCTCGCGGTTGAGCGCGCCGCGCGCCGCCTGTGAATCCAGCAGCGTGAGCGCCAGATCGTCCACCGAGCGGAGGCGCAGGCACGCCTGCAGCAGCTGCGACTCCAGCTCCGACCTCTCGCGCGCGGCGGGCTCCTCGGTACTGGGCGCCTCGGCGGAGGAGCTCAGCGCGTCGAGCAGCCCCGCGGCAGCACGCAGCTCGCCCGACTCGAGCAACCTTCGGAAGCGGGTACGCATCGCGAGAGGCCGGCCTGGAGTGGCGCCGAGTTCGCCAGCGTCGGACGGGCCGGGCGCCGGCGACGACCGCGGTGGCCGCCTCCTCTGCAGCTCGCTTGCGGCGTGCGCCGTCGCACGCACCGGCAGCGAGCCCGCGGCGGCCGTCGAGCGCGCGCGTGAGAGGACTCGCCACATACTCGAGGCCGTCGGGGTGCCGACGCTAGTCGTCCGAGGGCTTTGAGCTCCCCGGAGCGTCGCGTGGCCGGCCGCACACACAAGCGACAAGCGGTTCACTCACCCTCTCATTGCTGCGGCGCCACAAGGCGGGCTGGCTGGGCAGTCGTGGAGTCGTGGAGTAGAAGAACACGTGCGATGGGGAACAGTGTATCCCCACGTGCTGGCCAGGAGGGCAGCAGTTCAGCCAAGGCAATGATCTAAAGCATCTAAAGTATCTAAGAATAGCGAGACCTCATGTACATCACCCTTCAGGCCGGTGAGGAAGGCCCACGCAGCTCCCGGCAAGCCGATTCTCCCACGGCGATGGCTTGTGCCCGGTGTTCAAACCAACGCACAGAGAAAAAGCGCACACGCCGTGTGCACGCCAACACCGGGGCGTCGCAGCGTCGCGACGGTCACCATCGCTCACGGCAAGAATGGCAGCCACGACCGTGCTCGCGCCCCTCGAGGCCACCATGTCGCTTCCGGCTCCTCCGGCGTCCCCTCCCTGCGACCCGGTGCTCGACAGCCTCGCCTGCCTGTTTCCTGACATCGACCGCGACGTCTTGGCAGCGCTGCTGGCCTACCAGGGCGGAGACGCCGACCGTGCGGCCGCCGCGCTGCTTTTCTCGGCCTCGGCCGACAACGACGTCGCTGCGGCGGCCGATGTCGACGCCGCAATCGCCATGCAGATGGCGCTCGACATCGATCAGCAGGCGGCCATCTCCTTGCAGATGGCGCTCGACGCCGAGGAGGCGGCGGTGCGTCGCACGCAAGCACGGAACGTCTCGGTGGTCTACAAGGCCAAGGACATGATGCAGCGCGTGCGCTCAGCGCGGCTGACTGCGCGGCTTACTCCCAGCGGCGAGCGGCATGCCCGGCTGCTCGACCACGACGGCGACGCCGCAGCCTTTGACAGCGGCAGCCCGGTCGAATCGCCGCTCCTCGCGTACGAGGCGCCCGTGTTGCCGCCTGTCCCTCCGCCTCCGGCCGACGCGCAGCCGCCTGCCACGACGCCGAAGGAGGAGGAACGGTACGCATCGCGCGTCGGCCGGGCGCGCGCGGCCAATCAGGCGAGCCGCCGCGCCACCACCACGCGAGCGGCCTCGCCCGAGGCGTCGGCTCAGCAGGAGGCGGCCGTCGTCCCTGTCGCGGAGCTCATCTAGAGATGGCGGGGCGCCGATGCCCCGCCTTGCCGCTGTACTTTCTGAGGGTGTCATTGTAATACGTGTGTGCTGAGGCAATAACTGGCCCTTTGCTGTGGTCGCGGCTCGCGGCTCGCGGGAGACTTGTGTAATGTGTAGAGAGAAATCCGATGCGTTATACAATCGAGAGACTCGATGACCTTTGAGAGAGCAGCCTCGTGTACGAGCTGAGGGCTCCCTTCGCCGCTCAGCGCCCTGCGGCTAACGCCAATGCGCACACAGACAAAACACCGCCACGCCCCCCTTTCCTTTTGCGCTCCCTAGCCGCCCCTCCCCACCCTCATCCCCACGGGCACGGCGCGCAGGACCGAAGGCCCCGCGCGCGCCACGACATCCACACCCCATCCCCATCGCCCCCCCCTCCGCCACCCCGGCCGGCGCAGCATCACCGCTTCACCGCTTGAAGTAGAACTCGGAGAGGAGCGGGACGTGGTCGGACGAGAAGGTCGGCGAGGGCAGCGCCGTCGACTCCTGCACGAGCCGATCCTCGACCATCTCGAGCAGCCCGCCGACGGAGAGCCGGTCGTACGTGTACCACATGTAGTCGAGCGTGCCGACAAACTGCGCGGTGAAGTTGGTGTACGGCGGCTCCATCTTCTGCAGCTCGTGCGACTCGGCCGATGCGTTGATGTGCGCGCCGACCGTCGCCATCGCCGAGCGCAGCGGCAGCGCGTGGCGCATCGGCAGCCCTGTTGGAGGGAGACGGAGGGCGAGACGGGCAGATGTGTGAGCAAGCGAAGCGCAACGACGAGCTGGGCCGGGCGGTGAGTGAGCGAGCGAGTGCGTGCGTGCCAGGTGAGTTAGGGGTGCAAAGCAGCGCACCGGCAAGCAGCCCCTGCTCGTCCTGCACCTGCACGCCGCCCGACGAGAGCAGAATGTGCGGGTCGGAGCCGGGCAGCGAGTTGAAGTCGCCCGCGACGACGAGCGGCAGGTTGTTGATCGAGCCGCTCACCTGCGTCATCATGCGCTCCACCTCGAGCAGCAGGTGCTGCGTCTGCCACAGCTTGACGTCGGAGAACTCGACCGCCGCGTTGATGTGCGTGTTGGCGACGCAGAGCTGGCGCCGCCCGCCCGGCGGCTGCCCCGCCGCCATGTTGACCTCGAGCGCGACGACCTGCGCCACGTTGTCGCGCAGCAGCCGGTTGAGCAGCCGCTTGTCGTTGCCGTGGCGCGCGCGCGCGATGGCGTTGAACTCGACCTCGAGCGAGCCGCCGGGGAGCAGCGTGAACTTGTCGCGCCGGTAGAAGATGGCGCAGCCGTCCATCTTGCCGTACTGCCCCATGAACTCGCGCGTCTTGCACTTGTGCAGACCCGCGTACGAGTACTTTGCGAGCTCGGGCTCGAGGAAGTTCTCGAAGTGGTCGGCCTGCACCTCCTGCAGGCACATGACGTCGGCGTGGTACGCGACCAGCTCGCGCAGGATGTTGCGCCGCCGGTAGTTCCACGGCAGCGCCCACGCGGGGCAGTACGGGTACGCCTCCGACGTGGCGTAGATCTCGGCCAGGCAGTTGTACGTGAGCATCGTGAAGCCGAGCCGGTTCATGTTGGTGCGGAAGGTGCCGGGCTTGCCGGCCGACACGACGACGTTGTTGCGCACGATCAACATGCGGCGCGGCGGCGGCGGCAGCGGCGGCGCGATGACGTAGTTGGTCTTGAGCGTCTTGGCGATGCCCTTCGTGCCGTCCGGGTGGTACGGCGTGCACGCCAGCTTGAGCGTGTGCCCGATGTCCTCGTGCTGCGGCGTGTAGCTCATCGTGTTGGCCACCTCGATCCACTTCTGCTCCGTGCTCGCCTCCGGCCCGTTGCTCTGGCCGGGCACGTACTTGTCGCCCGTGCCCTTGCTGCCGGTGAGGCCGGTGCGGTGCTGCGCCTTGTGCCCCGGCCACGCGTTGACGAAGCACTGGCTCGAGCAGAAGTAGGTCTGGTCTGTGAGCCGCTGCAGCACGACCGGCGTCTTTCCGCACCAGCTGCAGGCCATCTTGTCCATGCAGCGGTACCACTTGTACCTGCGTCGCGGCAAGCAGGGGGCGCGGGTCGAACCGGGCGTCCTCGGCGCGGGCGCGGGCTCCGTGCGGCAATCGGCCCCAACGGGGCACCGCTGCTGCTGGCGAGGAGGGGAGAGGCGCGCGGGCGGGGCCGGCGGCGCACTCGAGCCGGACCGTCATCGGGCTGATGCCATTCAGCATGAAGACATCGGGCACGAGCTCACAGCCCTCGACCGGCTGGTCGGAGAGCAGCCGGAGCCGGTGCACCACCAGCGGCGGCGGGTCGTCGGCCATCGTCCGGCGGCCCCAACTGCGCGACGCCGGCGGGAGAGGCTGTCAGGCGCAGGGCAGCCGCGCTGGGCGACGAGGGGCTGCGAGGGCTTGCGAGGGCCTCGGGCCCGCGGTGGCACGCCGCGCACCCGCACCGCGGACGGCTCACACGCCGCTTGCCGCGCGAGCTACTACCACGCGTGCGCGTATGTGGACTCGGCGCTAGGCTAGGTGCGTCTGCCACTGCAGCGTGCGGTGGTTTGCCTCGCCCTGTGTGCATCGCGCGGGCTATTAGTTCAACCACCGCACGGAAGCAAACTTGATTTGGGGCTGCGGGCGCGCGAGGCGCGCCTTGGCCACCTCGGTGGCGCCCATGTGCTAACGGGCACAGCGCTGGGCAGGGTGTAAGAGCGACTGATGACCATCAGTCGCTAAGTTTGGTTCGACCTCAGCTTGGGGCAAGGAAGCGTATGCTCTCCGCGATCCTGCCCGCGCTCTCGTCGCGGCTCCCCTCGTCGCGCCGCCTCGTGCTGCAGCAGCAGGAGGGGTCGGCGCCGTGGCACCTGCCTTCGCACCCGGACGATCTCCTCGTCGTGCACCAGACCGGCGTACAGGGCGACATCAAGGTTGAGGACAGCCTGTACTGCGGCACGCTGACCAACCCCGAGGGCGACGTCGTCCTTTCCGGCGACATGTGCAACGATGGCCACGTCATCACCGACGTGGTCCAGGCCGACCGCTGCAAGGTCGACATGGCCGACATTGACGCCATCGTCACGGGGCCCAACCAGCTCTCCGTGGGTGACAAGCTCTCCATAAGCGGCACGCTCAGCGGGCCCACCAATACCAGCTGCGACGAGGTGGAGGTGGGCGGCGTTCGCCAGTCCGCGACGGTCTTCCTGCAGACGTTTGACGAGCCGACCGAGGCAGAGGGCTGGAGGGGCGGCAGCGCCGCCGAGTGCGGCGCTGACGGGGTGCTGGCGGGCGGTTGCGACGGCGCGGAGGCGAGCAAGCTCATCACCGACCTGCCGCCGCACACGACGCTGCAGCTGGAGGCGAGCTTCCTCTTCGTCGACTCCTGGGAGGGCGAGCACGCGTACGCCAAGGTGGATGGCGAGCACGTTTGGCTCGATCATCACGACGCCCGCAGCATCCGCGGCGGGGTCGACATGTGCGGCGGCGCGGCGCCCGAGACGCGGGTGCGCGTGCCGGTGCGCGCGAGTGTGCCGCACACGGCCGCGGCAGCCAACATCACCTTTGGGAGCACGCTCAGGCCGTCGACGTCTCGGGGCACGGATGGCGTCTGCGGACCCGCGTCGTGGGCGGTCGACAATGTCGAGCTGCGGACCCGATAAAGGTGTTTGTCGTGTTCTGGTTTCTCTCATATTTCTCAAAATATCTCCCTCCTGGCTACACATTCCGTCGTCCAAACACACGATAACACACACACGAGCACAGCCGCACGCCTGCTCGTGATTTTATGATCGAATCGGCACAGTTTTTTCGAGAGCTGCCCTCGCCACGAGGTGCGGCCTCGGTCACAGAGAGATAAGTCCAGCATGCGCTGCACCACCTTGGCCCGGCCCTTGGGTGCAGCCCACTAGAGCGGAGCCGCGCTCGGCCCTTCACGCGCCGCACGACAAGCACTCCTCCGGCTGCGGAGGGCTCGTGGCGGCCTTGGCCGCCGCCTCGCCGGTGGCGTCCTGCTTGCTCTTCTTCTGGAGCGCCTGCTGGTCGACGGTGAACTTGATCGCGTCGGCCGCCGCCTTGGAGCGCAGGTAGTACATGCCCGTCTTGAGGCCCGACTTCCAGCCGTGGAAGTGCATCGACGAGAGCTTGCCGTAGTTGGGGTCCTGCACGAAGACGTTGAACGACTGGCTCTGGTCGATGAAGGCGCCGCGGTCGGCGGCCATGTCGATGAGCGCGCGCTGCTTGAGCTCCCACGAGGTGCGGTACAGCTCCTTGAGGTCGGCGGGGATCTCGGGGATGTTCTGCACCGAGCCGTTGTGCGCGATGATCTGGTTGCGGATCTCGGCGGTCCACATGCCGCGCGCCATCAGGTCTTTCAGCAGGTGCTGGTTGACGACCGCGAACTCGCCGCTCAGCGTGCGGCGCGAGTACAGGTTGGACGTGTACGGCTCGAAGCACTCGTTGTTGCCGAGGATCTGCGCGGTGCTCGCCGTCGGCATCGGCGCCACCAGCAGCGAGTTGCGCACGCCGTGCTCCGCAATCTTGGCGCGCAGCGCCGCCCAGTCCCACCGCTCCGTCGGCTTGACGCCCCACATGTCGAACTGCAGCACGCCCTGCGAGACGGGGCAGCCCGGGTAGCTCTCGTAGTGGCCCTCCACCTTGGCGAGGTCGCACGACGCCGAGAGCGCCGCGTAGTAGATCGTCTCGAAGATGTCGCGGTTGAGCTGGCGCGCCTTCGGCCCGTCGAAGGGCATCTTGAGCAGGATGAAGACGTCGGCGAGGCCCTGCACGCCCAGCCCGACGGGCCGGTGGCGCATGTTCGAGTTGCGCGCCTGCTGCACCGGGTAGTAGTTGTTGTCGATGACGCGGTTCAGGTTGCGCGTCACGATGTACGTGATGTCGTACAGCTTCTGGTGGTCGAAGGCGGCCGACGTGACGAAGCGCGGCAGCGCGAGCGACGCGAGGTTGCACACGGCCACCTCGTCGGCCGACACGTACTCGATGATCTCGGTGCACAGGTTGGAGCCGCGGATGGTGCCGAGGTTCTGCTGGTTGGACTTGCGGTTGCACGCGTCCTTGTACAGCATGTACGGCGTGCCCGTCTCGATCTGCGCGTCGAGGATGGCGAACCACAGGTCCTGCGCCTTGACGGTGCGCCGCGCCTTGCCCTCCGCCTCGTACTTCTCGTAGAGGCCCTCGAACTTCTCGCCCCACGAGTCGACCATGCCGGCCGCCTCGTTGGGGCAGAAGAGCGACCAGTTGCCGCCCGACTCGACCCGCTTCATGAAGAGGTCGGGCACCCACAGCGCGTAGAAGAGGTCGCGCGCGCGCGACTCCTCCTTGCCGTGGTTCTTCTTGAGGTCGAGGAACGAGAAGATGTCGGCGTGCCACGGCTCGAGGTAGATGGCGAACGAGCCCTGCCGCTTGCCGCCGCCCTGGTTGACGAAGCGCGCCGTGTTGTTGTACACGCGCAGCATCGGCAGCAGCCCGTTGGACGTGCCGTTGGTGCCGCGGATGTAGCTGCCGCTCGCGCGGACGTTGGTCACCGAGAGACCGACGCCGCCCGCCGCCTTCGAGATCTGCGCGCAGCGCTTGAGCGTGCCGTAGATGCCCTCGATCGAGTCGTCGACCATCGTCAGCAGGAAGCACGACGACATCTGCGGGCAGTTGGTGCCGGCGTTGAACATGGTCGGCGACGCGTGCGTGAACCACTTCTCCGACATCAGGTGGTACGTCTCGATGGCGGCGTCGATGTCGCGCAGGTGGATGCCGAGCGCGACGCGCATCAGCATCTGCTGCGGCCGCTCGACCACCTGCCCGTGCATCTTGAGCAGGTACGAGCGCTCGAGCGTCTTGAAGCCGAAGTAGTCGTACTCAAAGTCGCGGTCGTACACGATCGCCGCGTTCAGCCGCTCGGCATTCTCCGTGATGATCGCACGGAGCTCGTCCGAGATGAGCGGCGCGGGCTCGCTGGTGCGCGGGTCGACGTACGAGTGCAGCTTGTACATGGTCTCGCAGAACGACTTCTCCGTCTGCTTGTGCAGGTTGGACACGGCGATGCGCGCCGCGAGGCGGCCATAGTCGGGGTGCTGCGTCGACATGAAGGCCGCCGTCTCCGACGCGAGGTCGTCGAGTATGATGGTCGTCACGCCGTCGTACACGCCGATGACCACCTTCTGCGCCACGATCGTCGGGTCCACGAGGGCCGGGTCGAACCCGTAGCAGAGCTTCTTGATGCGCGCGGTGATCTTGTCAAAGGCCACCGGCTCAGAACGTCCGTCACGCTTGCGCACGAGCATGGGGCCGCTGTGTGTGGGGGTCCTGCGACGCGCGTCGGGGGGCGTCCACATTAGCTTTTCGGTGGCTGGCGTTCTGGCGTTCGGCGTTGTTTTACGTACCAGGGTGAAGGCGACTGGTGAAGCGCGAAAAGCTGGCTCGCGTGGGGGGCATTTATGAGATGCGCGTCCTTCTCGGAAATTTCATAGCGGGGTAACCCGCGAGGCCGCG
>Ga0115006_10003002_pt1 | contig 11329 bp, 6 predicted proteins | sample ArcOceMetagenome_3_FD_88943 | JGI IMG/M metagenome (GOLD analysis project Ga0115006, IMG submission 88943) | Marine eukaryotic phytoplankton communities from Arctic Ocean - Arctic Ocean- Svalbard ARC20M Metagenome | ecosystem: Environmental > Aquatic > Marine > Oceanic | place: Arctic Ocean...
GATTTGGCGTTAGAGTATTACTTCCGCAAGGGTAGCGTGTTGAGTCTGGGTTATTTCTACAAAGACCTGGAGAGCGTTATTGGCAAGGAAACAGTACCAGGCGGGATCTGTAACCCGCGCGCTGTCGATGGTAATGCCGGCGATCCAGATCTCGCGCGTCCGACCTGTGTTGTGGACGGATTCGATGGCACAATTGTCACCCGCATATCGCCGGTCAACCTCCCTGGCGGCACTATTGAAGGTCTTGAGCTCTCTTACCAACATGTGTTTCGCAACCTGCCAAAACCATTTAAAGGTCTAGGCGTTATTGCTAACTATGCCTATCAGGATGGTAGTCGCGACCTGACCTTTTCGACACCGGGTTTCTTGGTGGGCGAGAATGGAGCGCAGGAGTTTCCGCTCAATTTCGTAGGTCTGTCTGAGCAGTCATACAACTTTACCGTGTTTTATGAAAAGCGTAAATACAGCGCTCGTATTCGCTATACCTTCAGGGACAGCTTCCTAGTGTCAGAATCAACTGACATAGCTAATGGTCAGCCCCTTTACACCCATGACAGAGGGCAGCTGAATGCGTCATTTTCCTACAACCTGAATGAGACCTTTGCGATTACCCTTAATGGTGTCAATCTCCTCAAGGAGCGTAAAGTACAGCCTGGTGTCTTTGCCGATGGGCCTATTGCGCGTATGTCAGATTCTGATCGACGCATTTCTGTGGGCTTAAGAGCCAGGTTTTAAAAGGCGGCCAGCTGTAACTTGTGCTGCCCAAACGCAAAGTTTACAGCTGGTTTTTATCCATAGATAACTTCAAACACAGGGTCCAAACGAACTCCGGTTTATTCTTGGAGCGCTGTGGCGGATGGAAATAATGCAGTTAGAGAAAAAATGCTACCTGAGTTGCCTAGTGGCAATGCTGGTTACGGGAATGATTTTTATCTCGTACTCAGCGCTTGCCAGTGCCCCCGCGAATTATTTTGTCAGCGCCTCTGCAGGCAAGGACAGCAATGACGGTCTGACCAAGGACAGTCCATGGGCTAGCCTGTCACGGGTTCAAAAAGCAACATTGCGGGCAGGCGATAAGGTGTATTTTAAATCCGGTGATGTGTTCAATGGCCAGCTGGTTATTGATGCGTCTGGTACTGCCGCGGCGCCCATTCACTTTACGTCATATGGTCAGGGTCAGCTGCCTGTGATTGACGGTGCTGCCATGAAAGGTGGGTCGCCGCTTGCGGCGGTGTTGATAGTGGATCAGGACCATCTCGAAATTAGCAGGTTGAATGTCAAAAATTTTCGTACAAAAAAGCGCAAAGGAGTCACAAATCTTGATGCATTTGGGATCCTTGTACAGAACACGGGCAAGCGCAATTTGCGTGGTTACAACTTCCATGACCTTGTTGTTGAGGATGTTTTTCCGATTAAAGCAAAGAAGTCCTTCAATTCGACATCGGTGACAGGCATCCGTTTCGAGACAGCTGCAGCTAGTGATAAAAGCCGCACATTCAACACAGGTGATATTTATATTCATGATAACTTTTTGAGTCGGACGGCACGTTTCGGCATAGGTATTCGTCATAGGGCGTCGAAACTTAAAGGCGTTAGCGGAACGGCCCAGGATTATGATACCAATGTGCGTATCGTCAATAACCGTTGCGAAGATACCGGTGGTAGTTGCGTATTGATTAATGGTGTTTGGAATGGTCTGTTGGAGAGTAATAGCTTTATCAGGTCAGGTGCGATGGTCGAACCCAATCTGTCCGTTAATCGTGGCAGCGGTGCATGGTTTTTTCGCAGTAAAAACATTGTTGCACAGCGCAATGTGTCTGTAGGTTCTCGCGGCCATAACGACTCTGCGGGTATGCATGTGGATTTTGGCAACCAAAACATACTTGTGCAGTACAACTTCACTTTCAATAATGAAGGTTATGGCACTGAGATCCTGGGCCAAAATAAGCATGTTATTTGGCGCCACAATATCAGTGTGCACGATGGTACGCGCAGAGTGGATGTTGAGCGTCCAGAGGGCGGTAAGAGTAAATTCCCCGGTAAGACAGTATTCGTCAGCGATTTTTCTGCGCCCAAAAGAATCCAGTCTGAGGGGATTTTCATCTATAACAACACCTATGTAATCGCTGCCAATTCGCATCCACTTATCGAACTTAATGGTCGGGATATGCATCTGTGGAATAATCTTTTTGTGGTTGATCAAGGCGGCAGCCTTGGGCGCAAGGTGACATTTGGCTGGGGTAGTGGCGAGGGGCTGGATATGCAAGGAAATGTATTTTCCGGGAATATCTCACCAGACTTCATACGGTCGGACAGCGAGCCTGTTGAAGCAAACATTAGTTTTGATGGTACACCAGGGCAGCCTCAAACCTATGCCGTAAATCCCGCTGTTATTAAACAGAAAAACCTAGGCATAAGTATCGAACACCCGCCATTTTCAGCTGCGGGGAAAGGGATTTTTAGCCATATAACTGCTGAGCCAGAAGTGGATATTTTTGATAATCCAATCACGCCAGATAATGCCGGGATTGGTGCTGGTCGCCGAGCTAACCTCTGATGCCAATAACTATGAACCACTTATATCATGCACGGCATCAGCTATCGCGTTATTTGCACCCACTTGTTAAAACTGTTGGTGGGACACTGATGTCGATGCTGTGGCTTGGCAGTTCAGTGCAAGCGTCAACGCCGCCAAATTTTATTGTTATTCTCGCGGATGATTATGGCTGGACCAGTCTGTCCGTGCCTGTAGACAAGCAGCAGCCGAATGCCAAGAGTGACTTTTATTTAACGCCGCATATTGATTCGCTGGTAAACGCGGGCATGCGTTTTTCCAATGGTTATGCCGCGGCGCCCGTATGTTCACCAACCCGCTATAGCATTCAGTTTGGCAAGAGCCCCGCGCGTCTGCAGCGTACCAGGGGGTTGGGTGAGAATCACGCTGATCACAATCAGATTGGTATTGCTCAAGTTCTAAAATCCATCGATAAGAACTATCGCGCAGCCCATATTGGCAAGTGGCATATAGACGCAGATCCCGCTCGGTATGGATTCGATGTGCACGATGGTATGACCAAGAATAAAGCGGGTGACTTTGATAATAAGCCAAAGCAATGGCATGGGTATGCGCAGGATGACCCGAAGCGCGTTCACTCTATTACTGGCCGTGGTATCGCCTTTATGCGAGATGCCGTAGACAAACAGCAACCGTTTTTTCTGCAAATATCGCACTATGCAGTGCACTCAAATATTGTTTACAGCGAGTCGTCGTTTGCAGAGGTCGGCAAGCGGGAAAAGGGCAATCTGCACAAAAATCAGGGTTATGCCGCGATGATTCAGGATATGGATCTTTCTGTTGGTACGCTGCTCGAAGCCTATAAAGAGCTGGGTCTGGCAGACAATACCTATATCATTTTCTTGTCAGATAATGGCGGCATGCCAGTAATACCCATGCAGGTTAATAGAGGCAAACCCTACCGAGCGGGCCTCAATTCACCTCTGCTGCGTGGAAAATGGGATCTAACCGAAGGTGGCATACGCGTCCCTTTTGCGATTGTGGGGCCGGGTATTACTGCGGGCAGTCAGACAGACACACCCGCTATTTCCTACGACCTATTACCCACCATGGCGGACCTTGCAGGTTCATTGGTAGGCTTGCCTGACGATCTGGACGGTGGGAGTTTGCGCCCCCTGTTAAATAACCATCTGGCCAAGGTGAGTCGGCCTGACGAAAGTCTGTTTTTTCACTACCCGCACTATAACAGGGTAGGTATGAACGAACCGCATTCGGCGATTCGCCATGGAGATTACAAGTTAATTGACTTTCCGGTGTCCGAACGCAAATTACTATTTAATCTGGCCGATGATGTGGGCGAGAGAACCGACCTTGCGGGGCAGATGCCCGAAATGACCGACCTGTTGAAAGATAAATTAGACGCCTATCTTGCAGCGGTTGATGCCGAGCGACCAGAGAACAGCGGTGGTTGGCTAAGGGTTGGCAAGGACGGAAAAGTAAGGACTCGTTTCTTCCAGCGCTACAGTAACGACCCGTTGCCAGCTGCCCCGGATTCTGTTTCACCGCCTAATAAAAACTGACTAAATATTGTAATCTATGAAAAAAATACGTTCCCTCTTATTGTTATGCGCCTGTCTGTCTGGCGCCATTTTTGCCCAGTCAGAGCTGCCCTACCAAAATTCTGATCTGGGGGATGAGACTCGGGTCGAAGATCTGTTGGCTCGAATGACATTGATAGAAAAGGTTGGCCAGATGTCACAATTCGTTGGGCCAAAGCATATTGCCAAGTCGGAAAAGAATTTGAGTCTGGAGGAAATACGCGCTGGAGATGCTTTTGGTATGTACCCTAACTTGCACTCTTCACAAATTCCGAAGGTTATTAAAGCCGGCGAGATAGGTTCATTTTTGCACGTTACAGATCCGCAGGAAGCCAATATTTTACAGCAATATGCCAGCGAGAGCCGCTTGGGAATCCCGCTTCTAATTGGTATTGATGCGATTCATGGCAATGGTTTGGTCGAAGGAGCTACGATTTACCCCTCGCCAATCACCATGGCCAGCACCTGGAATCTCGATCTGGTCAAGCAGTCGAGCGCAGAGACCGCGCGCGAGGTCAGGCTTAACGGTGCCCACTGGTCCTTTGCACCGAACATTGATATTGCTAGAGATGCGCGCTGGGGCAGGGTTGGAGAAACCTTTGGCGAAGACGATTTTTTGGTGTCTGAGATGGGGGTGGCTGTTATTGACGGCTTCCAGCAAGGGGACTTTACCGCAGACGGCAAGGTTCTGGCGACGGCCAAACATTTTGTCGCCGGTGGCGACCCGATCAATGGCCTTAATTTATCGCCTATGGATGTATCAATCCGCTCACTGCGGGAGGATCATTTTCCTCCATTTCAGCGCGCCATTGATGCCGGTGTATTTACCTTTATGGCGGCACATAACGAAGTTAACGGTGTGCCTGCACATGGCAATCATTTTTTGCTCTCTGAGGTACTGCGAGATGAGTGGGACTTTAAGGGTTTTGTGGTCAGCGACTGGATGGATGTCGAACGGCTAAAAACTTACCATCGCACGGCGCCAACGTTCAAAGAAGCGGTGTTTCAAAGTGTTGATGCAGGCATCGATATGCATATGCATGGGCCTAAATTTTTGCCGCCACTGGTTCAGTTGGTGAAAGATGGGCGCATAGCGGAATCGAGAATAGATGCTGCCGTGCGGCCCATGCTGTTGGCCAAGTTTCGCCTTGGGCTGTTTGAGCAAGCTCAGGTAGATGCCGCTGCGGCGAAGACTTTGATGTTCACCGACGAACACAAGCAAACAGCTTTGATGCTTGCCAGGCAGGGTATTGTGCTACTTAAAAATACCGACAGTACACTGCCGTTACCCCAGGGAAAACGTATTTTTGTTACTGGACCCAACGCCGATAATCATTCGATTATGGGAGACTGGGTGTTGCGGCAGCCCAAGGACAATATTACTACCATTGTTGAGGGTCTAACCGAAGTCGCAAAGGGTGCAACGGAAATTGATTATTTTGACCTTCAGGGCAGTGTAAAAAGCATTCAGACCGATATGATCGCTGCAGCGGCTAAGCGAGCTGCGTCTGCCGATGTTTCTATCGTGGTGGTCGGTGACAACCCATTGCGTTACGACAGGAAAGGCAAAACCTCGGGTGAAAATGTTGCCCGAAGCTCGATTGGGCTGTTTGGTCAGCAACTAGAACTGGTACAGGCGATTCATGCTACGGGCACGCCAACCATTGTAGTCTTGGTCAACGGCCGGCCCTTGGCAGAACCCTGGATCGTTGACAATATACCCGCACTGATCGAGGCCTGGGAGCCGGGTGCACTGGGCGGAAGAGCGCTGGCTGAAATCATTTTTGGTGAGGTAAATCCCAGTGGCAAGCTGCCGATTACCATTCCCTATAGCGTTGGCCATTTGCAGGCTATATATAATCACAAACCGAGCGCGTTGGTTCGAAAATATGCAGATGCACCGTCGCAAAATCTGTATGAATTTGGCGAAGGTTTGAGCTATACAGAATTCGAGTACGGGCAGGTCAGTTTGTCGCCCGCAATTATTTCGCCGGGGGAGTCGACGCGGGTTGCCGTTGCGGTGACGAATACGGGAGCGCGAGCCGGTGATGAAGTAATACAGCTGTATATTCGCGATGACTATTCACAAGTGACAAGGCCCGTGAAAGAGTTAAAAGGCTTTAAGCGTGTATCCCTGAAACCGGGCGAGAAGCGCGATGTTTATTTTGACATCTCACCCGACATGCTCGGTTACTACGGTATCGGTATGAAGTGGCAGATCGATGCTGGAACTTTCAGCATTATGGTCGGTGGGTCCTCTCGTCGTAGCGACCTGCAATTAGCCAAACTAAGACTCACGTCAAATTAACCAACGAATGCTATTTTTAGTTTATTGCGCCAGTACCAAGGAATAAGATATGCCAACATTTACTTTTATCCATAAGACCTGGTCGAGTGTTGTCAGCTTGCTGATAGCCGCAGCCTGTCTCAGTTCGCCATTGATATCTGTCGCCAATACGCCTGAAAAACAACCGATGAATGTTATTTACATTCTCACCGATGATCAGCGCTATGATGAAATGGGCTTTATGAATCCTGTACTGGATACGCCCAATATGGATCAGCTCGCTGAAAAAGGGGTTCACTTCAAAAATAGCTTTGTTACCACGGCGCTGTGCTCACCGAGTCGCGCATCAATATTGACCGGCCAATATATGCACAGTCACGGGGTGGTCGATAACAATAAGCCAGCCAAGGCAGGTACAGTTTATTTTCCCAGCTATTTGCAGCAAGCCGGTTATGAAACTGCATTTTTTGGCAAGTGGCATATGGGTGGACACCAGGATGATCCGCAGCCCGGCTTCGATCATTGGCTGAGCTTTGCAGGTCAGGGAGATTACTATCCGAAGCGAAAACGCCATGGTCGTGTTAGCCGATTTAATATCAACGGCAAGCACGTCAAACAAAAGGGCTATATCACAGACGAACTGACTGACTACACATTGGACTGGCTGGAAGAGGAGCGTGATTCCAACAGGCCGTTTTTTGTTTACCTGTCTCACAAGGCTGTACATGCTAATTTTGATCCCGCGAAACGCCATCAGCAGCAGTACAGCGACATTGAGATCACGGTTCCCGACAACCAGGCTGATACAGCAGAAAATTATCGCGGCAAACCTATGTGGGTCAAAAACCAGCGCAATAGTTGGCACGGCGTTGATTTTCCATATCATAGTGATCTCGATATTCAGGAATATAAACGACAGTACCATCGCGCTCTGTCAGCGGTGGACGATAGCTTGGGAAGGATAATTGCCTGGCTGAAAGCCAATAATCTTGAGCACAATACAGCCGTGATATTAATGGGTGACAACGGTTTTATGTTTGGTGAGCATGGCTTAATCGATAAGCGCAACGCCTACGAAGAATCTATGCGCGTTCCCTTAGTGGCTTATATTCCCGGAGCAAAGCAAAACTATGTGGTAGAGGACATGGCGGCCAACATTGATATTGCACCGACCATCTTGGACATTGCGGGTATTAAGCAGCAACCCCCACAATTTGCAGGAGCCAGTCTATTACCCTTGGCCAGGGGTGAAAAAGTAGACAACTGGCGCTCTAGCTTGCTCTACGAATATTATTGGGAATTTAACTTTCCACATACACCGACAACATTTGCCATTCGTTCAGATAATTTTAAGTTGATTCAATACCATGGCATATGGGACACGGATGAACTATATGATTTAAAAAATGATCCTCGAGAAATGCGTAATCTAATTGATGATCCGCAATATTTTGCGGTCAAAGTGAAATTGCGCGAAGCCTTGTACAGCCGCCTAGATGATGGCGGTGAATACTCTGTTCCCTATACCAAAAAGTTTAGTACCGGAGCGGTATTTCGACAAAGCCAGAGAACTAAAGCCGCCGAGTTTCCAGATGATTGGTTGCGTAACGGGTCTGAAAAAGATTTGGAAAAGTTTTTTATCCCTGAGGATAAGCGAATGAAGCGCGGCAATAACTAGCGCGATTTATAATCGTCACTGAACAATGGCCTGGGTCGGTTTTGTTCGAGTATCGGTGTATTTTTACGTGAGTGGAGCACTGATATAGTCAGAGCCTGAGATATTAGTAGATAGATGGCTAGGCGATGTTATCTACTTGGGCTAGTGTTCGGAACAAACTAAGAGTTGAGTGGTTGCGCACTAGAGCACTTTTAGAAGCTTAGGGGCTGGGTGTGTTTCTTATGCCAATATTTAACGCTGAGCCAACATGTCAGAGCATTGAGACTGAAAACGGTGGCGATGGCATACCAAAAGAGCGGGCTGATACCATTGACTAGCCCTATGGGCGAAAATAATAAATAGGTCATGATCATGCCGCTCACCATGGTTATGGCAACGGGAACTGCGTAGCGCCAAGGGGTCATGTCGACCGTTGCTTTATTTGTAAAATTCCAGGGTTTTTCCAACGGCATCCAGTAGCCAATTCCCAGCATAATCCCGACTTCGACAAAAAATAGAATCGCGTAGATATGAAGAAAATTTATATCCAAGTCGATAACAAACTGCAGGATAGCGTATGCGATGACATGGAAAATAATCGCAACCGCAGCAGCAAAGCCGGGGACACGTTGGGTTAACATCCCAACCAATACCACGGCGATCACGGGAATATTATAGAATCCGGAAAAGATTCGAATAATCTGGAACAAACCCTCTGGTGCAAACTGTAACAAAGGCGACACCATAAAAGAAAAGAGAGCGATCGTCAGGCTCGAAATCTTGGCGACTCTGATCAATTGCTTGTCGCTGATTCTGGTATTTTTATAGGGTTGATAAATATCGAGTACGAACAGTGTTGCGGCGCTGTTGAGCAGTGAGTTAAATGATGAAAATACAACGCCCAGCAGGACGGCTAAAAAAAACCCCGACATATACCCAGGCAAAACATTTTTTACCAGATGTGGATAGGCCAAATCGATTGATTGCAATTCATCGCCATAGAGGTGAAAGGCAAGAATGCCTGGAATCATAATAAATAATGGTACTAGCAGTTTGAAATATCCGGTGTAGAGAACGCCCTTTTGTCCCTCCGCAAGATTGACTGCGCCAAGAGTGCGTTGAATCACGTACTGATTAGTGCCCCAATAAAAAAGATTGGCAAAGATCATACCGGTAAACAGTGTGCTAAAAGGTGTTGGGTCAGTCGGCTTTCCAATGGCATTGAGCTTTTCAGTGTGGGTGGTTAACACCTCATTAACGCCACGACCCAGATCACCATCACCCAAGGCTATAAGCCCGAATATTGGCACAGTGATGCCAATAATTAAAAGACCAATACCATTGAGTGTATCTGATATCGCAACCGCCTTAAGCCCGCCAAAAACCGCATACATAGCTCCGGTCAGACCGACGCAGACGATTGTCAGCGTAAGCCCCGATCCATAACTTATATCGAGTAGGTCGGGTATATCAAATAATTGCAGAACGGCAATGGAGCCGGAATATAAAACTGATGGAATAGAGATAAGCCCATAGCCAACCAGAAAAAGTAACACGGTTATGCGCTTGATATCTTCGCCAAAACGGTCGTTTAGGAATTGCGGCAGTGTAGTAAATCCGCCGAATAGGTATCGCGGCAGGAAAACCAAGGCCATAAAAATGGTCGCAATAGTGGCAGTGACTTCCCAGGCCATACTGCTCATATTGTAGCCATAGGCTAGGCCATTCAACCCAATAAGATGCTCTGCAGATATATTTGTCAGTACCATTGAGCCGGCAATAAACACACCGGTCAGACCTCGGCCAGCAAGAAAATAACCGTCTTTGGTGGCGGCAATACCCTTAGTTTTTTGATAGGAGATAAACGCCACAATACCCATAAAAAAAAAGCATGAGAGCAGTGTGGAAACCATATAGGTCAAATCCAAAGTCTATACCTTTAGCCTACTTATCGGATCAATCAAAGCTAGCGAGTGAAGCTTTTGCACTTTTATCGGTAAACACCCTATCAGGTTTGTTTCTGAGATCATCCAGAAGTTACATTTTTCGTGTCTGGAGAAAATATTCGTGAATCTGGGAAATATAACTTGAATTGTCACAACGATTATAAGGCCGATTCGTTAGGTTGGATATAAATTCAAAGTCTACGTTTTTACGTCCAAATTTTATGATAGCAAGAGCGCTAAAATGCAATTCAAAATGGTTTATCGCCCTTGATCCACATTCGATGCATTTCACGGACATATTTCTTGTCGTCATAAAGGGTCCCCGTATGCAGTGTGCATCGATTATCCCACATTAAAATGTCACCTACTTGCCACTTATGACGATAGGTGAATTGTTCCTGTGTAACGTATTCAACTAACTGATCGATCAGCGTGATTCCCTCGTCCACGGGCATCCCCACCACCTGCTTAACGGTGCCGGTACTAACCCACAGCGCTTTGCGTTTATTAGTGGGATGAGTGCGTATAAGTGGGTGGAATACGTCTGGGTTTTCTTTTTGCATTTTCGCGCTGAGTTTCGTCTGGTTGTACTCTCTAGTCTCCATAAAGTGTTTAAAGCTATGGTGGAGAATCAATGGGTCAAGCTTTAGCTGCGCGGTCGGATCGAGCGCTTGGTAAGCCGCGCAACAGTCGGCAATAATTGTATCGCTGCCTTCGTCCGGCACCTCCTTGGCAAATAGCATGGTACACATTACAGGTTTTTCTCGGTACGAATAATCAGTGTGCCATCCAATGCCGTCATTGTGGGCGCCAATAGGCTTGCCGTTTACCACACGGTTAGAGAGGACGTAAATATTTGGGTGGCCTTCAAGACAGTTTTCTTTCAGCGTATGCTCCTCAAGTTCTCCAAAAAGTCGCATAAATGATTCTAAATCTTCTGGTGTCATGTCCTGATCCCTAATCAGGAGCGCTCCATGATGATGGAACGTGTTTACCAGTGCGGCTTTTTCGTTGTCCGTGGCCTTAGGAACATCTATGCCGATAACCTCGGCGCCAAAATTTAACTTTAACCTTCGTATTTCGAGCGCAGCAGGAGCCTCGGTATTTAGGGGCACAAAAATACTCTGGGATTCAGCCATTTTGATATTCCTCTGAGATATTTGACGAAAATCTTAACATGCATTATCGTACTGCGCAGCAATATGCAGTTTTTCTGTGCAAAACGATTTACCCTTGTTGAAAAGCTTAATTTATTGAGGTGGTATGTCTGAACGGTTCGCCGGGCGTTAGCGCGGTCGATACCTAGTTTGACCCCTGATAATGGAA
>Ga0115006_10003005_pt1 | contig 11328 bp, 11 predicted proteins | sample ArcOceMetagenome_3_FD_88943 | JGI IMG/M metagenome (GOLD analysis project Ga0115006, IMG submission 88943) | Marine eukaryotic phytoplankton communities from Arctic Ocean - Arctic Ocean- Svalbard ARC20M Metagenome | ecosystem: Environmental > Aquatic > Marine > Oceanic | place: Arctic Ocean...
AGTAGATAATAAATACTAGTTAAAATACATCCCTAAACGATAAACCCTTCTCAATTACAGGAAATATTCTTTCTAGCGTCTCAAATGGTAAAGGCTCACCAGCGGCATTATAAATAGTGACTATCGATTTTTGGTTAAGTTCATCGGCGGGCGACAATACAAATTGGTAATGGGCATCACTCACATCAATCTTAGGTACATCATCACCCCAGATAGTATCCCAAACATTACTTTCTGGCTTAACAAAATCTACGTAATAAATCTTTTTTTCTTCGTTCAAATCTGTAATGGTAAAGCCATGCTTCTCAAAGAATATTGGCATATTACCCCATAAATCTTCCAATCCCATTTCAACACTGTAAGCAGATTCGTCTTGCTGATTTTTAGCAAGCGCAACAAGTTTTTGATTAGCACGCTTCAAACGATTTTTTTGTTGTTGTACACGGTAATTATAATCAACTGAAGCGATAAGCTCGTTTAACATAGCTTTTTCAGCTCTTTGCTTGTCGATAGGCCCCAACACATTATTACCCCCTGAATCATCTGTCTGTAAAAAATCAACTAAGGACACACGAAGTGACACGCTTCTACCGTGTGGTTTAGCTAAAAGCTGGTAACGAAAACGTAAACTTTTAGATAGCTCTATATCAGAAAATAGCCAGCCTTCTTCAACTTCATTGTGATACCACCCAGATTCAATTACAGCAGTTTTAATTCCCTCACGGGCAATACTGGTTTCTTTAAGGCTTGTTGCCCCTTCGATAACCTTACTTAGCGTCACTTCAAGGTCTTCTTCGATGTATTCGTGGCTGACACCGTCTTCATTGAGTTGATCAATGACAACTTTTTCAATAAAACCTATCAGCTCTTTATCTTCTAACACCTTGTCAAACCAAATAATAGCAATCCCTGACTCATCAACTACTCGAGAAGATGCCGCAACAGGCATCACCAGTGATGGACCTCTTATATCCATTGCTTCACCGATTGGCCCTTGATGATTAATCTTATCAGTGACAAAGAAATCTTGGCTTTGCTTTGGTTTTATTAGGTTATCAGGTATAACTATTTGCCTTGCTTGAGGCTTATTTTGGTAATCAAAACCACCATTTGCCTGTTTGTGATTAACAGAACTACAAGATGCTAGTGATAACGCTAACAATGATAAACACAATACTCTACAACTCATTAAAACTCCTGTGACTCAGGTCATTGCATATACGCAACCAAACTAAGCTCACCTAAAACATTTAATTCAAAAACAAGGCACATTATAGCGCTACATGGTACTTGCCTGATTTTACAAACACAAGTCATATGACCACAAAAATCTAAGATGATTCCAAGTTTAATCATGATCAGTTACAATGCAACATTATTAATAAATTGAGCGTAATAGATGTCACAATATTTAGTGCTAACTGCCATGGGTTCCGACCGAACAGGTTGTGTTAGTGAATTAACTAAATTAGCTTGTGAATGCGAGTGTAATATTTTAGATAGTAGAATGGCGCTATTTGGCTCTGAGTTTACTTTCATTATGTTACTTAAAGGTGATAGCAGAGCTATTAATAAAATTGAAATACGTATACCCAAGCTTGCTCATACTTTAGATTTAATCACTATGATGAAGCGTACATCAGGACACCGAACTTTTGATTTAGTTAAGCATTATCAAGCAGATTATTCAGGTATAGATCAACCTGGTATATTGAAAGCAATGACTGCATTCTTCGCTACTCGCAAGATTGATATTTCTTCGTTAAAGTCTGAAATAAATCCTAAAACTAATCACATGAGTGCCAGTATACTTTTTGCTTTAACAGAGAAGATTAGTATTGACGGACTTGAGCATGATTTTCTTGAGCTATGCCAACAAACTGATGTACAGGGTCTAATCAAAAAAGCATCAAATAACTTATTGTAATATTATACTTAGCTCATGATAATACCTAACAATAATTATTAATATACTCATTGATTAGTACACTTAAATGACCAATAACATGATTCGTTGTATATTTAATAAAAATTAAACTGATAATGATATTATTCTAGGGGAAAAAAATGTTAGAAATAGGCCAAAAAGCTCCATTATTCACGTTAGAAGATCAAAACGGATTGCCAGTTTCTCTTGCTTCATTTACAGGTAAAAAAGTACTTGTTTACTTTTACCCTAGAGCCTCAACACCAGGTTGTACCGTTCAAGCTTGTGCATTAAGAGATACTCAAGCTGAGTTAAATGAACTTAATGTTGTAGTATTAGGTATTAGCCCAGATACTCCAAAAAAATTGATGAATTTCATTACTAAACAATCACTTAATTTCACCCTGTTAGCTGATGAAGATCACGCTACTTGTGAAGCATATCAAGTTTGGCAGTTAAAAAAATTCATGGGTCGAGAAAATATGGGTGTTGTAAGAACCAGTTTCTTAGTTGATGAGCAGGGAAAATTAGAATATATTTTTAATAAGTTTAAAACCAAAAATCACCACGAAATAGTTCTAGATTACCTTCGAGAAAAATGAGTTAACAGTCATTAATCGTTAATATAGATTAAAATCAAAGTAAGTGTCTAATCAAAAAGCTACACTTACTTGTTCTACTAAACCACTATATAATCTAGTCAATGTAAAAAATTTAAGTTATTTAACAGATTTAGTGCGTTGCGCAAGGTATCCTGCGTAATCAGGCACTTCAATTTCATACTCAGTATTCATTAAACCTGAGTTCATTAAAAAGTTTGCTGTGGATTTATTCGTTGCCACAGGAATATTCCACACGGCTGCTAGCCGCAATAATGCTTTGACATCAGGATCATGTGGTACAGCATCAAGGGGGTCCCAGAAAAAAATTAGTACATCTATCTCACCTTCCGCTATTAATGCTCCCAGTTGTTGATCTCCGCCCATAGGTCCAGAAAATAAACACTTAACGGGTAAGCCTATGGCATTACTCAATAACGTTCCCGTTGTACCTGTTGCGAATAAATGATGAAACTTTAAATCATTACTTCGCTGCTTAGCCCATTCACTTAAATCGTTTTTTTTGTTGTCATGAGCAACCAATGCCATACGTTTATTAGCTGGCATCATACGTGTAATGTAGGTTAGTTTCACACTATATCCTTACTTAAATCTTCTTCAGTTAATTGAGTTTGACTATCATTATCTTGAGTAGATGGCCATGCATTAATGACTGCTTTTACCAAGGTTGCTAAAGGAATCGCAAAAAATACTCCCCAAAAACCCCATAAACCACCAAAAAATATCACTGCAATAATAATAACCACAGGGTGAAGATTTACTGCTTCTGAAAAAAGTAGAGGTACAATCACATTGCCATCGAGTGCTTGAATAATACCATAAGCAAGCATAACGTAACCAAATTCACTGGTAAACCCAAATTGAAAAAGTGCTACTAACATCACAGGAAAGGTTACCACTGTTGCACCAACATAAGGAACCAGTACCGACAAACCGACTAAAACCCCTAACAGTAATGCATATTGCAGATCTAAAAGTATAAAAGCAATAGTGGTAGCGGTACCAACAATAATAATCTCAATCACTTTACCACGGATATAATTAAAGATTTGTTCGTTCATTTCATTACTCACTTTAATAGCCATTCGACGCTCTTTAGGCAGAAAGTAAGCAATACTATTTAATAGTTCGTTTTTATCCTTCAAAAAGAAAAAGATCATTAGCGGTACTAGTATAAGATATACCATTAAAGCAACAATATCAGAAATTGAACTTAATGACGCTTTTAGCGCAACTTGCCCCCATTCAAGTAAATTATCATTTACCATGATAATAAAACTATCAATTTGCGCTATATCAACTAAATCAGGATACTTATCAGGCAGAGTTAATAAATATTGTTGTCCTTGGCCGATCATATGAGGAATTTCTTGCAGTAAATTACTACTTTGTTTCCAAACAATTGGCATTAAACCAAGCACTGCTAACAGTGAAAAACTTAAAAATGTGGTTACCACAATAATCGTTGCCGTAGCTCGTGACATTGAGTTGTTCATGAGCTTATTTACGGGTAAGTCTAATAAAAATGCTAAAGATATAGCCACAAACACAGGCATTAATAAGCCACTAAACAATGCGATAAATAATGCGATACAAATTAAAATAACGACAAGTGTTACGGCATGGGGATCGGAAAACTTCCGAGTGTACCAATCACTAAATAATTTAAACATAATTTCCTATTTCGATGAGTCTACTTTGTTGCCGATGGTAAAACCTGACTTGATTTTTATTTGTATAGCATGGTTAGTCAGTATTTTTTTAGTAAAAATATACCCTTTTTTTTCTAAGTACTTAGGAATATCTGTAATTGAACCGCTATCATTAAGGACAATAAAACATTGGTCACTAGCAGCCATATTTTTCAAGAGTAAACGAACTTCGATTAAAGGTATAGGGCATTTATAGCCACAACCATTATATTTATAAATCATAAAAACGACACAAAGTTAAGTTATTTTCTGAGGTGTCAATCATAAGAGTTAAACTTGTATATTTAACCCTTAGTTAGTTATCATAACCTACCTTAAAACCTGATACCAATGAAACTGGCGAACCATAATTATCATATCAACTCATTAATTGAGTAACTATGCATTTAACCAGTTCAACGTTAAAAGCTTGATCGTATTTTATTCTTGTCACAACGCTTTATTAAAACGAATTTTTTTACTGTTTAGCGGTCTGAGATTAAAGTATTATCGTATGTTTAATATATGTGCGGTAAATAGTTGAAGTATTTAAAAATGTACCTGCTATTTACGCAAGTACTTATATTCATTGAAAGCTTAGGAATAACTCTTGTTAAAATTTAAGTCAATTTTTTCCGCTTTTGTGGTAACTATTAGTATCGCTGTAGCAACAAGTTTCAGTAGTATTGCTACAGAACGTTACCATAACAAAAATAAATTACCTGACATTGGTATTTCTGGTTACAGCGTTTTATCGATTGATAAAGAATTACAAATTGGCCAAGCGATGATGCGTCAATTGCGAGGTTCACAACCCTTAATACAGGACCCTGTATTAATTGAGTACATAAACCACTTAGGTAACACCCTAGTAAAACACGCCAATGGTGTAAACTATGCTTTTGAATTTTTTATAATTAATAACAAAGAACTAAACGCCTTTGCTTTTTTTGGTGGCCATGTTGGTATTCACAGTGGATTAATTACCACAGCAGACAACGAGAGTGAATTAGCATCAGTTATTGCTCATGAAATATCTCATGTCACCCAACGTCATTTAGCTCGACGTCTTGAATCACAAAGTCAAACTCAAGGGTTAACTATGGCTGCTATGCTGTCGAGTGTATTACTGACCTTAGTTAATCCAACAGTCGGTATGGCGGCGCTAAGTGCGACGATGGCGGCCAAACAACAAGCTAGTATCAACTACACTAGAGGTAATGAAAAAGAGGCAGATAGAGTGGGTATTGCTTTATTAGCTGCTAGTGGCTTTGATCCTCAAGGTGCTGCAAATTTTTTTACTAAAATGTCTGAAAAATATCGCTATGCTAGTAAACCACCCGCAATGTTATTAACTCACCCTTTACCTGTGTATCGTATTACTGATGCTAGACAACGCGCATTAAATTATCCTGTAAGACCAATTCCTCCCAATTTAAACTTTGAATTAACTAAAGCACGTCTTATGGCAAGATATGAAGGTGAAGCCAAGTCTAATATTGCTTTGTTCAAAAACCAATTAATTAAAAAGCGCTATCTTTTAAAATCAGCCGCCCAATATGGTTTAGCCTTGTCATATTTTGAAGATAAGCAAGTAGCAAAAGCGTTATCAATACTGGAATCTCTTAGACTGAATCATCACGATAATTTATTTTATGTTGATGCCCTAACCGATGTATATATTGCTAATAATCAAACTGATAAAGCTGTAAATATGCTTAAACAATTAAACTTGTTCATGCCTAATAATCAGGTCATCAGTTTAAACTACGCCAATGCCCTTATTGACGCAAAAGAGTTTGATTTTGCCGCGCAAATTCTTCAAGATTTTTTATTAGTTAATTCAGGAAATTTTATTGCTTATGACTTATTGACTTCTTTGTACAGAAAACAAGGAAAACTTGGTTTGATGCACATGAATAAAGCTGAGGTATTGGCTTTACTTGGCGGTTATAACAAGGCGGTAGATGAATTACAAACCAGTTATTCATTACTAGAAAATTTACCTTTAGTGCAAAAAAGAATCAAGGCCCGTATACTACAATTTCAAGAACAAGAAAGTAAATTAAAACGGCTATAGCAATTCATCATTTTTATAATAATAAATTTACAGTTTATGAAAGGAGTATAATGTTTACCATTTACCATAATACTAGATGTTCAAAGAGTAGACAAACTTTGACTTTACTTGAAGAACATACAAAGCTATCAGGCCAGAAAATTAGCGTTGTTGAGTATCTTAAAAAGCCAATAACAATAGAGAAAATAAAGTATTTATTATCACAACTAGATTGTTCGGCGATTGGGATGATGCGTACAAAAGAACCACTCTTCAAACAATTAAACCTGAAAAGTGCTGATGAATACACACTAATAAAAGCCATGTTTGACAACCCAAAACTTATAGAACGTCCTATTGTAAGTAACGGCTATAAAGCTATCATAGGTAGGCCACCTGAAAACATCAATACACTTTTTTAAGTGTTAGTAATAAATAATAATTTTTTACTTAAATACAATTTACTTAAATACAATAAGCAGAGCAATGAACCAACAAAAATTTACAACTAACACCTATAAAAAAATAGCTTTAGTAGGTTATTTTTCATTACTTATATTTATGCCGTTATGGTTAATCATACTCAGTCCAAGTGAAAGCTTGAGTACAACTACCTCATTACTATTATTTACACTACCCTTGTTATTTCCACTTAAAGGGATGCTGCAAGGCAACCCATTTACTTACGCATGGTCAAATTTTATTGTACTCATTTATTTTTTACACAGTCTAACCACGCTCTGGGTATTACCAAAAGATGTCATCTGGGCAAGTTTAGAGTTAATTTTTGCCAGTACAATGTTTTTTGGCGCCACTTACTATGCTAAATATAGAGGCCAAGAGCTAGGTTTAAGTCTTAGAAAAAAGAAAGATGAATAATTACCTTACTGTCGGCGTTAAATAGAAGGAAGTTAATATGAACTTTAATGTTTTTGATTATAAAACCTACCTTTTATTAGTTTTACTCTTAGTGTTAACTGGTTGTGACGGCAAACCTAAACCAATAAATTTATTGGTGACCGATATTATTCAGGTTGATTTAAAGCAAAACATTAATCAAAGTATAGATCTTTTCCTTTATATTCCATCTGAATCAATCACTAATATTGATTGGCAGCAAACTAGTGGTAATGAAGTTTCTATTTTAAGTCCAAATAGTAAAGTGATTTCATTTACCCCAACTGAGGCAGGTAATTATAGTTTCAATGTGAGTTTCTCTGTTAATGAGGGTGAAATACAAACCTTAATAAAAACAGTCATTGTAGATGAGATCGATAATAAGCTCACAGCACGATTTTCACATAGTGTTTTAGCTGATAATCAAGTATCTTTTCGCGCCTCTGTAGAGCCTTCGATTGATATTAACTCTATAAAATGGGAACAACAACAAGGGCCAACTGTCGCCCTAAGCTCTGAAAATAGTGATGGTGAGCTAGCCATTTTTTTTGATGCGCCACAAGTGATGACTGATACCATAGTAAGCTTTAATGTAAGCGCCAAAGATTCTGCGACTGATATCATATATACTGATCAAGTAGCTGTATTAATAGAGCCAGCAAATCCAATAGCTGATAATGCTTATTTCTCTGATAGAGTAGCCAAGGTGTTTGCTTATAATAATAGCCCTTACGCGGAGGCATTAGTTAATTGTATTTATTCAAATACCCTGACTAGCTCATGCACATTATCACAAACGCCGTTAATTGCTGAAGAAGTAAAAGCCTCAACAGTCCCCCCTACAGTTGCAATTATTATGGATAGAGTACTGGTATCACACCAATGGATGGGCGACAGGTTTAAACAATTTTTGATTAACAATGATACTAACAATGATATTAAAAATTTACTCAGAGCAACGACTGCCATAGTTATCGCATATGATGTTCGCCCTTCATTTTATTGGGCTGCAACGGGAGCAATTTATCTTGATGCCGAAAATTTTTGGTTAACTCCTGAAGAGCGAGATACCATTAATGAAGCGCCTGATTTTCGCGCTAACTTTGGTAATGATTTACAATTTGTGATCCCTTGGCGTTACGTTAAAAATAATGACTATGCCAGTAAACGTTTTTCTATAACAGAACGATCACCTCGCTCCGCAGAAGATGGGCTATATCGTTTAATTTCATTAATGTATCATGAATTAGCACACGCCAATGATTTTTTTCCAAGTAATGAGTGGTATATTCACGACAGTAACAAAAGAGTGCTTGATGCTGCTTTAAGTACAGACTTTGAATCAGATAAGTTAGCAATCAATTTGCCGCTTGTCAGTCAAGAAATGGTAGATTTAGGTCAAGTAAGTTTTGCTGGAAATACCGCAACTGAGATACAAAAAACTTATTTACCTGCTGATATTGAAAGTTTTTTCGAACCCGATCGCGCATCTGATTATTACGCTTATTCCAGCCTTAGGGAAGATTATGCTATGTTGTTTGAAGAACTGATGATGCAAAGTCGATTCAACGTCAATCGTGATGTAGCAATTACCAATCAACCCACAGGTAGCAACGTATCTGCTAATGATTATATTGTAACCTGGGGTCAACGAGGACGCATAGGAGATAATAAGCTCATCGAACGTGCTTTATTCACGGCCAATAGAGTATTACCAGAATTTGACAGTCAAACAGCTATAAATCAATTGGCACAACCTATTCCCATGATTGTAGGTAATAATTGGCTTGAAAATTTAGTGATTAGTCCTAGTTTACTTAGACAAAACAGTAAAAGCATAACTCTTAATGGTACCGACATTGATAGCCAATTAATGACTGAACAAGTCATGCAAAAGCAATATTTAATTCGCTATTATCACAAGCCACTACCCGGTAAATAAACTCACGATGAAGGACTATTTCTTAAGTCATGTTATTGAGAAGAGTGAATATCAAGAACGTCTTTAATGAAAGGGATGGTAATTTTTCGTTGCTCTTGAATTGAGGCTTTATCTAAAGTGTCGAGTGTTTTGATTAAACTTCCCATATCTCGGCTTAAGCGGTTAACAAGAAACTTAGCGGCTTCATCTGACAAAATAAGGCCTCGCTGAGCAGCTCTATACTGAAGAGTACTGGCTTTTTCACTGTCATCTAATGACCTAACTTGTTCTATTAAACCCCAAGCAAGTCGAGAAACAAGGTCTGGTAAACTTATCGTTAATTTTTGTACGCTTTCATTACCTGTAATAACAATAAAATTATTTTGTTCTAATACTCGGTTATATAAATCAAATATAGCTTGTTGCCATTGCTTATTGCCAGCAATTAGATGAACATCATCGAGACAAATAAAGTCAATTTTTTCCAAGCCTTCAAGTACTTCAACAGATAAACTTATTAACTCAGCACAAGATAAACAAACTGAAGATTTACCCTGCTGGGCAGCAAAGCTACTGCATGCATGAAGCAGGTGAGATTTACCTACACTTGGTCCACCAAAAATATAAAATCCATGCGGACTGATATTTTCCTGTTTGATAAACGACTTCAGTAAACTAATCACTTTTGCATTATCAGAGCCTTTATAACTCTCGAAAGTTTCATCATCTGGTAATTGCACCATTAAAGGTAATTGCGCAACTTGCTTCATTGTTGCTCCCAAAAAAACACTGGTACTTCTGGCTTATTCGTAATTTTTTGAGCTTCTTGGTTTAGTGTTTCAGTATTAGTATTAGTAGATTCTATTTTATCATCTAAATTCACTTTGGGTACATTACCCTCTCCCAAAATAACAACTTTCATTTGCAATTTTAACTGGCTTATGGGCAAAGCAATATTGTCAGCGAGCGTTGTTTGTTGAGTTATATTTTGGCTAATAGTTGCTTGGTTATATAGCTGACTGTTGTCTTGTGGTATTACTGATACTTGAGCGTCACTTGAAATTTTAGATACACTATTTTTATTATTTATGACTTCAACTTTTGAGCTGTCTCGAACTTGTAACTGATTACCAATTGCACGCTTAACTTCAACATTAGCACGTTGACTTAAATCATCAAAAACGGCATTACTGGTCAATTTTTCTTCAACATATTCCTTCAAGTTTTTATTTAATTTTAAGGCCGCAAAAAAAGATTCTTCAGAGCCAACTAAATCTAACTTGTAACGCCTAACATCGCCTTTGGCGTTGAGCAAAATAATATTATTTACAGCAGAAAGGCTCGAAATAAAACTAAATACCTTGGTATCAGTTAATAATGAATTTATATTATGTATTTCAATCACTAGATCATTTTCTGTGGAGGTTAATAATGCATAGGATTGATAAATAAACTCTGTAATATCTGACAGGCCTTGTTGTATTAATTTCTCTTTATCTTCACCCTGATATTGACGTAAATATAAAGTACCCTGAGAATAAATACGCCAATCTAAGTCTATTGTTTGTAGTGTTTCTGGAGTAACACATAATATTCCACAATCATAAGGTTTAGCTCGTTTGGGAGCTTGATTACTATCGAGACTAGAGTCAGATATCCGCACAACAACATGAGTGTCTGCAGAATAACTTTGAGAGGCTTGTTGTATTTTTTCAGGGAAATATTCCCAAAAGTCGGTGATTTGATAAGTGTTTTGATTCACTAACTCCGATGAAGGCATTATTATAGGTAAGCCACGAACAACTGAAAATCTATTTATAATATTATTAGTAAGTAAAGAAACATCATCACTGACAAGGGTTTTATAACTGTCTATTTCATCAATCAACCATACTAAGACTTGTGGCCTCAAACTTCCCCATAATGGTAACTTTGCTGTCTTAAACAATTGGTTAACTTTATCACTATTAAAATTAACAACTAAACCAAGCTGATTATCTTTTCGCTGATAATGATACTGAGTTTGATAGCGTTCTGCATTGTTTATCGCTTGCCTTATTAGGTTATTAGATAGCACACTTTGCTTACCACCAACTTTTAACAAAACCTCATTAAGTGCTTGTTTTGTAGTTGCTTTTCGCTGTGTTTCTGCTTGAGAATCAACAACCATAACGGCTCGATATAAATCAGTGACTTCCACTGCCTCTGTCAGC
>Ga0115006_10003006_pt1 | contig 11328 bp, 13 predicted proteins | sample ArcOceMetagenome_3_FD_88943 | JGI IMG/M metagenome (GOLD analysis project Ga0115006, IMG submission 88943) | Marine eukaryotic phytoplankton communities from Arctic Ocean - Arctic Ocean- Svalbard ARC20M Metagenome | ecosystem: Environmental > Aquatic > Marine > Oceanic | place: Arctic Ocean...
CGCAAGTGGCTACTGCATGCGTGTCACCTCCTTCCTCCTCCTCCTCCTCCTCCTCCTCCTCCTCTTGGTTAGAGGTACGACCGTCGGACGGCATAGCCAGCGTCAGAGTTAAGGTGGAGGGTATACACAGGGAATCCCCCTGGTGCGCCCCCGGGACCCTGTTGATCCAATGTCGTTTACATAAAACAAAGAAACACAGCGTCAGAGCCTGAGTTAAGGCCCGGGTGAAGGGTATACTACACAGGGAATCCCCACAGTGCGGCCCCGGGACCTTGTTGAACCGATGTCGTTTACATAAAACAAAGAAACACACGGTCTCCCGGGCCCGGGCCACATCATGATCCTCTCAGGCTCTTGAGTCCGGAAATACCCACTGCCAGTGTGTCACGGTGCCTCAGCGGCGGCCCGGGCCGCGTGGCCAGTGGTTGTCCGCCCGCTGCCCCGCTCCCCTGCTGACGGGCCCGGGCCCCGGGACTCGGAACTCGAATCCCCAGGTGCGCCCCCGGGACCCTGTTGAACCATTGTCGTTTACCGTGTGGTGTGACGAACAGAAAACAAAGCAACACACACGGTTAGTACAAGTTTACACAAGTGCCAGTGACTACATCGGTATTACTGCTAGTAGCCTGAGCCGCGGCCCCGGGCCCCGGCCGGGGCCAGGGCAGGGAAAACTAGCAGTCCTAACTCGGCCTCAGGGCACAGCTCTCGCGGCAGCGCTCTAGTCTATGTGGGACGCCAAGATACATTCTGAAAAGGATGCCGACTGGACACTTGCTCTGGGGCCACCGCCGCCAGGCCCGGCCGGGGGGTCCGGGCGCCGCTGGGAGTGTATGAGGAGCCTCGGAGAGAGGGCGCGGCCCGGTGGACAGGCGCGTGGCGGCGCTTCGCGCGGACAGCACAGCGGGCCCCAGGTTTTTGATTTATTGATGTAGTCGCGATATTCCCCAAACACGAGGCATCTAAGGGCGGCGGGGGCCGCGGGGGCCGTCACGGCGATCGAAACCCGAGTTGCCCGCGAGAGCAACGACCTGCACGTGGGGCAGGTTGACGTTGAGGGACTTGAGCATCTCCTTGGTCTCGGGGTCAACGTCGATGGAGTCGGCGTCAAGTGCCGAGCGGTCCGGCACCACATCCATGCGCCGCTCACGCTCCTCCTCCTGGAGCTTGAGCGAGATGCCGCGCACGGGCCCCCGGGAAATCCTCTTCATCAAGTGCTGCTCCCACAACATGCCGTACCTCGTCAGATTGCGAGATCGCGTGGCCAGCTAGCTGCCGTCTCACGGCGCGCGTTGCGGCAGTTGGAGAGCGGGCGGGCCGTGCTCACACGAGAGCACGGAGGCAGACACGAGACACGCGAGGGCGCCCACACAGATTGGGCGGGACGGCACACACCGTGGCAAAGCCCGCGATCTTGTTGCGGAGGCGCTTGGACGGGATGATGGCCACGTCCTCAGCGATCTTCTTGTTGGTCTGGAAGTCATGAGTCAGACGGGTGTAGTACTTCTCGACGAGAACGCGAGCCGCCTTCTTGACGGTCTTGGTGCGAACGCGACCCTGCACCCCTCCCACGGTTAGCGACACGCCCATCGCACCGCCCGTTCAGACGTACTCGCACCTGCCCCCCCGCCTGAAGGCATCACCACGCAACATGCGCCTCCCGCTGTGCGGGCGTGTGCGCGTGCACAGCAGGCGCTGTGACGAGGAGCACGGAGCATGCTGGTCGCGAAGCCCGCGTCTAGAGCTCGGAGCCCGGTGCACCGCCTCCACCACAGGCGGTGGCAGTGAACGCGTGCGCCCTCGCGCGTAGTCCGCCAGCACAAGGGCGCGGTGATGCGCGCTCCGTGTGCACAGCGGAGAGCATGAGCTCGGCCGCGCTCGCGCGCGCAGCCCCGGCGTGACACCTCGCGTTGCCGCCCTGCAAGAGCAGAGGCGTCGCCCGTGCACGCACGGCGCCACGCACCGCTCCACGGCAGCAAAAAGCCCGACCTCTCCGCACCCCCCGTACGGGGGGTGCGGAGCCGGCCGTGCGGCCGCACCAGCGACACAGCGCCATGCACTAGAACGCACTGTACACCGTCACAGACGCGACCGCGCACACCACATTCTCTGCAGGCACTGCGACGCAATGCTCTGCCTTGCCTCGCCGCCTCCCCGTGACAGGGGACGATCCCACTGGACGCGCAGTTTCCTGCGCGCAGCATGGGGGTGTCTGGCGCGCGCCACGAGTGCAACAGTCCCCTGCTCGCTGTCCTCGGCCGCCCACCCCTCGTTGTTGGCCGAGCCCGAGGCTCATAGACCCGAGGGGGTGCGTGGCGCTGTCGGACAGCGCGGCTGTCCCGCGCTGCGGGGCGGGCGTGCCACGCCCGGCGCCGCTCGACGCCCTCGGCCCGCGCACCCGTTGTTGGCGGAGCCCGAGGCTCATACACCCGGGTGGCGGGCGCAGGCTGCCCATACCGCTGGCCGCCCGCCCTCCTCGTTGTGGCCGAGCCCGAGGCTCATAGACCCGAGGAGGCGGTGGCGCTGGGCGCTGCAGCTCCGCTCGTGCCTCGTGTTCCCAGCCGCGCGTCCGGCTCCACCGGCGCAACCGGCACAACAGCACACGACCATCCGTCTGCCGCAAAATTCCATCCCAGCGCGCACACGCACTCCCAGCCCTCGCCTCGCACGCTCTGCCCGCCTCGCCGCGCCAGTGCACTTGCCATGTTGTCTGCCTGGAGAGCTCCTCGTGCGAGCCCCAAAAAAATTCAGCAAGGGTGTTCGTGGAAGCCCACGAACTGAGTCGGGTGCGGCGTACGTCACTGAGGGCTGGGGCGGGAAGCTCAGTGCAGTAGTCTGGCGGGCGGCGGGTGTGCGGTGCGTGACCGCTCCTGTGGCGGGGAGGTGCGTGATCGCTCCCGAGGCGCCCCGAGGCGCCCGCTGCCCCCTGAGCGCGCGGACGGGCTCGGCCGGCGTGTGTGCTCGGCCTCGCGGACCAGGAACGCGCCTCTGAGGAGGGGGCGCGCACGCCCGACCGCCCCCGCCGACGCCCCCGGCCCGCCCAGGCCCGGGGATCCGCGCCCGTGCGGCCCTGGCGCCTGCGCGCCGTGCGGGCCCGCGGCAGCGGCCGCCTTTTTCACTATGTCCGGACTCTTTCGATAGCGTCAAGATGCGCGCGCGAGAGTAAGCGTGGGCGAGAGAGCGAGACAGCAAGGGAGCGCATTTGCGAGCGCATTTGCTCGTCCCAGGCCCCGCGAGGCGACGGTGGCGCGCTGACCGCAAGCGTACGCGGGGGTAATGGCAGGCGCGCGTCGGCCGACATGGCCCGGGTCGAGGCGCCCGCGCCTCGCTCGGCGCTGCTCATCCTCGCGGCGGCGCTGCTGGTCGCGCTCGTCGGCGGCGAGAGCGAGGTGCCCGAGTTCGAGGCCTACCGGATGGTCGAGTACGACTTCCGGGAACAGAGGCTCGGCTCGCGGCAGGGGAAAGTGAGCATGGGGGCTGTGACGCCCGCGGCCGCGACTGCCGCGCGGAGGATGGTGGTGGTCACCTTTGAGCAGGCGACCGTGGAGCTCGTCGACCAGCTGCTGGGGGAGAAAAAGGCCGGCGGGCTCCTGATCGTGCTGCCGAGCCCCGAGAGCATGGCCAGCGTGGGCGCTGCCAGCGCCGAGCGGTTCCGGGCTCTGGAGCGCTCGCTGATGCACCGGCACGTGCCGGTCCCGGTCTACTTTGCGTTTGACGGGCCCGACACGCAGAAGCTCGTCGAGCAGCTGGATTCGGGCGTGGGGGATGCGCAGCTGGTGGCGCACGGCACGGTGGCGGGCGCGAAAAAGTCCTCCGTGCAGGTGGCCAACATGCACGGGTGGCTCGCAGGGAAGGGGAAGACGGGGGAGGGCATTGAGACGCTGCCGGTCATCGCGGTCGTCGCGTCCTTTGACGCGGTTGCGGTCGCGCCCGAGCTGGCGGTGGGTGCCAACGCCAACGGTTCCGGCATGATCGCCATCCTGCAGCTGGCGCGCATGTTCTCGAGGCTGTACGCGGGCAGCAGGCAGCAGGGCAAATACAGCCTCATCTTTGTGCTCACGGCCGCCGGCAAGCTGGACTACGCCGGCACGCGATACTGGCTCGAGCAGACGGACTCGCGCCTGCTCGACCGCATCGAATTCGCGCTCTGCCTTGATTCCATCGGCCTGGGCGACAGCATCTATGTGCACACCTCGAAGCAGCCGAGCAAGGACAAGGTGCCGGCAGTCGCCAAGCTCTTTGGCACGCTCAAGTCGGCCGCGCAGGAGATGCTCCCCGCGCTGCCGCTGGAGATCGTGCGCAAGAAGATCAACGTTTCGGACGCGGTCGCGTGGGAGCACGAGCAGTTTTCGCGAAAGGACATTCTTGCCGTGACCCTGTCCGGCCACGCCACCCACGACCCTGCCCTCCGCGCGTCGGTGCTCGACCGGACTGTGGACTCGGAGGTGCTCTCGCGCAACATCCTCTTCGTCGCCAATTCCATCGCCAAGGTCGCTGTGTTCCTCCCTGCCACCACCCCTCCCCTCGCTCCTGTGGGTGCTGCGCACAGTGCAGTCAATGCAGCTGCGCAGGCCCTGATGCACGAGACGCAAATCTTTCCCTGATGCGCGAGACGCACATCTTCTGATGCACGAGACCCAAATCTTTCCGCAAAGCTTGCTCCCACCACCACTTGCCGCCATCCCAGCGCTCACCCTACCCTGCACCCGCCTGCCAAAGAAATTCGCCACCCCGCCCGAAGAGGGAGACAGAGACAGAGACAGAGACAGAGACAGAGAGGTTGGTGAATACAGGAGACAGGCAGAGAGAGTGCCAGCTTGGCGAGCGAACAGGGCTGACGGCAAGAGGACGTGACTGTTGGCAGGTTGTGTACGAACTGGATGCGCCAGAAGACATTTTCAACGGCACCCTCGGCCCTCAGGTCCAGCGCCCAGGCCCGCCTGCCTGCCTCGCGCAAGCGTCCGCCTGCCTGTCGCGGGCACGCGTGCGTGCGGCGCGCGGGTGCATGCACACGTGCCACGCTAGTGCGTGGCTTTGCGTTCCTCGTCGCCGCGGTTGCGGTTGCCAGAGCCGGTGTGTGGACAGCGGATAGTGTTGCGGCTCGGGCCTCAGAAGGGCGATGGTCGTGGTCTGTGTAGAGACCAATTGGCGCGGCGCGCGTAGGCGATGGGCGCGCGGGGGCTGGCAGCGCGTGCTGGTGGACTGATGGACGGTGTGGGGGGCCGTGGTGGATGAGCAGAGGAAATTCATCGAGGCGTGGGCATACCAGCTGGCGCGCGAGCCGCGCATGGCTGCGCTCCTGGGCGAGGGTGCGCTCAACCTCGTAGGCAAGGCTGAGACTATCCTCAGGGACGCCTCCTCAGAATCGCAGCGGCAGCCCTTCACTCTGGTACCGCCTACCGCCCCCGCCCCGCCCTCCTCTGTGTGTGCGCCTGCTCCGCCTTGTTCTCGGCGACCGTCTGTGCGGCGGAGCGCGGCGTTGTGCCGCCCCTGTACATACACCCCTATGCATGCTACACACCCTCCTGTGCCTGCGAGACACCCCCGTGTGGCTGCCACAGGCTGCGCCGCGTTGGCCTGGCCTGCTAGGAGCGGTCTACGCGCGCCCTCCCCCCCACGCTCTGGAGGGCTTTCTGGCAGGCTGGCAGCGCTGCCTATCTGCGCTGACCGCGGTGGGACGGATTGCGCAGGGCCCGGAGCGCACCTTCTACTCGCAGAATTACAAGGTCAGGATGTCGGTGTACGAAACGCGGCCCCTCATGTTTGACCTGATCATGTCTGCGGGCGTGGCCGCCTATCTCTTTACCATGCTGGTGGCCATGTTGGGGCCCGGCGAGGCAGTCAAGGCTCTCGTGGAGCTGACCAAGTCCAACGCCAAAAAGGCCAAGAGCCGATAGAGCGCCAAGAAATGTATTTCCCCACGGAATGTCTTGTGTTCACCCTAAACTCCCGCCTCGAGGACCCAGGACCGAGGAATGTGTGTTTCCCCGCCTGTCACCGGGGCGCGCCCAGGACCCCCCGGTGGGTATTGTTCGTAATACAACTTTAGGTCATCGCTCGCTCATCTCTGTCTCTCTCACATTTCTCTCTCTCTCTCACTCACTTCCTCGCTCGCTCGCTCGTTTCCTCGCTCGCGCGCGCGCGCTCTCTGTTTATTGCTGCAGGATGTGTAATAAAGCTGTGCCTTGTCAGGTGCTGCCACACTGACACCGCCTCAGGCTCTGAGTGCACTCAGGCTCGAGAGTGGTGATATACCTTCAACTTCCAAGCTACTCTCTGTGTCGACTGAGTGCTTTTTTTCGAAGCCACCGGGGTTCCAGCCCCTTGCGGGGCTTGTGAGGAAGAGCCTGCGGGTTGGGGAGTAATGTAGTAGAGTAGTAGCCATACAGCAGTAGCTTCCCGCGAAATATTTGGACAGGATCTCAGACGAGGACACGATCAAAGTTTAATGTCTTCTTCTTGAGAAAACCCCACCGTTGGTCTACCCGATACAGTGTCCACAGATGCTTAGAGAGTTCGCATGCCACCTTCCGTCCACTGGCAGTGACGCCACTTTGTTTCGCGCGCAGACCGCATCGAGCGCGGTGCAAGTCCAGAAACGTAGTGTCAACGTAGTGTTTTGCGATCGGGGCTCTGTCTCCTCATGTTCTGCACAGAATCACGCTTCGAAATCGTGGCGCTCGCGGACTCGCAGTACGCGACTGTCTCGAGGTTCATGATGAGAATACATCTTTCCTTTCACTGCCCCTGCACTTCCCATCAATTCTCATGACCACGCCCAGGTTCTAACCCACTCAAGAGTACCCACCAGCTGCTGGCGGGCTGCAATGCAACACAGCCCTGCTGGGATGGGGCTCAACACACTGCCTGAAAAAATCGCCAGCAAAAGCGCCAAAAACGGCCCTGCAAACCAGCGTAGGCTTGACACTTGCGCCCCCTTATCCCGGACGCACAAGGGCGCGTGATACTTGCTGCCACAAGTGCGCGCACTCGGTCTCAATCGCTCCCGTCCAAAGCCCTCGCGCTTCACCATTCCTCCATTATGCAAATCCACAGTGACCGAGCTCGGCGATGACCTGAGGGTGAGGTCGCTCAGCCATGACCTGCGGGCAAGGACTCTTGGGATCAACTTCCGGACGGGGAGGTTGTGGAGACGATCCACCTGCTGGGGGCAGAAAAGAGGAGGCAAGACGAACGTCAGCAGGCAAGCGCAGCGCCCATGATGGTGTGAAGCAAAAGACAACAGGCGCGCCGTTTGTGCACCGGCAATGACAAAGCTCAGCAAGCAATGATGTACCTTGCGAAAATCTATCTTCCCCGGCGTCCACCTCTGTGGGTTCGGTGATAGAATTTGCTGCGTTATTTTCAACGACCCCCCTTTGGTGACCTGAAGTACGAGAAGTAAAACTTTCGCAAGAAGGAACCAAGTGACTCTTCTCAACGTCGAGTAAAGAGGGGTGGTGTGAAAGTGCTCCACCAGAGGAGACAAACGTCGATGACCAGATTTGTGGGCTTACTGTTGACTTGTCCTGATTTGGAGTCTTGCACAACTCTTTGTTAAGTGTCTGGGCGCCGTTGCGCGTCTCCACTCCTCCGCTTGTAATTCCACACATACAACTATGGGCCGGTAAAGAGGCACCCGCGAGACGAGCAAGCAGCATATTCATGTCACGCATTTGATGTTCCATTGCTTGCATTCTCGAATCTATACTTTTGATGTCTTTCATGTCACGCATTTGCTGCTCCACAGCTTGCAGCCTCGAATCTATATGACAATTCTCGATGAACACATCTTGTGCGCTTGCGATCTGTAGCACGTCCACGTCCCCCCGGACTTCGTTCATTGCTTCCTTCAACGCCTCCTCCCTTGGGGAAAGTGGCTGCAATGTTCTGTGATCTCCTTGGGGTGTTGGCTCAGTGTAAAGCAGCTTTTGCGTGTCAAACAGCAAGTGGTTAATTCCATTCATAACAAGACCAAAATCATCAGTTTGGTCAGCACCGTCAGCGCCATTAGCCATCTGAGCATTCCGCATGTTGCGGAGAATCCATGCGCGGAGCTGCTGGAGAAGAATGTGCTCAAACTGTAATTTCGTCAAGGAGCCGTCGGGTCTACAAAGAGTGAGTTGATGTGTTATGATCATGTAGTCATCGAGCCCGAAGTATATTCGTGGGTTCAGATTCAGCCTCGACAAGCCCTCCGACATGCTCTCAAAGGTGAGCGCGCCAGCATGTTCTTTGTCCTTCAGGAAGGCAACAAAGAGCAGATTGAGCTGCTGATTCAGGTCTTGATCATTGCAAGTAGCAGCCAATTCCTGTAGCAAGGAGTCCAGCGGTTCTCTATCGATGTGCATTTGGCGCAGGCGAAACAATTTGTCTTCGTCTTGACGGCTCGCGATGAATGAATCTAGGAGCGCCGCTATGACTATGTTCAACATAACATAAGCCACGATGACGATGTAGGAAATTACGTATCCGCGGACAATCCAGTGTCCAAGCTCCCCCCCGTAAGTGGAATTCTCCAACAATTCGTCATGGATGTCTACCCATCCTTCCATCGTGGCTAATTGACTGACCGAGAATAGTGCTTTCGAAAAGGTTGAGAACGGCCCAACTTCCTCGAAGAGCGACACGGCTAGTAAAGCGTAAAGGCTCATCATGATAAAGGTAAGTATGAACACGTGCAGGACGGGACTGAAGGACTTATACAATGAGGTTAGAATCGTCCGCAGAAACCCATATTTCAAGAGGCGTCTCGCTACACGCAAAACACGGATCACACGAAGAGCACGCAGACTGTGACGGCCTGTCGAGGCCGAAACGCTCCAAAAACTGAAGCCGACTAGACAGACGTCGAGGAGATTCAACCAGCTTGTAAAAAAAGTCATATGCACAGACACGAAGAACGCCAGACAGATTTCGAATGTCAACCATATGATGAAAAAAATTTCAACCGCGATGAAATTCCGGAACATGTCCGTTCCGTACTCTGGTTGCAACTCCGCCTGCACCAAACAATCACAAAAGGGTTCATAACATTGGAACGCAAATCACAATATTAGGTTCAAAATGTTAGGGTATCTATCTCTTATAAATGCCCTTATATTTCACAGATGCCCTAATACTTAACAGTCGGCGCTTCCCAGCGCCGATTGTTTTGCTTGGGACCGATAGATATGCCCTGAATGCAATTGTATAAGATACGAACACAACAACATGCGCTCAAGATACGAACACAACATGCGCTCATACGAATCGTTTTTTTTTTTGGCAATTATCTCCCTCCCTCTCCATCCCTCCCTCTCTCTGCACTGTGCCAATGTTCACGCGCGCGCTTTGTGTACTCATTCTGTTCGACCACGAAAGATACACGGATGCAAAGTCACAATGGGGCTTGCCGCACCTCCACTAAACACAGCAGGAAGCTTATTGCGATCACCACGGCTTGCAATCTGTGGAAAAATATGCTCTTGCTGAATTGCCGCCCAATAATGACCGAGTTCAAGTAAAGACTGCTGTTGGAGCGCTGCGTGCGCAACGCCCCTTGCCGCGTCTCACAAAGACTGTCTTTGAGATGCTCAAGGTCCTCTTTCGTGTCAGCCATCAGGGTGAAACATCTTCCAAAATTCAGCCCCACTTGCGAGGTCTTGATGTCCAGCACATGCCTGAAAGGTAGAGAGCGAGAGTGCATGAGCGAAAAGTAGAGAGCGAAAGCACATACATGAAAGGTAGAGAGCGAGAGCGCATGAGCGAAAGGCAGAGAGCGAGAGCACACCGCTCATTTTTGTGATCATCAACGGCTCGATCCCTCCAAGCACCTTCCGCTGTCCTCATGTGCATCTGGCTCGATCCCATTTTATGTGGCACGTGACGTTGATCATAGTGGAAGTGTTGACCGGGTGGGATGAGGTGCGAGACGCAGTGGAGTGGCGTTCCATCGTTTTGCAGTGCCAGACGTATTTGCGCAAGTCGGATCTCCGGGACCGGAATGACGTCGGTACAGAGACCGCTTGCACGGTTGTAGAAGAGCAGGTGAGTTTTCAGCACGACGAGATTGCGCTCGACGAAGCTGTTGCTGATGGGGCAAAGCCTTAAGACTCTGCCCGTCCACAGTGGACGGTCAAGCTCAGCGATGGACGACATTGGTTTGCCAAGTTGCGCGCGGATCCTTCGGTGTTCGCTCGACATTGAGCGGTAGGCGCCGTCCTCCAGCCCAGACAGAATATTGAATTCGTGAAGCAAGATTCCGAGGCGATCAATCTCACTCGCTGACCATTCCCATCGAAGGTTGGGCGGGGTGGCCAGGGGTCTCTCGGGCGGCGGGCTGCGCATTCGACATTCCGTGAGAAGGCTGAGGCAGCACAGCATGGGGAGCACATGCGCGCGGTAGCATGCACATACCCGAAGCACAAGGTGAGCAGTCCCTTCTTTGCCTGCCCGGTGCTCTGCGAGCCCATTGAGCGCGCAGAGCTTGAAAAGCCCATGCCCATTGAGCGCTCAGAGCTTGAAAAGGCCATGGCAAAATTAGAATTGGAAAAGCAACAGCTGATAGAGCTAACTGCGGCAGCAGAAGCAGATGGGGCAATCGATGACACTGAAGCCAAACAGATTCAGAAGGAGACGATGGACGTTCAGGTTGCAGAGGCCAGACTGAAGGCAGCCGCGCGACGCGCGATGGCAGCCCGCGGTCACTGCAGGCGCCCGGGGTCCCTGGAGGGCTCCAGTGCAATGATGCGGCTACGTGCCCCCACGGGACTACGACGTCCACCCCCCCACATCCCGCGGGACCTGCCCTGGCGTCCCCGGGCAGCACGAACGCCGCCAGCAGCCAGTCCGTGTGGGGGTGTGTGTGGGGAGTTTTTATGCGGGGGATGTCAGCTTTCCGCACACGGAGGTTCGCGTGTGACTTTCGAGCCCGGCTTTCCCGGGCTTTCCGCACTTTCCGGACACGGAGGTTCGGGTGAGAGCATTCTTGGGTTTTCTTTTCAGCGGAAACAAGGAAAAGAGACCTGCGTCCTCGACCTTCTCCGATTCATGATGTTCCACAGTGGGCGCGGTAGGACATACCGAGTTTGGAATCCAAGCAGATGCCAAGGAACACCACTACCAGAGTTTTTTAGTTTTGGCGCCTGGCCGGCCCAAAAGAGACATGCTTCGTAAAAATTTATGCCCGGATACGGCAGGAGGGTGTGAAAGAAAAAGAATGTATTTTTTTTCAGTTAACAAATATTAGTACCAGCCAATCGTGGGCGCGCCTGGTTCGGGTATCCTCGGCGTCCATTGCGGGCCGTGAGCACAGCGAGCAGGTGGGCGCGATGGACGCTCTCGCGGGAG
>Ga0115006_10003007_pt1 | contig 11325 bp, 3 predicted proteins | sample ArcOceMetagenome_3_FD_88943 | JGI IMG/M metagenome (GOLD analysis project Ga0115006, IMG submission 88943) | Marine eukaryotic phytoplankton communities from Arctic Ocean - Arctic Ocean- Svalbard ARC20M Metagenome | ecosystem: Environmental > Aquatic > Marine > Oceanic | place: Arctic Ocean...
ACACACACACACACACACACGCGCGCGCGCGCGCGCACACACACACACACACACACACACACACACACACACACACACACACAATTCGCAGCATCGGCACTCTTCGCCTAACGCCCACTCCACGAGAAAGGAAAGAGGAAGACATCATCAGGCATGTGATATATGAGATGATGTGACATATAGATGATGATGTGACATATAGATGATGATGTGACACATGTATGTATGCGCGGAGGAAAGAGGAAGACATCATCAGGTAGAAATTCCCCAAAGAACTCACGAACTCACTATTGGGTCATTGCTTAGTAGATAATCTAGAGAGAGAGAGAGAGAGAGAGAGAGAGAGTAAATTTATTTGGAACAATCTCCATAACGGGGTGGTCCCGGGCGCGGCCCGGCTAGGGTACGTACCCTTGCCCGTATACGGGCTATTCAGAATGTCTGCGTATGGCAGAAATTCTCAAAAGTATGGTGCCATTGTATGGTACGTATACTATAAATCAGGCATTTGAGAATCTGAGAATGTGGATCCCGTGGATGGCAGGGTAAAGCTGGGGAAAGCAGAGAAGGGGGCGGCAATGGAAAAGGAGAGGGGGGATGCAGGTTGCTGTCTCGCTCGCTTTGTCTCTTGCTCTCTTGCTCTCTCGCTCGCTCCCTCTCTCTTGTTATTTCTCTCTCTGTATCTCTCGCTCTCTCTTGCTTTCTCACTCTCTGTCTCACCATCTCTACGCCTTGTGGAGGCAGATCAGATGAGAGCACCCCCCTCGCACCACCGGACGCATTTGGTGAAATATGATGTGGCATATGTGAATGATATATGCTGTGATATGTGTAAATATGTGATGATACATGTCGTGATATATGTAGATATGTGATGATTTATGCTGTGTAAATGATATATGTTGTGACTTATGTAAATAAGTGAAGATATATGCTGTGACATCTGTGACGGATTCAGCTCGGATGAAGAGCACCCCCCTCGCACCGTGACTGCCAGAGCAGCGGTTATAAACCATGTGTCCAATGGAGCTGCTGGAATCCACTCTCGATCACATGGCAATTTGGGAAGAGGAGGGCGCGGAGGAGAAGTGGCAGCGAGGGCAGGAGCAGGAGCAGGAGCAGGAGCAGGAGCAGGAGCAGGGGCAGGGAGATTAGGAGGTGGAGGAGGAAGCAGGACTCACACATTGTCAGCTCGGCAATTTATCGAGCGCCAGGTGCAGCATCATGCATGCATGTGTATGTGTGTGTGTGTGTGTGCAAGGGAGAGAGAGCGCGCGCGCGCGAGAGAGAGCGAGCGCGAGAGCGAGATATACTGTGAGTACATACAAATTTGCAAAGAGGTCCCTGTAAGTCTTTACTGATCATTTACGCTCACGTTTGGATGTGGTCAAATCAATTCCTTAGGCACAATTGACAGCGCAACACGGAGATGCCTTTGTATAGTACATGTACTAGGTCTCTCATAGAACGTGTTCTCTTGTGATAGAATGTGTTCTCTACATACATTCCTTAGGCACAATTGACAGCGCAACAAGCGACGCAAGCAAACATGGAACAGAGGCATTTGGATGGCAGCTCTGTCGATCCTTGGAGACCCCAAGTGAAGGTATGTATATCAGAATGCGTGTGTACGTATATGAATACGTGTATGAGGGGGAAGGATGGAGGGAGAGCGCAGATGCTTGCAGCGTGATCAGGCGCACACATGTATTAAACATTGTACTTGTGTAAGTATGTCAAATTCATCTCATGTTTTAAGACTGTGTTACCTGTGTGCTTGTGTTACCTGTGTGCTTGTGTGTGCTTGTGTGACCTGTGTGCTTGTGTTACCTGTGTGCTTGTCTTACCTGTGTGCTTGTGTTACCTGTGTGCTTGTGTTACCTGACCTGTGTGCTTGTCTTACCTGTGTGCTTGTGTTACCTGACCTGTGTGCTTGTGTTACCTGTGTGCTTGTGTGTAAAGCAATGTAGGACATGGTGTGGCGTATTACAGTAGAAAAAAATGCAGTAGCATGCATGGCACAAACCCTCTTTTCTGCTGCCTGACTCCGTGTATGATTACAGGACATCGATGCCTGGCAACCAGGTGCAGGTGCGCAGGAGAGAGCGTACAGAGCGCGCGCGCTTGCGTTCGCACGCGCGTGAGTGTGCGAGGGGGCCCGAGGAATCGGGAGGGAGAGTTGTAGCGACGCAGACAGGAGGAACGAGTCTGAGTGCGTAGATACAATCCTGTTTGCTATCGCCAGGAGGAGAATCTGACCATCAAGAAAGGAGCTCGGCGACGGCCAAGAATGTCAGAAACGACCTTGTTTTCCTTTCCGCGCGCGGCGCCAGACGCATCCGGCCTCAGCATGATATGACGATTACGATTCCTTTCCAACACGAGGTCGACCAGCCCCGGGCCCGTACTCACACAGAGCATCTGAGCTCGCACCCGAAGATTTAGTATGCATCGCTCTCAAAAATCCCTAGCAGCAATTCAAAATAGTAAGCCGCAGCAGAAGAGCCAGAAGGTGGACACGATAGGACACATCGAGGTGCAGCAAGTACTTGATACCAAATCGAGGTGCAGCAAGCATTTTGTGTGTTCGATAACATTTTTATTTCGGTGCAAAGGTCACGACCATTCTAAGGTCCAAGGATGCGTGCCTCGAAAAACGTTCGAAAGTCTAGCCAGTACAAGCAACCAGTACTAGCAACTCTTTACTCAGCTAATCAAGATGAGATTTGCATTAGGCGTGGCCTGCAGGGGCGCTTGCCTCTCATCGACAAACATGTGCGAAATACAATCTCGTGAAGAACCCTCACTCCAAGGGTTTGAAAGGTTTTACGCCACGTCCATGAGGAGACCAACTCCGCCGAGGATCCACTTGGATGCCGGCGCCTTGGTTTTGAGGCCAGCACAGAAGACGAAAGTAGGCCCACGATCCTGGGTTTTGTATGTAGGACATTCAAACGTGTCTTTCGGTTTCTCGCCGGTGAATTGCGCTGCTCTGATTTGCACAATAGGCATTCTTGCGTACAACTCCTTGGGGCGCGACTCATCCACAGAGCCCGTCTTGTCGTCCCAGCGCGCTCCTTCCATGTAGAGCCCGTGGATGAAGGCACCGTCCTTGCTGGGTCCTGGGAGTTCCGAGAGTTCAAACTTCTTTGTGACGTCGGTCTGGGTGACCGTCCTGTCGAGGGGCCAATCATTCTGACGAGCGGTCGTTTGCATGACCGCCGTGAGGAAAGACTGAGGGTTGAAAAGATATGACAGACACGTGGATTTGGGCAAGTTCATATCTCCAGTCCAGTCCGCCAACTGCTTTTGGCGCTCAATCATGTCGCGCACCCACGATGCTAGATTACGCTTCGATGGGTATCCGAATTTGTCCCACCCAGCAGGGCGCAGACCATCGGCCAGGGAATTCATGAGCGATTCCATCGGAGGCGTGATTTGTAGATCTCCCCGAAGCCCAAGCGTCAGCTCCGCCAAGGAGCGCTTGATTTCCCCCATCAAGTCTTGCATGCGCTCAATCTCCTGCAAAAATACATTGACATAGGGCGTTCGAACCTCTGGGGCTCGGTCCAAAATGTCAAGCATGTCGAATTGATCGGGCAGCAATCCGGTAATCTCTTCCACCATCGCCGAAGCCTTGTCGGTCACACTGGCACCGCCGCCGCCGCCGCCGCCGCGAGGCTGCAATTCTCGGATATTTGAGAACATCGTGTCCGCCATCATCAAGCGGTATCCGATTTCGGCGTTGGGATGCAGGCCGAATGCAGTTGGCGACTCTTGCGGGAAAGCTGTGTCAATGTGCTCAAGGATATCCTTGGCGTTGCCAGAGTTCTGTGGGGTCTTGCAACCGGGGAAAATTTCGAATCCCTCCACCAACTCGTCGCAAAGATACGCATTCAGGTAGTTGGCCACCAGCACACGATCGAAATGATCAGTCACGTGGCCGCCATACATGATGTCGCCAAAGATGTAGCGCAAATCATCCCATGGTACTTTGGGGTTGTTTTCGAGATAGTTCATGGCAACCTGGGCGCAAGCCGTCAGGTCTCCGAAGTTGAACGGATATCCACGATTCCAACCCTGTGGCCCGAATTTCTTGCGCTCGACAACGATGGCATGGAAAAGACAAATGGCAAATGTGATCGACTTGAGCGCTCCTGGCTTGGCGCTCGAGTCGAAAAAGTCGTCTGAGAAGAGCTTCCAATTTTTGCTGACATTGGGCTGCAGACCTTGCGGGGGCTCGTTGGTCAGCTTTACGCACACCTGCAGAACATTAATAGGCAACTTGGCGGGCTCTGCAGACAAGAACATGCGGAACTGCTCATGGGCCCCTTCCAGGTCATCGCATCGCTTCTCAAGATACCCTCCCGTCCACTTCGGTGTCAAATGGATATTCTGCATGAAGGCCCAGCCACCGTTCTTGAAGGCCGTTTCAATGCCGCGTTCGGCAACGGGCTCCTGGCCTTGCCCGAGAGACACAAGCGAAAAATTTCCTTGGTCGAATCCGACGCCATGTTCCTTGCCGAGCTTCTCCGTATCCTTCACAGGGTCCACACCAGCAGACAAGATGAAGAAAACGGGGGTTGACGGCGTCACGTCTTCGTACGAACGCCACAGGTTAAAGGGCTGCGACGTGACGTACTGTCCGCCAATGACATTTTTGACATACGAAGCAATGCCCTCGCCCATGCGATCCAGGCGCAGCGCACGCAACAAGAGCAGCTTTTGGAACTCGGGCAATTTTTTCCAGTCTCCCGGGAAGGGCGCCTCTTCCGGTCGCTCCAGTTCAAACCACTCCCGGAACCGTTTGGCGCTTCCCACCAAATCATCTGGAAGCTTCTCGAATTCGTCAAACTCTTTGAGTGCGTTGCAGGTAAGCCACGCGCCATCATCCAACCACTCATTGAGTGGGTTTTCGATGCCCGCTGCTTTTTTGCCCTGGATAAGGAAATCAAACATGGATGGAACCAGAGAACCATCGCGCTGCTGCACCTGGAAGCAGAGCTGCGACGCAAAGACCAGCTTGTGACGCTCAAATAGGCCCTGCGCGACATAGGAAAAGCATGTGAAGCAAGACGTTTCGATCAATTTATTGACGCGCGCCTTGAGCTCAGCGGCCCCTCCAGCAGCAGGAGCTTCTTCGCCACCGTCCTCCTCTCCCTCTTCCTTTTTGTCTGCGACGTCCATGCCCTTCTTGAAGATGATCACAAAGTTTGCCATGGAATAGCGATACAGGTGTTCCAGCACCCACAGCTGATCGACAAGGAAATAAACAAGAGCTCCACGCACGGCAACCGGGATGTAGGCTTTGCGTGCCTCTGAGATGTTCTTCTCGGTTTCCTTTGCAACCTCTTGCTTAGCCTTGATCTCGGTAGAGGTCACCTTGGCGCGCTCCAGACCCTCGATCAACTCAATGTCCTCCAGAATATCGCCCTGGGATGAGCTCAACCTGTACAACAGCTCATCTTCCAGAGCCTTCAGCTTGAGTTTGAATCCATTTTGCTGTTCCATCAGGTCGGCTTTCTGCTCCTCGAGATCAGGTCTCTCCTTGTTCACCACCAACCCGAGAAGCTGCTCCTCCAGACCGTCAAGCGTGATCATGAAGTTGAGCAGTGTCGTTTGGGCTGCGATCTCTGGCTTATAATGCGGGTTGCTCAGCTTCGTCTGGATGTACAGCTGGAACTTGGGGTCGTAGTCGACCTCCTTGTCGCCAAGCTTGATGACTAGGGCCTTGCCCCTCTTGATCACAGATCGCATCAGCACGGGCTCAAGCACGGCATCGATATCCTCTCGGATGTTTTCGATCATGATCGGCTCGCCGTTTGAAATCGCCATCTCGACGGCATTCAGGTATTTGTTCTGGCTGAGCTGCACAATTTTCATCTCACGCGTGGTTGCTTTTGCAGGGTCTGGTTCGAACTTGCCATTCTCCTCTTCATTCCAGTCCTCAGGCTGCTTTTCGTCCACAGTTTCCGTGTGCTTCCTACGCAGCCACTTGATGCCTTGTAGCTGCGGGTCAATGAGAAGTGGCCATCTCTTACAGTTAGCAACGATGGCGCCGTTTGCTACAGAAACCGAATCCGACGGCAGCCCCTGCCCATTCCAAGTGGCAATCTGTGCCTCATCAGCCAGGACAGGCAGAGGCTGAATCCCCTCAGTCATTGGAACCTTTTTCTCGATCATATCGGGGATCCAGCATTCGTTGACAAGGTCGTTGCGGTACTTCGCATTGAAAGCACCAATGTACGACACAAACGCAGATCCTACGAGCACATCACCGACAAGCTGCGCCTCTTGCTGATCGAACATTTTAACGGCTTCTGTCCAGCGGACATTTTCGTCAGCAAGTCCGTTCACCAGACGAGTGGCCATATCAGCTTTGCGCTGCGTCTTCTCGGCTGAAGCGATAGCATCATTCTTCTCCTGCGTGGCGGCTTCAAATTGGGCATTCAACTCTGCAAGTTTTGCTTCTAGCCCGGCGACATGTGCACGCACGGATGCAAGCTGACTATTTGCCGCCTCGAGCTTTTCATTTGCTTCGGCTAGCAGTTGACGCTTGGGCTCTACGACCTCGTAAATTCTGTAGTATTTGACGATGTTGATCACCCATGCGCACAGGCCTGCCGCTGCGCTTGACTTTTTCTGCATTACTTCAACCGTGAAGTCGGGGTCTGGAAACAAATGCTTCTCAATATACTCGCATGCAAATACGGGAGTTTTGTCCTTGTCGAATTCAAGCAGAGTATTCATGAACTGATCAACGTTACCCATCAATTTTTTTGCAGCGCCCCACGACAAGTCCTTAGGAACCTTTCCAGTAGCTAGCAGTACGATCACACCTGCAGTCACCAGATCAACCTTAGCAGGCGGCGAAGACAATGACTTGAGCTCTCCCAGAGCTTTTTTCTCCAGCGAATTGAGCGCCGCCTCAGCCGCCTCGATGATTGGCTTTGCAGCAGCCATCTCTCCCTCACAAACGGCTTGGAACGCTGTAACCTCCTCGGCAATCTTCGTGCACTTCTCCTCCTCGACGGTAGCAATGGCCTTTTGCTCCATCGCAATGTTTGTCTCTTGTCCCACGACAACGATCAGCTTGTCTGTGGCCTCCTTCTTCTCTTCGACAATCGCCATATCCTTGACAAGATTCTCCTGCAGTTCTGCAACTTGTTCGGCAGCAGAGTTCATTTTTTCAAGGCCATTTTCGAGGCGGTCCTTGAGCACGTGGATCCCCTTTTTTTTATCGTCCAACATGGACTTGTAGAGGCTGATGAGATCGAGGTAGCTTTTTGGCGTGGTGTAATTATAACGACGATCGCTGGCGAGATATTCCTCGGACTTCTGGTTCACCATGGTATGCACATATGCCATGTGAGCAGCTACGTTTGGCACGTCATCAGCCTGGATGCCTTCAACGTTGGAGATGAAGCGCTTGGCCACCGAAATCAAAGCCTCCTCTGGCCACGGGTGGAAGTAGTCGAAGGTCGTGCAGCTAATAAGTGCGGGGAACTGACGTGCGCGGATCCTAAACTTGTCGCCAACGGGCGAGAAGCAGAGGCACAAATGTAAGAATTTGCGACTCTTTTCAATGAAATAGTTCCAGAGGTTCTCCGGCGTGTCAACGATTCCAGCCTGCTTGCAGTCGTTACGAACGGCATTCGAGAATTCGTCCTTGACTTCTTTGGTGAAGATGTCAGGGATGTTTCCAGTGGCCAACATGTCGTTGAGGAAAACCATCATTCGTTCGTTCACAATCTGGCCGTCGGTCAAGATGAAGCATGTACCAATGGACTTGCACCCTGCGCGCGTGAAGAGATAGAGCATATTTTCTTTGAAGTCATTCATGCCGTATGTGGCTGTGACCGTAATCTGGAAAAACTCGTAACCGCAGATGAAAGAACTGAGTTTCGAGAGGGACTGCTTGCCACTTCCACCAACGCCCACCAAAAGCGCGTTGCCGCGGGGCTTATCAATGACCCGCGTAACACGGCAGATGTGCTCGATTGCCATGGTAAAGAGCACCAGCTCCATGACAGCATTTGTCTCATTATACTCCCTCAGTTTTTCCTCCATGATGGCCTGGAGTTTCTCCTCATCCTCGATTCCACAGTACGGGTGGTCCTCATCCGAATTGCCTGGTGTTGTGAAAGGAGTGTAAATGAGAGGGCGAGCCTGCATCTTGTCAACGCCAACATGATCAAAGTGCTTCTTTGCCACGCCTGCCAGCATCTCATTGAATTTTTCGATGTCCTCCATCACGATCATGCGATCCGCAAACACCCTTTCGCATTCGTGATACCACAGCCTTGCCATCAGCAGGTTGTTGGCATAGTACTGTGGCTCCGAACGCAGCAACCCCTCAAAGATATTACCGACATCGCGCAGATTAAATACATAATGAAACTTGATGGCTGTTGGGAAGAAGGTGTTGGCGACAAGGTTCTGGATTTCAACCGTGGCTTTGACATAATGTTGCATGCTCTTTTGAATGTCAGGAACGAACGTTTCAAAATGGCCTGTCAGGATGCTCTCAAAGATGAGTGACAGGCTCTCAGGCGTAGGCATCTGCACTGTGTAGGTGCAATAAGAGCGCTGTAGACGCGGGTCAATGTAGAAGGAGCCCGCAGTGGGGTTGAGGCACGAAACCACTTGGCAATTCTGGATATCGCGCCAGGTGAGCTTATCACGCGAGTACCAGCCATCGTAGTCAAACAGCTGTCGCAACAGCGCAATAGGCTGCTGCGTGCCATACTTGTCAACCTCTGGCATGTTGATGTCGTCAATGAAGTAAATCATCTTCTTGGTTCCTGTGGGGCCAAACGTGCGGCCAGTTTTCTTTTCCAGCACTGACTCCATAGCGCCCTGCAGCAACATTGAGTCGGTGAAGCAGTTCATGTTGATGTTCATGGACACGTAAACTTCTTCATCAATTTTCCGCAACTTGTCGTTCATAATGGTTGTCTTCCCGGTACCTGCACCGCCCACAAACATCACAGCGTGCTTTTTGGGAAGCAGTGTATCCAAGAGGTAGGTCAAACGTTGCGTTTCCATCGTGGCCACATAAATGTTCCCGAAGACAATCGTGCGCGAGTGCGTGTAACCCTCAACTTTTTCCGACCAAGACTGGAATGGCGAGCTGAGCACTTCGTCTGTCATTTTCAAGGGAAATTTCGACTCGTCCACCACATAGTCGAATATTTCTCCCTCCTCTGGGAACCGGATCGTCTTAAACTCGTCCTTGATAAAGTTGCAGAACTTTTTGCGGTGATCAACTTGCTTGTCGGTGAAGGTTGCACCGCCAATCGACCACATGAGGGCAAAGATAAAGTAGGATTCCAAAAGCAGGTCGGCGGCCTCCTGTCCCATTGTCTTGCCTTGGCTTGCAAAATTGTCACCGTTCCCCAGAATGCCCTCCATAATGTAGCACAGGTGCTGGATCCTGTTGATTTCAGGCAAAGGCACAATGGTATCACAGTTCTTCCGCATCCACTCGAACAATGGGCCTGGATAGGTTTGGAACAACTTGAGCATCTTCGTCTTCTCGGCTTCGTATTCTCGATTGGCAATCCAAGAGACAACGAAGGGCATCCATCCGACGTCAGTAGAATTCATGAAAATGACACCTCCTCGCGACACCGTAGCTGGTGAGGCCTCACGCATGTTTTCGATTTCGAGAAGCAAGCGCATTGGCGCGGTCAAGGGAATGCGCTCGTTACTGGCCAATGTCAGGGTCTTGTTGTCGTCCATGACCGTGTTCATCGATTCAATCCACTCAGCATCGATGTCACCGTCGAGAATCAGGTATTCAGACTTGCACGTGAACGTATTCGCAAGGTCGCGGAAAATCTGCGACAACAATCCGTCCTTCCATTCCCTTGTGGCTGGATGGATGTAGCCATAAAGCTCATTGCGAGTGACAGATTTCGGGTTCAATGAGTTGATTGTTGCCTTTTCACCAAACAGGTTTTGGGCCTTGGCCAGCGTACGAATCATTTCCGACTTGCCGCAGCCAGCGGAACCCAGCACAAATACAGACCAGCGCACTACCGCGATCTCACGCAACTGGGACGTTTTGAGCAAGAATAGCTCCTCAGGCTGCAGTTGAAGCGCAATGCACGCCTCCGTGATTTTTGCTTCAAAATCCAACTCGCGCTGACGGTGCACATGCTCACGCTGTTTCGGGAACAGGTCATCAATCATACCAATGAAAATGCCCACATCGTCTGCCACGAGCTTGCCCAAATTGAAATCACGCAACGCACGCAGAAGCACGCGGGACTCGGTGTTCTGCATATCAAGGCGACGCATACCACCAGCAACATTCAGCGTAGTCTTTACAGCGCGCAGCTTCCAGTCATAATGCTTCTGAGCTGACAGCAGAGCTTCGCTGAGCCTGTAAAGCATCATGAACTTGCGTGCCAGAACTTTTCCCTCTGAGTATCCCTCAGACATCAACATGATCTCGCAAATGAGGTCCATGTCTGGCACAATCATAGCGCAGGGCCTGAAGAGGGCCTTGACACTCTCGGGCAATTCAGTGCGTCCAGCATATCCAGGATTCATTGTGATGAAAGAGCAGCAGTATGGCGTTGCGCAAAGCGGGAGTTCTCCTCTTCAAAGTCAAAGCGCGCTTTCTTGTACCGGATCGCATCAAGGATGGTCTTGTACTGCGTTGAAACGACGGAGAGCACAGAAATGTCAATCCGATTGAACTCGTCGAAGCAACCCCATGCGCCAGCCTGCGATAGACCTTTGAAAATTTGCCCCATAGACTTATAGTCCATCTGGTCGGAGCAATTGAACACATACACCATGACTCCCAATGCACGGCCCAAATCTTTCGTCGTCTCAGTTTTGCCTGTACCCGCAGGTCCAGCAGGAGCTCCGCCCAGGATCAGGCGCATGGCCTGGGTCAACGTGATGTAGCACCTATCTGTGAGAGGTGTCACCACAAGGCAACCACAGTTGCCAATGTATTCATAGCCATAGTAGGTCGTGTAGTCGCAAATATCAATTGCCACAACGTTGCTCTTTTCATCGGTGCGGAATTTCAGCTGCGACATCCATGCAAAACAATCCTTGTTTTCGAGCTTGGTATCAATCAAAAACTGCGTGATGTCACGTGCATGCACATCGAGTGTCATGAGCATGATAATCTTCTTGCGGTCGTTCGAGATCAGATCAGTAAGAATGAGCGCAGCATACTTGTCGAGGACATCAATTTGCTTCTTGTTGTAATCTCGCATGGCATTCTCGTTACCCTCCTCGAGCTGATCGAAACTCCAGTTGACATCCTCAGTGTAAACAATACGGCAGATAACTGAGACG
>Ga0115006_10003009_pt1 | contig 11319 bp, 14 predicted proteins | sample ArcOceMetagenome_3_FD_88943 | JGI IMG/M metagenome (GOLD analysis project Ga0115006, IMG submission 88943) | Marine eukaryotic phytoplankton communities from Arctic Ocean - Arctic Ocean- Svalbard ARC20M Metagenome | ecosystem: Environmental > Aquatic > Marine > Oceanic | place: Arctic Ocean...
GGCGGAGAAATGGGAGGGCGGCGTCGAGGGCGGTGATGGCAAGGGCAGTGGTGGCGACGGCGGCGGTGGTGAGGGCGGCGGCGGCGTCCGATGGTGGTGGCGAGGGCGGCGGAGTCGAAGGGGATGGCGGCGAAGGGGGCGGCAGCGACGAAGGTGGCGAAGGGGGTGGCGGCGAAGGCGCTTGAGGGCGTTGCACTCCACCTGCGGCCCGATGAAATGGCGCAGCCGGTTGTCAATGAAGGGGAGGTCGGGCGCGGGCGCCGCCGGGTGCTCAGGTGGGCGCAGGGGGGCTGCGGGGCCGGACGCACCATTAGCGGCTCGACATTTCGCCGCGCTCGTTCGCAGGGGGGCAGCGGCGAGCTTCCCGGGAAGCAGGGCGTCGCGAGAAAAAAATCGTGGGTAAGACCAATAAGCTATCTGGGGGAGTTGATGGCATTGCGCACGTCTGCGATACGAGAAACGCAGCTCGCGTCGGGGCACCAATTTCTGTGATCTATCTCATCGAAATAAGAGACAACTGACAAGATGGTAATAGAGCATTGGAATTCATTCAAAATGTCTCGGCGAAATGCCACAAAAAAGGGTGCTTTTGGCAAAAAGGCTTGCTGCTTGGCCTTGGGTCGGTCGGTCGGGGCAGTTGGAGTAGGATTGGCGGCGGCGGCGGCGGCAGTGGCGGGGGTTCACTCATCTGGCAGCAGCCCTGCGGTAAGCGGGGCGCGCAGACGTGACTGGGGACGACAGCGGCGAGGCGGCTGGCCAGCGAGGCGAGCCTCCCGAACCGCCGGTCGGCCAGCACTTCTTTGCGGCGCTTAGATGCTGCTTGTTGAGGGACATGCTGGGCCGCAGCGCTGCCAGCGAGGCTTGCGTGGCGTGCCGGCCCGGCGGGACCGGCCCAACTGCCTGTCCCGCCAAGGCTTTGGCGTTCCATGCCGCCCGAGGAGACGGCCACGGAGCCAGATGCCCAAAATGGGGGTGAACGTAGGCCTCACTAGCATACCTCGCCGCATCAGCCTCCTTCCCGAACCGGAACGGATTGAGCGCACTGTCCGGCGTGTCGCTGTACGAGGGCCGAGGCCCGGCTGCGACGCTGGCGGGTGGTCGCCGAGAAGCGTGGTCTCCCACCGCGGCGGACATCGGGATGTAGCGGTCCTTGGAGGACAGCCACGAGGCGTACACACCGGTACCCGTTGGCTGCATGAGCTCAGAAGTGACCGCACGGCCAGCCACATATTTGGACACCGTGTCGTAGGGCGCCGCGGCGGTGTCAAAGGAGCTAGAGCCGTGGCGGTACAAGAAAAGCTGGCGGCGACCCGAAAGCTCTGCCTCTGTGGCCGCAACGGATCGAGGACTTTGGGTGGATCGTGGGGTTTGCCCTCGTGATGAGTCCATGGGGTGCCGCAGAAAGCGTGCGACGAAACAGATAATCCTTGCACCGAACTTGCAAGTACACGTCACGCACGCAACGCGTAGCTACCGACCACGGATAACGGGTTGGCGCGGCTCTCGTGCGCAACAACCCCCGTGTGGCATATTACAATAAGGACCACGCCACTCAGGCTCTATCTATCTACCCGAGAGACCATAGAGCATAGACCTAGAGAGTCCGCACACAGACGCACACGGCGACATTGCTCTGTGTCTGACCAAGCGGAGAACACATCTTTTGGTTTTTTCAAACCCTGTCGTGTCTCCACTGAACTCGCGCGGATGAGCGTCCTCGTGCTCCACAGACTCCACGGAGAAGGCGGGCCGCGCAAACGCATGGCTGGCGTCCTCAGTTAATCTCTCATCGTTTGCGCAAGTTTGGCCTCCCACCGCTCCTCCCACCCATGGTTATTGCGCTTTGAGCGTGCTTTGAGGGGTTCTTTTCAACCGCACCCATGGCCGACGATGGGCCCGACCTCTCCTGCTTCGACTTTGCTAACAGCGGCGACGAGCAGGAGAGCCGCGAGGACGTGCTGAAGAAGCACCTGCAGGAGGAGGAGCAGCTGCGCGCCGAGGCCAAGGCGAAGAAGAAGGCCATCGGCAAGAGCGACAAGCCGGCACGGCGCGCATGCGAGGCTGAGTTTGCGGAGGCGCTCGAGCAGCTGGCGGCGCGCCATGCGAAGGAGCTCGGCGGCGTCGAGGACGCGATGGCTGCGCGCGCCGGGCCCGACCTCTCCTGCTTCGACTTTGGCGAGGAGGAAGAGGCTGCGGCGCCCACGCCCCCTCCGGTGGCCAAGCCAAAGGACAAGGGGAAGGGCAAGGCGGCGCAGCGCGCAGCAAAGAAGGCGGAAGAGGAGGCGCAGCGCGAGTTGAGGATCGCGCAGGCCAAGGCCGAGCCGGCGAGCTCGATGCGCTGCCGCCAGCCTGGCGAGCCAGCCGCGCTCGGAGATTTCGTCGACTGGGCGCTCGAGCAGCAGGAGCTCGCTGGCTGCCCCGGCCCGGAAGATCTACTGGCTGCGCTGCAGGCACTGGCGGGCGGCGGCAAGGGCGGCGGCAAGGGGGGTGGCAAGGGCGGTGGCAAGGGCGGTGTCAAAGGCAAAGGATGGGACGAGCGCTGTCGGCTAGAGGACCTCCTGCTCCGCTTCGAGCAGGCGGAGGCAGACTACGCGAACCCCGTAATGGCGCCGCGCTACCGCTGGAGGGCCGCCAAGACAGCGCTCGAGAAGTACGGCCACGTCGATAGCCTGCGGCCGAGCCCGCGGCAGCAGACGGGGGGGCTGTGCGCGCTGCTGCTGGGTGATAGCCACTTTGAGCGGTTGCACAGGAGCGGCTCGGCCTCAGCCGCCCTGCGCGGAGCGGCCGTGCACGCGGTGGGCGGCGACGGCGCGGAGCACCTGCTCATGCGACTCCACCTCACGTGGCGAGGGTGCCTCGCGGACGCGCACGCGCAGGTGTTCGTGCTGCTGGTGGGTATTAACAACCTCCTCGGCAACATCGGAGAGACACACACGCGACGCTCCAAGAAGGCCACGCCCGCGCAAGTCGCCGCAGGCCCGTGGTAAGTAGCACGGAGTCCACAGCAAGTGCTAAGTAAATAGGGCGCACACTCCGATGCAGGCCTGTCACGGCTCGTCGGCCTACTGCGCCTTCTACTACACGGTCACAGGCTGTCATGTTACTATGGTTCCAGGCTTGCGTTACTATGGTTGCAGGCCTGCAGCGGATCGTCGACCTGCTGCGCGCGGCGAGCGGCGCCTCTTCGGTGACGGGCCGGCCGGCCGCCGTCTACGTCTGCCACTGCATGCATGTACTCGGGGCCGAGGCGGCGGAGGATTCCAAGTGGGGGGCACTGCTGCCGGAGGAGATCAACCCGCGCGTCGACGAGCTCAACGCGCTCATCGACCAGCTTCGCGACTGTGCGGTGGTGCCGTTGCGCATGCCACGCGAGCCCTCGCACTTCGAGCCCGACGGGCTGCACCTGAGTGAGCATACAGGCTACCCGATGCTCCTCGCGCAGCTTGCGGCGCACGTGCCTCCGCTCACCTCTCCTACCAGCGCTAGGTAAAAAGAACAACGTTGCTGGGTGCTGTTGTCCTTTTCTTAATTAAGTTCACTTTCGCAACAACAAAAATGAAAAAAAACTCTGTAATAATGTCTTGTCGTCAAAGCTCAAACTATTTCAGCTTGCCCGTACGCGCAAGAGACCACATACACTCCACAGTGAATCTTCCCGCGATTTGACACACAAGACACAATCACATCTTTGAATCGCTCACCATTACGGTTTACACACTCACGCATATCTCAAAGTGTTCTGTGAGACTTCTGTTCGTTCGCCGGGGAAAATCTCCACAGACCGCGGGGGACATCCGTCGCATTCGCAAAAAATAAAAATTGTGTGTGTGTTTTTAGGCGCTCTTTTTACTCAGAACCCTGGGACAGATCGGCCGGCGCCATGGGCGGGGCGGGGCGTTCTGTCTTGCAGGGCCTATATGCGCTGTCGATGCTTGAACTTGTCCAACACCTCAGAAGCCATGGCCGAGTTGCGGCCTTCAAGCTGCGCCGAGGCGCGCTCCTGCTCTTGCTCGCGCTGCTGCTGTCGCTGGATGCGTCTCACAGCGCTCGACTGGCGGCAGACGGCGGATTGGACCAACAGCAAGAAGCCTAATACGGAGTAGAAGATCGAGACGCCGGCCAGGGCGTGATCGATCCACACCGCTTCAGCGTAGCCATGTTCGTCCAGATAGTAGACGAGGCCCGACTCGAGGCCGAGCCAAGACAGGACGGAGAGCGTATGGAAAATGATGCGGTCGATGGTTGTGAGGCATTCAAGGGGGGGCATGGTGTCACCCACGACGTAGAGCAGAGCAAAGGCGGCGAGGAACATGGTGAAGGTGTTGGCCATGCGGTCTGCCAGGGAGCTCACTGGCAGGAAGTGGATGAGGTGGGCGTTTATGGTGAGGACGCTAAGGGGCGTAACGATCTTGGTGAGGTAGTGCCGGTAGTCACGAACGAGTTGATACTTGACCTTGACTGACTGGAGGGTGAAGCCAGCGGGGTTGACAGTGGAAGAGACGCTCGACGAGTATGAGAACAACCGCCACTCGTTGATCTGATACCGGAGAGAGGGGGAGAGCAGGCATGAGACGGCCCTACATACACCTCAAAGGCTGCGTTACCTGACGACTCTATACTTAGAGCACCTTCCCTTGGAAGAACATCATGAGGAAGGCGCCCTCGTTCTTGCGATGGATGGGCACGAGCTCGTAGCTCTGTCCGTGCGGCAGCGAGCCAAAGCGGCTGCCGTCGAGCTGCCTCCAGTGGGAGATCGAGACCTGGGTAGCGTACAGACAGCCCATTGCATGCGGTGTGCCTAGATCCTCCATCTGAGCAAGCCGGGCCTGGGTTGTGAGCCATTCCCATGCCACATGGGTTGGCGGAGCAGGCCCACACTGCCAATCAGCAGTCGTGTACCTTCTGCAACCTAGATCGAGGCCCACTCGGGCGAGAGACACTGAAGGTCGAACGGGAACGACTCGAGATTCATCGGCGTAATAATCATGGCCTCGTAGTTGATCACGCGCTTCAGGCGGCCCTCCTCGGCGTTGAAGACGACAAACTGCTCGAGCTCGACGCTCACGCCGCCCATTGCGTTACGTAGACACATCTCTGGGCCCCAGAGCGTCGGCGGCAGGATGGGCGAGCTCCAGCCGACCATGCGCGGATCGGTCCAGTATAGGACAATGCCCATACGCACTAATGCAGTCTGCTCACGAGTGTCCACCTTTCCGATGTGGAACACGGTGAGCCGGAAGTCGACGTGCAGCAGCGCGCCGCCGGGCCCGGTTGGCGGCAGCGCTAGCACGTTTTGCTCGTCTGCCGTGAGCGATGTGGCTCTTGGGTGTGGCGAGCTAATGGGGGGCATCTCTGCGCGTTCAGAGCGAAGCGCGTGTTGCGGACATGCCGTTACTTGACCCAAAACTTGCTGAAGTTGAAGTTCGCTCGCTTCGGTGATATAACGCACTGCTTACGAATTTTGATTTGGCACCTTTGGAGTTTGGTCCACAATATTTATTCCGAATCGCCGACGTCAGCCGCACACGTGCAGCGTGGTGAGGCAGTGGAGCGAGTCGAGCGCCTTCCACTCGGGCGTGTAGTCGGGCGCGAGGCGGAGGCGCGGGCACGCGCGCAGCACGGCCTGCACGGCTCGCACGGCGCATAGTGAGCGTAGTCCCGTAGGCATAGGCCGTAAGCCTCGTCCGAGCAAGCCTCATCCTAGTAAGCGTTATCCAAGTGAGCACAGGCCTAAGTAAGCGTGAGCCTAGTAAGCACAGGCCTGTACGGCCTCGCACGCCCCTACGAGGCCCAGCCGCCAGCCGGGAGAGCGGTGCGCGCCCAGCCCGAAGCCAGCGTGAAGGCGCAGCTCCGTGGCGGCGCGCGCCACGTCGTACCTGGGTACATAGGGTTGCAGCGTGGGCGCGCGAGGTTGCAGCGTGTGCACACGAGGTTGCAGGGCGCGCCACGTCGCACACCTGGACGGGTGCGAGAAGGTCTCGGCATCGAGGTTGAGCGCAGCGTGGACGAAGCTGATGCTGTCGCCCCGGCGTAACCTCTCGCCCGACGCGAGCACGAGGTCGGCCCTCACCTCGCGACGCGTCGCCTTGATGGGCGAGCAGTAGCGCAGCGCCTCGCTCACCGCTGCGTGCACGGCCTTGTCAGAGGCGTGCTGGCCGCGCACCGTCGCGAGGGCGCGCGGGCTGTGCAGCAGCGAGAGCAGAGTGGCACCGATGAGCGCGGCCGTCGCCTCGTAGGCTGCGCACAGGAGGAAGAAGGCGCAGGCATAGGCCGCGGCCTCGCTCAGCCTACCGGGGTCCCCCTCGGGCAGCTCCGCACATGCGAGCAGCTCGAGCAGCACCGGCCGCGCCCCCCCGCGCGCGCGCCCGCGCCCGCCCCCGCCTGCGTCTGCCGCCACGCCGCCGCCGTCGCTGCCGCCGCTGCCGCTGCTGCCGCCCGTCGCCGCGCCGCCGCCCCGGACCTCGTTCTCGTGACGAAGCGTGGCGGCGCGCTCCTTGGCGTACGCTGTGTACTCTCGCAAGCACGCCTGGCAGTCGCGGCAGCGCTCGATCAGTGGCTTAGACGACTCGGCGCCTCCAAACCACTCCTCGACTGAGTCGACCCACCGCTGTAACCGTGGCATGTCCTCCTAGGAGTTGGACGCCGCAGTATCGGCGACTTCGGCCGGCCCGCACGGCCGCAACGCAGCCTCCCACAGGGCCCTAGGCGGCTCAGCCGCTCGTCCCGAGTGCGTAGCGCAGGCAAGGGAGCCAGGAGAGCCCGCCTCAGGAGGCCAGGGTAGCGTGTGCTGGGAGCGTGTACTGTGGCGCTGCCAAGACGGCCAATTTCAGCATGCTGGCCCTCCTCCGCAAAGCCGAGCAGCTGCGCGGCGAGCAGCAGCGGTAGCGGCCGCGCGAGCTCCGCCATCACGTCCCACGAGCGCTCGCCGCCGCCGCCGCCGCTGCCGCCACCGCCACCGCTACTGCCGCCGCTGCCACTGCCGTCGCCGCCGCCGCAACCGTCGCCTCCGCCATGTGCCACCGCTGTGTGCTGTCTCTGCCGCGCGCGTGCGAGGAGCCGTGCGCAAGTGCGCGCGGCATGCGGGCGCATTGCACCGACGCCCTCGAGCGACAAGCACCGCGAGAGCGTCGGATGGAGCTGGCGCTGCGGCGCACCCTCCTGGAAGCGTGGCCACTCTCGGAAGCTTGCCTCGAGGAAAGCCACCTCGCGCCGCTCCGCCGGCAGGAGCGGCGCGAGGAGCGACGGCAGGCAGTCGCTCCCGATGGCGGGGTGGCTGAGCAGCTGCGTCGCGGTCGCGAGGTCGCACACCTCCCACCGCCGCAGTGTGCCCACCGTTGCGTCGGCCACCCTCACGCAGCCCTTGGTGAGCCGCACGGGGTGCGGTTGGCTCGGTAGCCACACCGCGTCCGCAATTGGACGCATGCGGCGCAGCACGCGCCGAGCGGTCACGGCTGCAGACCGCCACAGCAGCAGACCGCCGACCATGCAGCACAGCACCACCACCACGTCCACCAACGCCGAGCCGAGCACAGGGTAGATGATCGTCTCGGTCAGCCCATTCTTGTGGTGCACGCTCAGCGTGCCGATCGTGCTGTCTCTGCCCCACGCGCCCTCCGAAGGCAGTGGAGGCGTGCGCTTGACGGCACGCGCCGGCATGCGCGGCGCGCGCGGCAACCGCGGCGCCGCTCGCGGGATTGAGTCATCGCGGAATTGGACCTCGCGGAATTGGTCCGAATGGTTGATGATAAGATCAGAAAAGATAAGATAAGATTCTCATCTTATCTGGTTGATGCCCACCGCGCCCACGAGCTGCTCGCTCGCCAACGGCTGGAGGGGCGGCCAAAAAAGCTAGCTAGGGCGAGAATACGAGCAGCCCGTTGGCGCCGACCGAGCGAGGGTGGGTTGGTTGCGAACGAAGGTGAGGGAGGGAGGGAGGAGGACGCGGGGACCAGGAAGGAACGTTTTCAGAGCGGTGGTGTGTCGGTCCCCCGCCCGCGCGCGTCGCTCTTGAAGCCAAATGTGGCGAGCAAGAACTCGCCTGAAGAAAAGAACTAGAAGAGCAGAGGACCCGAGCTCGCACAGCCTCTTATCGCACAGCATTCGCGGTTTTGGATCTTATGGCGGTTTTGGATGCTTTTTGCCGCCACTCGAGAGTCGAACTTTCACTTGCCAAACGCGGGTGCTCTCGTCGGCGGGGCTCTCTCGGTGCTCTCGTCGCGAGCCGCCGGCAGCTGCCTGTCTCCCTGGCAGCCACTGTCCCCCCGTCGTGGGGCATGAGCTGCCTCGTCGCGAGCTTGCTTACGGTGGGCGCAAGCACCGACCGACGCCTCCTGCCGGACTTGTCGCTGGCGGAGCTTGCCTCTAGGCGTGCTCAACTTGCGGCCGCGAAGACGTCGTCAACGCCTGGAGGCAAGCGCTCCAACGGTCGGCAAACAAACTTGGAGAAGATCGACTCAACACACTTTGCTATCTTCTGGGCGTACGATGGCTTCAAAGGCGAATCTCCTGTCGGGATATTTCCAGCACCTCCTAAAGTGAAGACAGCGAGTACCGATGGCGGCGGTGACGGCGGTGGAGGCGACGGCGGCGGCCGTGAACCAAGCCGGCCAGCGCCAGCGCCCGCAAAATCTATAGACAAAGTGGCGGCTGCTGGCAGCGGCGACAAGCTGTTCTGCGGCCTCGGATATGTGGCCGCCAACAGCATGGGCGACGATGCGTGGTGCGCCGAAAATTGTGGAGCCTCGAATGGCTGCTTAGGGGACGCGCGGGAGGTTTGCATGTGCGACTCTAAGTTTCTGCACACAGAGAGGGAGCGCCAGCAGCAGGAGGCGCAGGAGGAGGCGCAGCAGCAGCAAGCGCAGCAGGAGCAAGCGCAGCAGGAGCAAGCGCAGCAGGAGCAAGCGCAGCAGGAGCAGCCGCAGCTGGAGCGGCAGCAGGAGGCACATCCAGAGGAGCCGCTCATGGCCTCTTACTGGCCGCCGCCGTCATCGCCTGAGCTGCCGCCGCCGACGCCCCCCCCGATGCCGTCGTCGCCGCCGTCGCCGCCGCCCCCCCCGTTGCCGCCGTCGCCGCCACCGGGGACGCCAGCGCCGGTGCCGAAAATGCCGACTTGGGGCGACACGGCTGAAGAGGACTGCCCCAGATTTTGTTTCCACCGACCGAAGAAGGATTGGGTGAAGGATAGACCCGCTTATTGCAGCTACGTCCCCGGATGCAAGAAATGCTGGGCGTGTGGACCACAAGTGGCGAAGGACGCGTATTCGGCTGCCACCGATTGCTGGAGGGACAGCGTGTGCCGGTGCAAGATTTTTGCCGAGTGCGAAGGTAACCATCCCGACGACACCACAACGCAGGCAACCACGGAATACCCGCGGCACAAAGGCGAGTTCTACTGCTATAAGTATGCTCTTTGCGGTGACGACCTGCCGAAGCACCTGCGAGGGTCTGATTGGGAGGAGGGTGGCGCGCGGGCTCCAGCACAGAAGGCAATCGCAGCACCCCGATTGCTCTCGAGCTCGATCCCCAGATCGCCACCAGAGGAGCTGCCGCGCCACAGCCCGGCAGAGGATACAGCTCCGGAGCTGCCGGATCTGCGTGTTGCGTCTCAGAACCAGGGGCAGCTCCAAGGCCTGCAGCACTCCATTCGGACCGCCGCCGCCGTGACCTTCGCTGCGAGGATCATCTTCTCCAACCCGCAGATGACTGAACTGGAAGACGCCCGGCTGCTCAAGTGCGCCGACTTCCCCGATGAGCAAAGATGCGAGTCCGGCCACACGCTACCGAAGGTACTGTACCCTGGGAAGCTGTACGTTGTGCAGAACCAGGACTTCGACTTTTCGGAGCTAGACAGCTTGTCTCGACTCATCGGCGAGGCGGCGTCGACTGCTTCGCGAGGCGACCTCCTTGAGCACAGCCGCGGCAACAACTTCCGCTTTGTCGCACCCGCCCCTCTCGAGGCAGCCGGCATCAAGCATGCGCTCTACATGGATGGCGACACGTGCATCGCCGACGTAGCGGGCGTGTCGAGATGGATGCGTTCGCCTGTAGAGAGCGCCGCCGAGGCCGCAAAACGCCACGTTGGACTCACCGACGCGGACAACATCAACTTTGAGGATGAGTTTGTGCTCAAAACGGCGTGGAAACCAGTGAGCGGGTCGGACTACGAGCCTGATAGCGACAAAAAGTTCGAAGCCTTCAACGCGGGCGTCATGCTACTGCATCTGGACGAGCTGAAGAAGGTGGACACAATCGCTCGGATGCAGCACGTGCTCCAGACTCAGATCTCACGCAGAGCAAACAAAGAGCGCCTGCTATGGGAGAACAGTGTCAACCAGGCGCCTGCCATCATCGCAATGTACAACTACACGAAGCTCGTCGACGAGGGTTTCAACTGCCGCCTACACGACGTCGCGCAGAAGTACGACCTCATCCCATCAGACACGGTCTGCAAGATCTGGCACTCGGATGGGTGCTGGAGGCAGGAAGGAGTGCAGGAGCTGGAGGCTGCCACGATGGAGACGGCTGACCACGTGTTCGAGCTCGTCGATGCCGAGGCTAAGCCGAAGGCTGGCACGGGTACTATGCCAGCACAGGACTGGGACTCGATCGGGGACCGATATGACGATCGGGGGCAGTGGATCCAGCCAAGCGAGGAGAACGGGGTATGGGTCGCCAAAGCCACGCCTACACCGAAGCCCACACCTGAGCCGACGCCGACAGAGGCACCTGCACCTGCGCCGGAAGAGGCACCTGCGCCGAAATCCATTTCTGCGCTGAAGCCCCAGCCTACGCCGCTACCGGGGGATGGGAACCCCCGACCTACGCCGCAAACGGGGGACGGGCATATCGGCGATGATGGGCAATGGGTTCCTCCCTTGAAAGGAGCAGGGCTGGAGGGCATTGATTATTCTCCCGTGGACACCGAGAACGAGGTCATGAGGAAATGCGCTCACCCACCGTGCGCTCCCGTGTTTGGGAGAATCGGAGACGATTGCTTCAAGCCTTGCGGCGGTAAGGCTGGCAAGTGCTTTGACGCTGCCAAGGGCCAGGGCTTTTGCGGTCGGCCGAGCACGCAACCAGGCGCGTGGTCGGGCTCTTGCTGCAAGCTTGACGCCGACAAGGGGGAGCAATCGTCAGACTGCGATAACCGCGGCTGCATCGGCTTCCACTGCTGCGTGGAGGACTATTCGTGATGTTGCCAGGTAGAAAGGTTATTCAAAGTTCGTTGCAAACAATTTTGGTTATAAACGATGTCAATCTCAGCAAAAGGAGAGGGGGGGGGGGGGTGCCCAGCTGAACCCCAACAGCACGTCCCGCCCA
>Ga0115006_10003010_pt1 | contig 11319 bp, 5 predicted proteins | sample ArcOceMetagenome_3_FD_88943 | JGI IMG/M metagenome (GOLD analysis project Ga0115006, IMG submission 88943) | Marine eukaryotic phytoplankton communities from Arctic Ocean - Arctic Ocean- Svalbard ARC20M Metagenome | ecosystem: Environmental > Aquatic > Marine > Oceanic | place: Arctic Ocean...
GAAGTACACGTACAGGCCTTCTCCGGCCGATCGGTGTATCGGCGAGCATATGGCTCACAAGAATCCGCGCCCCGCGCCGCCCCTCGATGTGACCATCCTCGCGTTGCCGTTGATGTTGCGGTTGGCCTTTTTGAGCATCAGTGCCGCCATATCGGCATCCTCTGAGGCCAATGCCAGCCGCTGAGCCGCATCCAACCTGCTGGCGGCGGCACCGCCGCCCATCGCTAGGGCCGGACTGGGTGAGCTGCGCGGCACCATGGGCGCGAGCACTTGGCGTGCATCGTGCAGCCCATCGGTGCGAATGCGCGGCAGGGCAGGTACGCTCGCGCTCGAGCTGACGCTGCTGCGCGGGTTGAGGCCGCCGCCGCCGCCCAGCCCATTTCTCATCATCCCAAGCCGTGACGGCCCATTGGAGACACTGCTCGCGCTGCCCGTGCCACCCAAGCTCGCGCCGGCACCGGTGCGCGTCGACAAGCGCTTTGACGGAATGGGGCCAGCCACACCTCCTGCTGCCGCTCCCCTGAGCGACGCGTGACCGTCGGGCGCACCGGCGAGGCCCATGCTGGTTGAGGCGCGCTTGTGAGGTGCGGCTGCTTCGAGCGGGCCAGGCCGCCCCGCGATGGAGCCGCGCCGGGGATGCGATGGGCCTGTCCGCTGCTTCGCGCGCTCGTCACGCTCATGAGCGGACTCCTTTGCGAGCAGCTCCTGGACCCGCTGAGAGTATTGCGCCGACGCAGCCTTCGAGCTCGCCACCAGCTTCATGTCGACCTCCTCATCGCTGTCGCTGCTGTCATCAGCCCTGGCATCCGCGTCGGCGCCACCGCTGCCATTGTCGCCGCCCAGTGCTGAGCGCACCATCGACATGCGCGTCGGCCACACCGCCGCTGACACTCGCTTTGCTGCAGCTGCGCCACCGTCGCCGTCCTGCTCGTTGTGCGCTACCAGCCGTCCATCAACCACCGAAAGAATCCTGCGGTTGCTCTGATTGTGCGGTTGCTCGCGCATCTTACGAGCCATCGCCAGCCGCAGTGAACGCCTCTGGTCCAAGAGCGCAACGTCGTCGTCGTCGTCGTCTCCATTGTCGTCGACCCAGCCATCGGCCGTGCGCCGCTTGAGCGAATAGGAGATGCGCTTGCTGCCGTACTTCATGCGAGAGCCGGCGCGCTGCTCGCGCGACTCGCGCGACTCGTCCGCCTCCTCAGCAGCAATCGCGTAGTCATGGATGCGGCCTTCGGCGTCGACCCGCCCCTCGCGCCGCGCACGTGCCACCGCCGCGCTCTGCCGCCTCTTCATCGTCACGCTGTCCTGCGCAAGAAGCTGCGGTGGGCCCGCGCCAGAACGACCGCTGTCCACCAAATTAGCGCTCGAAGCCTTGAGCACGCTCATGTGTGAAAACACCGACAGCGGAGGTGGCGGCGCTTCGCCCAGCTCGTCGTCCTCGTCGTCCTCCTCGATGTCGGCCCAGCGCAGGTCAGGCGAGAGCGACTCGTTCGCCTTCAGCTCGAATTGGGCCACGTGCGCGTGCAGACGCTGCGTCAAGCCGACGTCGTCGCCCACGAGGTGCCACGAGATGGCAAACTTGGACATGAACTCCGTCGAGTCGGCCCACCGATGCCCCAGCTTGACGTCCAACGACGGGGTCGTCGACTTAGCGATGAGCATCAACTCGTGCCGGTGCTTCCCGATCAAGTTCTTGCCGGCATTGGCGCGAGAGCTCGTTCCAGCAGCGCTATTGCCACCAGCCGCGACCTCCTGAGACCTGGGCATCAGTTCATTCAGATCTTTGATGTCCTTGAGCGGCAGATAAATGCGCTTCGATTGTACCGCCACCGGCTTCAGCGCGTTGCGACGACGGTTCACGCCTGAAGCGCCCTGCAGCTGCTGTGAGCGACCACCGATGCTCGCTCGTCGCTCCTCCGCGCCAGCCTTGATCAGGTACGATGGAGCGCCCGAGTGCGAGCCCAGGGCCACACGCGTCGCCGACGCGAGTGCCGACACATCCTCGCCTCCTGCGGTCTGGTCGGCCGCCGCGCCTCCCGTCCTAGGCACGATGGTGACTCGGTGAAAGAGCTTATTGATGAAGAACAGGTACTCGAGCTCGTTGACCTCGTCTGTCCACATGTCTGCAATCTCAATCAGGCCTTGCGTGTACCGATCGACCGAGAGCGAGCCCGTAGGCGCTGGCGAGCCCGAGTCCTCCTCCCAGTCCTCCTGTGCCGCCTGCCGCGCCTCGTCGTCGGACAGCTCGGGTGCGAGCGCCTTGGAGATGCGTCGGTGTACGAACGCGTACTCTGGGAACGTGAGTCGTTCGAACTCGGCCTTGCCAAGCGCCTCCCAGAACTGCATCGCAGCTTTGCGCAGCAGCGCTGAGTCTTGCAGCGCCTGGCGTGCACGCAAGAGGTCACCCGTGTCCCAGCTGTTCGAGCCCTGCTGACGGTAGGCCGTGTCGTTCTGCCCGTTCTCAAAGTGGAACTCGTTTGCCTTGGCCTGACGCGCTAGGATCGAGTGCCGCTTGTGCGTGTGCTTCACGACCGGCATTGCAGGTTCGGGCCGCAGCTGCGCAGCCGGTAGCCGAAAGGTGGCTTGAGAGGCTCCACTGAGTGCGCTGAGAGGAGGAGGTGCTGCCAAGCCGGATAGCTTGCGTGCAGCCATTGCGGGACGACCGCCACGCGAAACGTGCAAAACCAAAGCATTTGCATACTGCATGCAGGCGGCCCTGGCGCGCTTTAGCCGGCAACCGCGTGGCGTCAATAGCCTCAAATAGCGACAGCTTAGCCAAACGGAAACCTACTGTACGTAAACGTCTGCCAAATGGCTGAACGGCATGCATCTTCGAGTATACACGTTAGGTACAGCCCAGGTCGTCACTCACTCACTCATTGACGCACTCCCGCCTGAAAACCTGCTGCAGGTAAACCACCCACCAAGAGTTACCCTACGGACAGGCACGCGCATCGCATAGGCCCCAGACGAGGTGCACCCAATGTCAGACGGCCTGCTCGCCGCGGGCGATGCGTCCTTTGCGCAAGCGAAGCGAGTCATCATCACGACGCCTAGCTCTGAGCTGGCGTGTGAGCGCGACGTCGGTGGAACGATGCGATGCCTGCGCGGCGGACCGATTATCCGCTTGCGCAATGGCAGCAGCCTGCTCCATGGTGCACGGCCGCGTGGTGTACCGGTCAAGCTGCCGCAGCGCACAACGGGCCCATCCAAATCCGCGACGCCCGACCCGCCATTCAACGTCGTCAAGTTCATCAGCGTGCTGCCGCGCTCGAACCGCGCGCGGATCGAGCGGCAGCTGGAGATCATGACGGCGCTGAAGCGGACGTGCGAGTTCCCAGGCGTCTGGCAGGTCCACCTGCTTGTCAAATCAGTGCCCGAGGCGATGGGCATGCTGCAGACGTACCAGGCGACTCTGCCGCCGCGCGTCGCTGCAATGTACGAGCTGGGACGCATGCCGCTCAACTCAGACTTTGTCGAGTACGCGTACACGCAGCTCAAGGGAGAGTGGGTGCTCGCTTGCAATGATGACATCTATCTCGAGGGTACGGCATGGCTCAAGCCGCCGCCCGACGCAATGCTGCTCTCGCGCCATGCCAAGGCAAATGAGACGTGCAACGGATGCATGCAAAAGTCGTGTGACGCGCGCAAGTCCCAGGACTTCCGCTCGCTCTGCAATCGCGCCAACTTTGGCTCGTTCGACGCCTGGGTACACAAGTTTGACGAGGATCCGCGCACCGACGAGGCGGCAATGGCGATGCTCCGTACACCACGCCACGCCTTCGGTGCCGACAACCTGCTGCTCTACGTCTTTGAAACGCACCTCAAGGTCAAGCTGCACAACCGCTGCCTCTCGTACCGGCTCAACCACCTGCACTGCCACCTGCCAACGTCCATTGGCAATTGCGCCGACACGGCAAAAACACGCGGCTACGGCGACGGCACTTTCATCACGCACGGGCACATGAACAAGCTGCTGCGCAAGTGGGACACCCACATCACCGAGAAGGAGGGGGCGGGCATCGTGCGTCGCCGCCTGCCTGTCGAGTACTGAGAAAGGTCCGACACATTTGACAAGGCGAGAGATAGAAATGATACGCAAGAATACATTAGCTCATACGCAAACGATAAGGATACCTTATAGCTTATAGAGGCGCACGTGCGGTCGATATAGGTCACACAGATAGCAGATAGGGCGGTGGGGGTCGTCGCGAAGGGGCCGCGATCGCGGGGTGTCGTCTCTCCGCGACGACAATGTGTCATGGGTTGTCGGATATCGAGCAAGAGGGGCTTGTCCTGGGATGCCTGCAGGCGGCGTCTTCGCCGCTCCCCGTGGAGATTCAGGCGCTGTACATGCGCACCTTCTGCTTGATGCAGGCGCGGCACGACGGGCACTCGTCGAGGGTCTGCGCGCAGTCGACGCACGCGAGGACGTGGCCGCACGGCACGAAGACGACGCCCTTGGGCGCCGCCATGCAGATCGAGCACTCGGTGCTGCGCTGGTGCTGCTCCTCGTCGCGCCGGCGCTGCGCGGCCATCCGCTTGTTGACGTGCTGCTGCATGCGCATCAGCGCGCGCGGCGCGTCGAGGACGAGCTTCTCGATGTCGACGAGCTCCATGCCGCCGAGCGCCGCGTCGTCGCCGCGGCACGCCGCCGCCTCGCGCGCCGCGATCGCCGCCTGCTCGCGTGCCGCCGCGAGCTGGCGCCGCAGCGCCGCCGTCGCCTCCTCGCCCTCGACGGCGCTCTTGAGCGCGTCGGCCTTGGCCTGCTCGAGCTGCAGCTGCATCCGCGCCTCGGCCTCGGAGGCGCGCCCCTCGGCCGCGCGCTGCGCCTGCCGCGCCAGCTCGACGGCGGCGCCGCACTGCGTCGAGGCGGCCTCGGCGTGCTCCTCGGCCGCCTGCCGCAGCCGCGCCTCGTTGGCCACCTTCTGCGCCTCGGCCGCCGCCTGCGCCTCGGCCTGCTCGGCGCGCCGCCGAAGGAAGAGCATCGCATCCTTCAGGTCCGCCGTCTTGGCACTGCCGTTCATCGACGGCACGCCGCCGCCTCCGCCGCCGCCTCCCATGCCCATGCCCATGCCGCCAGCAGCGCCGTGCATTGGCGGCTGAGGCGGCGGCGGCTGCGGCTGCGGCGACATCTGCCCGTGGCGGAGGTCTTGCGGCAAGCCCCGCTCGGCGGAGTTCTTGCCGCCCGAGAGCTCCGCGACGCCGTGCGCAAAGAGGCAGCCGGAACCGAGGCGGCAGCCGCCCGCCATGAAGTGCTTGCACAGCGACGTCTTGGCCTTCGGGTTGGCTCTGTGGACGGAGTGGCCGTAGTCGATCCCGTGCTGCTCGAAGTGCTGCTGCGGCGGCGACGGTGGCTGCTGATGCATGGGCGGCGGCTGCGGCGGCTGCTGATGCATGGGCGGCAGCTGCTGCTGCTGCTGATGCATGGGCGGCGGCGGCGGCTGCTGCTGCTGCGGCTGCTGCGCGGACGAGTACACGAGAGGGGTGCCGTGCACCGCAGGCACGCTCTCGGGCGCGGGCACCTTGGGGACAAACTCGACGGCGCTCGCCTGCAGCCCGAGCGACAGCTCCGTCGCGCGCGCCAGGATCGACACCTGGCGCTCGCCGCCACTGCCACCGGCTCCAGCGCTGCTGCTGCCACCGCCGCCGTCGGCACTGCCGACGGAGCCGACGGGCGACGGTGGCTCGTCGGCCGCGTCGCCAGCACACGCGACGCACGCCGCGTCGTCGGCGTCGCGCGCCGTCGTGGCGGCGGGCGCGGCGGCGGGCGCGATGGGCGCGTCGGGCGTGGTGGGCGTGGGGGCGCCGCCCGCCTGCACCCTCTCCTGCTCCTCGAGCTGCGCCTGCCGCGCCATCCCGTCGACCATCACGCGCTCCATCTCCTCGATGGCCTGCGCCGTGGCGCGGTAGACCTCGGCCTTGAGCGGGTCGTCGGGCGTGCTCTCGTACTCGCGCCGCTTCTCGCTGAGCCCCGCCGCCTGCTTGAGCGCCCTGTCGAGCGCGCGCGGCGCCGCGCCGAGCATCGTCCTGGCGATGGCGGCGGCGGTGGCGACCGCCTCGGCCGCGACCGCCTCGGCGCGGCGCATCTTCTGCTGCTCCTTGCGCGCGCGCTCCTTGAGGCTGTCGCGCCTCTGCAGCGCCTCCGTCAGCACCTCGGCGCTCGCGCCGTGGCGGTGCTGCGCGAGCGCGTCGAGCAGGTTGTGCAGATCGCCGCCCGCCACCGCCGCGCGCAGCGCCGCATCCTCGGCCGACAGCGACTGCGCGGCCGCCGGTGCCGCCGCCGCCGCCGCCGCCGCGCTGCCGCCGCCCTCGCCGCCGCCGGCCATGCCCGCGAGCGCGAGCTCGAGCGCGTTGGCGCCGTCGCCACCGCCACCGCCACCGCCGGCGGGCTCCGAGGCCTCGCCGGCGGCGGCGGCCTTCTTCTTGGCCTTCTTGGCCTTGGCGGCCTCCACCTTGGCCTGCTGCTTGAGCCGCTCCGCCTCCTTGCCCTTCTCCTCCTCCATCATCAGCTCGCGCGCCACCTTCTCGGCCGCCTCCGCCTTGGCCTGCTGGTCGGGCTCCGACTCGCCGCCGCGCTGCCGCTGCTGCTCGGCGGGCTCCGACCGCGGCGCCTGGCCCGCCTTGAGCGCGCGCACCGCCTTGAGCCGCTGGTACTTTTGCAGCAGCTGCGCCACCTCGTGGTAGCCGACGTCGCGCGCCGCCTGTGACGGCAGCTTTCCGGCGTCGTCGGCGGTGTCGGGGGGCGCGCCCGCCCGCAGCAGGTGCGCCACCGTCTGGTAGTGCCCCGCGACCGCGGCGACGTACACCGCCGTCTCGCCAAACTCGTGCTTCCGGCAGAGCATCCCATCCTTCACGTCGTCCTTCTCGGCCGCCTCGGCGTGCTCCAGAAGGGCAGACACGGTGCCGAGCTGGCCCTCGGAGGCGGCAGCGATGAGCGGCGTGGAGATGATTCCGAGCCCGTTGTTCTGCGGCACCCGCGACGGTTGTTCGATCCAAGCTCCGCCGCGCAGCAGCCCGCGCACCAGCGCCTCGCGGCCGTGGAACGCGGCAGCCATCAGCAGCGTGACGCCCTCACGGTCATCGCTGCCCGGGGTGTAGTACGAGTTCATGCCGTTGCCGTCCTCGTGAAGCCACGCCTCCACGTCAACGGTGCGCCCGTCGTACGCTGCCTGCATGACCTTGTGCGGCACTGCGGGGAAGTCAATCTGGCGCAGCAGAGTCCGAAGCTTCGCGAAGCCTTCCCCCACCGGGTCCGTCATCGCCTGCGTGATGTGGTGCAAGTCCGTATACGCCTTGCTCGATTCTTCGTCGAGGTCGTCGTCCGTCGCGAAGAGGTCCGCGTCGCTGCCGATGGATGACGTGGAGCCGTCGTTGCTGGTGCGCTCGGCGTCCTTCTCCGTGCCCTCAAAGAAGGCTGAGGCGAGGCTCTTCTCGAGAGCCCGGGGGACGCCCTTGGCCGGCGCGTTAGGGTTGACCGACTGAAGCTGGGCGCGCGGCGCGGTCTGGGGAGTGACAAACGACGGGGCGCGCAAGAAGTCGGCTGCTTCGCCCGGCGCAAACTCTCTGGTGTGGTTTGACATCAAGGGCTGCGCTCGGGGTGGACGCCGGGGGATGCGCTGCGCAAGTGAACGCGGGCGGCAATCTCCGCGAATGCGTTCGCGCGAAAGGAGCATCGGTGCTTTACTCCTCGCACCGCAGAACAAGATCCTGAAGGCAAAGCTAAGATCTAAACTAATCTACAGGAACTAGGGCTCGGGCCGTTGGTGAACGACGGGCGTCTGGTGTGCGCTTCGATCGACTCATGATGGTCTCGCCTCCTCGCTGTTATCTACCCTTTCCAATTAGTTTCGCGGATCGCATGCATGCCTGCTTACCCAAGTTCGAGAATAGTTTGACAAGTGTAGTGCTTGTTACTAAACACGCAATACCACTCTCTAGATAACGCCATGCCGTGTCCGTGCGCACCGACTCCCACCGCAGCCGCCTGCTTCGCCCGCGAGCTCGGCGCCGTCGGCTGCCTGCACCAGCCGACCGACCCGGCTAGGGTGCGCATCCTCGGCCAGCACTGCGTGTCGTCGGCCTCGCCCGCTGAGCGCGGCTTCGTTGTAGCGAGCTTGGCTGCCAGCGGCGAGCCCGTCTGCACGGGCGGCGATTCATACCACGCGTACGCCATGAGCGACGGCGCGCAGTTTGCCACGCTCTCGACGCCGATGGCGCCGTCGACGCAGCCGCATCTCTACTGGGTCAGCGTGGCGTCCAGCGCAGCCACGGAGCCGCTCAGCTACCGGCTCACCGTCACGCTCGTCGAGACGCAGCATCGGCAGCTTCAGCACGCCGAGGGCCTCGGCTCGCTGCGATGGTCGGTCGATGAGGCCACGGGCGCGCCTGTCGAGTCGCCGCTCGTCGACTTCTGGCGCTTCCACAAGTGCTCGTGGTCGCCGGTGCCAGCCGCCGCAGCCTTGCAGGTGCCGGCCGCAGCGGCCTCCTCGCCCACCGCCGCCGAGCCGCAGTGCCGCGGCGCGCTCTCGGGGCTGCAGCCGATGGCCTTTGTGGCGGTCGCAGGCGCCGACGGCTGTGGCGGCGGCGGGCGGACGCGGCTGTGCGAGGGCGGCTCGGCGCACGAGCGGCTGCTCAACACGTCCAACGCCAACCGGCTCACGCAGCGCAGCCGCAAGGGGTACGCGCACGTGCTCAAGCCGGCGGGCTGCCGGCTGCGGCTGTACGGCGAGGCCGAGCTGACGCGCTGCCTCGCGGGCCGCCAGCTGCTCAACATGGGCACGAGCCTCGCGACCGACGTCGCCAAGGGGCTGGCGCGCCTCAACGAGTCGCTCCGCGCGTGGACCCTCCGCCGACCCGGCACGGCCTCCGAGCAGCGGCGCTCGTTCGAGGCGCGCCTCCCGCAGGTCGCCGACTTCCACTACCAGTTCGAGCGGACGGGCGGCTTCTGGCACAGCGACGTGATGGTGGGCAAGTCGGCCTTCGGCAGGTCGCTCGTCACGACGATGCTCCTCGACCACCCGCCGCACTACGGGCTCCTCAACGTGCTCGAGCCCGAGACGGTGCGCAGGGCGGTGGGGCGCGAGCGCGTCGGCTTCGCCAGCCTCGCCAAGTACGAGGAGCTCATGTGCAAGCACGACATCGTCGTCTTCGAGTCGGGGCTGCACGACGTTGCGATGCCGTTCACCGAGTGGGTCTCGCGCGGCCGCAACGGCCTCGCCGCCGCGTGCGTCGGCCGCGCCGCCGCCGACTGCCCCATCGGTGCCGCCACCAGCAACCAGACGTGGCGCCTCACGCCGCTGCACGCGTACCGCGAGCACCTCAACGCGCTGATTGGCGTATGGAGGCGGTGCCGCGCCAAGCGGCCCGGCTTTCGCGCCATCTACAAACTGGCGCCCGCGCCGCGGGCGCGCGGGCCGCTCGCGGCCAACGGCGGCGGCGGCGGCGGCGGTGGCGGTGGCGGCGGCGGTGGGCGACGGCAGCGCCGCCAGGCGAGGAAGCTGCGCGGTCGCACGCTCCGCGAGATCGGCGGTAGGCGCATGGGCGGCGCCAGCGCCGGCGGCGGCGGCGGCGACTGCGACGCATCGCAGTGGGGCTACTCGCAGCAGCCGCACCACGTCGCCGTCGTCAACGAGCTCGCGCGGCGCACCGTGACCGCCGCCGGCTTCGAGGCCTTCGACGGCAGCTTCGGCGCGACGCTGCACGCGCTGCCGCGCTGGTTTGACGACGCGCGCGGCGGCCTCCGCCACTCGACGACCGAGTCGGAGGCGCTATCGGACGTCGTGACGCAGATGCTGCTGAACCAGCTGTGTGGTGAAAGCAAATAGACTACTACGTAGTAATTCGGAAGAAACGATCACTGTTGTTCAAGTCGTGTCACTGGGGACCTCCAAGCCACGCCGGGTCTCCACCCGCCTCGTCGAAGGCTCGCATGAGGCCGCCAGCTCCATCGCTCGTACGAAGGCCCAGCAAGAACATGCGTGCACCGCCGCTGAAACCTATGGGGTTCTGATGGGCGTACCCGCGCAGCTCAGGGAAGCGGCGCATCGCCTGCACCGCGAGAACGACGGCGCCGCTGTCAGCAAGCTGCTGACGGCGGCGGCGTGTGTCTTCCACCATCTCCATGGCATCCGCGCCCCAGAAGACGCTATCGGGGTCCACCTCGGAGCCGAGCATCATCGAGGCAAACAGGCGCATTGCCTCGTCCTGGGTCGGCGAGACGTCGGCCTCTGCACGCATCAGGAGTATGGCCGCCTCGATCACGCCCGCCTCGTGTGCCTTTGCCTTGCGCCCGAATCCGTCCGTGTCCTGCCCGCACACGAGGTTCGAGATGCCTGAGAGCAGACTCCCGCTGCAATTCAGCTCAGTGCCAAGCCAGCCGGTCTCGCAGAGGCGACGGACAGCGTCGTCGTCGTGCGCACTTGCAACGAGCCGTATAGCGCAGACGAGGAGGCGCAGCGCGCCCAGCTCGATGAGGGGGGTCTCGGAGCCGTCCGACAGTGCCAGGGTGCCGAGCAGATCGGCCGCCAGCACAGTCACGTCGTACGACACGGCGGGCGGCAGGGCCTCGGATGCGCTGACACATAGCCGAGCCAGAGGCTCCGAATCCCGCTCAAAGTACGCAGGGCCGAAGCGCAGCAAGCGCCCTTTCGCTTCTTCTAGCGCTGCGCAGGTCCGAATGCTGTCACGCGATTCGATGGCTCTTGCCAGCTGAGCCTGAAGCGGGCGGAGCAGGAAGCGCTGCCACCACGCACGTGGACATCTAGACTGAGGCCCGGCAGAGAACACCATCTGTGTCATGTGCCACCGGCGCGGCTTCTGTGCGGAGCTCAGGGGTGACAAGAGCAGGATGAGAACGGCGTTGAAGACCAAGGTTAGAAGGCTGCCCATCAGCATCACGCATTCCTCGGTCCATTCGCGCAGAGCGCTGCAGCACTGCGAGAAGAGCGAAGGCTGAGGGGGGTACCTCATTGAGATGTGCACCCGCGAGGTGTGGACGATGTGAGCTTGCGCCATGTCCATGCTCAGGCGCCCCAGAACGGATTCTCTTCGCCGTTATGAGGATTTGAGGAATCCACAAGTTTGTAACATTCTCACCACGGAGGCGATCCGATAGCCAACCGCCTAAACAGCCTAAACAGCCTAAACAGCTAAGAACGAAGTTAGGCTCACCGACGACACGCCGGCGCTCACTTCAGGTCTGAGATGGCTCAGGGCGCTGCACGAGGTTGCGTCTCGCGTCGCCTGGATGCGCACCCGCTTTGACGCCCCAGCCGAGCTCGCCGCGCGCGTCGAGGAGCTTCCAGGACGCCGGCGAGA
>Ga0115006_10003011_pt1 | contig 11318 bp, 5 predicted proteins | sample ArcOceMetagenome_3_FD_88943 | JGI IMG/M metagenome (GOLD analysis project Ga0115006, IMG submission 88943) | Marine eukaryotic phytoplankton communities from Arctic Ocean - Arctic Ocean- Svalbard ARC20M Metagenome | ecosystem: Environmental > Aquatic > Marine > Oceanic | place: Arctic Ocean...
GGGGGGAGGAAGAGAAGGAAGAGGGAAAAGCTCAGACGGAAGCCTCTGAGTAAAGGTCTGCCTAAAGACGTTGCTTTGTGAACCTATCGGTTTTTGTTATTGTTAGGTAAATTGGGAATTTCCCTCTCTCTCTCTTCTCTCTCTCCCCTTTTGTTCGGTCCCTAACTCCAACCTCTCTCGTTGCGGCAGCAGTAGTAGCCGCAGCAACAGCAGCAATATTAGCAACCGTAGCAACAGCAGCCGCAGCTGGAGAGGAAAGACGTCCCCCCCTCTATCCCCAATCCCTCGGACAGTTTTGCCGATAGGTGAGGCGGAACAAGGAGTGAAGGACGGGAGGAATGAAGCGATAGCTATAGCAATATCTAACAAGTAATTTCTGCAGATGGGGGGTGGGGTAGTTTAGGTACTTGGTGAACTGCCACAAGACAAGTAGGTACTACCCAAAAAAGACAAAAGATCATAAAACAATTCTCAGCCTTTATTTTGCTCTTCTCCCCTCCCCCCCTACAATAGAAATCCATCCCTCCCGTCCATTCCCCCGTCCACCGTCCATTTTGCCGTGAGCTCTCCTTGCATGGCCCTTGGTGGCGCTGTGGTGGGTCTCTTACCCTCCTCCCTCTCCCTTCTGACCTGGGTTAGGTAGTTGATCGGACTGGGGCTGGCCCTCGGGTCCATGAGCCTTGGCCTGCTGACCGATCCGTCACCACCTGCCCTCCTCATGGCCTCCATGGCCGCTTCAAAGCTCACTGGATAGTCCCTCTCCTGCTCCTTGATGACTTCCGCGTTCCTGACGAGCTGCAAAGTCCTAGCGTCTATGTTGGGCAGGGTCGTCGAGGGCCTCGTTGGGATCTTTCCCCTCATTCCCCACCCCTCTCGTCCCCCTGTGCCCCCCCCTTGGCTTTTCCCGCCCCCGAAGAGACCTTGGTCGTCACTGACCTTTCTGCCAAATGCGATGACCTTCCCCTTCCCCTCGTTCTCGAGCCTCTTCCTGATGTCCCCCCCCGTCACCTTTTCCACAGTGGGTTCCTTCACATTCTGGAACGCCAGGAACCCTCCTTCCCCTCCTATGCTTCCCCTCCCATGCTCCCAGCTGGATTTAAAGAAGTCCCTGTACTTCTCCCCGCCCAAGATTGCCTCGTCTCCCCACGGTCCCATCCCCAGAACGTTGACCGCGGCAATGCGGAACTTTAGCTTGGTCACGAAAGGCGAGCAAGTTTGGACGAAATACTGGCGGAAATGATTCTGGTAGACGGTCTTGTACACGCCCCAGCCGGAGACCATGCCCCGCACCGCCGCCATTCCATTCTTTGGCGTTCCTATCTCCTCCCCTCCTTCCATCCCAGCCACCCCCCCCATCTCCATCCACTCTTTGACCTGGACGACGTAGGTCTTGACTTCGTACCCGTTTCCCCTGGCCTCATCCCAGACGACCCTGATGCCCTGCTTCGTCTTGCTTCCCCCCATAGACAGAACTCTCTCAGAGCTGCTTAGGAGAAAGTGGGGTGCTGTGGGTGGGGTAGGAACAGTTGGCTTTGTCGAGCAGCTGCACAGCCCACTCGTACTACTACCAATCCCCTTGAACCCAGCCCCCGCCCCCTCCCCTTCCTTCTCCTCCTCCGCGACAAATTTCTCCTCGTCCGTCATGTCGTAATCGATGGACTTGTACCTGACCCTGTACCTACAATGGTACCAGCAGGCTGACTGCAAGTCCGTCACTTTGCACTTGATCCTGTTCCCCTCCCCCTTCCCTCCTGGGTACGTTAGAGTCTTGACCGCCCTGAACCCCCTCTTGCCTCCTCCGGTCAATAAGCTTACCGTGTTGGCGAGGTTGCGGCACTTTCCATCTTTCCAGTCCCTCCCCTTTTGAATCTCCACGCGAAGCTCCAACAAGACCCTAACCCTTCCATCCGAGTCCTTCAGGCTAGCCGAGTCGATCTTGGGGATCAATACGGAGACGCAGTCTATTCCACTGTCCTCCACGAGCGGGCTAGGAGGTGGAGGCACGAAGGGAGTGTAACTTGATGCAAAAATGTGCTCGTTCCTCCCCTTTATCGTAATCGTCTCGCACCTGATGGTGAAGCACATGATTCTACCCTTATTCTTCTCCCTTCTCATGTACCCTGATCTGTCATTCTCTCCACGGTACCAATCGTCGAGCCCGTCGACGACATCGGCAACCTCCATCCCCTTAGCTTCTCCCGTGTAGACGCCCTTCCACGCCCCTTCGCTGCCTGTCGAGTCGCTCTCCTTGTCCCAAACTCCGGGTTTGACACTTATCCTGACCCCCGTCGAACCCTTGGTGATTCTCTGAAGGATTTTCTTTTTCAATGAAGTCTCTCCCTCGACCCTTCCCGCCCTCGTTCTCCTACCCACCGCTACGTCCTCCTCGATCCCGACCCTCGCGATCCTGGACAGTTTATGCGCCTTCATGACCTCCAAGTTGCGTCGGGTGGTGTTGGTTTCCATCGCATCCTGGTCGTCGGGACTTTCGTGACAGACCTTGATCCAGTCCTCGATCAAGACCTCCGCATGAGAATGCTCCACCTTCGGGCCCGACCCACTCTTCCTTTTGTCACTCTTGTCTGAAACCTGGACTTTCTTACAGGCGTCCGTGCTAGAGTTGAATGTCCACCCATTCCCCTCCATCAAGTCCTCCATCTTCCTTACTAGCGCAATCTTGGCCATCACCCTGTCATCCTCGGCTTCCTTAGCGACTGTAAACGCATATACGAGCTCCTCTTTCGAAATTGTGTTCTTCCAGTCCCACACGGCCCCGTCGCTCTTCTCGTCGTAGGGATTCTTGCAGAAGAACATGGCAGTCGCCACAATATCACTGGGAGTGAAGATCTCAACAGATTCGTTTGCCAACGACATGATATTCGTGATTGCAGTCCTGACAGCGTGTTTCGAGGCTTCGACCTTGGCGTCCTCGCTCTTTTTTTTGGCCGCGGCCTTCGGCCCGCCCCTCCTTCCGTGATGAGTGGCGCTCTTCTTCTTGTCGTCCTTGTTGGTGTTCTCTCCCACAATCTCTTCTATGGCTCTGACCACGTTGTTCACCCCGATGCCCCTGTTATAAACTTGGAACTCCTTGTAATCCTCCTGGAATCCATCTGACATGGATATTGTTGCTGACCTGTTCCTCGAAATTGGGGGGCCGTTGTCTTTCTTCTCCTCCTGGTCGTTACCGTCGTCAGAAACTGCAACAAGACAAGGGGTTAGCTGAAAAATCTCACGTCTCGCGCCCCCTCGTCGCCATTCGCTCCACAATTTGCCTTACCTTCCAGCATCCTGTTCATTTCCATTTCTTGCTCGACCTTTGTGGCCCTGTCCCAAATATCAAATACCCCCATCTTCCTCGTGAACATGGACTGTCCGCACCTGCTGAGAAGCCTCGCAGCCTTGAACTCCTGCTCGTGGTCCACCCTGGCTCCCCCCTTCATCTGTTCCAAGAATCCTTGACACTCCTCCGATTTGATCTCTCCGTCATTGAAGGGGTCCAGGAAGTTTATAAATACCCCAACGTCCCGCGTGGACAGGTCTATGCTGTGGATGTTATGGTCGGCTATCCACTTGGTGATGCTCTCTACGACCTCCGACCTGGTCTTCCTCTCCCTGTTCTTCCTCCGCTTTCCTCGTTCCTCGGATTGCCGGAACTCCTCGTGCTTCTTTTTGATCCTGTTCTTGTGGAACCCATTCATTGCCTCCCCCAACTCTTCGGTGTTCACGCTCCCGCTGTTGTCTGCGTCGATTCCCTCAAAGACAGTCTGCAAATCAACTCCTTCCTCCACCATGGCTGATTCAAGGTTCTTGAGGAGCCTGGCCGCCAACCCACTCTCGGAATCGGACCCTGACCCCTCTCTGACTCGGCGGAGCCCGTCTTTGATTTCCTCCAAGGTGACCTCCCCATCCTTATTGGGGTCAAGGAACTCCATGATCTCCAGAACGTCATCGTCGGCAAAGGGGAACCCCTCGAGCTCTGAATTGAGCGACGCCATTCGCCTTGAGAGCCGAGAGAGTGACCTGAACAATGTAATCTGTCCAATTGATGTCTCCTCCGCTCTTTCGTTTTTGAGGCCAGAGTTGCTAGGTTTGTTGACAACTTCATAAAAGAAATCTTCAGTTGAGATGTTGAGGGCCTTCATTGCCTTTGCAAGGCGCTCGGTTGTGTTCCTCCCCCTTCTGTCAGGGTCATCCTGAGCAACCACAGTCCTAGCGATCCTGAAGGCGTGCCTAAGCTCCTGCAGACTAACCTCCCCGTCACCGTCGCCTAAGCCGTCGATGAAATTGACCGCGACCTTAACTTGGTCAGGGGTCAACTCTTCGTCCCCGTCTTCTTCTTTCGAGTCGCCATCGAGGTACCTTAAGAGACCCGCCAAGTCGGTGTTATTGTCCGTGAGGATGTTTGAAATGTGAAGTACCGTTTTCACGTGATTCTCCGACATTTTCATTCTATAGTGCGTCCTAGAGGCTTGTCTGAGCGACGAGAGGAAGGTACCGACCGTAAGCTGATGAATGTCGTTGGGGTCCGTGAGTGGAGGACATTCCATGGCAAGGTATTGCATCATGCTTGCCTCCTCAAAGGGAGATAGCGTAAAGGACTTCGATGCCTTAGGGTTCGTGTACGCTCCTGACGTCACCCTCTCGGCGATAACGTCGTAGAATTCCTCAGGGGTGAGGTCCTGAGAGGTGATGCAGTGCTCAAGGTTCCTCACAATGCTCTTCAGGTTTTCGTTCGCATTGCGCTGTACCCCCTCGAGGCGATACTCATACAAAACAGTTTTTAGCGAAGCTCTCGTCAAGCTAGGAGCCGAAGTATGGAGATCCTCGACAAGGGTGTTGGACGAGGGTGCCATAGATCCAGTGCTGGAAAGCCTTAACGAGGGGAGTAAGGGTTTTAGAGGTAAGGAATTGTGTTAGTAAGGGAGAGGGTCGTTTGTTTAACAAGGAATAAGATAGTCAAGGGTCAGGCTTGGAGTTAACTCCACTCACCTATTCCGGGAGGTGAAAGGGGAGGGTTTTAGGGTTTGGGTCCGCTTCCTCAAACCAGGGTGGCCCGATGCCTGTCCGTTGATAACATCGACCAGCTGAGAGACCTCACTTGGGTTAAGACTTAAGTTCGGAGTGTCCTCACTCTCCATCAACAAAAGGTTTTTTTCTTGACTGGAATCAGGAAAAACTAGGGGTGAACATCATTTGCTTTTGTCGACGATTGCGGTACTTATTACACGGCCAACCATAATCCGACCATAATGGTAGCGCCAACGTTGACCCATCCCACGATAGCGACCCACGCGCCACTCTCGAAATCTTTATTTTCCCTTTCGCAGTATTCCCCCACAAACTTCCTGTCCTCACAAACGCACCCCATGTTCCCCGGCCCGCACACCCCCTTGTTGTTGCATGCTGCTCCCCCTATCTCGCACAAAATTCCGGGTTGCGATGCGAATACGTCGTTAACGATTCCTCCGTTGTCAACAGAGTCACCGCCAATGATGAAGAGTCCAGGAATGTCCCCCTCGGTCCTGCGACAAGCGAAGCGACGAGCAACGGGTGCTTATTAGCTTATCGTCCCTGGTAACCTTAGGGACATCCATGATGAAGCAAAAGCTCGCTCCGCGCTGCCTTAACTCGTAAATTCGCTCCTCCTAGCATCCGCCCCCCCACCTCCCTCACCTGTTGTGCTTCCAGTTGATGGTTTTCCAGTATGCTGCTTGCGTGGGCATGGAGTAGGTGGGATCGCTAGGGTCCTTGTCGGGCATCCTGGTTCCTGCAAAGTCGAATTCGACATTGTTACTTGGTTCCAGGATGCCGTTCCCGTCGAGGTCCTCGGTCCTATTGAAAACCTCCATTGTGAAACCCCACTTCCCAATGAACACGTCCACGTCCTCGACTGAGGTTTGCGCCCAGTCTTGAGTCGTAAAGAGACTTTCTTTCCTTCCTTCCTGATAGTTAACCTTAGTCCAATTCGTTCCGTCCCTGCTGAACCAAATGTCCACATAGGCCTCCATCTTCCTCACAACGTGGTTCCTCTTGCTTCCGATATATCCTCCCCCAACAATGTACATTTTGGGGTGCATGACCTTGTTTCCAATTTCTCCGTCGTACCTCAAACACTTGCCATACTTCCTGTCCCCCAAGTATTCATACTCCAAACAACCCTCGTTATAGTAGTCGAACTGGGCAGACTCGCTGAGGTCTACGTGTTTTAACTGAGGGTCGTGGAGAGTGGCGCAGCCGTGCCACGCGCGGGCGCCCCAGGGCATGCTGGGAGGTTGAACTGTTGTGGCATCGCACGGGGGATGGGGGCACAAAGGAGGCTCCAGCTTGGTCCAGTTCTTGCCGTCTAGAGTCTCATAGATATCGTTTCTGGAACGCTCGGCGTCGTACCTTGGGTCGTCCACTGGCCACGAGGCAAAGCCGCCAACCAAAAACATTCTATCTGTCGTGCTCAAATCTAAGGTGTTGTTCCAATCGTTCCTCCTCGTCTGCGTAATGAGGCAGTGCCCGCTCCGTGGGCTAAAGGGTAGGTTTGTTTCCATGTGCTTGACCCTCTGCTGCCATATCATGGTCATATTGTAGCCAGAGCTAAAACCATTTGGCGCCTCAGAATATACCCCCGAGCATTGCTTGTTCTTTGTCTCGCCACAGTTGAACCCGGACTTCATCGTCAAGTTTCCAGTCCAGACATCGTTAGTTAGGGGTGTGCCGCCGATGACGTACAGTCTTCCCTTGAACACGGAAGTTGCATGCCACGCCCTCGCCGTAAATGGGGCATACCCATCGAAAGCCCAGGTGACCCCATCGGCAGATATCCAGATGTCGTTAGAAGCCTCTGGGCTGAATCCACCTATGATAACTATCGCATCGTCCTTGCCATCGCCATCGATATCGAGCGGGTTGAGGGAGTGCCCGTACCTGCTGTACCATGGGGCCACAGCCCTCTTTCCGGGGAACTTGGCATCGAAGTTTCCAATGCCGTCGATGTAGTCACCCCTGAGGTTGTCTACCTGACTCCACTCGGCACCGGTGGGAGAATAAAACACATCAGCATTCCTCCTGGTGAACTCCAAGTCAAAGCCTTGGTACTCCTCGCTCCTACCCCCTGTAATCCAGAGGCACATTGTGTCCTTAACAGGATACATAGGGGGGCACCTGTAGACCGCGCTGGCGTGGCCGTTCCTCTTGGAGAAACTAGAAGGACCATGGGCAAGCTTATTCCAATTCTTGAAGCCTCCACCCTGTCCACTGGGCGTAGGTGTCCTTGTGTACTCCTGACGGTATTCAAAAAGGTCCTTCAACCAGACAAGGGGCTTCTTGTAATATTTTGTGGATAGGTCCCCGAACGTTCGCAAAATACGAGAGCCATCCACATCCGAATATTGGAACCCCCATGACTTTAACTTTTGGTTTTCCAACGTATCTAGGGCGTCCCCCGTAATCGGGTCGTACATCGTCTCTTGAGCTCGAGAGAAGGGGGGAGCGAGGAGAACGAGAAGAATGGTGATCAGGAGGACAGAGGGAGGGTGTGAGGGAGGGGAGGCGGGGAAGGTCCTCATGGTTTGAAGTTGTATTGAGGAGAGGGAATATCAAGCAAGGGGGGACAAAGAGGGCAGATGTGTAGTTGTGTTAGAAGGGGGTGCCAACGATTGCGCTCGATATTACGTGAGGCTCCAATTTGGAAATAAATATGTTGAAATGAGTCCAAACATTAAAACAAAAATTCAGCAGTTTATTATCTAAGCGCGCGTTCGATCGTATTCTCAGTGCTGTTTAGACCAATATCGGAGGTGCCTGGACTTCAATTGTTCGAAAAGAGCGTATTATGGCCAATTCGCTTAACCCCTCGAGGGCCAAACTGCCGGGGTGGGAGCTGCTAATGGTATTGCTGCTGCTTCTGTACGGTCCATCTCCTGTCGCTTCGGTGTCTTCGTCTTCCTTTGGTCCAATGTCAACGACGGCCTTCCTGACCCTCACAACTCTAGCTATAACAATCCTCCCTGCTCGTGCGGCAAGAAGGAAGTCAATGTGTAACTTGCACGGAATTTACAATTCCACAATCCGACGTTGCGAGTGCGTGACGGGTTGGGCGGGCTCCACTTGTAGTGAGAAGGTGAGTTTAAAGCTAAAGTCTCCATCCTATGGAGATAGTTTTGGGTGCCGCCTTTCTTCCCCTCCCGCTCCCCCTGCTCGCAACCTTCTAACCCTGCTTTTTCGCCGCTAACCAGATGTGCCCTGAGGGCTACGATTGGCTCTCGGCGCCCACGGCCCACCACACGGCCCATGATGAGAGAGTGGAATGCAGCGGAGTTGGGGACTGTGACCGACTTCTCGGGGTGTGCACGTGCAAGCGAGGGTTCACAGGGGCCGCTTGCGACAAAATGACTTGCCCGCTGGGGCCAACGAATTCCACCGGCGAGGTGGAGAAAACCTGCAGTGGCCACGGGCGGTGCCTTACTCTGGCCCAAATGGGAGGCATATGGACCGGGAGCGACAATCTTGACTTCGAGGGAGCAATTTTCAAGCCTCGTACCTACGATTTGTGGGACGGGGATCAAATAAGAGGTTGCGTGTGCGATCAGCCTTACACGGGCTTCAACTGCAGCCTCAAGATGTGCCCCACTGGGGATGATTTCACTCAGCCAAAGGACAAGTACGGAATGCCGACGCACAACGAGGTGATGCGGATAGAGTGTGGTGCGGCCCGGGGGAGTTTTAGATTCACATTTAGAGGGCAGTCCAGTGAGGAGATCCCTTACGACGCCCCTTATGGCAGAGTGAAGCATATATTGGAGAAGATGAAGACCATCGACAGTATTTCGTTGACAATGAGCTCGGCGACCGTCTGTACGCAACCTCTCACTACGACTATCATCACATTCCTCGATCAAACGGGCGAGTTCCCTGCTGCAAAGGTGACTCCTCAGAATAACATGGACACGCATGCGATAATCAGGATGAACACCAAGTTTGTCCTCAACTGTCCTAGGATGCCCTCGGCCCGACCCGACTCGCACTCCGGGGGTGGCCTCCACTTCAAGTACGACGGGCAGACATCTCGGTTCGTCAATTACACTGCATCCGTGGTGGAAGTTGAGAGCGCCCTAAGAAATTTGTCGAGCTTCAGGCACTACAGTGACTACGGACACGTGAACATCACGGCTGCTGGCAGCCATCTCGGAATTTGCAGCACCACCACCAACGTGAATACCACGATAGAGCTTCGAAGCCAGTACGGAAATCTGCACGAGCTCGAGGTAATAGACGGTATGAAGTTCAGCAATCAGTTCCTTAACTTCACTGTGGACAGTTCCAAGGGTACGACGCAGGCCAAGGTGTGCTCCAACCGTGGAATGTGCGACTACAAGACTGGAACCTGCAACTGCTTTTACCATTCCACGGTGAAGAAGGACGTCTTGCGCCGGATGGTCTCTTCGGACGGGAACCGCAATATGGGCACGAAGGGTGACTGCGGTTACGCGAAGACAGCATCTTCGAAGTGTCCCATGGGTCTGACGAACATTGACGATCCTCTCTCGCTTCGGCCCTGCTTCGACAGGGGGTTCTGCGACAACTCGACCCACACCTGCAGGTGCGCCGACGGGTACAGAGGGGCCGACTGCAGCATGAAGGAATGCCCCAAGGGGGTTAGCTGGTTCGACAACATCCAGGGCGACGGACACGCCCACCAAACAGAGAGGGAGTGCTCTGGGCAGGGAACGTGTGAAAGAGAGGGGGGGACATGCATATGCATGCCCGGATTCACAGGGGAGACTTGTGAAAGGACGGAATGCGGGACGGGGATCGAGAAAGGGTGCGGAGAGTACGGGAGGTGTCTGCCCCTCTTCAAGCTGGGAGAGTACGCCAACATCAACGGGGAGTCCAAAAAGTTAGAGTACGGCAACCCCGATTCTGGCCTTAACGGAAAGGATACGTGGGACAGAAATAAATTCTGGAGCTGTCAGTGCGACGGGGCCGATCCAGAGGCGGCATTCCAGGGGCCCTCTGCGACTTACATTTCCGGGATTTACGTGGACAAGCCAATGACCCTTGGTTATGAGGGTTACGCCTGTCACAAGGCACTTTGTCCCCACGGCGACGATCCCGATACCCCTGGGGTGAACGAGGTCCAGAGGGTGGACTGCACTGCAACCACCGGCACCTTCACCCTGACGTTCAGGGACCTAGTAACTTCCGCTATCGCCTTTGATGCGACGGCTGCTACGGTCAAGAGCGCGCTCGAGGCTTTGGGGACGATCAACAGCGTCACTGTGACGCTGGTCGGAGGCCAGGCTTGCCTTGCGACCGGGGGGGGGATTTGGGTTGAGTTCACAGGGAATCCGGGGGACCTCCCAGCGGTCATCACCGCGCCGACATACAACGTTACAGAGAGCACGAAGGGAACGAAGGAATTTCTGCCTTGCAGCAACAGGGGAACATGCTTCAGCGGGACGGGACAATTTCAAGGACTGTGCAACTGCGATCAGAACTATATGACCAGCGACGGGAATGGCAATAGGGGCGTACTTAGGGACTGCGGAAAATACGATGAATTCGGGGCCGCAGTGGGGTACTTCACAACATAAAATTTGCTTTTGTTTTGAAAGAGATAATGTCTTAATGGTACTTGTTATTACTCTGAGCGAAGCGAAGAGCGGGGCGAGGAGCGAAGCGACGAACAGAAGGTTGTTAGTAATTGCGATATGCGGACAAGGTCGTCGCTTCGCTTCTCGCCTGGCCTCACCTTTCGCTTCCGCCTCGCCCAATTCGAGCGCCTCGCCGTTGAACCGAGCATAAATTATGGCGTCGTTTGGACTGAGAGGGTGGGGGGAGGGAGGGGGGGGGTTAGCTGGAGTCTGAAAAGGCCCCCAAACTCCTTCGTGCAGCGCACTTACATCTGAAGGTCGCTGATGGCGCCCTCATCCTTGAGCTCATCCTTGGCCTGTCCATTTTCCGGATCCCTCATCTGCAAAATGATTGCGTCAGTGGGAACATTAGGAGCAGAAGTGATCTCGTTCATTCCACAAGCGGTAGATACTCTCTCCTTGATTGTTTTAAACTTTGTGGGACGTTCGACAGGAATAAAGTAAGTCTGGTTTTTTCTCTTCACGCGAACGTGCCTAAAAGAGGGTGGGTAGTTCAAGAGGAGGGATTGTGTGGGAATTAGAGTTAGCGATTAAGGACAGTGTAGGAAGGACAGGGGAAGCTTGAAGGGCAATTATGATACACAGGCATGTGTGCAAATAGTATATTGTTGAAATATTGTGCTATATTTAACAATTCGCTGATCATGTAAGATTATATTAGCTCAACTCTCTCGA
>Ga0115006_10003012_pt1 | contig 11318 bp, 8 predicted proteins | sample ArcOceMetagenome_3_FD_88943 | JGI IMG/M metagenome (GOLD analysis project Ga0115006, IMG submission 88943) | Marine eukaryotic phytoplankton communities from Arctic Ocean - Arctic Ocean- Svalbard ARC20M Metagenome | ecosystem: Environmental > Aquatic > Marine > Oceanic | place: Arctic Ocean...
AGTTTGAGAGAGATTTGTGAGTGTCTGTGCCCACCAACCGGCATAGGGCAGAGGAGGACGGACGCTGACGGGGATTGTCCGTCCTCCGTCGGCCAGAGACGCTCGCTCCGTGCGTCGGGTCTCTGTGTCATAGCTTACGAGTCCCGCCATTTCTGAAGGATACTTTAGGCATGCCTCGCTTTCTATGTTTCCCGAATTACAATGACGATGACAAGGCCAGTAGCCCAGAGTAGCATGGCATCACGCCTCTGCCTCGAGGACTTTCAGGATGATTCGAAGTTGCAAATTAGGCTGCTTACATGTGGGAGCGAGCGGGAGGTGGGAAGCGCCTTGGCTCGGATTCTTCCTGGTTTTACTTCTTCGGCTCTACGGCAGCTTCCAGTTGGCCTCCGCGAGTACGTGTGAGCTGGAGGATCGGGACCGCTACCGGCCCGCCGAGATTTCAAGCGACGCTTGCACGGAAACACCGATCGACATTGTTCTGGTAACCGATGACTTGTACTACGACCGGCGAACCACCGACGACTTTCTCCTGGCCCGAAGCCTCGCGGCCTTGGGACGCCGCGTCGAAAGACGATCGTATCGAGACGCAAACTTCAGCTGGGCCAGTTCGAGGACGGCCGTGCTTCGCAGTGCCTGGGAATTAAAAGACAGCAAGGAGGATTTTGACGATTTCATGCATTACTATGACGAAAATAGCTCCAGGACAGCTTTCATCAACTACGAAGTTGACCAATGGACGAAGACAAAAGAACATTACACTTGGGACTTGGCGCGGGCCGGAATCAACACTCTGGACTTTGTCTACATCACACCAGATAATGTGACGACCCTGGAAGACATTATGTCCCAGAATAGTTGGGATGCCTTGGTCTTCAAACCCGCGTCACATAGCGAAGTGCGCGAGTTGGTTACGCGAGAGAACGTTGGCAAAAAGGAGCCGATCTGGCAACAGTATTCCAAACGCGACAACATGGTTGTACAGAACTTCCAGTCAAAAATCGCGGAAGGCGAGGTATCAATCATTTTCATAGGCGATGTGTACTCGCATGCCGTCCTAAAAGTCCCCCAAGAAGGAGAATTTGATATTCATGTCGCCGGCGGGTCGGTTTACTTACATGAGCCAACTGACGAAGAAATGGCGTTTGCCCAACGTGTCTATTCAGCAATGAAGCAAAAAGGATTCTCACCAGCTTTTGCCAGGATTGACATTGTACGAGACAACGATGACGCCCTTGCATTGATGGAAGTACAAATTCGGTCTGCGATCTTGTATTTGAGCCTTTATCCCGAATCGGCAGAGGCCTTAGCTCTGGTTCTAGACAACACAATTGACAATGTGGCACAAACCAATACATGTGCACAGAACCGAAGCCCATGCCATGGGCCAAGAGGCTACTTCGACACTACTCAATACTTCTTTGAAGACGAGGAATGGGATCGCCTACCGCGCGACGTTCAAGAGGCTGCAATAAGTCTGGGCTATACTTCAGAAAAATGGGAAGACTCATATTTCGAAGACGAAGATTGGGAGGACTTGTCTCCAGACCAAAGGCGGCTGCTTAGGATTCTTGGTTTTACCAAGGCCCGTGTAAGTGCCGTTAGCAGAACGAGGAGGCCGCCGTGTGATTGATCAAGTTGTAATATCTCACAACCTACACTTGTACACCAACGCATTCCGTTTTCTGAAAAAAGTGGGCGCAAAGGTTCGATGAAGAGGGTGAAGTTGAAGAATAGAAAAAACGATGAGGAGCTGCTAGATTACTAGTGAGTACTCGGTACCAGGTGAAAGTGCACTCGGCATGGCATGATCTATGGGACCGCCCCGACGGATGGATATCAGTAGACCCAACCAAATATGATAAAAGGAAGTCCCACAAGTTAAATTTAGAATGTGTAGAATTGTTATTATTACTCAGGTCTTCGATTGCCGTTGATTGATACTGCCTCCTGGCTGGCAGGTCAAGGGATGGTAGTTTCCTGGAGGATCACACACCAGATATCACATCCTAAACATTTTTCCAGCTGATTCGGGAAGTCTTCATACGCCGAAGGAGACATGAGCCAGACGCCAGCGAGGGGGGGCCTCATCCAAGAATTGCATGCTTGGCAAGTCAATATATCGACCACTAAAAGTCTATGCTTGGATGCTTTGTTGATGAGAAAAAGAGTGCCCTTACCTTGAGGAGGTGCCCATGTTGAAGTGATTCAAATGCCTCCTTATCTCCTCTTCCTTGGACGAGCACACCTACGGAAGCCTACGGAAGAAATCGAAAAACGGGGCCGAGTGAGATTAGGCTCCGCCTTTTCGAAGCAAGACAGTGTCCGAAAGGTCGTCGTCCAAGAGAAACAACGGGTGCGGTAAGGAAGAGGAAAAAATCACTCCGCGCCGCATAGAACAAAGCATTCTTCACAATAAAGAAACCGACAATCGCGCCCCTACCTGAAGCTTTTGATAACTCGATACGACGACAGTAGAGTCTTCGCGATCGATCACGGCCAGCGAACAGAACTTTTCATTATTGTAATGTATGTTAGTTATTTCGAATGTTTATGAACTTTTAATGTAAAAGATGTGGGTTGGAATTCCTTAATAACCAGTGGTAGCTAAGTTAAGATTAGTATTATTTATTATTATTTAATTAAATTGTAGCAGCTCCCAGGAATCCATGTACGGAAAGGATGTGTGCTTGAATGAAGGCCGAGAAGTCAAAACGACTTTCCAATCATGCTTTGTCAATCCAGATGACGATTGCGTTGGAGATTTTGGCTATGGATGACCGGTCTTGCGACATCAAAAAATTTAGCAATTTGGGCTGGGATGATGTGAATGATGTGCAGTGAAAAACTTTCAATGCTGGAGTGACCAGAAGGATGATTACTGTGAGTTTCTCTGATTCAAAGTCGTGTTTGGCCAATCCCGCTTACGTATAATTGAGTGCAGGCTGGACACAAAATCCGACAAAAGTCGTAGATTATATAGTTACTCTGTAGTAGATTATATAGTTACTCTCTTGCAATGTCATGCTGCAGTGATGACTGTAGCAACAGATTTTTAAGTAAGAGTTCTGCAGACCAAATAGCACCAGCAATTGAAAAAATAACTTCCTCCTATTCGGATTGCTGGTCAAAAATCCTTGCCAGGAAACACATATGTGCAGCAAGGAATTATTCAATAGCAATAAATGTAAAGATTGAAGCCTTATTCTAGAAACAACAATTTCATAAGGAAAGATAAGTTGCTTGTCTTGCTTGCCAAAGGAAAGATTAGGTGCTTGTGACCTCTGACTGACCAATACATGCGCTCCAGTACATCAAACCTCACACTTCTATACCCCCCCTCACTGGAGAAACTGCATGGACAACCAACATCTGCCACTTCTTTGATTACGACACCCTATCTTTTGTGCTAAGATTTGAGGGATCTCGTAGCCTGTCTCATGCCAAACCCAACAGGTCTCATGGGACCCATTGCTGGTTTATTTGATAATGCCACTTCTGTACAAGCCAGAGCCTAGCCTACTGAAGTATGAGCTAAGTCCCTGATGTGTCGCTTGGCTTGCCATCAGGGACCATCTACACTTCCTTCTGGCCTGATGATCTCTGTATCCGGGCCCGGCTGCTCCAAGGTGGCACTCCTGATTGATCAACTCTGGAATCACGGATCAGACGACACCACACTCAACCAGGATGAACTTGTTCATAAGTCTAATTTTGATGTTGCCAACTGCAGTTCAATGGAGGCTCATGGTAGTGGAGTTTGTAGCTCTACTAAGTTAACTTCTACTTGCTACTCGACAAAACCTCTGCTGACTGATACAAAACTCTAGCAACTTTCCAACTATAAATATTTCAACATTTTCTCTGTAGCTGTAGATTGTCTTACTTATGCTTAAAGGATTCTCCGTTCCTTGACCTTTGACATGTGCTTCTCCCTCTCCCTTTTGCTTTTGACCTCCATCTGAGCCCCATGACTGACTTCGTATCTTTTGACACTTTCAACTTACTTACCTGCGTCGGATCACACAATGAGAGCCAATCATGAGCTCCTTCTCTTCCTCCTCCTCTGACCCCAACAATACCACAACTCCACCGCCAACTTCCAATCAGACCTGGTGATAGACTCGGGCCCGGTCCCGCCATTTCTGAAGGGGTACTTTGTTTAGGCATCTTAAGCGACCTTGTAGTAAAGCTCTTTTTAGAGACGGAGATACGACAGGGATCAATGTGCGCTTCTCGCACACCCATCGAATCATGGTAGAAAAGATGTTTCAAGACCGAGTTATTTTGATCCAGTCAATGGAAATGCGTCCATCTCAATGACAGTAATAATGAGGCACTACAAATACGGCGTTGAGCGTGAGGAATGTGTGAGTCCAGTGCATGGTTGTGCATGGGGGGGAGGTTAGAGCAGACCAAGGTCAGGGTGATTGTTACAAGGTGTGTGGGGATGGGTGGGGAGGGGGGCAAACTGTGTCTGAGGGTCACAACACGGTGCCTTCCTGCGTCAGGCTACCCAAGGCATTCCTCTCTCCACTGAGGAGAGAGTTGATGTTGTGTCCAGCTTTGTCCTGCAATCGCCATCAATTTCTCGGAGGAGGACTGGTACCCCCTCCGGCCCTTGGCGTGTCGCATCGGGGTCGGGAAGAACAGCGGGGAGATGTGCGACGGCGGCCCTCTCCGCCATTGTTTCCCTTGGTCTCTTCTGGACTGTTGCTAGAGGAAGGACAGGCCGAGTCTCGAGTCGTCCCGTCCTCTTCTCCCCCCTTGGTCCATCCCATTGTTGTCTATTGCACACCCAAGAATGGTAGCGTTGAGCAGTGCCGGAGGGCACGCGCACACTTCCGTGGACGGTGGGATGGGAACAAGGTGTGTAAAGGCCGCACACTGCACATTGTGTCGAGCGGCTTGTCTTCCGGAGGTGCAGGAGCTCCAGGGCCGTCAAGTACTATGCCGTCAAAGCCATTGGAGTCCCATCTGTTGGACCGGTCTACATCGCTCTATGGCCGCATCCGCGTGAGATCATTGGGCGCAAGTTGCAGACTTGCCAACCGTGCGGCAGGCGGATGTTGAGGACTGGCCACACCCGCTGGATGCGGCCGTATGTAGAGCTTCTAGACCGGTCCAACACCACCCGTCGGACATGTTTGACGGCCTGGACGATGGGAGACAGTGTTGAATGAGAGGCAAACACAAGAGAGCCCAACAAAAAACAAGAGCACTTGAAATCAGAGTGTCCACTGAATAGTGGCCAGGGGGTCGAGAGCCGAAGACGGCAATCCAATGGCGGCACCACACAATGTCTAGTGTGGAACAAGAGTCTAGTGCATGGTTGCCCCCCGGGGGGTAGAGTGGACCGAGGGCGGAGAAGGTGTTTGGGGAGGGGGGAAAACGTGAGCAGCGTTGTTGAGGGAGGGCATGTAGCGTGGGTGTATTGTACTCACATTGCAACACGACGCCTTCCTCTGTGCTGTCCAGCTTATCCTGCAGTATCGTCTTCTTGGCCAAGGACTGCTCTTTGCCCTCCAAAGTGGTCTGCACTGGGGTCTGGGGAGAACTGTGAATGCTGGACCTGGTGGGGAGGGCGGCTCCTCCCCGCTGTTGTCACCCCCTCGATGGGACCATTGGAGGAAGACAGGTCAATGTCGGAGTGAGTCTTCCCCCCCGTCCTCTTCTACCCCACTTGGTCCACCTTGTTGCCGTCTAATGCACCGCCGTCGGTCGTTGTTGGGAGGAAAGGGTTGGAGCAGAGTCGGAGCACGCGCAGGAGCTGGAGGAGCCGTCGTCGAGAATATGTCATCGATGCCATTGGAGTCCCACCTGTTGGACCAGTCTACATCGCTCTACGGCCGCATTCAGTGGGTGTGATCGCCAGGCGCTAATCGCAGACTCGCCAATCACTTACCTTATGAATATTGTTAACTGTGGAGTCCGCGGCGGCATCAACCGGGCCAATGTTGATGACCAGCGATCACAACCACTGGATGTGGCTGTTGTAGAGCGGAGTTGGACCGGTCCAACACCACCCGACCGACAGGTCCGCAGCCTGGACAATGGGAAGACGGATGTATGCATGAATGAGAGCAGAGGCACACAATCACACAAAACAAGAGAGCGCGGACTAGCACGTCGTGCCCACTGACTCTTCAGTTCAACTTCCCTGATCTTCGATCTAAGTAAGCAGGATTTTATCCCTAGGATATCTTAAAAACCCAAATCGGTTTTTTAAGCCCCTGTGCCGATTCAAAGTGCTTTTAAAAAAACAACTAACAAGTTAGTCCTTGGGTTGTTGAGCATTCAGTTAGGGGCAAACGCTAGCTTTGCGAAGACTGTCTGAGTAGTTTTAATATTAGCTTACGTAGTCGCATTTCGCGCGATCACCTGGCTAGCAAGGGTACAGCTAACGCACGTAAGTAGAGAGGTGTGGCGCCGATAACACTGCCTTCCAATAGCTACAGCTTAAAAACCCAACTATGTTAACGATTGCTCGATCTTACGTAGTAGCAACAACAAGGCAAGAAACCAATTTGGTTTTTTAAGAAATTCCTAGGGATATATTTGGATAAATAATCCCGTCCGGTGCCGTTATGGGTCTGCCATGTAGCAAGTAGCAAGCTACAATGCAATGGCAATGGCGGCTACAGCTACAACGGGGCCAGCCAAGCAGGATAGCGGAAACGTCACCCTAACACTAACACTTGCCTCAGCTTTGCCACACATCATCTCGGGGAGGGAACAAAAATCTAGTTCGACTAAGCAAAGTGCAGAGTCGGGGGGACAATCAGACAGCAGAGGAGTGGCAAGGAAGGACCCCAAGCACAGCAATAGATGCGTGCCATATCACAAGAGGGCCACCAGTCAGCCAGACGCCCCTTTTGCCTAAGCACAAACAAGTTTTCTTCACAACTTTTTCACACTCCAAACCAAATAATTAAGCATTCTATTATCATCTGTGCTGTTATCGCATACATCTCAATCAAGAGCTGACTTATCGTCTGTCTCGCAAGCTAATTTAATCATTTCATCTGCCTTGACAGGGACGTCCTCTGGCTTGAAAAGATTCGTGTCAACCTCGCATTCAGTCTCGCTTTCTTCTGTCTTGTAAGCACGCCTTCCGGCCTGCATAATAGCGAGGGTTGCCTTTGTCGTATCACTTGATCATATATCAATGCCCCAATCTCATCGGCTTCATCATCACTCTCTGTCCCATTATTGTGATCGGATCGTTTGGATGAAACTTTCCGCGACTGCACAGATGTTGCGTTACGCCCTCCTCCCCCTTCAATCCATTGGGTTCAACACCTCTTGATCCGTCTCCAACAGAGGTAGAATTCACATTTGTGCTGGCTGATGAAACTCTTTCCTTTCTTGACAAAGACTGCTTCCGTATACTTGGGGGAGCTTTCCTCTTTCTTGAACATCCTCTCGGCGACGTCCATTCAAAGCCAATGCCATTGAGGCGATTAATGCGATCTTGCGGAAGCAAATCAGCCATGTAGGTTTTACGCTGGTGGTGTACCCAGTTTCCAAGCTTTACTTGTTTTCTTGTAACGTTACAGTCACCGTGCTTTGTCTGGTATTGGACGAGCTGGTCAAATCGAGTCTCCCACGGCACGGTCGAGACTGCCTCTTTCAATTTCCAACTGAAATCAATGCTGTTGAGTCGATCGATGCGGTTCTGCGATAGCTTTCTCTTCCTGTAATTAGCCCTTTGCTTATGCACCCATGTTGCAAGCAGCTGTCCCCGACTCCGCGGAACGTTGCAGTCGCCGTGCTCTGCCTTGTATTTGATGAGCTCGTTGAATCGAGTCTCCCAAGGCACTTTGGCGCTCTGCTCTATGACTGTCTTTGAAACCTTTGTTTTTCGCTGCTCGGCTGCGGCCGAAGGATCGATCGACGCATCGTCGTCGGACAGGGCTGTCTACTCGTCGGCGTCGGCGTCGAGCCGGGAACAGTTCCTCCGCGTTGTGTCTACTGGCTGTGGTGGGCGGGCTACGATAGGCGGGCGGTCGGGCGGTATTTAGCCGGTGAGGTACGCACCGGGAGCCACCCAAACGTGAGGCCGAGGAGCTGATGAGAGATGAGAGCAGACGAGGAAGAGAGGAGCCGAAGGGAGCGAGCAGAGGACGACATCGTTTGCGGAAGGAAGAGCGGAATTGGGATTGAGGGAACTGCGAAGCCCAACGCGTCGCAGGATGAGCAGCGCCGAGGACTTCATCTCCCTCCCTCCGAAGATTTTCGGGGCCGAGAAAGCCCGACGAGATGCGAGGAAGAGGCTGCGCCAACCGAGGCAACCGAGCCTCGACCGCAGCAAACGGAGGCCGGGGAGTCGCTTCGTCATCCGGCCCTATCCGAAGTCGATGCGCGAGTATGATAGGTTCTTCGGCTGCCTCATGAGCTCGTCGATACAAGCCATCGTGAAGTCCGAAACGAACGTTGATATCTACAAAGAAGTAATGCACCAGGCATGCAGTTTGCTGAACGTCCCCGCAATCGCTGCCGCGCCGCAGCATCTGCTACCTGCTGGTTCAGGCAGCATATCCTCGCCCCAGGGCGTGTACGACAACGCGAGAAGTTACTACATGTCCAAAGCGCCGCTTGTATTGGAGGAAAGCAGGTGTGTCATCGCGGACGCAGTCGCCAAGTCAAGTCGGATGGAGTCGTTCGAGTTGGAACTCGTATCGGTCGAAGAAAAGTATCCCAAGCTGACGGATATGGCACATGCCCCTGTGCTGCTGAACTTCGTTGTGCGCGGGGGGCAAATCGACAGCAAGTCCACCAGGCCAGGGTGTGTGTTTATGATCAAGCGGGGGAAGTTATCGGTGCTTGCCTGTGTCGCACCCAGTGCCAGCTTCGGTCAATCCGCGACGAGTTCGCTCTTGTTGATGATATTCAGGCGAAACGAGATAGATCTGGCCAAATCGATCGAGGATCCCAACGAACCAAGATACCATGCGACTCCTCTGACCACGCTCATCTCGTATGCGCGGCAAATAGAGGCGTGCTTGAGAATGGTGAAAGTTCCATTCATGCAAAAGCTGCTGGGTCAGAAGGGGTCGACGCACATTCGGTTTGACAACTCCGAGGACTCGGATGAAGATGAGGTCGTCGGTGATGTCCATGAAGAGCATCGGCCTATCCAGGAGGGTTATTACGTGGAAGAGGGGGACATAAGACTTGATGACGAAGTGGATGGAGCGGATGAAGGAGGTGAAAACATGTTGGCTGGCTTGTTGGACAAACTTTCGGCTTTAAATGCCACCCAGGAGCTAGCCGCGCGGGCGTTTATAGATTCACCAAAGGAAACGCTCCATCTCGTTCAGGGGCCTCCAGGGACAGGAAAGTCTACGTTTCTTGTCAATGTGATATGCAGGCGGCTAGCCACAAATCCAAAATGCCGCATTCTCGTCACCGCGCCGACAAATAGAGCCGTGATGGTCTTGGCGGAACGTTTTCTCGCTGTCACGAGTTCTGGTGACAAGGATCTGTCAACGAAGTGTAACGCAGTGTTGATTGGAGTTGAAGACAAGCTCATATCAAGCAGTGATGAGGGATTTATCTCATCCGAATCTTCTTTGAGGAATATCTTTGCATACACGTGGCTTGATACTGTGAAAATCCACTGCAAGACGATCATCAGCTCTTTGGAGAAGTATATGAAAACCATGAGCGGTTCGATCATTGATCGCGTCAAGGCATTGGCATCCAAACTTTGCGACAAGCTGGATCTAGGTCTTCCTTCCGCGCGTAACGCCGGCAGATGTGCATTTAATGTACTTGAACATCTGGACTCCGCGTCCGCTGCAGTCTTGATGGCAAATACGACACCCCATGACGAGTTCAACAGCATTGCAAAAGTGGAAGCTGACAGGGCACTTAACAGTGCAAAGGAGCTTGCAAATACGCTTGATGAGATTGATTCTCCTGTGGCTGAGCTTCTTGCAACGGCTCGAGTCGTCTTCTGCACCCTATCGACTGCTGGAGCGTCTATACTGAAGCAAACGAAAAGGTTTGAAGACATGTTAGTTGATGAGGCGGCAGCTGCGACCGAGCCTGAGTTGTGCATACCTTTCCATTTGCGCCCTCAACGGCTCTTGGCTGTGGGAGACCCAGCGCAGCTACCCCCAACGATTATGAGCAGACATGCTGCTGACTCTGGACTAAGCATCTCTCTTCACGAGAGGCTGATGAATCTAGTTGGCAGCGAGTATATTATGCTTGACCAGCAGTACAGGATGGTCCCAGAGATCAGCGCCTTTCCCTGCAAGGAGTTCTACAATGGGCAAATTCAAGACGGAGACAATGTTTCACGCGACTCATACAAAAGCGACCTGTTTTCTTCATTTAAGTCTCCATACCAATTCATTCATGTAACCGGAATTGAGTCTCAGCAGTTCGGAGGCTCCTATGCAAATGAAGAAGAGTGCAGAAAAGTTGTACGTCTGGTTCAGCAAATTAAGAGACGGTCTGGCACGTCAAATTGGCAATCTGCGGATAAGTTACGCATCATCACTTTCTACCAGGGTCAAGTGACCTTGTTGAAACGCATGCTATCGAAGAACGGTCTTGGTCGAGTTTTTGTTGGTACTGTCGACTCTAATCAGGGATGCGAAGCTGACATCACTATCGTCTCTTTCGTGAGAAGTTCATCAAAGAGGGGTGTCCGACATGCCACTGGTTTCTTGACTGATACTCGTCGAATCAATGTTGCCCTCACACGAGCCCGCCACCATCTGGTGTGCGTTGGAAACTCAAATCTTCTTGCCAAAGAAGGTTCAGCCGCAGTGAAGAATCTAATATCGCACTCCATGGAACGCAGGTGTCTGCATGTCTCGGCTTAACTTAATGATTGAATTTCAATTTACGCATCGCTGCTAACCTGGAAGTACAGTTGTCTGGTAGAAGGCCCCATTACAGTCAATTTGATTTACCCCTTACACCCCAGTAACTCCACCTATGCAAAATCTCATGTCGTGTGTAATTAGCTCTAGCAACGAAAGACAAAGTCCTGACTCAGACTGTCTGTACTAGTAATGTCTTCCGCACCTGCACCCACCCTGCTGGCAGAGGCAGTTTACTATGTGAGTCTTTGTTTTACTAGGTTTAAAACAACAATAAGACCACTTGAGTAGATAACACCGACAGTTCTCAATTCTCCAACGGGATCCAATTTCGTCTGGAACTGACTGAGACAAGGAGGATAGAAGGATGCATTCCTAGCTAGTGCTGATTATCCGCCGAAGGCTAAGGACTCTTCGAAATCTCCCTAATTTGAAAAGTCTTCCCGGCTGCGCAGCCTTAGGTGTGCCGAGATCTGG
>Ga0115006_10003013_pt1 | contig 11317 bp, 3 predicted proteins | sample ArcOceMetagenome_3_FD_88943 | JGI IMG/M metagenome (GOLD analysis project Ga0115006, IMG submission 88943) | Marine eukaryotic phytoplankton communities from Arctic Ocean - Arctic Ocean- Svalbard ARC20M Metagenome | ecosystem: Environmental > Aquatic > Marine > Oceanic | place: Arctic Ocean...
CCCCCGCCCCGCCCGCCCCGCCCGCCCCGCCCGCCCCGCCCGCCCCGCCCGCCCAACCTGGATCTTGCGCGGGTCGGGGCTGTCCCCCTGGCCCTCGAGCTCGGCCATGACCATATTGACGACAACATCGTCCTCCATGCCCACATACTGCACCACCTTTTTCGCAACCCACGGCCGCAGGACCTCGACGTGCACCCGGCGCATGTCGACCTTCTTCGCAAAGTTGGCCGGGAACTTCATCGTCGCGAACCTGCATGCCGCGCCGCGCGCAGGTGTCAACAGACGTCGTCAGCGGCGCGGCTTCCAGGGCAGCGCGCGCCGCAGCAGCGCTGCGCAGGCTGCAGCGAGTGGGAGAGCGCGCACACATTTTGTTCTCCTTCTTGCGCATCTGGGACCACGCTCTTCCATCCTGGTCCGCGCTCACGCCTCTGTTCGCCATCTCCGCCCGCGAGGAGGTCTTGTGAGTTGTCCCAAATGCGGGCAGGAAACACCTTTTCACCTCGCCTTCTGACCTTCTACTCCCGCAACGCTGCGTCTGCGAGCGCCCGGCGAGGCCGCGCCGGCCTTGCACGTCCTCGCGCGCGGGTGCAGGCCTGCCGTACAGGACACGCGGTCCCGGTGGGCCGGGCGCGGCGGGCGCGCCGCCGCACGGCTCCGCGGCGCATCCGGCGCCCTGCCGCCCTCTGCAGCAAACTTTTTAAACTCGGGGCGCACCGCTGCGGCGCGGCTCAGAGGGGCATCCGGCGCCCGCCGCCGCAGACTGTGTGAAAACTCCAGGGAGCAGCTATGCCGCACGACACGTTCATGAGCACGTGCCGGCGGAAGGCGGCCGAGGAGCTTGAGCTCGAGATCCAGACTGCGGAGCTGTTCGACCAGGGCGAAGACGCCCAGGAGGCCGGCTCGCTGCGCAAGCAGGCTGCGGCGTGGCTCTCGGCCGCCATCCCGGTGTGGGCCAGTGGGATCAAGGACGCCGAGCCGCCGAAAAAGGACGAAAAGGTCAGAGACAGCCTGACGGCGCACAGCGACGACCTGCAGGAGGTGCTGCTCGAGTTTGACGGCGCGTACGACCGGCTGTGGAACGTGATGACGGACATCAACACCGACCTGATGCTGCTCCAGGGGCTGCAGGACGGCAACCAGGCGTCGGGGCTGGCGCGGAGTCTGCGCGCTGTGGACGAGTCGCACACGCAGTTCCCGGTCTTGGTGCAGGCCGCGACTGCGCTGGCGCGGATCCGCGAGGCGGACCACGAGTCCTTCAAGGCCCTGGCGGCCTTCCACCAGGAGCTCGAGCGCCTGCTGTCGTGCGAGGTGTGGTGCGCGCAGGAAGCGGTGGTGACCCTTGAAAAGGCGCGCGAGCGCAAGGACATGGCCTCCACGCGCATGAAGGCGGCCCGGAAGAGCAAGGACAAGCACGAGGGGGCCGCAGCGAGGGACAAGTATGAACGGTGCACTAGCATGTACACGGCGCAGGCGACGATCGTGGAGGAGCTGCTGCCCGAGGTTGTGATGAAGATCGATGGAGCCATCGCGTCGGGTCTTGCCAACTACCTCCGCGCCCAGCACCGGCGCTTCCGCGCGGGTTGCTCGGCGCTAGAGGCGCTCGACTTTAGGTGCGGTGCGTGGGGTGCCCTATTCGCAGTAGTGTGATGCTGCTGTCGCAGTAGTGTGATGCTGCTGCCTGTCTCCGCATTTGACTGCGGGCAGCGACCCGTGGGTGCCTGTGATCGTTGCATGACGTCTCTCCTCCTCCAGCCTGCCCACCTTGGACAGTGCGGCCGACAAGGGCTTCGCATTCTCGACGCAGCGCCGGCTCATCGCCAAGCGCCGGCGAATCTCAGAGCAAGAAGGGCGCGGTGGTGCGTTGCACCGCATCCTGGCATCTCCTGCTGACAACTTCGCGGTGGGTGTTGCGTCGTCCTGCCCCTGGCGCCTTGCCCCCCAGGGACCTTCCTGCTGCTCGAAGTGCACCTCTGCTTCGGGCTGTGCTGCGTGCATGTTTGACGTGAGTCTTGTACATGCGCAGGTCGCCACGGCAGTTGCAGTGGCCGCGGCGCAGGAGAGCAACAGCATGGATGCTGTTTTCGGCACCCTGGTGCGTCTGCTGGATGACGTGGACACAAGCGTCCCAATGCTCCGAGCCCTACTGTGGTCAGAGGTCCTGCACGTAGAGTCGGTGACGGAGGGCGGCGCTGCCATTGCAGCGTTTGTGGCTGGGCGTGTGTGCAGGAGAATCATGATTGCTGGCGTCAAAGTGTCCTGTCAGGACAAAAAGGGCTCAAGATTTGGTCCCCACGCGCTCGAACAGGCCATGTCAATACTCTGTGCCTCAAGCACGCCCGGGTACTTGTCGGACCTGGAAGCGACAAACCCCTCGGATGTCACCAAGGCGCAGTTCCGCACGAGCTGCGTCGGCTTCTGTCGCGCTATTGTTGATGCGCCCGTGGAATCGTGCCCGGGAATGCTTCGCACCATTTGCTGCTACGTGCGTGAGCAGCTCACAGCGAAGGGTGCGAGTTCGCAGGTTCAGCGCCAGATGCTGTATGGCATCTTTTCCCTGTGTTACCTGTGTCCGGCTCTGCGAGACCCTGCAGCATTTGGAATAGCAGGGTTCCCGCAGCCCTTCACCGTCCACGGTCGAGAATTGATGAGTCTCGTCGCCGGTGGCCTGGAGCGAGATGTTGGGCTCGGAGACAAGAGAGGGAGCAAGCGCCAACTTTCTGCAAACGTGCGTCAGGTGTTGGAAGACATTCGGCAGGTCATAGGCGACTTTTGTCTCGACATCCTTGGGGAAGTAGGCGAATCTGGCGCTCCCAGCAGCGGTGCAAGCAGCTCGTCCATGCAGCCCATGTCAGGCCAGTCAATTGTCTCTGGAAGCTCGTTTGAGGAACCAGCAGTGTCGCCAGATGTTTTGAAGGACTTGGAATACATCGCAAGCTTTGCCAGCAAGAACATCGATGACATCAAGAGCATCCTAGAGGATAAGGGTCATGAAGCCCTTGGGTAATGACTCCCAGTTTTGACTTGCCTGTCGCCAGCGTGCACATTACCGGCACTCTTTTACGGATTCTGACTGTGTGTCGCTCTTTTAGGTCGACATTCGAAGAAGAGTTGAACCGCCACGATTTGCGAGGAGAGGAGGTATCCATGAATCAAGGCACAAAAAAGAAATTTGCAATAAAGTCGTCAGGGAGAGTGTGCACGCTCCCGGGCCTTGCCCGCATCAAGGGCGGTAAAGGACGCCTCTTCGGACTGAAGTATCGTGAGCTGCGGCCGGATGAGGAAGGATCAGATGAGCCGTCTGATGAGGAGGTGCAGCTTGAGTCGCATTTTCCGTCGTTGGCTCAACGTGCTGCACAGGCCCCGACGGGCATGGATACTGGCCAAATGGATGACCACATTGGAGTTGGATTGCACTTTGAACACGACAGGCAAGGCCAGTTGCGGGTCAAAAACATTGTTGCGGGCGGGCCGGCGGAGAGATGTGGAATGATCGAAGTTGGTGATGTGGTGGTGGATGTGTCGGGGCAGAACATTTATGTTCACGACGATCCCTTAAAGGCCCTCAAGGACATGATCTTGGGCAGGGCGGGCACAGTTCTCGAGTTCGGCTTGCAAAAGCCGGGATCTGGGCAAGTAAAGCGTGTTAAGCTGCGACGTGCCGAGCGCTACGGATCCGATGCGAAGGATGAATGTGATCCTGCCCTGCCTCTGCTTGCAGCTACACCGGATTCCACATCGCAAGTGCGTCCGAGGGTCAAAGTGCGAACAACCTTTACAAAAGGCCAATCGGAGCACAACAAACCGCGTCGAGAAGGCTTGCAGAGTGCCAGTGTGAGACCTCACAACTATATGTCTGCCCCCGGCGGCCCCAGGCTGGAGGCTGACGCCATCACTTCGACTGGGTCGGTGGGCTCCGACAAGTTTGAGTTGTCAGGCGTTGGTGTCACGCTGAAGATCGGGCAGGATGACATGCTTTATGTGCACGATATCTTGTCCGGAGGCCCTGCAGAGCGCAATGGTTGTCTGTCGCACGGCGACCGTGTGATTGCCATCAACGATCTGAGCCTCGAGAGCAAACGCTTTGACGAGTGCGCAAGGATTCTCAACGGGTCGATGGGTACTGTTGCAAACCTGGACTTGATATCAGTGGGAGATTTCGGGTCGTCAGAGCCACAGGTCAAGAGGGTAACTCTTAGGCGGACGTGGGTGCCAGACATGGTGTGGAATGCTGCAGGCGATGAGGTTGCGCCAAGACACGAAGACAGTGGAGACAATACGCCTGACCACAGTGCCAAGCAGGCGTTTGTTCCGCACGGTGTTGGTATCACCTTTACCAAGACGCAGAATGATTCAACCTTCTCCGTTAAGAGGGTCACAGAGGGTGGTCCGGCTGATCTCGCCGGAACGATCAAGAGTGGCGACATTATCAAGACCGTGGATGGGGTGTCAGTTGAGCGCAAGAGCTATCGATCATTTGCACGCATGATCTTGGGACCGCTTGGAAGTATTGTGCAATTAGGCATCGAGCGAGGGTCTGATCGCGAGCAGCATCTCATTCAACTCGAGCGAGGACCTGCTGTGGCCGGATCCAATGTGTTATCTGAGCAGAGCAGCGATTCGATGTCTTCCGGAGATGGTTCGGATGAGCCGCCCAGCCGAAGAAGTGTTGTGCCGCAAAGGAAGGTGCCGCATGCCACGCACGCCGCTGCGCCTGCAGGGCAGGTGGTGGGTGTTGGTCTCAAGTGCGAGATAGAAAACGACGGACGCTTTGTTGTTGTAGGTGTCCAACCTGGCGGTCCTGCGGATCGCAGCGGCAACATTGTCGTTGGAGACCACCTCCGTGCTGTGGGTGGTGCCAATCTTCAAGGAAAATCAAAGACGGACCTAAGGGACATGATAATGGGTGTTTCGGGCTCAACTGTCCTTCTCCAAGTCGTGCACGCCAACGGGAGTTCGGACGATGTGATCCTCACTCGCGAAATCGTTGGTACTCCAGGCAAGGCATCGGTGTCGGGGACATCAGCTTCGAGTGACATCACGGGCAACAATACAGGCATTGGTGATCCTGGGTTGCATACTCTGCGCGCAAATGGCGGGCTGCTGCAGATCTGCGAACTTGAATCGGGAGGTGGAGCCCACCGGAGCCAGAGTATCAGTGTTGGGGAGTTCATTACTGGCATTGATGGTGTGCGTGTTGTGCATTTAGACGATCAGACTGTCCACGACCTGCTGTGTGGTGTTCCCGGCACGAAAGTCAACTTGAGCATTCAGGGTGCTGACGGGCGGGATCGGATTGTTGAAGTGATGCGAACTCCCTCCAAGTCGCTTGCGGCCGGGACAGGCAGGCAGCTGGAGGAGGAGAAGAGCTTTGACGGAGGTTCTGAATACGGCGACGACGATTCTGATTCGTACAGCGGCTCTCGAGGTAGGAAGACTGGTTTGGGAATGAGTTTCAAGAGCAATCACACCGGGATGATCATTGTGCGCCGTGTCAAGGAAGGCGGGCCTGCTGAGCATCTAGGCATCAACGAGGGCGACACAGTCGTGGCTTTGGACGGAGTACAGCTGCAGAATATGTACTCGGACAAAAAGGAACTCTCAAGACTCATGCTGGGTTATGCGGGTTCGCAAGTCGAGATCACTTGGCAACGAAAGGGACAGACGAAAATTGAGACTATGGTACTCACGCGGGGACGCGTCCGCGAACAGGGCGAATATGGAAAACGCGTCATGGCGCCTGTAGCGCCTCAAGAAAGCTGGGCATCAGATAGCTTCGCCTCCAGCAATAAGGTAGGGCTCGGGTTGACTTTTGTCAAACCAGACGGGCAGCCCGGTGTGGTTGTTAAAAGGGTCAAGGAAGGAGGCGCGGCAGCCGCCAGCGGAAGGCTTTTCCCTGGAGATCGCGTGATGCAAATAGATGGTGAGGATTTGCTTCACATGACCAGCAAGGTGCTCACAAATTTGGTTATGGGGCCTGAGGGCTCCGTAGCGCGCCTGAGGGTGAAACGAGTGGAAGGCGCGTATGAGGACGTGACTGTTCACCGCGGATTCCTTGATCCTGACGGTGCATCGAAGTACGGGGAGTTGCGGTCGGAACCGAGTCTCGATTTTTCTGTCTGCGGTGAATCGCGACGCGAAAAGTGCGGTCTGGGAATCACATTCAAGCCGCCTGATGGTTCGCCTGGGTTGGTAATTAGTCGGATCAAGGAACATGGGCCAGCAGTGGGCAGTGGTATAGAGTGTGGCGATCGATTGATTGCCGTGGACGGTATTTCCTTGGAAACTCGCTCGTCTTCTGAGCTGTCAAAGATTTTGCTTGGTGCAGATGGGACGCAGGCTCGACTGGATGTCCTGAAGGCCCACGGCAAGATGGTTGAAGTGGGAATTACCCGTGGCGCAAGCAGCTTCGGCTTGCACTCAGAAAATTCCAGGGAGTCCGTCACTAGCTCTGTAGACAGCGAGGCTTGTTCTGATATCAGCACAGATCAAGATGTTCTTGTTGGCGTTGGATTGACCTTCCATCGGCCCGACGGCCGAGGCGGCGTGCGTGTGAAGCGGGTCAAGGACGGGTCGGCGGCTACAGCAGACGGACGTATCGCTCCTGGTGACCGCTTGCTTGCCATCGACGGCCAGGATCTCGGCGCTAAAATCTCGCATGAAGACCTTACTCGAATGGTGCTTGGAGAGGTAGGGTCGTTTGTCCATTTGCGCGTGCAATTTAGTTCGGGCGTCACGGAGGAAATCAGGCTTCAGCGCTGCGCAACAAACCAGGAGCAACGATCTTTGCAACCTTGCGGACTTGGATTAACGTTCTTCCCTCCCACTGAGGGCAACCGCGATATTGTGATCAAGCGTGTGAAGGAGGGTGGAGCTGCCCACGGCAGTCGCAAGATCAACGCGGGTGATCGTCTCGTGGAAATCGATGGCAAACAGGTGAATCGACTCTCTGGATCTGAGCTCAAGTCGCTTCTTATGGGCCTTCCGGGGTCGAGTTGCGAGGTGCGAATCCAGCATCAGAATGGTACGTTGGATAATGTGAAGTTGGTGCGAACAAGCCGCGACGAACCATCTAGCCACGCTGGTCAGACTGTGGGCATCACTAGCGAAATGAGCCTTGACGAGGCAGCCTTTGCGTCTGCGGCATCGCGGGGTGAGCGCAAACGCAAAGTCGGGCTGGGGATGGTCTTGAACGACATCGATGGAGGCGAAGGACTGACGATCAGAAAGGTGAAACGCGGCAGTGCCAGTGGTTTGAGTGGCAAAGTGCAGACAGGCGATCGCCTGCTGTCCATTGATGGCACCTCGCTTGACGGCATCTCGCGTGACGAGATTGAGAAGCTCGTAATGCAACCTGTGGGTTCGACCTCGGTGTGCGTACTTCGGCGCAAAGACAATTCTTTGGACCATGTTATGCTCGTGCGTCCCGAGCCAGCGCTGCAAGCCGAGGAGGACAATGATGAAGCTCACGAGCAAGACGAGGAGGATGTGAATGAACCCCAAAGACCTGTGGGCCTGGGTATGGTCTTCCTGAGACCAGACAACAAGGGAGGGCGCGTGATCAAGAGGCTCAAGGAGGGGAGCGCAGCAGATGTACATGGTGATGTGAATCCCGGAGATCGCTGCTTGTCGATTGATGGTAAGGCTGTCGAGAATATGACAGATCGAGAACTGAGTGACAGCAACAGGGGCTGGCTTGGCTCCACTGCCGTGGTTGTGCTGCGGTCGAAGGGTGGGATCCTGAAAACATGTGAGCTAAAGCGGCGCACACCGGTATTCGACAGCATAGTTGAAGGCTGCGGCAGCGAGCTTTCGTACGACTCGTCCATAGCCAGCGGTCTGACCGCCTCTGATACGACGGGAAAGAGTGGCCTGGGCCTCACATTCCACGAGTGGAATTCGGCATCCGGGGGCTTGCGCGTCAAACGTGTTAAAAAGGGCGGCGCGGCTGACAACTGCGGCCAAATTCGCCCGGGAGACATTGTCCAGGCAATCGATGGCACAGAGCTCGCAAACATCGAGCACCGTGCGCTGCTGAAGATAGTAATGGGCCCAGAGGGCTCGATTGCTGTCCTGAATCTGGTGAAACACAGCGGCCAGGCCGTGCAACTGATCCTCACGAGAGCCCCTCGCGGCGACCGTCTCGGATGCGATGCCGACTCAAGCGGATCGCCTTCGAAGGATGAGGGAATCAGTCCAACCAAGGGCACGAGTCCTCCGACTCACGGGAAGAGCGAGAGCTCTCGCTCTTCCGTGTCTCCGCCGTCAGCGCCATCAGTGTCGCCGAGGGTGCTGCCAACAAAAGTCATGTCTCCGCCAGACCTACCTCTGCAAGCGGATCGCGTTCGCCTCAGATCATCGCCTCCGTCGCAAGCGCCCAAGGTCATCGCGGTGGCGTCGCCCTCGCCTCCTCCAGCCCAGAAGGAGACGCCCTCACCTCCCTCGCAGATGCCAAAGGTGCTGACGCCTATGCCGGCAGCACCTCTGCAGGTCGAGAAGGCTCCTCCGCTGCCGCCGCCAGCCAAGAAGCCAGAGGGGCTCCGAGCGAATGACGAGGCGCAGCAGCAGCTGTCCGAGCAACAGCCAAACGCGGGTGAATTGCCAGCGGCGTCTGATTTCAAGCCGCTGCTCATGGGCATGGGCGCTGCATTTGCGCAGGATTCTCTGCCGGACAACGGCGACAACGACGATGAAACATTCGGCGAGCCGGCAGCCGAAGGCGTGCGCGACGATTTGAGCGAAATGAGCATAGACGACAGCGTACTTGGCGATGGCGACGATGAGCTTGGGGCAAGGCGGCAATGCGGTCTCGGCATCACTTTCCGCAAGCAAGACGGTCAACGTGGAGTCGCGGTAAAACGCGTAAAGCCTGGGGGCGGTGCCGAAGCCTGCGGCGACATTATGCCTGGCGACCGTGTGCTGCGCTTGGATGGACAACTGCTTGATAATTTGTCGCAAGAAGAGTTGGCTAGCAGGACTATCGGAGACGAGGGCAGTGAGGCGCTGTTGGAGGTGCTCAAGGCGTCCACGCAGCAGGAAGTCATGGTGTCAGTCACGCGTATCCGCAGCCGCGGCCTCTCTTTCGCGGACAAGGAGGTTAGAGAGTACAGCCTTGTTTCAGGTCAGCTGAGCCGAGAGAGCTCGAGGGAAGATCTTGGCGAGGAGGGTGATCTTGAGTACAAGGATGGACGTAAAGTGCCGAGGATCGACAGGACAGGATTGGGGCTTACCTTCAAGCCTCCAGATGGAAAGGGTGGCGTCGTAGTGAAGCGCGTCAAAGAGGACGGGCCCGCGCTGCATCTGGTGCAGGAAGGCGACCGGATTGTCTCGATCGACGATTGGCCTCTAGACGGTATTACCAACCAGGAACTGGTCCGTCTCACTTTGGGGATTCCGGGCACAGAAGCCACGCTCAAAATCATGCGTGCCGGCCACGGTGAGATGCAAGACGTGGTCATCGTGCGTCCGCAGCCGGTCGCCAAACCCTCAGGAGATGCGCCTCCGATAACGTTTCAGCCCAAGCCCAAGCCCAGCCTTGCGGAGGATTCGAGCGATTCCATCGGAAGCGAGGTGAGCATTTCGTCTTCAGTTGCTGGCCAAGTGGCAGGTCCTGGCAAGCCGTGTGGTATCGGCTTGACATTCAGCCAGAAATCTGATGGGCGTGGCGTGACGGTGAAGAGGGTGAAAGAAGGTGGCGCTGCTGCCCTCGAAGGCTCTATCCAGGCCGGCGATGTCGTGGTGAGCATTGATGACACAGGCATGGCAGGATTAGACCAGACGGCCCAAGCCAAGCTGATGATGGGTGCCGAAGGGTCCGTTGCCACGCTGGTGGTCCTCAAGGGCGGCGCCCAGCAGCAAGTGACGGTGATGCTGCAACGCAGCCGTCCTGCCGCACCCTCCCTCAATGAAAACTCCTCGGACTCCCTTAGCAGCATCTCGTCGGAGGTGAGCACGTCATCGTCGGTTGCTAGTGCTGCAAAGAGTGCAGGCTCGGTCGGCATTGGGCTCACCTTCTTAAAGGTGGACAAGGCATCCGGAGGCTTGCCCGTGAAACGGGTCAAGGAGGATGGAGCGGCTGCCAGCTCGAGCATCAAGCCTGGCGACATCGTGCTCAGCATTGATGGCGCGGTGCTCGGACAGCTCGATACCAAGCAGCTGACCAAGGTGATGATGGGGGAGGCGGGGTCAGCAGCGAGCCTCCAAGTCCTCAAGCGCGACGGCCAACGCGAGACAGTGGTGCTGTACCGGGGCATCAGCGTGCGTTCACTCTCTGAAAACTCAACAGACTCCCTCAGTTCAGACGTGAGCATCTCGTCCTCGGCCAGCCCGGCTGTAGGTGCAGACGGTGAGAAGCCCGTTGGGATAGGCCTTACCTTTCTCAAGCCCGACCAGGCGTCGGGGGGGCTGCCGGTGAAGAGGGTCAAAGAGGATGGCCCTGCCGTTCACTCTGGCATCTGCCCAGGAGACATTGTCGTCACCATCGACGGCGAGGGGCCCCTCGGCAAGCTGGATGCCAAGGCCCTCACCCGAGCCATGATGGGACCTCCGCGCTCCATTGCCAAGGTAGAGGTGCTCAGGAAGAAGAGTGGGCAAAGGGAGATGGTGGCAATCACGAGGGCCGCGCCGTCACTGAAAGAGGGGTCGAGCGAGTCTATTGGCAGTGTAGCCAGCGTGGCAGCTAGCGACGTGAGCTCCTCTTCCTCTTCCTCTGCAGGAGCGCCCAAGGTAGCGCTGGGCTTCACGTACAAGGCATCGAAGAGTGATGGGAGGTGGCGTGCGAGCACGATCAAGGGCGGCTGGGCGCAGCAGTCCGGCATGGTGCGGTCGGGCGATGTGATTGTGTCCGTGGCCGGGCAGAACTGCACTGGGCTCGATCTCAAACAAGTCACCGCTCTCCTGCAGGTGATGAAACCCCCACAAAGCAGACGTTTCAACATGCGATTCCCTCTCCGTCGCCGCTGCCGCCGCCTACTCCCCCTCCTCCCAGCCCCCGTCCTCTGCCTGCTCCTCTTCTTCCTCCTCCTCTTTCCCCGCGGAACCATCGCTCTTTAGTCTGTTGCCTGTCGCCAAGCTGAGCGTCCTGACCGCGGCGGGCCCGCCTCTGTGCTCCTGTCTGTCTTTTTCGATCATCTTTGCTTTGTCTCTCTCCCTGGTGCTGTCTGACGCCCCTCGGTCTTGCTCGCCCTCCTTTGTTGTGCGCCAGGGCCCTGAGAACAGCACGGTCACCATCGTGCTGGAGAGGGACGGAGCCACATTCAGCGCCGAAGGCAGGCGGATCAAGAGTTGATTGTGCAAGGCTGGGGCGCTGTGTGTGTGCACG
>Ga0115006_10003014_pt1 | contig 11314 bp, 11 predicted proteins | sample ArcOceMetagenome_3_FD_88943 | JGI IMG/M metagenome (GOLD analysis project Ga0115006, IMG submission 88943) | Marine eukaryotic phytoplankton communities from Arctic Ocean - Arctic Ocean- Svalbard ARC20M Metagenome | ecosystem: Environmental > Aquatic > Marine > Oceanic | place: Arctic Ocean...
CAATCAACGTCATCTCGTGTCGTCCTCCACTTTGCCGGTATCGTTGACCGTCTTTGCTTTAGTTACTGGGAAAGAGCGAGATAATACAGCAAACATGAGCCTTAGCGACACTCTGGAGCCCATCGGGGATTCCATCCTGGCATGGGCCGACCCTGAGAAGCAGTTCCGCGGCCATACCGAGGGCTGGTTCCTCACCGACTTTACCTCGGCCGCCACCATCGCTGCCGTCTACGTCGGCTTCGTCCTGATCGGTTCGACCGTCATGAAGTCCTCCAGCATCCCCGCCATGGACCCCTACCCCCTCAAGTTCATCTACAACGTGTCCCAGATCATGCTGTGCGCGTACATGACCATTGAGGCCTTCCTCCTCGCCTACCGCAACGGCTACACTGTCCTCCCCTGCGTTGGTTATGACACTAATAATCCTCCCCTTGCCAAACTCCTCTGGTTGTTCTACATTTCCAAGGTAAGTACATGGACACATACATAGTATCATTGCAGGTTGGCATTTTTGTTCGCTCGACTTGCTACAAGCAAGAAGCGAAGCACAAACGATCAGTCCTCGCTCTTCTTCGGTATCACTTTGGATAAGGCATTTACTAGCTAGTATGGTTGCTCATTACTAATCATCCTCACCTCCTGATGCATTCGAATTCGCAGGTCTGGGACTTTTGGGACACCATCTTTATCGTCATCGGCAAGAAGTGGCGCCAGCTCTCCTTCCTCCACGTTTACCACCACACCACCATCTTCCTCTTCTACTGGCTCAACTCCCACGTCAACTACGATGGAGACATCTACCTCACCATCCTGCTCAACGGCTTCATCCACACAGTCATGTACACCTACTACTTCATCTGCATGCACACCAAGGACTACAAGACCGGCAAGTCCCTCCCCATCTGGTGGAAGTCCTACCTCACCCTCATGCAGATGGTCCAGTTCGTTTCCATGATGAGCCAGGCCACCTACCTTCTCGCTACGCAGTGCGAGAAGACCAGCCTGCGTGTCATCTTCGTCTACCTCGTTTACATCTTGAGTCTCTTCTTCCTCTTTGCTCAGTTCTATGTCCAGAGTTATGTCAAGCCTAAGAAGAAGCGATCGTAAATCAACGGATGGATATACTGAAATGAGTTAGTTCATGCTGAAAATGCGAGCAAAAAGGTTCGAGATTGGAGGAATCTACTGAGAGATGAATCAACCAAGTGATTGAAGAAACGTTTTCAAATAAATTATTTGGTGTCGATGATGTGCTGAGAGTCCTGTGACCTCGGCGGAACGCTGATCTCGAGAGTTCGTTGCATCGCGGGGATATTCAAAAGTAAGAAGTTAGCGAGTCAGCTCTTTTTGCAGTCACCATAGTCCAAAATCCTACTATTCATCATGGCTAAAAGTTGTACATTTGGCAATATGCACCAGTAATTGCCAGTACCGTAGTTCTACCGTAGCTAGTAGTGATCTACAATTGTAGAATCTGATTTACAAGTTGAGGTGCTGGAACAAATGCTCGACATGCATGCAATACTATTTTTAATATTTTTTCTTTTGGTGGTGAAATATTTATACAATCGAGTACATGATTCGGTCACCCTCTACGCAGTGGCAGGGACATGACGTCCTCCCCCTTCACCGAAGTTTATGGCTTCTTTTATCGCCTTGCTTTGGCATTCACGTAGCTGTGGTATCATATGCTCTGTATTCCGACTCCATCCCGGCACATACACATTCAGTATGTTTGAATTTATTTGTTTTCTTTCAACATGATGTCTCTCTCAATTATCTTTGCTCGCTTGCAAGGCATACTTACTTCTAATTCTAGCTATGTAGCTGTCTACTCTAGCTAAGGACGAAGGAGGGTGTGCTCGACGCTGGCGCTGGTCGGATGCGCGTCGAGGTTGGGCTTTCCACTGCCCTTCTCAACCATAAGACCATGCTCAACAGGTCCACGGGGATCTTGTGAAGTGCCCAGCATCGAGTAGTCGACGCCAACGACGCCATGTTCAACGACACCGTACGGATCTTGCGCTCCGGTGGGTGCTGGCGCAGTACCTACTACGCCATGTTCGACGCTGGACGACGTGGGGTGAGGGTCAAGATTATGAACTGGCAGTTTACCAGGTTTGTTTGGCCCATGGTCGGAGAGGGCGAAAGTTCTGGTTGCATGGCGCGAGGGGCGGGCCCTGCTGACAACGAATGCCTGTGAGCCGGAGGATGCGGCGAGCAAGGCGACGAGGAGTACTTGGTGGCGGATCATGTTGGGATTCCTGCGTGTTTTCGAATGGCAAGTTGGATAGAATGAAATAGTAGAAGCTTATTTCGTTTGTGGTTCTGAATTGGCTTTGTTGGTTCGGATTGTGATGGGTTTGCGCTGATGGCCAGGCGGATGACGCATGCGATGGTGTCAAAGGCAGATGAACGGAAAGACGGAAAGGCGTTTCGCTCCTGAAACGAAAATGCAAATGTCTGAAACACTTTCCCACAGCTTTTCCCACCCGCCCGCGCGCGACCCCACCCTGCCACGCCATGCACGCACGACACGCCAATCTTATTGGCTGCGGTGGAAAGCAATACATTGGCTGGCTCAAGCGGCGTAACGGTTCCTTCTTCCGATTATAGCCTCTCTAAGATGGGGTTTCCGGCTATTGTGAGTTTTGGATGGGTCAGCCGGTCGGGAGATGTCTGTTTGCCTCTGTTCGCGGGCGGACGCGGTATCTTTTGTTGACTTGGTGCCGTGTGATGGCATTCCGAATCTCTTCTCATTGTCCACATTTGCCTTCCATCCTCTCTTCTACCACTACTCATTTATATGATATGACAGGAACCCAGTGAAGTCGGCTTGACGGGCCTGCTTTGGCTGTTCCTCACATACGGGTATGTCCTCTTCTATTCCTCCAACCTGATCGCCGAGGGATCGGATCTCTTGCTGTTGATCCCCTCAATGGCTGGTCTGGTCGGCGGCGTTGTACTTCCGGTTCTTGGTGCCGTCCCCGATGGTGCCATTATCTTGTTCTCCGGGTTGGGCGATATCGAGCAGGCCCAGGAGACGCTGTCGATCGGCGTCGGTGCGCTGGCGGGATCGATCATTATGCTCCTCACGGTTCCCTGGGCTCTCTCGATAATTAGCGGTAGGGTTGATATCAATACCGGGGGAACGCTCAACTACCTTGGCAAGCCCAAGCTCAGCCCGGACCAAGACATGCGTCGGACCTTGTTCATGAACGGCGTTGCATTGAACAAGGAAGTTCAGCACGGTGGAATAATTATGGTCCTTACGACCATTCCCTACTTTCTAATTCAGGTCCCTGCCCTGTTCCTTCACGGCCCGGCGGAGGAGGTTGCCGAAGGCGAGAAGTACTGGGCGCTTAGCGGCTTAGTCATCTGTCTCGTCGGCTTTGTGAGCTACCTCCTCCTTCAGCTTCGCATCTCGAGGAAGGGCACGGACAAGTTGAAGCGGGTGGCTATTATGAAAAAGCTGCTGACAGATGGCAAGGTCAGTCTTAGTGGTGCTCTCATCGACACTGTCCAGAAACATAAGCTTGGAGACTCTCCATCCACTTCTGGAGGTTATCAAAGTCTGGCTGATTTCGACGATGATACCAAGTGGTATCCTCCACCGGAGACAAAAGAATATCTCAAGGAAATCTTGAACGAAAGTTTCTTGAAGTACGACAAGGACAAGAATTCGCTTCTCGAAAAGTCTGAATGTTCGACTTTCCTAAGTGACTTTCATGAAGAAATCTCTGAGCGTGAAGTCGATGCCATCTTTAGTCGGTATGACGTTGACAACAGTGGGGCCATCAACGAGGAGGAATTTCTTGGCATGGTGTACCACATCATTCTCATGCAAATCGAAAAGGAGCAGGTGCATGCACAGGGAAGTGGGAGTCAGATTCCTGAGGTTCGTGGTTCAGCACGGAGGTTCTCCGTGGGTACAAATGGTCGTGCTGATCCGGATCTGATCCTCAACAACATATTTGAGGGAGGCGAAGAGGGTGGGCAAGAGGAGGAGGAAGAGGTGCCAGAGGATATCACGTCACTCCCCCCTCACGAACAGCAGCGCATCATCAAACAAAGGGCCTTTACCATGCTGGCAATCGGTACGACGTTAGTTCTAATCTTTTCCGATCCGATGGTTGATGTGATGCAAGAGATTGCTTCTCGTGCGGGTCTCAATTCGTTCTATGTAGCCTTCGTACTTGCCCCGTTGGCATCAAACGCCTCGGAAGTCATTGCTTCGCAATATTATGCTGCGAAGAAGACACGCAAGACCATTACTGTCAGTCTGACTGCTCTAGAAGGCGCCGCGTCTATGAATAACACCTTTTGCCTCTCGATCTTCATGGGCCTAGTATATTTCCGAGGATTGGCTTGGCAGTATACCGCGGAGACGATCTCGTAAGTGCAAATATGCAGATGATGTTATGATTTCTATTTTTTGTTTTGGCTTCAATACCGGTAGCAATTCTGTTGCCCTTGTGCGGCACCTTTTGCATCCGGATCTTTTCTCATGCTTCTCTTCAAGCAATTTTCTTCCCTCAGGATTGTATTGGTAGAGGCAATTATGGGCGCGCTGGTCCAGCGAACTAAAATGACGACCTTCCAAGGTCTCCTTGTGCTTTCCATCTTCCCACTGTCTCTCGTTTTGGTGGCCACCCTTGAGGCATTTGGTCTCGACTAGATCTAGCTAGAGGTCTAAATAGATATGCCTCGCTATAGGCCCGGACAAATAGGAATTCCTAGGGTAGATATATTACACGTGACTATGTATGTAGATCTAGAGATCTACGTCGTCTACGTGTATTGCCGCCGGCGGCATATCGGCAAATGCAAAATGCCCATAATGACACGTCATTTTTGTGTCACAACGAAACCTTTTCTTTTGGGGAATTTTGTGTCAGATCTGAAATCACACATCATGCGATACTGAAATCGCCAGATACCGACATGAAGAAGATGCCCACTCGCCACAACCGCTGATCCTCCCATGCACCTCTTTGAGTTCGACTCATTTGATGGGCATCGACTGCTTCTTCATATGACAGAGGGCATCGCGTTATCTGCAAATCGATCTATTTTGTGATTGGAACTGACCCATTTGAGGCTCTAATTTCCCAATCTTGTTCTGGGTTGCGCTCGCTTGCGTGAAGAAGGTTAAGTTTGCAAGTTGATTAGCAATGATGGCTCGGCAGCATCAGCAGCAATATCCGCAGCAGGCGGGTGCGCCGTACAGAGGCGGCTACGGATACGGACGCGGTGTCGCTCCTCAGCCCTATCCGCCTCATATGGGCGCCGCGGGAGGTGATTTTGGTGGCCGCACAATGGCCGCGCCAATGACGGACTACAATACCCAAGGAAACGCCGGGGCAACGACGATACCCAACTTTGGAGGAGCACCAAACTCTTACGGAGGTCCTCCTACCGGTATTCCGCCTCCACAGGTCGGTGGCTTTCAAGTGGGTGGTGTTCCTAATCAAGCACGCATCCCCCCAAACGGTGGGAACAATTCGGGCCGCAGTATTCAGACCGGCAACAGTAGCAAAGGGTCTTTGAACCCCAAGCGTGATACCGGTGACGAGGACCCCTCGGTGTTCGATCTCTTTGCATCGGTGCTGACGGGAATCTCCTGCCAGACCAAGGCATGCATTTTGAACAGCTGTGGTGGGGGCGAGAATGACGAAGAGGACGAAGACAAGACAATGGGCATGCCATCTATGATAAGCGACGATGGGGGGACTGTTGCCAATGGCGGACAAATCTTGGTGCAGAACCAAGCCGATGCCTTTGGCAACGTCTACTCCGGACAGATGCTGGGAGGCAAACGTGACGGCCTTGGTACCATCTTTTATGCCAAGAGTGGCGATCGCTACGAAGGTATGTGGCAAGGCCATCAGCCTCACGGAGATGGCAAGGTCATACGAGGAGATGGCACCGGCATGTTCGAGGGCCGCTGGCACCATGGAACATTGCAGATGGTCAAGAATGGTGAGTGTATTATAATTATTTTTGGATTGTTCGGAACAGAATGTTATTCGGCAACAAGTATGCACTAATTTACATTATCCTCGTTGACTCTTTCCATTTACTTACCAGGCCACGCATGTGTACAGGATGCCGAGGGCAATCTGTACGAAGGGAGCTTCTCTGACTGGAAGAAACACGGCAAAGGAAAGATCCAGACAGTGACCGGCGAGCAATACGAAGGCGAATGGGTGAATGGAGTCCGCCAGGGATTTGGCACATTGGTCCGACCCGATGGCGGCCGCTTTGAAGGCGTGTTCGATAAGAGTAAGTGCGGTGGATACGATGTTATTTTATGTGTGTCTTGTAATTATTCTGTTTCTTTCGGACAATAAGACATTCTAACATGCTTCTTTCCCTTTCAATTATTAGACGAACCGACAAAGAACGGCAAATCCTTCAGGAGGGAGGCTGGTCTGAACAAATCGAGAAGCCGGCCAATGTCTCCCGTCAGACATGGACGTAACGGTATGATGATCAGGGATGCCGACGAGGAGGAAGAGGACGGAAGTCCGACTATTCCGAACAACAACATGATCAGCGACAACGATTTGGCAACGGGACCTAATGAATTCAACATGATGGTCGCCACGGTCATGTCCAAGGATGAGAAGACCGTGGCGGCCGCAAAGAAGGTTGTGATTGAGAAGCAGCGGCTTAAGAAGGCGCACTTCGAGCAGGAGCACCGCAAGAAGAAGCAGGTAGAAGCCTTCCTGAAGGCGGAGGTCAAGCAGAAGAGGCAGTTCTCTGCCAAGATGAAGCGGGAGCAGAAACGCCTCGATCAGAGGCAAAACCTTCAAGCCAAAGCTCTCAACCAGGCCAAACAGGAGCAAGAAAAGTACTTGGGCGATCTCGAGAGGCACCATCAGCGTCTCGTCAAGGAGAAAATGAAGGTGAGCAGAGAGGAAAGAGGTGGACCTGGATATTATTTTGCACAAATGATGTAACACAATTCCTTCCTTGCGCATAGTCGGTCGACTATTTATATGTGTCTTGCTAACGGGCTCTGATTTTTGTTGTGGGTTCTTCTTTTTTATTCCGCCACAGGAAATCGAGAGGATGCAGATTGACGCTGTGCAGAAGACTGAAGCGGACAAAAAGCGGCAGCTGAAAGAGATTGAGGCCGAGAGGATTCGGTTGCAAAAATTTGAGGATTCTCAGAAGAAGACTCTGGCGAAACAAGCCAAGGAGCTGGAAGTTGCTCAGCGAAAGTTTGCAGCCGAACAGGCTAAGGCCATGACGGAGCAGCAAAGGCGCGAGCATATGCTCAAGGTCGACGCCGATCAACATAGGGCGGCGTTGGCTCGACAGAAGGAACGAGATGCCCTCGTGAAGCAGAGAAAAGAGCAGAAGCAAAGCACCAGAGAGCTTAAGAAAAATCTGAAGGGTTATTCGAAGCAGGTGGCAAAGAACCAGGAGATGTCGATGAAAGTGGAGGGTCTCGAGAAGAAGTCCAAGCTGTTTGGCTTCAAGAACTCAATGCAGAAAGACGAAGGACCCCGAGACCGGCGAGCAAGAAGCTCGAGTCGCTATCACAGCAGCAGCGGTAAGTACGCAGCAGCTGGAGGAGATGGTTACTACGCTGGTGCTGACAGTGGTGGGTACGGTGATCCTCGGGGATATGACTACCGCGACGATGTTGATCCGTATGGGGCTGGTGGGTACATGTATGGGGAGGAGGAGGCGCCTCATTATGCGGGAATTCGATCCGAAGACATGTCGTTTGATATCTAGTTTAGCTAGGGCTAGAACGAGATAATTTACATTAGGAATACATTTTGATTGTGCACTGCAATGGGTTCCTAGATCTAGATCTACATGAGATTGATTTACTAAACTTGGACATTGAAGACCCCAACTAACTTACCGGTACAACCACGAAAAATAATTGATTTAAAGGCGATTGTTTCTCTTGTTGTGACAACCATATGAACGATGCAGATGATCTTTGTTATTCATTGGTACCATGGTACATGTTGTAACGTTCTACACGTAGATCTACTAGATCTACATAGATCTACCGGTACTCTAGTGTACCTAGCTAGGTACTAGATCTAGAGTACCGGTATGTAGATCTACATGTAATGCGAGTTGTCACGATTAGGGAATCGCCCCTTTTCAGATCAGATATCCCCTACTACGTAGTACACCCCAGCCCCCAGCACTCTGGTGCTGCAACTCACTCGATCTCGCACTGCTCTCCGCTCTCCGCGCGGCCGCGCGCCGCCGCCGCAGTACTACCGGCGCATGTCATGAGCACATACATATGTTGACGAGAGTGGCAAGATGAGTAACAAGAGACCTCTTGACAACAACAACGACGACGACGACAACTCCGGCGATGAGTCAACCGCCAAGAGACCTCGGGCCAAGCATCACGTCGGTGGCGACTTCGTTGTGAAGGAGCTCCTCTGTCCGATAACGAGAGAGCTGCCCGTAGACCCGGTCACGGCCGAAGATGGATGCACCTATGAGCGGGCTGCCATCAAGAAGCACTTTTTTGCCAATCCGGTGACCGAACCTACTGGTAGCAGCCCGACCTCCGCCGGGGGGACTGGGGCGGCGATCGGAATGTACGAGTACTGGCGGAGCGTCCTGGACTACGTTCTCGGTGGCTTTAGCTCCCGGTTGGGTGGGTTCAGCGTGGGCGTGGGAGGTGAACGTCTTGAGCAGCAACCGCCGCAGCGTGGTAACGTAGGCCTAAATGAAGACGACCTCAAAAGAAACTTGCCAAGAGCTCGTAGTCCGATGACCCAACAAATCATCGGCCAGACAATACTCCCCGCCATCCATGTTCGGAATACAATTCGTCATCTCATCGAGAACGACGTCATCCATGGAGATTATGCGGATGCATGGAAGAAGGGAATGGAGACCAAGCAAATGGTCGAGGACTACGTCAAGAGGGCCGACGAGGGTGATATTTCGGTCATGTGGGAGGTTGGTCAGTGGCATTTTCATGGTCGGCATGGCTTTGATGTCGACAAGAAGCTGGGCTTTCAACTGTTCAAGAAGGCGGCCGACGCTAATGATCCCAAGGGCATGGCCAGTGCCGGTTCGTGTCTGGTGGAGGGGTGGGGAACGACACCAAACATTTGCGAAGGCTTCCTTTTGAGTGGCATCGCCGCCGGTCTTGGTTCTGACCTTGCAACCTGGAACCTGGCCTGTTGGTTCCACTTTGGGCATGTTACGGTAGAAGCGGACAGGGAGAAGGCCATGTACTATTATAGCAAAGTAATAGATGGGAGCTGTTCGGTGCAACATCTGAATGAATACCTCAAAAGCAATGCCAAGACACGGCTTGCCAAACTACAAGCTCGGGCGCTGAGCACGGCGTGATCCAGACTTGGCTTGATTGTACAAATTATACATTCAATATCAACGCTTGGGATAAATTTATTATAATAAACTCCATCTACTTCCAACAATTAGATCTAGATCTAGAGTGAGAAAATCTGACTATTGTATCGATTTAGGGTCGACGAGACCTTTGTGTTTGTATCTGGTTAATTGGCTTGATATTCCTTCGAGTCCACCGCTGTGGACATACATAATTTGTCGTCCGGCAATAGGACTTTCGCTGTTGTGACTGTTTTGTGCCGTTTTATCGGACCAGTGCCGAAGCAGTATGGTCCAAGCCGGGGCACCATACAACAAGTCGAAAAGGATACCGTACTCTTCCTTCAGCTCTTTGTAGGTCTCTATAATATCAAGGTCGGGATTGCCAAATCTATAATATCTGTTGGTTTCGGTTGGCTTCAATATTGCTGGCAAGTCTTTGCCGTCGCCACCAACGGCCACGTCGAGGCTGCTCATTTGTCGTTGCGCATACTCGTCGCCCCCCACACACGGTATTACTACAACCTGAATGTCCAAAGGTTGTTCGTGATTCTGTCGTCTGCTGTTCAGAATATTGTTCAACTCGCGATGCAAAAGGAGGGCCGTAGTACACGTACCGCCTGGTAAACATACCGCTAGAGGCAAGCCTTTGCCATTGCGATGCCAAAATTCAACAATTTCTTGCGCTTGAAGTCGTGCTCCTCGGCTCGCTACCCCGGAGGCTCCGCCTTGAGGCACAAAAAGACATGACAAAGTCGAATCATTATCATCAACTTGTGCTTTGTCACCGTCTACTGCAGATGCTGGTGGTTCCAGCTGTGCCGGTGGCGTCGCACTACCCCCCGATTCCCCTCCAAACAATTCATCGTATCTCCAGGGCGGAAGCTCCACCAGTTCCATCCCGAGTGACTTTGCCCGCAAAAAGTTACCGCTTGGCTGCTGTCGAAGATATCTCGGTAGCTTTTTGGTGTAGTAAACGAACCGTTTCTTTGCTGCTGCCATTTGCGCATTACTGCTGTTTGCCGAGTCGACATCATCGTTGACGTTCTTGGAGTTGACAATGGCAGCCAGCGCCAGCATTGCGTTTGACTGCGGACCACCGTAGCTTACCACAACGTCGGGAACGTCTTCTGAGGCTAATTCATTCAGCGACAGGAACTTTCGCGCCTTGTTCCCACTGACGTTTGATTTGGAGAGGCGCAACAAATCATCGCGCTTCATATAGACGAGTCTGTCTCGGATCAGGAGCCGCTCGACCGGAGACGGTTGTTGTGGTGAGTTTGTCGGAAGCAGATCAGAGAATGTAGCCACGTCGTAGGTGCGTTCGCCCTGATTCTTGGCAAGTTCGTTGCTACTGCGATGACCATCCTCGTCGTTGTTTGCGTCGCCTAGCCAATCAATGGTTGTCCATTCCGAGGATGAGGAGAGGGGCGAGGTTGCTGAGCGGGCAGCGAGGCGCTGCAGTCCCAAATGGGGCAGCCGACGCGGCATTGATGAAAGAATCATGGCGTTAATGTTTGGTGGGACGAGCAGTAAAGCAAACAGCGTTCCGAGTAGCGCCATCCCCGGCGTCCCCATGGCTCTCTTCTCGCGAGGCGCGGGCGGCGAAAAATAAATGAGCTCAATACTACGTAGTATGAGCGGGCGGCGACGCGACCGCCGCCGGCCGGGCGAGCGACGTTCAACCGTAGCCGTGTGACGTACAGACCAAAGCCACAACATGCCTACTACGTAGTATTACATCGCGGCACCGCGCGGCAGCCACAACCAACGCGCCATAGCCGAGAAGAGACGATACAAGGGAGCCGCCCCTTGCTTGGCTGATACAGTCATGAAAGCGTTTCACACCATTGCGGCGGCGGCCGTGATATTCACCGCAGTGCCTTTCGTTGCGAATGAAGGTCGCCGGTGCGTGCAGGCATTCTCCATCACTGGTAACACCATCAGACTGCAGATG
>Ga0115006_10003015_pt1 | contig 11312 bp, 9 predicted proteins | sample ArcOceMetagenome_3_FD_88943 | JGI IMG/M metagenome (GOLD analysis project Ga0115006, IMG submission 88943) | Marine eukaryotic phytoplankton communities from Arctic Ocean - Arctic Ocean- Svalbard ARC20M Metagenome | ecosystem: Environmental > Aquatic > Marine > Oceanic | place: Arctic Ocean...
CAGCCCCTTCGGCGAAGACCAACAGGAAACGGGGGGTATTCCAAACATAAATTAAAATGTATACCATGGTATGTGAAAAGATACACAGAAACTAGACTTTATCGGTCGGGCGAAAGGGTACCGACAGCAACGGTCTAAGATCGATTGGCGGCCTCGTCCAGAAATTCCAGCTAGTCAAGGCATTTTCAGCCTTGCGATCAACACATCACAACACCGACAATAGCCGGCCGGGGTTCCGACATTCATTTATTGCGTTTCGCGCCGTGACGCTCCACAATTCAAGTGACAAACCACAGCAAGCTCCATCCATCTCACACAAAAAACGTCTAGTCTACATGTAGAAATTTCTATTATACATAAAGTTCCAAATCCAACAAGAACTCTTTTACCGACATTCCCCCCTCTATCTTGCCATTTCCTCATACGTCGCGTCGTCGTCGACGTCGCTCTTGGAATCTGTCTGAGCCGTCACGACGCTTTCGCGGAAGTGACCCAATATCAATGCGAAGAAGCCATAGATCAAAAACAAGCTCAGGGCCAAGTTGGCGAAAATGTGATTGGCGTGGGCGGTCCCGTGGGCGTAGCTATGAAATGTCGAAAACAGCACCAAGTTCTGCTGCGCCACGATCACCACCAGGCCCAGGAAGAATCCGACCGAGAACGAGGTCGGGAATCGTTTGAGGATGAAGGTGCCGAGGATGGCCATGATGAACTGGATGATGCCCGTCCATACGGACGCCACCTTGAGAGCTAGGGAACCATCGCCCTTGTTCAGGGTTGCCACTGGGGAGCAGGGATGGGTTGGGATGGGTTGGGATGGGAAAGTATGTTGGAGGTTAGAGCATGTCATGTATGTTAGAGCGTTGGGAAAGAAAGCAACAGGATGTGCCAAAAAAATACTCTGTAAGCAAAACAATGCGACGAAGGCCACACGGAACATGTGATGAATGGAGCCCCGGGACAAATCCAAACGACGCCACTACTCACCCTCAACGAAGGCCATGGCGAAGAAGAGGACGATGAACAGGAGGGTTATGCCCCACGCCCGATGGACGGAACCCTTGGGGTCTCCGGCGCACGAGCTGAACAATTTGGACAGGATGCCATGGCCCTTCCCCCTAATGTAATCCACCTGCGTTTGCTCGTCGGCGTTGGTGGCGTATGTTGCGTCGTCATATGTTGCGTCGTCCGCCATTGTTATTGTTATTGCAGCTGCTTTTGCTGGACTTCTATTCTCTACGCAGGTCCGACCCGTCGGTCGCACTCAGTCGGCAATGTCGGCATGCATGCAGTGGTCAGGTCGGCAGTTTTATCGCTTTGGTCCCGTTGCGTACCATGGTATTTTTTGTGAAAAATATTTTCGATGGCAAGGCCGGGCCGGCGCGTCATTCTTCATCATTCTTCGTCCGCTGCTGCCGCTGTGCTGTGCCGCTACCGCGTGTTGGCCTCATTTTACCATTCAAATTGCACGAAAGATGGTTGACCTCAAGAGGTACGGTAATTGGCGCAAGGGATTCCTAGTTGTGTCTGTTCCGCTTTCGTGTTCTTCTTCATGTTTGTTTTGCGTTTCGTGCTTGTTCCTATTTTTAATTCTTATGCGACACCCTCCTGACCTCCTGACCTCCTCCTGTCTGAACACTCAATAAAATTTGAACGGCAACTACAGAATCAGGACGCCCAAGGAACTTGTTCGCAGCCTTTCCAAGAAGAGGTCGGGCAAGACCAAATCGTCCCTCGCGGAAGATCTCGGACTGGCGGATGACGGCATGCCGATGGGCTCCATCAGCATCCGTGCTTCCGCTGATGATGAATCCGTCGAGGCGAGTGATGCCCAGCCGGAATCCTCGGTCCTTGTCATCAAGGAGTTGGATCTTGCACGTGATCAAGAAACGAAGAAAGACGAGCAAATGGTTGCTGAGCTGAATGATGGTCTCAAGGAGGTGAAGAATGAGTTTGAAGAGTTCAAGCGCACGTCGAGCATGGAGAGAGATGCCCTTCGAAAGGAATTAGATGTGATGAAGGGCATCGATGGTCATAGGCAACAGGAGGAAGCGGAAGTACAGACGAAGGCGGAATCGGAAAAGGGCGGTATGACTGGTGTGTTTTGCGGCTTCGCTGAAATTTTCGACGATGAGGGATACATGAAGTGTTGCCTCCCTTCTGATGGCGCGAAGTAACTTTGAATGTTCGACTGATTGCAATGTCCTCTTGAAAGCATATATAAATCATTTAATACATAGGAATTCCTACATAATGAAATCATTTAATTCTAATAGTCATCATACTCCAAATCCGTTGGGACTCTATCGCTGTTGAAGAATATGGGCGTCCATTTCGCGGTGTCCTTCATTCTCCCGGAATCCGCCGCTGGTAGGCCTAATATCCTTGCAATCTTCTCCACTCTCTCACGCTGGTCCATGTTTCCGTTGATACAATTCTTCTTAACGCAAAACGGTGGAGGCGGAAGTGTCACTCGAGCCTCGCAGCGGACATTGACAATGCCGCCTTCTTCCCCGAACAAAATTTCCACATCATCGATTGACCCTGGAGCGGTCCCTGGTACTTCTACGTGCACATAGTAATCCTTTGCCACGGTCTCTACTTTGCCGTCGAGAGCACTCGTCAGATCGCGAATCGCCCTACGATATGCCGTATCGCGATCGCTCAGCGTCTGCAGTGGTGACATGTATCGATTTGGCGGCTCCAGATAGCCCGAACTGACGCAGTTGGTATTTGGCTCGCACCGTCGCAGTCTGGGTGCGTCTCCTGCATTGGTCATCGTCGAGGGCGTGTAACCCAGAGCAAGCGCATCAGGAGCAAATGAGAACTGCATGGATGCGAAAGTCGCCGTTGCCAGCGCCGTCCTGGCCGCATGAAGCAAATATTCTGGTATCATATTTCAGTAGCGCATTTAATCCAGCGGTCCAGCGGGGATGCTTTGGCAGAGATGAGCATGAGCAAGAGCATGGAGTCAGGCGAGAGGCGAGGGAAGAGGGCAGGGAAAGTGAGTGCTACGTACGGCACATGTACGTAGCTACGTAGATATGCCGCAGGCTACCGTATAATAATTTGGTCCCGTGTTTGTTGATCCCGTATGGCCGCGCGTTTGGCGTTTCGGCGAAGGCCACTATGAAATTTTCTGTGTGGCTGTGACGCCGGTACACGTATCCTCCTTCTTTTGCGAGTGTGCTGGGAAATGCGCCTCATTCTTTACCAGTCTTGCTCTGCACTGGCGACGTACTTATTGGAATACCTACTAGGAATTACAAAGATTATCACGAGAACGGAGCGAGCTGAGCACGCAGACCTTTTACTTTTCACAATTCCACCAAAAGTTAGCCAACAAACAACGTATCAGCAATGGTTCAGCTCAGGCGGTGAGTTGATGCGGAAGCGGAGGGAACACCGGCGATGAAAGGAGGAGGATTTGGTAGGAATATATATGTATTTGCTTCTTGAACTCTAAAATTCTAACCTTTTGATTTGCTGTTTCTTCATTCCGCCATATCGTATCGTTGCAGTATCGTCACCCCCGTCAGCCTCATCCGCAAGGCGATGTCTAAGGATAAGGCCGAGAGGGCATCTCAGTTCGCGATGTGTAAGGCTTGGTCTAAGGATAAGGCTGAGAAGGCATCTCCTGAGATCAACCACTACGTCGAAGAGGAAGAGGACCGCATCGAGGACGTTTCCTCCAAGGTCGACGAGGATAAGGCGGTCGAGAAGGTCGACGAGGAGAAGGCGGTCGAGAAGGCCGACGAGAAGGAGGAGGTCGAGGAGGAAGCGCGCGATGCCGCTCCTACCGAGGAAGCGCAGCCAGAGCAACAGGAACCCGAGGAGAAGGAAAGCGAGGACGAGTTCAACCAGATTGTTGATCCCGAGGTTGAGGAGAGAGTTCTTGTCCTTACCGAGAGCGTTGACGATCTGCGTGCTGAGTTCCTCGAGTTCAAGCGCTCAAGCACCATCGAGCGCGACCGACTGGAGTTCGAGGTCCGCCGGGCGAAGGAGGAGCTCCAGCAATTCAAGGTGGCCCCTCCTGCCGACGATAACTCCATCGAGGTCATCACTTACAAGGAATCCTCCAAGATGAGTGTTCTCGAACTGCTCTCAGACCAATTCGACGATGAGGGCTACATGAAATGCATGTTGGCCTAAGGTAAAGGAAAGGGTGGTCTCCATCCGAGCGGCGATTGTGAATATACATTGAATCGTTATCATATATATTATCAGCGGAAGAGTGAGCCTAACTTAGGGAGCTACATGTATTACTCGGCGCGGCGAGTCATTGTGATATCATATTTTTATAAATAATACTTAGGATCCCTACTTCTCGAATAGCCATACCGTCCAATTTTAATCCACTACGTTGTACTTGGCAAACAAATTATCGATCGTCGTCATCGCCTTGAACTCCAAGTTATTTCCACTGGGGTCCTTGAAGAACATGGTCCACTGCTCCCCTGGCTGTCCCTTGAAGCGCAAATGAGGCTCGATGATGAAACTCACACCAGCATCCCTCACACGCTGGGCAAGTTCATGAAACTGCTCTTCGGTCAGCGCCAACCCAACATGAGGAACGGGTACTTCGTCGCCATCGACCGGGTTGAAGTAGTCGACGCAGCGATAGTCGTTGCCCACCCAGTGACAAACGATTTGGTGTCCGTGCAAACTGTAGTCTTGCCACTTCTCCGAAGCTCTTCCCTCGGCACACCCGAGAACGTTGCCGTAAAATTCCTTCGCCGCAGCGAGCGAGTGGACAGGGAACGCGTAGTGAAAAGGCGAACCAGGTGCCGGCTGGGCGAGGGTTACAAACTCGGCGCTGTTATTCGACGATGCGCTGCTGTCCGTTGCCATGCCTCGGCGCGAGGAATGTGAGGCGGTAAAATGATTATTCGTGGTGATTCCATGTCGCACCGAGTTGGTGTGGGAGCCAACGGATCGGATGCCAAACGCAGCAGCAGCTCTTGAGGTGAGGGATCTGGTGCCAATACGGCCGGCGACACCTGCCCTTGTGGCCGCAAGGGCCGTGGCGAACGCGCAAACGGGAGAGCTGCCGAGCATGGTTACCAAAAGTAGGAATTATGAGCAGAAATCGTGAGAAGTTGCGCCTGTAGCTGTGGTGCCGACGTGTCGGTCGAGTCGAATGAGTCCGATGATTTTGGCGAGAGGCGCTCAAAAATCTGCAAATCACCCGCCATGCCCACCATCACTCATTTTCTCACATCAGACCCCGGAGCATAGGCTACATGCATTGTACTCGATTCGATTCATTCCGCAAAGAACAATGCCCATGACAACCAGACGTCAGGCCCTTGGGGCCATCGACCACAATAAAGGGACGAATGCCGACTACAATGCCGATGGAAAGATCTCCCGTGCCACCACCCCAGCCAAGAAGCCAATCTCCAGTGGAGCAGATGTCTTCAAGAAGACTCCCTTTCAAAGCCCTCATGCGCAGAAGAAGCCAATCTCCAAAGGATCAGATGTCTTCAAGAAGACTCCCTTTCAAAGCCCTCTTGTGCAGAGGAAGACAATCTCCAGTGGGGCAGGTGGCTTCAAGAAGACTCCCTTTCAAAGCCCCCTTGCACATAAGAAGAAGACCAGCAAGAAAGTTGGCGCAAGTCCGGCATATTGCGCCCAGCAAGATCAAAAGGCTGCGTTCGATGCTCTCTGTGAGAACCGGGTTGGGAACGACCCGGACGGTGAAATAGACGACTCTCTCGCCGATCTTGGCATTACCGCGTGGTCCTTCTCTGATTTTACCATTCTTCACAAGCTGGGTTCGGGCGCTTGTGCCAACGTCTACGCCGCTCGCGAGAACACTTCGGGACACACCGTCGCCCTCAAGATCCAGAATGCCGACGACTGCGGTGACTGCTACTACGACGACGAGGTGGATATACACGAAACGCTCCGTCATGACTCGATCGTCAATATGTATGGCTACTTCTACTGTAACGAGGGACCGCCGCCGCCCTGCGAGGTCGATGAGAAAGTTGCGACGTATCTGTGCATGATATTGGAGTTATGTGATGGGAAGGACCTGCTTGCCATGGCCAGGGAAGCGCCTAATCGATGCATCGATGAACAGACAGTGGCCGCCTACTTTCGAGGTGCCATCGATTCTCTTGAATTCGTCCATAGTTCCGAGATAATTCACTGCGATATCAAGCCATCGAACTTTATGCTCCATGAAAACAAGATCAAACTTGCAGATTTCGGAATGTCCGTTCGAAGCGAAGAGAGGGAAGTCATCGGCGGCAGTCCAGCTTACATGAGTCCGGAACATCTAAAGGCGTGGCGGGCATTCAATGAGAATTTCGACAAACGCGTAGACCTGTACTCTCTGGGCGTTGTTCTTTATGAGTTGTTGGTTGGGCATATTCCTTTTGAGGTGATTGAGGACGACGAAGACTATGCCGATTATCTCATAGTATCTGGAATGTCCAAAATTGGCATCGGAAAGTACAGCAACAACGAGGAAGATGAGAACATTATTCGACCTCCTGTGTTGGACTTGCGAAAGCTGAATGACTTGGGCCCAGTGGACGTTGCGCCTTTTGTCTTCCCTACTCTCAAGTTCCCTGCATTCATTTGTGAAGAGGCCAAGGATCTCCTCACTGGATTGATGGAACCATGTGCTGATAAGAGAATGACTCTTGACGAAGCCAGAGCTCATGAGTGGCTTGCAAAGTTCTCTTAAACCCCCTGTACAGACTACGACTATGAATGTATATATGTGGAATGTATTTTGTACAGTACAGTACGAATATCAATAACATAAAATTCTCAACTTATATATGAATTAGCTAAATGGAATGTTCAACAGTAAATGTATTTGATGATGCTTCGGTCTGCGGCAATTCTCTCCGTAATCCTTTAGGTAATGACGGTAGGAGTCTCGGTGCCGCAGTATTTCTTGATCTTACAGAGCTGGAGAGCAATCTTGACAAGATCCTCGAGAGCGGCAGAAACATCCATATCAAGTTTTGCTGGGTCTGATTCGTATTGTTCGATGTACATTCGAACGGTGGCGCCGGAACCGGCGGTTCCCGAAAGACGGAAGATGATACGCGAACCATCAGCCATAAGGAAGCGGATGCCCTGCTTCTTGGCGACGGAGCCGTCGACGGGGTCAACATAGGTAAAGTCATCGGCGGTCGCGATGGTGTACTGGCCCATGACACGGCCGGTATTAGATGCGGTATCGGCGCGCATCTTGTCCATCATGGCAGTAGCGTTTTTCTTGTCCATGCCCTCAAAGTCCCATCGGCAGTAGTAGTTGCGTCCGTACTTGGCCCAGTGCTTTTGGACGATGTCCTCGACAGTAACAAGAGGCTGGGATGAGTCGGTGTTGACAGATGCAAGGATCTGCAACCAGGCAAGGACGGCCCAAATACCATCCTTTTCACGGATGTGGTCGGAACCAGTTCCGAAACTCTCCTCGCCGCAGATGAAGGGGGTGTAATCCTTTCCACCATACAAGGCCTTGGAATCCATGAGGTTCCCGAAGTACTTCCAACCGGTGGGAGTCTCGAAGAGATCAAAGTTTAGATCCTTGGCGACAAGGTCAACAGCACCGGAGGTGGGCATAGAGCGAGCAACGCCCTTGAGACCACCCTGAGCCTTGAAGTAGGGGATGGAGTTGGCGTAAGCAGCGATGATGGCAAGGGAATCTGAGGGGGTGACAAAAAACTGAGTGCCGAGGATCATGTTGCGGTCACCATCGCCATCGGCGGCAGCTCCAAAGGACGGGATTGATCCTTCAACGTCAATCTTGTTGCCATTCTTGTCAAGGCCCATGGTGGCAACGAGCTCCTTGGCGTATGTGAGGTTGGGATCGGCGTGTCCACCGTTGAAATCATCTTTGGGAGTGGCATTCATGCAGGTGCTCTCAAGCTGGCCAAGCTCGTCAACGAAGACGGCCTTGGCGTAGGGTCCGTTGACTCCATGCATGGTATCGTAGACCATGGTAAAATCGGGACGATCGAGAAGAGCCTTGATGGAAGAAAAGTCAAAGATGCTCTTCAGAAGGTTGACGTGAACCTCGGTGGAATCGATAACCTCGACGGTGACCTCCTTGGAGCCATCAGCCCCAGCGACGGCGGTGCTGCCGACGGTGGTGATGTCGATGGCAGGGAAGTCCGTGCACATCTTGTATCCCTTGATAGTGGTGGTATTATTGTAAATCTCATCGGTGAGCTTTTCGGGAGCTGGGCCGCCGTTCTCGCAGTTGTATTTGATACCAAAGTCCTCCTCCGGTCCACCAGGGTTGTGCGAGGCGGTGAGGATGAAAGCACCGAAGGCCTTCCCTGTAACGTCCATTTTGCGGCAATCCAAGAGGCAACTTTTAGGCGACAAATCGGACGAGCCACGCTCGCGGATGATGGCCGAAACTGCGGGAGTCGAAAGAAGACCGTCCTTGCCGATCCAGAAGCTCGTGACACCGTTGGCAATACCCATCTTGATAATGGTCTGGATGGCCAAATCGTTGAAGTAACGTCCGTCACCGCCAATAACAAGCGATCCCTTCGTGACATCGGTACCGGTAGCCTTGATCGCATCAAACGTCGCCTGAACAAAGTTATGCAGGTAGTTTCCTTGCATGAAGACCTTGGTCTTCTTACGAAGACCAGAAGTGCCGGGCTTCTGCCCATCGATGGGAGCAGAATCGACCAGAGTCGGCTTGAGCGGACCAAGGCCGACGGCCGAAGTAAGGTCAAGATCCTTATCCTTGATCACGCCGGCAGGGACCAATTTGGACTCGTCACTCGTGTTGGTGATAGAGACCTCACCAGCGAAGGTGGTTTTCTTAGTCATACGGACCAAGCCCTTGATGGTGAGCTTCTTGCATTTCACGAGCGAGGGAATACCGCCCTCGGTGGCAGCCTCAAGAGCATCAACAAGCTTGTACTTCTTACTGTCAATCGACATGATAGGGGCAACACCCTTGCACGCTGGGTTGAGAACCGCCGTGTATTCAGGAGTAATGACGTAGGCATCACTGCGCAGGAGGAGAAGATCGTTGCACTTCTTCACGGGAGCAAAACGGGTACGAGGAACGATAATCGCGGAGGCACCGTCGAAGCATTCGATAGCGGCACCCATGGCAGTCTCGAGCTGAACGACCTTCTGGGAGGAGTCATCCTTGGGATCAACGGTCTTGTTGTTCTTGATCATGGGGAGGGGGATGAATCCTCCGGACTTGTCCACAATCTCCTTGAGCTTGTCAAGACGGATCCAAAGGTTGTTCGTGTTGAAGAACTGGTGCTTGGTGATATCCTGGAAGGCGGCCTCGTCTTCATCGGCGCACATGGCACTCTCGCGGAGGATCAGATGCTTGTCAGAGTTGCGGATGGCGAGGTGGCCGCCCTTCTTGTCGTTCTCGGTACGCTGGCAGCATTCCATCATGAAAGACACATCGGACGTGGCCAAGTGGGCCAGGATCTTAACATCAAGCGTGGCGCCGAGGTTCTCCGAATTAGAAACGAACATGTACTTCACGCCGTCAGCAAAGAGGAAATCGAGGCGACCAGATCCAACGAGGGCGGCGTACAAATCGCCATGGCCGGGAGGGCACCACTCATTGGAGGGGTTGTTGGGATCCTCGGCAGGCTTGAAGGTCGTGGCATCGAGCTTGGGGACCTTGTTCTGGAGCATTTCCAGCCCCTCCTCGGCGGCAAGGTCAGGATACTTCTCATTGAAGAAGGCAAGGGTGTCGTCGCTGGTAGAGAAGGAGTTCATGAGCATAAACTTGACATGAGAGCCGAAGGACTCGCGCATCTTGAGGACCTGCTTGGCAGTCAAATCGAGGAAGGTATCGTCGCCTTTGACCTTGAGCAGCGACTTGGCCTTGTCGAGGCCCATACCAGTTCCGAGACCGCCATTGAGCTTGAGGACGACGGTCTTGTCCAGAAGAGAAGTGTCGGGTTTCAGATCAATCGAATCAGCATGGACAAGCTCCGGGACGGGGGTGATGGTCGACTCGCGGATCATACCGGACTCTCCAGAGACAAGAAGATTGAAGGAGGCCTCAAAAGCCGCGATGGCCGACTCGGCAACACCGTCGGCCTCCATCTTGGCCTGTTGTTGATAATGAGATAGACATCCGAACGAAAGAGAAGGTAATAATTAGTAACATGTTATGGAGTGCTTGTTGCTTCGCATGCCAAATAAATGAATCAGTGCGGATAGAACCAGCCGATAATTACTAACGGTAATTGCAAGTGGGCAATTGCGCGGAATACAAAAAGTTATATCTCAATTCCAGCACAATTCCAGCAGATTCACGGGCCATCACTGCACGCATGAGCGCTAATATTGTGCGCCCATATCCGCCAAGTTGATGCATGGACCATCACTGCACGCATGGGCGCTGATATGCGTCCATTATTAGCGAGAGAGCGACGAATGCGTCTTCGTATTCTGCGCCGAAGAACAAAGCAATAATTAAATAAATGACAAAAGCAAGACAATACAAGCGAAGAGTCGAGTCCAACGAGGAGTAGGAATCATATCTTACCCTGCAGGGTTTAAAAGAAGCTGGCATCGTAGCAAGCTGTCTGTTGTCGAATATAGTTGGATAAATAAGACCGGAGGAACACTTGATGGGTGCTCGCTGGATCGAATTGTGAGGCCATCGGCGATCGGCGATGGTGCAAAAGAGGCCATCGCGGCTGCAGCGCCAGCTGGCGATCTTTGCGCGCGCTGAAAGTTCGTCGACACGTCGGCTTTTTGTCGTGCTGTGGACCGCTGACGCAAGTGTTTCCGGGTGTCAAAAGGTTGGAGGGCAGGGGAATAAACTGAAAAGGGGGAATCACCCACAAACTCGAGAGAGGAGCATGGGGGGACGGAATGTAGATCTAGATGCGGCAAATAAAATGGCCAATTCCATGTTCCTCTCTCTCTGGAACACTTCGCCATTTCACAATCAATACAAGGAATTCCTAAACGGTACCATGGTACATGTATGAATGTATTGCCCATGTTCTGCACACATTCAAAACAACAAACTTTTTTACAAAACAACTTTCACTTTTAGAGCTTATTCATTGTCCCTTGACAAGAACTCTCCCTTGTTGGTGTCGACCTTGATGGCCTCGCCCTCCGAAAGGTATCCGGGAACGGTGATGGTAGCTCCACAGCTAAGGATGGCCGGCTTCGTAACGCCCTGGGCAGTGTTGCCCTTGATTCCAGGCTCGGTCTCGGCAATTGTGTAGCTCATGGTCTGCGGAACGACAACCTCGATTACCTCTCCCTTGAAATACACCAAATTCACCTCCATGCCCTCGTCGATCCACTTCTCCACGTCCTCC
>Ga0115006_10003017_pt1 | contig 11310 bp, 12 predicted proteins | sample ArcOceMetagenome_3_FD_88943 | JGI IMG/M metagenome (GOLD analysis project Ga0115006, IMG submission 88943) | Marine eukaryotic phytoplankton communities from Arctic Ocean - Arctic Ocean- Svalbard ARC20M Metagenome | ecosystem: Environmental > Aquatic > Marine > Oceanic | place: Arctic Ocean...
GGGGGGGGGGGGGGGGGGGGGGTGGGGGGGGGGGGGGGCTTTAGGGTTGGGTGGAAGGAGAGGGGGCCGGGAAGGGGGGGGGGGGGGGGGGGGGGGTTGCGGGGGAGTGCTGGTGATTGTGCGAGCGAGCTGCTGGCCCGGGACGGAGGTGACGGCGCGCGAGGGGACGGAGGCAAGGAGGCGGAAGGAGTTGCGTACTTGAGGGACTCACGCGGCGCAGGGACTTTAGATGCGGAGATGATTCAGGTTCACCAGGCAGGGGACGTGGTGCATTGTGCGCACAGAGTACCCGTACTGAGCGAGGCTCATGTTACAGCGGAGGCTAGTCCTCATGATGGTACAGCGGAGGCTAGTCCTCAGCAGGCCCCTGCAGGTCTTGCTCGCCGAGGCCACGCATGCCAGAGTCCACATGCATTTGGCGTGCGCCAAGTACCCCGCGCGCTTGCAGGGACAGAGTGTGAGGCAGAGTGCGAGCGAAAGCTGGAGGGGGGGGGGCAGCCCGTTGCTACGTTCACTCCAGCCCCCGTGCCAGTGGCCGCTTCGCTTCTAACCCCTGCTGCAGCTGGAGGACTGAGTGCTGGAGGAGCAAGACGGGATGCGCATGTTGAAATGCGCGAGGATAGTATCTCCTGGTACAAACGCCTGGTGGCTGGTGCTGCAGGAGGGGAGGTGGCAACCACGAACTTTCGTCTGTAAATACCAGTAAGTTCCCTGGAACAGCGGCATTTTGAATCTACCAGGGAGTCCTACTGTATGTGAATGAACCGCTAATGAGCATCACGGCATCCTGCCCTGCAGGTGAGTGTGCATTGAGCCGCTGAATACTGGCATGGACGCCCACTACAGTCCGCAGGGGGGCAGTGTGTGCGGTGTCCGAGGCTCCACCCTCACAAACCTTGCACTGACGCATGGTTGCCAAGACCACTTCAAGGGGATGCTACGGGAGCAGGCAAGAGGGGTGCTATCAGTAGATGTACGGTACTTTCCAAAAATACAGAAACAAGGCACCAACGAGAAAGAAAAGACGCGCATCTATGCGCCCCTGTACCCCCGCCCCCTCCATCAGCGCACACCCAGGGAACTCTGCCCGCATGGCCATCGACAGCGCGCATGCGGAAACGCCCCCCAACCCCCATGCCCTTCCCCCCTGAGCCACATCTCGGGCGATTTGTGACTCATCTCATATACACCCGGAAAAGAAACAAACACGCAAGTCCGCTTACTCCTCGGCGGGAGCCGGGGCGGGGTAGAGGATGTTGTGCATCTCGTTGACATCCATCGAGATCTCCATCTCGTCGTAGTGCTCGCGCGCGAGATCCCCAGCATACTTCTCACGAAGTTTGGCCCCCTCTTCAGCGTCCTTCTCGAGCTGCGTACACCCAGTCACAAGCCACGCCCACACGTCAGCAAGCGCCACGCCTGCACGCCCCCATCTGGCACGCATGGCACTCACACATACGAGCGTCAAGCGGTTGCAACGACATTTCGTATGGCCACATCCTAGTATGCTAATGAGAGTTCACAGCCAGCCCAGCGCATGCAGACGCAGATGCGCATGAGGGATCACGCGTGAGCCACTTGGAGCATTCGAGGACACCCAGAAGTGGAATACAGAGTTATATGCAACACAGCGCAACGCTAAGAGTGAAAATTAGAGCTATATGCATCACAGCCCACCGCTACGAGAGCAGAAGGTGAATTTACCCCACTAGTTGATGGGATACACGCACGTACGCAACACAGGGCAACAACAGGCGCGGCGCTACGCCACCTCAGCCTGCGCGTGGTGCGCGCAGCTCCTGGCGACGGCACTCAGACGAACTCACACGCGATTACACACAGCACACCACGCGACACACAGGGCATCATCAAGGCACCTTAGCCTGCTCTGTTGCCAGCTGCTCCTCGAGACGGGCGAGATCGGCCTCCTCGGCCTTGAGCTCGGCATCGAGCTGGGCCTTCTCGGCGTCGGACAGCGACGTCGAGGCATCAATGTGCTTCTGCAGCGTGGCGATGAACGACTTGTCGGCGTTGATCTCGGCCTCAATGTTGGTGATTTCTGTCTGGTCCGCGTACTCGATCTCCAGCTGCCACGCACCAACTCGAGTCAGTGCCTGCATCCAAGTGCGCCCTCCTCGACACAACACAACTCCCCGCACTCCACACACCCTGGTGCTACAACAGGGGTTCTCCCCGTTCTTGAACACCCCTCACGCCCCGCCCCCCGTTGGCACGACCCTTGCCGACCTTCGCGCCCGCGCGCATGCGAGTGCTCCTCACTGCCTGACGTCCTTGTCTGAGTGCAAGATACCTGCTTGTTGAGCAGGGACTCGTCGGCCTCAGTAGCCTCGTGTGCGGCCTCCTCCTCGGCCTGTTCGACGGCCTCAGCGTGCAGCACAGCCTCCCCGTCCGCCACGGCGTTGCGCGACATCTTCTCGTGCGCGTGCAGCGCAGCGATATCGTGCTCGATCTCCATCATCTTGCTCTCGAGCACCTGCATACACACACCAGGCAGTGAGTATGCACGGAAGTGCACCAGCGCAATGATACTGTGCACTCCCCGCTATCATTCTCCTGCCTTGCGCTGCCTTCTCACTGCAAGACGTCCCAATCCAGATCCAGCGGCACGTTTAACGTTAAGCCCTTGGCCAGCATACCTACCGCACCCTACAAGCACCAGATCCGCTGCATCCATGACACGAACGAACACATCATTCACGCTCACAGCTGTCCAAAAACCCCACCGTCCACCCATCACCCTCTTGCTGCGCAATTACACAGCCGCCCTGAGGTAGCGTGTGCGTCCGTGTAACCCGACGCACTCTCACCCCGAGACAAAACAGGATGTCCGATACCGTGGCTGCACCAGCACAACTACACGAACACAAATCCCGACCAAAGATTCGATCCCCTCCACCCCAGTCCACACCCTCAGAACACAACACTGGAAATCACAGGCAGTAAAGAACCTTGAGGGAGTTCTCGAGGGCAAGGATCTGCTGGTCAAGCTGGGCCGCCTCCTCAGCGGTGAGACCGCCCTCCTTCTCCTTGTCCATGTTGATCTGGTCGAACTTCTCCTTAGCCAGGAGCTTCAGCTCCGCCAGCGTCTTCTGCAGGGCGAGCTCGTGGGCCACGTCGGCCTCGTCGTTCCTGCGGTCCTGCGCGATCTTGGCCTGCAGCTTAGCCTCGAGCTCCTTAGTGTTGGCAATGGCCTGGATCTCCTTCTTCAGGTCGGAAATCTGGCCCTCGAGGGCGTTGGCCTCGCCAGCGGCGCCGCGGGAGGCAGCGTGGGCGCCCGCAACCGCCGAGATGGCCGGCACCGGCGCAACCACCGGCTCACCCTCGTCGAGCATCGTGAACTGCCGCGGCTTGCGCGCCAGACTGTACCCCAGGCGCTTGGCAACATCCTCTGCCAGCTCAGTGCGCTGGCCCGCCTGCGCCGTGAGGGTGACAATGGCCGCCACCGCGACCACCGCCAGCATGAGGGCCGCGCCCATCATGCGCGCGTTCCTGCGCTTCATCATCTGCGCGTCCTCCGTGCCCGCCCGCTCGTACCGCTCATTGATGTTGAGCAGGACGGATTCCTCCTGCGGCATCTTCAATGACCGATCTGCGCAGACACCGCACCCGCCGCACTGGTCAGCACCCGGCACCCGCTGCCTGCGCCACTCACACGCCCTGCATCCGAGGCAGCGCCGCGGGGACAGCCCAGCCCTCGCGGCAGGCACCGTCACAGCGAGAAGCCCCCGGCAGCGGCCCGCTGGCCAGCCCGACTATGCTGGCGCGACGCACCGCGCCGATGGCCCACAGCCGCTGCCGCGCGCCGCACCCCCGCTCCTGCCACCGCCCACGCCACCAGAGCGGCGGGCGGCAGCGGAGCGGGGGAAGCTCCGCGCAGAGCGTGGCAGGGCAGACGCCAAGCCACGCACGGCACCGCGCGCCGGCGAGTCAGCCGGCAATGCGATCGCTCGTGCTGTCCCCTTGCGTCCGCCTGTCCTGTGCGCGTGCAGCCGCGCGCCGCAAATTGACCCACATGCCACGCAGGACGACGGCTCTTCGAAGAGCCGCGATTGCTAAAAAGAAGGAAAGTTCGTTACGGAAAAACAAAAACAAATGTCCCACGAACATTTTGAACAACCGACACTCGCAAGCACGGCGGTAGCGCCAGCGGTCCTCTGTGCGGGGAGCTCGTATCAACGTCCCCAATCGTGACAGACTTGGGCGCGATCATCTTGCCCGCGCTGTTCCGGGTGGGGTTTCGTACCAGCTCCGGTCGTCTCTTCTCGGCGCGCGCTGCTTCCCGGGCATGCCAAAGCCCGCCAACGCGCTGTACGACGCGCAGCACGGGTGGAACCCGCCCAACCGCTTTCAGCAGGAGCGCGCGTGGTGCGAGGTGGTCCAGAAGGAGAAGCACATCCAGGGGAAGCACGAGGAGCAGAGCCGCGCGCTCGAGCGGCGCCGCGGCGGGCCGCGCGCGCACAAGTGGCCCGGGGGGCCCGCGTGCGGGACGGAGGCCGCCGCGGCGCCGCGCGCGCCCTTCTTCGAGGACGGCGATATCTGGCGCAGCGAGCTCCTGAAGCGGCAGGTGAGAGCCGGGAGCGGCGGTGGGTCGACTCCCATGGACCTGTGTTGCGTGTCGCGCGTCTGTGTTCGTACACGAGTGTGCACAATCCGAGGAGTAGGAATGCTTCGTAACAGCGTCCTTCTTCGCGTCCGTGTACAGCGTCTGCACAGCTACCGGCGCCCTCTCCTGCGCAGAGCGCGGCCACTCACACAGCGGCGCCCCCTCTCCCGCGCAGCCCCTCAAGGCCGACCCTCTTGGCAGCCAGCGCAACACGGCCCACGGGGAGCTATCCCGCATGGGGACCATGGCGATTGTCGACCTCAAGCGGCGCACGGAGGAGGAGCTGGAGAAGCGAAGCTGGGCAAAAGCCTTGGCCAACCTCGACACGACGGACCTGGCAGACCTCTCGTCGGCCATAGGTGAGCGGCTTGAAGCCCGCAAAGACCGCGCCCGTTTCGAGCGAGTGGGGAGCGTGCGAAAGCCCCAGACCCCTCCGCTCGCGCCTCGATCTTACCGATGACGGTGACAGTCGAGGTCTCCGCGAATCAAGGGCGCGGGGAGAGAAGAGGGTGGGAGAAGACGGAGGGAAGTTGATTGGCAAGCAATGAACTTTTGAATCAATGTCGATGGGTAGGTACAACACGCGAAGAAAAGTGTTGCAATCTCAGGTGTTGCCCAGCGGCCAGGAGTTGCCTGCAGTCAGGGAGAAAGGCCATGCCCCCCCCTTTCCATGCGGGGGGCATGGAAAAGTGTTGCGACGGCACGGCGCACAATCCGTTGGCGAAGATAAGTGTTGCGGCAAGGCGCGCAAATCGTCGGGCAAATCGTCGGGCAAATCGTGCGCGCCGTGCCTTCTGAATCCAATCACCCCAGGGGTGATTGAGCGAGGGGCACACGGCCGACCTGAAGCTTGTCCACGCTGGCATGTGCAGAGCTTGGTGAAGCGCAGAGGCCGCAGCCCCCATGTCAGTGCTGTGGAAAGCAATTGACCGCGAATTGTGTTGGGTTTATTGAGTCACGTCCATTCGGAACAATGAATGGAGCCACAAAATGTCGTGATTCACAATCGGCGGCCGCACGCCGTACACAACCGGCATGCGTCGCCGCGTGAGTTTCGTACAAGCTCACTGCCGCACCCCGAGCAAAATCTGGGCACGTCTGGCAGCGTAGCTTCGTGCCGGTACCGCCCTGTCCCCTCGGACTGGGGGGGTGCGGAGAGCTGCATCCTCTTGTGCGGACTTTCGTCAACACGCCTGACTCCACTGTCACCTCCTCCGCCGCAGGCAGGGCCAACCACGGCGCTGTGGGACATGCCGCCGGCCATCTCGATGCCCCAATTGTCTCCGCCAACAGCTCTTCGCCCCATCCCAGACAAGGGAACGGCGGGGGCGCCGCCACCGGCATGGACCGCCATTGCACTGTGTCCGCGAACGCTGTCGCACGACGCGCTGGTAGAGACCTCGAGATAATGCTCGGCGTCATGCTCGAGAGCTTGGCAAGAGTAGACGGCCTGTGTGCACGGTATGCACAAAAAGCGCGGTCACGCACTTGCACCCGCAAGCGCGCGCGCACACACGTAAAGGCAGCCCTCGACTCGACACACCACGTACAGAGACGCCACGCAGAAAAAGCAAACCTTGGATAAACGCTTCTCGTAATCACGGAGGCGCGTATAAAGCGAGTCTTCTGTGCTCCCTATCTCACGGCGAGCCTGCGACCAAGAGTCAACGGGGTCGGAATACTTTGCTTTCACGGCAGGAGCAGCGTCAAAATTGGTCTTCAGGAGTGCAAGCTCGCTTTCCAGCCGCGCATTTGCCTGATTCAGACTAGCGTTTGAGGCCTCGAGCGTGGTCTTGGTCGCTGACAGCGCTTCCGCTGTGGCCTTGGCATGCGCGAGCTCGGTGTCGAGCAATGACTTGTCATCTTGCAGGCGCAGCCGCGCTTTCTCCTTGTCCTCCATTGCACTCGACAACGCGCTGAACGCCTGCTCTTGCTGCGCGACACGCTGCCGTAGTGCCGCCGCCTCTGTGAGCGCCGACTGCAACCGCGCATCCGTCGTTTGCTGCTGCTCTGCCTGTTGCTGCTCGAGCTGCTGCCGCAAGCGGAGGACTTCGGCTTGTAGCTCGCCCATCCGTTGTTGGTGAGCGAGCCTCATGGCAGCCTCTTCGTCTTGCATGCAGAGTAACCGCTGCTCCAGCTGTTGCACCCGACCCTGTTCTGCAGCTGAACGCTCCCGCTCACTCAACAACTCAGCCTCAAACGCTTTCTGCGTTGGTGACTCGACTTCTTTCACCACCTCGACCACGACCTCCTTCACAACCTCCACCTCTTTCACTACCTCTCGAACCTCGGCAGTGCGCTCTCTCTCCGCCACGAGCTCCTTTTCTAGTGCCGACATCTGTTGCTCATGAGCCTGTAGCATCTGCGTGCGTCCTCTCGCACTCTCATCTCTGTCCCTCGCCCCGCGCATCCTCTCGTGCTCCAGCTGCTCTCGCAGACCCCCAAGCTCACCGCGCAAGGCATCTAATGCCGCCACATCCTCCTTAGCCTGCGCCGCGTTCCTGCTTCCTCTTTCTCGCTCCTTCTCCTTAATCTTGTCAATCTCCCTGCGCAAATCTTCTGCCACCTGCCTCTCTTGGCCAAGCTCTCCCCCTTTGTCCTTGAGCAGGCGGTGCGCCTCGCTCAGAGCTTGCTTTTCACACGCGAGCTGCGCCTCCAGGTCCGTCACCCTCTCGCCCAATCCTGTCTCCGTTTCACTTTTAGCCTGCGATACCTGCTGTTCGCGTGCACGCTCCTGCCGCAACTCGTCTTGTAGCGACAGGATACGTGCGTTGAGGTCGCTCATTGTCTTCTGGCTCTTGGTCTCTGTGACCTCTGCGTCCACCAGCTTGCTTTGCGCTGAAGAGAGGGCTCCCACCGCGAGGGACACCTTGCTTTGTGCCGAGATGAGTTGGGCTTTCAGCTGCGCTGCGGCTTTGCGTTCACAATCAATGGTGGCGTTGAGCTCAGCAACCAACTCGGCCTCGCGTTGCTGCTGCTCAACATTCTTCTGCTGCTCCGCCTTGAGCTGCGCTTCGACGGGGGGGATGCGCTGCTGCGCGGTAGAGAGTGCGCGCTTGACCACGTCAAGGTCAAAGCGCAAACGTTTCGCTTCATCCGTACTCGCGGTGGTTTGCTTCTTCATCGCTTCGATCTCCTGCTTGCGCGCAGTAAGCTCTTGCAGGTAGCTAGCAGTCTCTAGCTCTGAGGCCTTGAGGCGGAGTTTCATCTCCTCGGCGCGCGCAATGTCTGCCTGCACCCCTTCGTACGCTCTCTTCATCTCATGCAGCTCTGCTTTAGCGGTAGCAAGTTGCCCATCCGTGACCGGAGAGGAGCAGTGCTGACCCGAGGCGCGGCGCAACTCAAGGACATCTGCTTCCAGAGCTTTGGCCAGAGAGCGTTCGTGAGACACCTCGTCCTGCAGAGCCTTCTTGGCGAGCCTCATGCCATGCACCTCCTGCTCCGCCGCGAGCAGCTTCGCTTTGAGGTCGTCGACGAGACCAGTCTTTTCGGCCGTCTCCTCCTTTGACATGGCGGCCTGGCGCTCTCTTGCCAACAGCGCGAATTCGCGCTCCTGCAGCTTTGTCTGCAGCGCCCGGACAACCTCGCTTTTCTCTTCCGCAGCATTTTTCGTGTGCTCTGCGGCATTTCGGTACTCCTCGGAAATCTTTGTCACAGTAGTGGCATCTGCTAACGACGGCAGCATCTGCAGAAGGTCCTGAACTAGAAGCTGAACCTGCGGCCACAACCCACATGCCAGCTTCGAAAAGATTTCTATCTTTTCTGTATGCCCCGCACCGTTTTCCCACACGAGGAACACCTCAAATGCGCCCAAGCGTGCGCCATCCACCCCGTGCACACCGTGCGAGCTTGCTATCGTCTCCGAGACGGTGCAAAAGCGCATCGCGGAGAACGAGCTAGTCAAGAACGGGCCCTCCTCCTCATTTGAGGGTTCCTGAGAAACCACGTGCACAGCATTGGCGAGCTCCAGATATTTGTCGCGATATTTTTTGGAAGACCCACGCAGCGTAAGGCTTGGGCGCTGTGCTCGACAGACTTCTACCTCGATGCGGAAGCGCGAAGATGCGCGGAGGGAGCCTAGTTGAATCGCTGCCAGCACTTGCGATTTGGCGATGGGCAGTATGCCTATGCTTGACACGTCCGCATCGTTGGTGTCGTCGCCTGTACTGTGATGCATCTGTTGCAGCTGTGTCCCGGAAATGCGTTGTCGCTCGTTTCCCTGCTGCTGCCGCGCTAGTTGCTCCTGCATTGCATACTGCTGCTCTTTCAGCAGCGGGTCTTCTCGCTTCGTCTCTTTCCGCTCGCCCTTGGGCGGGGGCACCAGTCTCGCAGACACGGGCTGGCTGGTAGCCTGGAAAAAGCACACTTTCTTGTTGTGTGACCTGATGAGATCATCTGTAGACCACGCCAGCCCGCTGCCAGCACCTCCTCCGCTGGTGCTGATGCTGCCTCTGCTCACCAGTTTGGCCTTCAGCTCCAACTGTCTTCCATCAGGTGTGACACCGCCCCTCCAGCCGACCCCCAGCCCGCCATGCCCGCTTCCGCTCGTGCCGACGCATCCAGATCCACGCACTGCCTTTGCCGAGCGCGGGCGCACGCTCGGCGTGCCCAAATCCAGCTGGGACAGCGAAACGGCGTGGTGCTTCCATGGCGTACCGCGCATTCCCGCTGCGAACCCAGTGGGAGTCAGAGGCAACATGCAGCAGCGCACCACGCGCAGATCAAGCGTACCATGCGCTGCACCCTGCTCCGGGTTCAATACAGAATGTAATCTCACGCACCGGCTGCTGCGTCGCGACTCCGCCCGGTACATAAGGGTTGCGTTGCGCAGCAACTTACTCTCTTAGGGAAGGGTTGCCACGCGGAGTGCGTGGCAACCCCACCCATTAGGGAGGGGTTGCTGCCCGGAGTGCGTGGCAACCCTCACCTAAGGGGCGGAGTTGCCACGCGGTCCGCGTGGCAATCCTCCCTAGGGGGCGGAGTTGCCACGCACTCCGCGTAGCAGCCCTCCCTGAGGGAGTTGCTGCGCAACGCAGCAACCGGTGCGTGGCCATACATTCTGTATTAAACCCGTAAGAGAGCAGAGCACAGCAGTACAGCAGATCGTGGGGGGCGCGACCTGAGCCTGCCAGCATGTCCAAGCTCCGGTCCACCACGGCCGGGTGGTGGTCGAAGGAGTGCCGCCCATGGCGGTCGGCGTCCTCGAGCACCGCTGCGGCGTCCCCCGAGGCATAGAACCCGGGATCGTACGAGTTGGTTGCGACCTCCTCATAGGTCAGCCGCGCCAGCGGATACTCGGGCGGCGCGCGGTCCTGGCACGGGCGGCTGTCAGCAACGGACGCTCGGCAGGCATCGCGGGGGCAGCGCGTGCGTACTATGAAAAGAGAACCATCGCACAGCCTGACCCCCTTGTCGCAGGGCGCTACGCATGGGGGCACATGCTCGTCGCCAGCGCCCTCTGCCGCGCTGGCTGCTCCCGGCCCGGCCGTCGGCCCAGGACCTACTGGGGGACCGTGTGATGACGTGACCCTCAGCTCAGCTGGTCCAAAACTTCAAACCGTCATGTGCGACATGCGGGATAGGGCTCACCGCCGCGATCAGGACACGGATGGCAGCGAGCCGCGCGCACTGTGCGAATCGCACAGTGGCGGCGCGGTGCGGTGGACGCGCGGTGCTGGGCGCACGCTTCCGGCCGTCCTTTGCCTGCCGGCGGTGCTGCTTCTGCTGCTGCCCATCGCCACGGTATGGCGCCGTGCCCGTGGCCGTGCGCGTGGCCTGTGCGTGTATGCGCGGCATGTGCGTGCATCCTGCTTGCCCTCCCTCCTCTGCTTGCCTCTGCCTGCACACCGCCACCGGGCGCAGCCGCTGGGGCACCCATCACAGGTCGCCCATCTGTGCGCTCGCCCGGGCCCTGTCCGTCCGTGCTCGCACTGTCTCACGCTTGGCGTCTCTGTCTGCTGTGCCACGCCATGTCCCTGTTCTTCTCTCTCCAGGGTCAGGATTGTCCCAAAAATCCAAAATCGCAGCAGAAATGCTCTGGGGACAGAACCGTCACAGTCACATCCAGCATTATTCCCGTGGCCAAGCCGGCTGGAGTGTGCCACCCTGATGGGTGCGGCACACACACCAACGCGCGCGCGTGCCAGCACACAACAGCACTGCTTGCTTGCTGCTTCTCTCTCACGCGCACGCACACTCCCACACTCTTGAACATGCAACGCCCAAAGCCCAAACAGCGTGTGTGTGTGCGTGTGTGTGTGCTGGCAGACTGCGCAACATTCTCTTCTTCGCTGGGCTTTGTGTGTGGTTGTGGGGGTCGTATACGCACGCACGCACACACACACACACGCACACACGCACACACGCACACACGCACACGCCCACACACCGCGCGCGCGCGCACACACACACACGGACGCATAGCATTGTGCGGGGAGATATACATGGATATATAGCGTTGTCCTCCGCACAAAAATGCCAACGCGCGTGCCTGCTGTGTTCTCTTACTAAAGAAAGTTTTCTGTTACAATAGAATGTGTCTTTTTGCTATAGAACTTGTTCTCTTACTCGTGTACGCATATGATCACACACCAATCGTGAACCGGCGCGCAGGACGTGCGTTTGCGAGAACGGCTACACGTCGGGGCCGGCCTGCGAGTACATCACGCAAGCTGGTTATATATATA
>Ga0115006_10003019_pt1 | contig 11308 bp, 1 predicted proteins | sample ArcOceMetagenome_3_FD_88943 | JGI IMG/M metagenome (GOLD analysis project Ga0115006, IMG submission 88943) | Marine eukaryotic phytoplankton communities from Arctic Ocean - Arctic Ocean- Svalbard ARC20M Metagenome | ecosystem: Environmental > Aquatic > Marine > Oceanic | place: Arctic Ocean...
CCGGCAGCCGACCATGGCAACCACCCGCGAGACGGACTCCGGCCGCTCGCTGCTCTCGTCGTCTGGCGGCGTCACCACGCCCTACGAGATCATGAGCGACGAGCCGCCGTGCGCCGCGCCCGAGAAGCGGCGGCTCACGCCGAAGCAGGTGACTATCCACCTGCTCAAGGCCAACATCGGACCGGGCGTGCTGGCGCTCCCGCTCCATTTCGCGGCGGTCGGCTCGTCGGTCGGGTGCGCCGCGCTCGCCGTCGTGGCCGCGCAGGGCATCTGGGGCTCGTGGCTGCTGGTCAGCATGCAGCGGCGCGTCGAGAGCCTCCGCACGTGCCCGGCACGGCGGCTCGACTTTGAGGACCTTGGCGAGATCGCGTTTGGCCGCACAGGGCGCACGGTGGTGCGCGGCTGCGTGCTCGTGCTCCAGCTCGGCATCTGCTCGGTCCAGCTCGCGCTCGTGGGCGACAACATGCAGGCCGAGATCCCGCCCCTCGGGCGCACGGAGGCCGTCCTGCTCGCGTGGGCGGCGGAGGTGGTGCTGCTGTGCACGCTGCACGACCTGGCCGCGCTCGCGCCGCTCTCTGGCCTCGGCACGGCCGCGATGCTCGTCGCGCTCACCACCGTCTCGGCGTTTGCGGTCATGGAGCTGGCCGGCCTCGGCCCTGCGGCGGCGGGCTCGACGTTGGAGCCGCTGGGCGACGGAGGCTCGGGCGAGTCGCTGTCGCTGGCCACGTTGGCGGGGTCGACGTCCGCGCTGTTCTACGCCTTCGAGGGGGTCGCGTGCGTGCTGCCGGTGGGCAACTCGCTCGCGCCGCCGCACGTGCCGCGCTACGGCTTTCTGCTGCTGCGCGCGCTCGGCGTCGTCCTCGCCGCCTTCGCCGTCTCCGCCACGCTCACCGCGCTCGCGTACCCCGACATCGACGAGGCGTCGTCCATTGCGTACCTGACCCGCCGCTACGCCAGCACGCCGCACGCCGCCGTCGTCCGCGCCGCGGTGGGCGTCGCCAACATCCTCGTCGCCGCCGCGTGCGCCGCGTCCTTCCCGCTGCAGCTCACGCCGGCGGCGCTCATCATCGAGGGCGGCTGCGGGCTGCGCTCGCTGCGAGCGTGCGTCGCGACGCGCGTCGCCGCCGCGACCGGCTGCTGTGCGCTGGTGCTGCTCGTGCCCAACCTCTCGGCGCTCATCGACCTCGTCGGCTCGGTGGCCACCACGGCCCTCGCCGCGCTGCCATGCCTCATCCACGCCAAGCTCGTCCTCACGCGCCCCAGCTTCCGCGGCGATGCGCCCGCGGGATGCGTCGTGACACCACCGTTGCCCTGTGACGAGAATGCGGCGACGGAAGCGGCGGCGGCCGCCGTCGCCACCACGACCAGCGCGCCAGACCGCGACGACGAGCCGTTGCCACCGCTGCGCGCCTCGCAGTGGGCGGCGCTCTGCTTTGACGCGGCGGTGGTGCTCTTCTGCGCGTGCGTCTTCGTCGTGGGCCTCTACGAGTCTCTGGACGAGGTTGGTGTGGGTTGAATATGGTCTGTACATTATGTTCAAAATTCTTCAATAAAAAGGGGTCTCCTCAAAGTCGGACGAGACCGCCGGCCTACTTTACCTGTTGGCGGTTCTCGGCTGAAGATGGGCGCGTTTCTGTCTGCGACGATCGAGAAGCGCGGGGCTCTTCCCTCGTGACCGCTTGCGTTGGCTCGACGGTGCCGAAGACGACGGTGCGGCGGACGCCGGCGCTGGCGTGGGCGTGGCAGGCACGACCGCCTGCTTCGCGGCAGCTGCTGCAAGCGACCGTGCCCGCGCCGCGACAGCAGCAGCATATGCAGACCCCGGTGCAGGCAGCTGCACTGGTGGCTCCTGCTCGTCGTCGTCGTCTGAGTCATCCGCGTCGGACGACTCATCCGATGACTCGTCCGCTGACTCATCCGAGTCGTCCGAGTCGTCCGAGTCGGCGGCGGCGGCCACCGCCACAGCAGCCTTGTTGGCTGCCGGTGGCTTCTCGTGCTCCTCCTCGTCGCTGTCGCCGTCCTCATCCGAGCTGTCCGAGTCATCCGAGTCATCCGAGTCATCGTCAGGCGTGGCTGCCGCCTGTTGTTGCGCCTTCACGTACTCGCAGTGCTTTGCGTCTTGCTTGTTGGCAATGTGATCACGCATTGACTCCTCGGTGAGAAAGCGCTTCGAGCAGACTGGGCACGCGACCAGCTTCTCTGGCTTGGGCGCCGCCACCACCTGGGGAGGCTCCTCCTTTGCTTCCTCCACCACCTCCTCCTCCTCCTCTTCGTCATCGTCGTCGTCTTCGTCATCGTCGTCGTCGTCGTCATCGTCGTCGCCGTCGTCGCCGTCGTCGTCGTCGTCGTCATCGTCGTCATCGTCATCGTCGTCCTCGTCGTCCTCGTCATCGTCGTCATCGTCGTCATCGTCGTCGTCGTCGTCGTCGTCGTCGTCGTCGTCGTCATCCTCCGCCTCGGCCGCCGGCGCTCCACTGTGCGCAGCAACTGCCGTGCTCGTCGCATTGCCTATGCCAAGGTTCGCGTTCGCAATCGCTGCCGCCCGCCGCGCCACCGCCAGCATCTCTTGGAAGCGCGCAGCCTTGCGAGCCGCCTCAGATTCATCAGCGCCGTCGCGCTCGGCAGACGGGGCGGCGACGGGAGCTGCTGGCTGCGTGCGGGCGCGCTTGCTAGTCGCGTTCGCTGCCGCATCCGCTGGCGCGTCCGCGGGCGCCGCAGACGAGGAGGCGGCGGTGGAGGAAGCGGTGGTGGCGGCAGCCGCCGCCTGACGCTTGCGCTTGCGCTTGGGCATGCGGCGTGGTCGGCCGCAGTCCTGCGGCAGGAAGGCGCGCCCCGGATGCAGCCGCAGCAGGAAGCCCGAGCGCGCCGCGGCCTTCGCTTGGATCGTGCGAGCCGGCACGAACGGCGGCGGCGTGCGCGGCAGCCCTTGCCGCAGTCGCCGCGTCACATCGTCGGTCGCGGTGGCAAAGGCGCGGATCTGCTCCTCATCGTCGCTGTCGCTGTCGCTCAGCTCGTCGCTCAGCTCATTGCGCGGTGCTGCGGCCGGTGCGGCGGCGGGCGGCGGCGGTGCTGCGGTGCCGACCTCCACAGCGAGAGTGGCGCCGTTGAGCTGCGTGCCATTCATGCGCGTGGCGACGTCGGCGGCGTCGGCGGCGCTGGGCAGCTGCACGGTGCCCGCGTGGCGCGCGCCGCCGCGCTTATTGCCGACCGTCGCGTTCGATGGCGAGAAGCCCGCCGCCACGAAGTGCGCCTTGAGCTGCTGCCAAGTCGTCCCACCCGCGAGGTTGGTCACGTAGAGTCGCGACGCGGCAGCGCTGCCGGCGGTACTGGCGGCGTCGGAGCTGCTGGCGGCGGCGTTCGAGCTGCTGGCAGCGGCAGATGTGGCGGCCGGGGCCGGCGCGGCGGCCTTGGGTGCAGCAGCAGGCGCTGGAGTGACCGTGGTCGGTGCCGCCGCTGCTCCTCCGCCACCCTCGGGCGCGCGTGCGGCTTGGGCCGCCTTCTTGCTGGTGAACTTGCGGCCGTCGGGAGCAAAGTAGGAGTAGTGGCTTCCGGCCCCGGCCGTGACGGTCCAACCGGCCGCCTCAGCCCCGGCCCACAGCTTTTGATCGACCATAGATGCCACGGCCGACGGAGCGGGAGCCGGAGCCGGAGCCGGAGCCGGAGCCGGAGCCGGAGCCTGAGCCGGAGCAAGAGTCGGTGCCGGTGCCGGCGCCAGCGCCGCAGCTGGAGCCGGAGCCGGTGCTGCTGCTGCAGGTGCGGGTGCAGGCTCGCCGTCGCTGCCATCCTCGTCACCACTGTCGTCGTCTTCATCGCTGTCCTCAGCGGCCACGTCGACGACAGGGGTGCCTTGCCCAGAACGCTGCCCAGAAGCGGCAGGCGCTGCAGTGCCAGCTGCCACCGTCGTCGGTGCTGCCGGTGCTGGCGCTGGCGCTGGCGCTGGCGCCGGCGCCGGCGCCGGCGCCTCCTCCTCCTCCTCCTCGGGCTTCATCAGCTCCGCCTGGGCAGCAGCAAACGCCTCCTGCGCATCAGCGTCCTCCTCCACCTCCTCCTCCTCGTCTTCCTCCTCCTCGTCATCTGCTTGCGCCTGCCCAGAGAGCTCCTGCTGAGCTGCTGCAAATGCCGCAGCCGCTTCGGAATCCTCCTCATCGTCCTCGTCCTCGTCCTCGTCCTCGTCCTCGTCCTCGTCCTCGTCCTCGTCCTCGTCCTCGTCCTCGTCCTCGTCCTCCTCCGCGCCATCGACTCGGCCCGACAGCTCCTTCGACGCGGCCGCGAACTCCGCTGCCACTTCGGGGTCCTCCTCGTCGTCCTCCTCCTCTTCCTCTTCCTCTTCGTCCTCCTCCTTATCCGCCTCCGCTGCCACCGCGGCCGCCGCCGCGGCCGCCGCAGCGCCAGCTGCCTCCGGACGGCCTGAGAGCTCCTGCTGAGCCGCAGCGAATGCCGCCTCGGCGTCATCGTCGTCGTCCTCGTCGTCCTCCTCCTCCTCCTCTTCCTGGTCCTCGTCCGCCTTGCCACTGTCCGCAGGTGCAGCGACAGGCTTTTGCGTCGCCTCACCGTCATCTTCCTCGTCGTCCTCGTCGTCGTCGTCTTCCCCCTCCGTCTGAACGTCCTCGCCATGCGGAGCCTTCTGCGTCGCATCCTCGCCCTCGCCCTCCACCTCGCCCCCGCCCTCTCGGACGTCCGCTGATTGCTCCGCCTCTGGCTCCGCGGCCGTCGCCGCAGTTGCAGGTGCCGCCGCCGACGCCGCCGACGCCGCCTCTTCCTCCGAAAGAGGCGGTGGCGGTGGCTCTTTCGGAGTGCTAATCTTCAAGATCTCGTGGTAGTACGTCATTTGCCCCGGCCTCGATCTGCTCTCTCTGAGTGACCAGCCCTCCGCAATCAGCCTTTCCGTCAGGAAGGGTACGTGCGGCGCTTCTGGCTGCTGCGGCGTTGCCGGCTGCGTTGCTGGCTGCTGCGACGTTGGCTGCTCGTGCCGCGAAGGCTGCTGCCGCGGCGGCAGCTGCTGTGGCGTCGACTGCGGAATCGGTGGCTGCGGCTCCACCTGCGCGCCATCTGCGTCCGCGGTCCCATCGCCAATGTCGGCGAGAAAGCCGTCGGCCACCTCCTCCTCCTCCTTCCGCTGCTGCTGCTGCTGATCATCTCCACGCGCCTCCTCGTTGTCGCCCGGCGAGGCGAATGCACGCACGAGGGACTCGACTGGCGTCGTCTCCTCGTCCTCGACGGTCTCTTCTTGCGGCGTCTCCGGTGGAGGATGATCTGGTGGAGGAGGATCTGCGGCGTCTCCGGTGGGAGTGGGCTCTGCCAGCGACATTGCAGGTGCTGCGAGTGCCTCCAGCAGCCGTTCCTGCAGCACCTTCTTGACCCCCTTGTCGTCGAGCTCACGCTCCCTCAGCTCCGCGCGTAGCTGAGCAACTTGCATGCGCTCCACCTGCTCTGCAGTCAGCGGCCCAGTGGCTGGAGCCGGAGCAGCAGCAGACTCCTCCGCCACCGCGGCGGAGGTCTCGCCACCACCGTTCGTCTCGCGGCGCCTGCGGCTGACGCCGCGCATCGCACGCTCCTCGGGCTCCGGCGCGGCGCTCGGCGCGGCTGCAATCTCCCGAGCGTCAGCCGCCAGCAGCCGGTTGATGAGCTCGTCCTTGCGGCGGCCAGACTCGTCCAGGCCCTTGGCCTTCAGCCTCTCTCTGAGCTCCGGCATCTTGAGCGCGTTCAGAGCAGCGTAATCTAGAGGCGGGTCGCTCATCGTCGCGGCGCGCGCGGCGAGGCTGCGCTGCGCAAGACGCACGACGCAGAGAAACTATGGTAGCGTCACGGACTGCTCCTAGTGTGCGCTGGAGTTACCCCTCCTGTGGGCCGGGGCGGAGGTTCTCCCCAGCGGACACGGCTAGGCTATGAGAAGAGAGGCGTAGAAGTTACATGTACCCCCACATCACAAGATGCTGCACGTGCGCAAGAGACCCTCGACACACCCGCAAGGCGAGAGGATCTGAGCTCGAGGCCGTGCTGACCAAGTTCGTGCGGTGCGGGATGGGTAAGATCTTACGCGCGGTGTTGTTCCTCTCGGCGCTTCAGAAGCTCGGTCGCGCCGTACGAGACCTTTCGCTGCGCCATGCAGCCAAACGACGCGGGCTCCAACCTCGCCACGCTCGCCGCGGCGGGCCTCTTCGCTCGTGCGCCGCGTGGCGCCGAGTCGCGGCCACCGCAAAAGGATGGCCGCTGCGCGCTGCTCTCGCCTCTCCTGGAGGCACTGGTTCGCCGCCCATACGCCATCCGCCCGGCGGTGCCTCAAGACCTCGAGCCGCTCGTCGCCCTTGAGGACGAGTGCTGGGAGCCCGCGATGCGGACGAGCCGCACCGAGATCGCCTCCCGGCTCGGCGACGCGAGATGCGAGACCCTGGTGGCCGTCCTTCACTCGACCGACGCCGTCACCGCAGTGCTCTACACGCAGCGGATCGACGACGCGAGCACACTGCTGGCTTCCGGTGCCCAGCACGCCAAGGCCGACACTCTGCGCCGCAAGGATGGCGCCGTCGTGCAGCTGCTCGCTGTGGCGGCGCACCCGTCGGCGCACCAGTTGCGCCTCGGCCACGCCCTGCGAGAGCACGCGCTGCAGTTGGCCGAGCTGCACGACACGACGCACGAGGTGGTGGCCGTGACGCGCTGCCGCGAGTTTGTGGCCACTGCCAGCACCGATAAGGACGGCGACGCCCAGTACGCGGCGCACGTGGCGGTGGGTGCCGACGTGGGGCTCCGATTCCACCTTGGTGCGGGCGCGGTCGTGGCGCGCGTGCTGCCCAAGTACCGGCCGGAAGACGCGACCAATCGTGGCCACGGTGTCCTCGTGCGCTACGCTCTTAGTGGCATCGAGCCGGTTGCGACGCCAGGTGCGATCGAAACCGCGCAGAAGCCGAGTGTCGGTGGCGAGATCTCCGTGGAGGCGCTCGAAGCCGCCTTCGACGCGGTGCTCGAGCCGGCGGCGCGGCCGTTCAAGCTCTTCGGCGAGGCCGGTGCAGGCGACGTGCCCCTGATGGAGCTCGGCCTCGACTCGCTGCAGCTGCAGGATCTGCAGGAGCTCCTCGAGGCGCTGCTCGCACCGCACACCGGCGGCGCGGCAGTGCCGCTGCCCGCATCCTTCCTCTTCGACCACCCGACGGCGCGCGCGGTGCTCGCCGCGCTGCGCCGCGCCGCCGCGCCGAGCGACGCCTCGAGTGGTGTCGGGCTCGGGGCGGCGGCGGCGTCGCCGTCGCCGCCGCCACAGGTGCACGCGCTGTCGCGGAGCGTCGCGTTGCGCGGCGCGGGCTGCCGCACGCCCGGAGGCGGCGACGACCCCGCGCAGTTCTGGAAGCTGCTGTGCGGCGGCGTCGACGCGATCAGCGCCGCGCCCGCCGACTGGCAGGGCCACGGCGGCTTCTTCAGCGCGGCGCAGCGGCCCGAGGACTTCGAGCCCGCCTTCTTCGGCCTCTCCGCCGCCGAGGCGGGCGGCGTGGACCCGCACCAGCGGCTGCTGCTCGAGCTGATGGCCGAGGCGATGCACGCGAGCGGCGTCTCACTCCTGCGCGGCGTCGGCCATGGCCATGGCAGCACCGCCGCGGCGCGCTGGCCGGCGGCAGGCGAGCTCGACGGTGGCGAGTGGGGCGGCCGCGGCACGGCAGTCGTCGTGGCGCTGTGCAACAACGAGTGGGGCGCGTGCGTGGTCGACACGCCCTGCGGCGCGTACACGGGCACGGGCTGCGCGCAGTCGCTCGCGGCGGGGCGCCTCTCCTTTGTCGCGGGGCTGAGCGGCCCCTCGTTCGTCGTCGACACGGCCTGCTCGTCGTCTCTCTCGGCGCTCCACCTGGCACGCCGGTTGCTAGCCGCCGCCGAGTGCGGCCGCGTCGTCCTCGGTGCCGCCGACCTGTTGCTGTCGCCGCGCTCGCTCGCGGCGCGGCGCGACGCCGGCATGCTCGCCGCCAACGGCCGCTGCAAGACCTTCGACGCCGACGCCGACGGCTACGTGCGTGCCGAGGCGGGCGTCTGCTTCATCCTCGACCTCGACGACGACGACGGTCGCGCCGCCGCGATGGCGCTCGTCGCGGGGTCGGCGGTCAACCAGGACGGCCGCTCGGTCTCTCTGACAGCGCCGAGCGGAACGGCGCAGCGGGCGGTGGTGGCGGCGGCGCTGGCGGACGCGGCGATCCCGGCGGCCTCGGTGGGCTTTCTCGAGGCGCACGGCACCGGCACGCCGCTCGGCGACCCGATCGAGGTGGGCGCCCTCCACAAGGCGTTTGGCGAGCGTCACGGCAGCGGGCTGGTGCTCGGTGCGCTCAAGACCAACGTCGGGCACGCCGAGGGCGCGGCGGGCGCTCTCGGGCTGCTCAAGGCGGCGCAGGTGCTCGCGCACGCCACCGCGCCGCCCAACCTGCACCTCTCGCGTCTCAACCCGCTGCTGGGCGCCGACGTCGCGGCGATGCCCGCCGTGCTGCCCGCCAACGTGATGCCGCTCCACCACCCGCCGCGAGGCGCCGATGCCGCCGGCGGCGTCTCGTCGTTTGGCTTCGGCGGCAGCAACGCGCACGCCACGCTGCGCCGCGCCGCCGCTGCCGCCGCCGCCGCCGCACCGCCACCGCCACCGTCCGGTGGGCGGCTGGGCGCGGCGCACGGCGGGTACCAGCCGCGCACGCTGCCGTGGCGGCACGGCGCGCGCGCGCCCGCGCTCGGTGCGCTCGGTGCGCCGGCGCCGGAGCCCGAGCAGCAGACGGAGGCGGCGAGCCCCGCCGAGGTGCGCGCGGCGCTCGTCGGCGCCATCGGCGAGGCGCTGACGCCGAGCATCGCCGACGGCCTCGACGACTCGGACGACCTGATCGCGCTCGGCCTCGACTCGCTCTCGGCGATCGAGCTCGCGACCGAGATCAACGAGATCGCGCAGCGGCTGCATGTGCGCGCGCCGCACGCGCCCGCGCTCGAGAACATCGCGGCGGCGCACGTGCTGTCGCACCCCACCGTGCGCGAGCTGCACAACTACCTGCTCGAGCACCTGCGCCGCCAGCTCTTCATCGACAAGCACGCCGCCGCGCGCGCCGCCTCGATGGCCGACACCGCCGCGACGGCCGACGACGCCGAGACGGTCGAGATCGAGCCTCCCGACTTTACGGACGTCGTCTACCCTGACGGGCCGCGCGGCTCGCGCGGCGGCTCGCGCAGCCGCACGCAGAGCGTCTCGGAGGCGCGCTGCTGGGCGGCGAGCGCGCTGCAGCGCGGCATGATCTACCACCACCTCGCCGAGCCCAACGGCAACTCGTTCGTCGAGTCGTTCGCGTGGCAGCTGCGCGGCCCGCTCGAGCGCGACCGCTTCCGCGCGGCGTGGCAGGCGGCGATGGCCGAGACGCCGGCGCTGCGCTCGCGCTTCGACGTCTACGGCGCCCCCGAGCCGCTCCAGATCGTCGAGGACCGCGTGGCGCTGCCGTGGGAGCAGGAGGACGTCGCGGCCGCCGACGCGCCGCAGCGCGCCGCCGCGACCGCCGCCGCCCTGCGCGCCGAGCGCGCGCGCGCTGCGGGCGGCTTCACGCTGAGCAGCGCGCCGCTCTGGTCGGCGCGGCTGCTGCGCTTCGGCGGCGGCGACGACGACGAGGCGGCGGCGGCGGTGCAGCACCACTGCCTGCTCGTGACGATCCACCACCTGATCGTCGACGGCTGGTCGCTGCGGCTCCTCGTCGACGCAGTGCAGAAGGAGTACGACGCGCCGGGCACCCTCAGCCCGTTTGTGCCGTCGCCCACCGCCGACGCCCTCGTCGCGCACGAGCGCAAGCTGCTATCGCCCGGCTCGGCCGCCGAGCAGCACTGGCAGCGCGCGATGGCTGGCTTCCACGCGCCGCCGTGCCTCGTGGCGCAGCTGCCGCCGCCCTCGTGCAACGCGCCCGACGCCGCGGCGCCGTCGGCCGAGTCGACGTGCGACGCGCCGCTCGTCAGGGCGCTGCAGAAGTACGCGTCGTCCCACGGCGTCACGCTGGCGGCGGTCTGCCACGCGGCGTGGGCCGCCGTGCAGCTCGCGTACCAGAGCCGCGGCGGCAAGGCGTCGGCCGCTGCGGCGGCGTCGGGCGAGGTGGTGTACGGCTGCACCGCCTCGGGCCGCGACGTGCCGGTGGCGGGCGTCGCTCAGATGGTCACTCCCGCCGTGAACACGACGCCGATGCGTCTCAAGACGGCTCCGTCGACCGCCGCCGCCGAGCTGCTCCGCGCGGTGCACGCCGGGCTGCTCGCGACGATGGGCTGGGGCTCGTTCCCGCTCTCGCGCATCCAGCAGCTGTGCACGGCGGTGCAGGGCCCGCTCTTCTCGGTGATCTGCGACTACCAGGCCACCGAGTGGGGCTTCTCGCTCGGGGGAGGCGCCGTCACCGCGCCGCCGCCGCGCATCGTCGATCGCATCGGCACGCCGCTCTCGATCCGCTTCGTGTTCACGTCGGCCGACGCCTCCACGGGCGGCGGCGCGGCGCTGCGCATCACCGCCACCTCGGAGTGCACGTGGTACGACGGCCCATTCCTGCAGCGCACCCTCGCGAGCCTGCGCGCCGTGCTCGAGCGCCTCGTGCAGCCGGAGCCGCCCAGCCTCGCGCAGCTCGTCGAGTGCGTCGCACCTGCTCGCGCCGCGCCACGCTGGGCCCCAGCCGTGCCGGTGGCCGAGACGCCGACGGCCGCTGAGGAGGAGCGGCTCTCCTCGCCGCTGAGCGTGCCTCAGTGGGAAACGCTGCAGAAGAAGGCGACGAAGTGCGGCGTGTCGACCGAGGCGGTGGCGTGTGCTGCGTTCGCGCTGGCGCTGGGCCGCTACACGAGCAGCCGCGCCTTCTCGCTGTCGGTGAGCTTCGGCGAGCTCGACGGCGAGATTGAGCTCGGCATCGACCGTCACGGCAGCACGCTGGCGGTCGTGGCGGGCGAGGTGGCCACGAAGCTCGCGCGTGTCACGGCGGGCAACACCGACGAGCCCGCCTGGCAGGAGCCGACGGGATCGGCCCATGGATCGGCCGGCACAGAACGTGGTGCTTGCTTCGTCGGGCAGTCCGCTGCGGCCGAGGTGCGCAGTGGCTGTGTGGTGCTGTGCGAGCCCATCGACAACCAGTGGCGGCTGCGCGTTCGCACCGCCGCCTTCCCGGGCTCCGTGGTGGAAGGGCTGCTTCACACGTACAAGGCGCTCCTCTTGACGCTTTGCAAGGACAAGACGGCGTGGGAGAAGCGGCCCGACGAGCTGCTGCCGGCGGCGGCGGCCGCGGAGCCGGTGGCGCCGCCGTGCCCGCTCGAGCGGCGGCTGATGCACGAGCCGTTCCTCGAGCGGTTCGTCGAGGCG
>Ga0115006_10003021_pt1 | contig 11306 bp, 9 predicted proteins | sample ArcOceMetagenome_3_FD_88943 | JGI IMG/M metagenome (GOLD analysis project Ga0115006, IMG submission 88943) | Marine eukaryotic phytoplankton communities from Arctic Ocean - Arctic Ocean- Svalbard ARC20M Metagenome | ecosystem: Environmental > Aquatic > Marine > Oceanic | place: Arctic Ocean...
AAGAACCTGAACCCGAACCAGAACCTGAACCTGAGCCAGAACCTGAACCTGAACCAGAACCAGAACCTGAACCGGAGCCAGAACCCGAACCTGAACCGGAACCAGAACCTGAACCTGAACCCGAACCCGAACCCGAACCTGAACCAGAACCTGAACCTGAACCAGAACCTGAACCTGAGCCAGAACCTGAACCTGAGCCAGAACCAGAACCAGAACCTGAACCGGAGCCAGAACCAGAACCTGAACCTGAGATAGATTTTATAATAAAAGGTTTAGATGCTATATTCAAAATAACTGGTAAATTAAGAATTAATTCAAAACTTTCATTAATTTCTATTAGAAATGACGAGTTTATAATAAATAATAATACATTGGATTATAAATGGTTTGTCGAAGATAAATATGTAAGTAACGAAAGTACCTATATTATAAGTGTAGATGATATAAATAAAAGGATCCGGGCAAAGATTGTTTACAAAGATAATAATAATAATGATAAACTAGTTTATTCAAATTATACGGAAAAGGTATTATTACCTATAAGTAATCAAGTAGAAATTACGACAATTATAAAAACAAAAATGAATTATATTAGTTTAAATCAATTAAATGATATAAAAAATTCAGGAATTAAAAATATAATAAATATTAATTATGCTTCTTTATGGAATATACCCATAAATAAAATATTTACAAGATTAATTGAATCTTCAAATCCAAATAATATTAGAAATTTAAACCAACCAAGTATAATTGTAGAAACTAAAATATTAAATTTAATTCCAAATAATATATTAGTTATTAATAATTCAACTAATATTGATATGACAAATGTTCAAAACGCTCTTAATTTATTAAGTTTATCGGTTGTATTCGAACAACCTATTTTCGAATTTATAATAAACGATATAGATGATATTTGTTGCGTTGACAATTATATAGATCGAACTATCCAACCAACTTATTATGATAATACATTTGACCCAACTAAAGTAAATGATTTTATTACGAGTTATAATAAAATTACTAATATTACGGAAAATTATTTCTTCGATGATATAGATTCTTATTTAGAATGGAAAAAACAATAAACTAATTTAAAGTTAAATATATTTGTATTGTTATTAAATATATAATAGAATTATTAATTAACCTAGAACTGCATAAATTGTATATGGATTAGATACACAATCATATATTGAAGCAATATATAAATATTCTATTTATTATCAAAATAGAATAGATTTGAAAAAAATAATAGAATAGATTTGAAAAAAATAATTTAATTTTATTTATAAATAAAAATATAAGTGAAATCATAATATATTAATTGAAAAATTATATAAATTATGTATACAATTTGTTAACATAAATAAAAATTAAATCATTCAAGAAGGTATACAAAATCTGAAATTAATACATGATAACAAATTTGCAATAAAGAGCCTATATTATTATATTTAATAATAAAATTTATTTAAGTAAATATTCTAGGTGTATGGTTCTTGATAAAGACTATGACAGTAAAGGTACATCATATGAATTGCAAATAAAACTATTCACATCTTTAAAAAGTTAAATTATATAATAATTAACAAATATCTAACATTTGATAATTATTAATTAATTTAATTAATTAATAATATTAATTAAATTATTTGCTATATTACTCGCTTTATTATAAATATTTTGAACAGTATTTGTAACTGTGCTTTCTTTATTATGATGATGTAGGAAATCATAAAAAGCATGTTTATTGGTGTTATAACTGCGTTCGATATAAATATTAAATTGTAATTCTGCTTCTTCATACGAATGACCGAACATGAATCTTTCATAAATTTCATTTTTTAATCTATCTTTGGTGTAGTTTTTAAAGTCTATAATTGGTGGAGCAGAATCAGGAAGAAGAGATAACATATGATAAAAAATAGAATAATGTCTTCTTAAACAATTAAATGCCTGTGTACAAATTTTTTTAAAATATTCATAATTTTCACTGTTTATTCCACCTATAGCGTCAACCATTTCTTCAGTTAAACGCATAGACGGTATATTTAAAGGTTTTGGGTCATAACCCAATATAAAACCAAAATCTATATTAAATAAACATCCATCATCTGTGAGCATAATATTGTCTAAATGTCTATCCCCAATACCTAATAAATATGTAATAACACAATATGCCGCAGTACTTTTTAAAAATCTATTTTTGACATCTAATATTTTTGAATCTTGATTCTTATCCAATATATAATTTTGAATTGTAAAATTTAATTTTTTATTAATATAGTATAAAGTTTCAGCATTCTCAACTATCTCTACAAAACCTCCATTTGAACCTATTGGACATACACGATAATGTGTAATATTTAAATCAAGTCCTTCTTCATTTTTTAAAATAAGATCAATTATTTTAATTATATTTAATACTATTTTATCTTTGCGTAGATCTTCTTTTTTAAATAATGTTCTATAATTAAAAAATTTATTATCATCGTTACCTTTATTTTCATTAATGCATTTAAAATTCAAAAGTATTGGTTTAATTGCACTATTTTTTATTTCTAATAATGAGACATCCAAATCGACACCTATCAGGTTTGGATTTATTGGCATTTTGATATTATTCTTTTTAATATCAAATGATTCTATATTTTTTGATATAAATCTTTTAATTTTAGAAGAAGATAAATTGGTATCACATTTCATAAAAATATGTGAAATGCTTTTTGTTCTAGAAATATATTCAATATATTTATTTCCATATTTTTTTTGACCAACCACTATCAAATTATCCAATATATTACTGTACAAATCTTGATATTCTGTATCTTCTAAATAAATCAATAATTCCCAATAAAGATCATTAAATATTAATTTAGAATTTATTGACCTAGATATAATAAAAGAAGATAATGTTGCTTGTTTTTCAAATCTAAGATTAAATGATATAACTGGTAGAAGACACAATATAGTATCGTCGTTTGCTTTAGATAAGTAATGTACAGCATATTTTCTTATTTCACAATTAGTTATATCTTTACATAATAAATTTATAGCAAGTTCGGGGGAAATTTTAGGTTGACAATTTCTTGAGCACATAATGTCCCAACAATCTATAATTTTATTGGAATCATCTAATAAAGTTATTATTTCATTATATTTTTTATCATCATTATTATCGATACTTTTAAGTAATTGAATTAACCAACAATTATGACCTTTAAAATATTTTTTATTAATCCATAAAATATTTTTTTCATATTCAGTAAATATATGATCAGGTAATAAATATTGTAATTCTCTAAATTTAGATATTTCAATGAGTGCCGCCTTATTCCAAATATTTGAGACTAATGATATTTTTTTTAAATTTACTATATCTAATCCAGTTAAACTAATAACTAATATCAAATTGTATAATTTTTTTATTTGAAATATTTTATTATAGCATTTATCGCAGACTCTTACTTCATTTTCATTTAAATTTAAAAGTGAATTAAATAAACTAACTAATTTATAATCTTTATGGGTATCAGGAAAATTTTCAATATTTTTAGGCAGAGATATTCTCTTTAATGTACAATGATAGCAAAATATTCTACCACATGCTCTACAATGATGTTTTCTTAAAAATAAAGTAAATGTTGAATTACAATTAAAACAATTCTCAACTGCATTATCATCCACCCATTTTTTTAAATTACGTTTACAATTAATATTATTTTTTGAAATATCATTTAAATTTTTTTTACTAGAATCCATGTACATTGAATATGAAATATTATTATTTATAATATTTTTATTTACAATATTATCGCCAATAACATCCATATTAATATAATAATATTTTCTTTTATATCTAATTACGAATTACTAGTTTATATAATTATTTTTAAAAAAATTATAAATAATTATACAATTTTTTCTCCTTTCTTCTATTTCATTAAAAATATCATTTATCAATGATGGTAATTGCATACAATCATTTTCAGATATTCTTATAATTGATTTATCCCATAGTTTATGAGAAGGTAAATCTAAATTATCAGATAATAAAATCGGAATTGAACCAGCACCTAAGGCTTCCCAAAATCTAATAGAATTTGGTCCAGTACCAGAAGGACAAAGGGTAAAATGACTTTCTAATAATATATTATTATAATATTTTTGTCTTATCCATATGTTCATGATTTATATTTTTATTATAAATTTTTACAATTTCCCGAATATTGATTACTGTTTATTCTTATCTCAAATATCTTTAATATCATTTTTATCAGTTATTTGGTATGATTTATAATTAGACCTTACGATATTATATACTTTTATACAATTTTTTCTTAATTGATTTTCTCTCTTTACTGGAATATTTTTTAATATATTGTTAATATTATTGATTTCTTTTTCATTTACAAATACTATTGTATTAATCCAATCAATATCTTTTATTAAATCTAAATTATCAGATAAAATTACAGGAATAGAACCACACGCAATTGATTCCCAAAATCTGATTGAATTGGGTCCTGAACCTGAAGGACATAAACTATACCTTGAATTTAATAATAGTTCATTATATTTTTCAGTATTTAAAATCTGTTTCTTATCTGAATTTATTCCCTTTTCTTTATTTTGTTTACTAGAATATACTATATTATTAAAATGCCATTCACCCGTATTGATAATTTTAGCTTCATTGCTATCACATTTTAAATTAAATATATCTAATCTTATATCAGATATGTATATATCTTGGTATGCCCCCATAAAAGAAAATAAGTATTTTCTTTTAAAATTTAGGAAATCTATATTTTTGAATATAGAATTCCGATTATTATCTTCAAAATTAACGGCATATAGTGGACAAGGTAATATTTCAACATCATGTATAAAATCCTCATTTTTAATTTTGTGTGGAGTATAAATTCTTTTAATCCCTAATATTTTTAATAAAGGTATTATTTTTCTGAAATATATATGTTGACAACATGTATAATAATTTTTATGTGTAAAATACGGGAGCAATGCATGAATTAGTTGATTAGTATGAATACCTTTATCTATAAATGTTGCCCAAGGCAATCCACAATAATTTACATCATCTTTATTTTGATTATAAAATTCTTCTTCTGTTATAACTGGGTATTGCCAAAATAAATTATATTTAATTAAAATGTTGTTTGTTTCAAATAATTTAACCATATATATATAAATATGTATTATAAATAAAATTCTTAAATAAAAAAAATTCATGTAATTCTTACATAAAAACAAATTACTATAATTCTTATATATTATAATAAGTTAATAAAATGGATTTGATTAAAATTAATGAAGAATGGTTAAAATTACCTTTGAAAAGAGATGATAAAACGTTATATAATAAGGATAAAATTATACTAATACAACAATTTTTTAAACATTCGGATAATTTTAGAAATAAGGAAATTTGCTATTGTTTAAAAAAAAATTATGAAAATGATTATATAGATGAGATAATATTATTAAATGAACGTATATATTCGGAAGATGAGATTGGTTTTAAAGATGAATTATCAAAAATAAAACAAATAAATATAAATACAAGATTAACATATAAAATTGTAATAGATTATGTTAAACAAAATAATTTAATTGGATATATAATAATATCTAATAGTGATATATATCTTGATAACAGCATTAAAAATATTTTTTCAACTAGTTTATTTTTGGGTAAATGTTGGTATGCACAATTAAGATATGAAGCCTACACAAAAAAAATATGGGAAAATGGTAAGATTGGTTGGTCTCAAGATACATGGATATATCATACGAATTGTAGTTTAAAAAATACGGATAGTATTGATTTCACATTAGGGAGATTAGGTTGTGATAATGTCATTGCATTAGAATTAATTAAGAATGGCATATATATCTTTAACGATCCTAACTATATTAAAACATGGCATTTACATAAAACAGAAAACCGTGACTATAAACGCGAAGATACATTAAAACCTCCATGGCTCATAATAGAACCGGTAGATATATAACTTTATTAATATTGTAAACCAGGGTATTATTAATATTTTAAGAATTAAGATATAATTTATTTTGCATATTTAATTTGATATTTAATTTACATATTACATTGTGAATCTATTTATTCAAAAGAAAAATAACTATCATATTTATACCTTTTATTATACCTGAAAGTTATTATGGTAATATTGAATATAAATATAATATAAATGAAATTTCTTATGATAAATCAATAAGATATAGGACACAATTCAATTTTAGATTAAATGAAGGTAGTGGAACTGCTTATTATTTAATATGAGTTTTAGACAATGGTATTATATTCGGTTTAAACCATGATGATTTGACTAAAAGTATTAATAATTTAATAAGTATCCTATATCTGGTTTATGTTTTTCAATAATAGAAGTAATTTATAATGATTATATAAATGAGTTTTTGATTTAATTTTTTTTGCTTTGATAATAACAATTTTCAATTTATATGAGATATTAAAAGTTTATATGAGATATTTCACCTTTGAACATTTAAAACGCCGATTATTTACGACATAAAGGGAATTTTGCAAGATATTTATCATTCTCCCGTTTTTGATCTCTTTTATCATCCCATTTATTCCATTCTTCATTATATATTTTTATTAAAGGTTAATCATTTTTCCATTTTGGATTTTCTTCATCTCCACTATCTTCATTTGGATATTGACAATCAAAACCAATATTATTATTTTCGTATTCCAAATCTCTTTCCATAATTAATTTAATATATTAAATAATCTTTATATTAAATTAATCATAAAGTCGACGTTTTAAATGTTCAAAGGTGTAAAAGTTTATATGAGATATTAAAAGTTTATAATTTGTTATCAATTTGTATTCACATATTACTAATGCAATACTTATTATTGTAAAAATATTATATGGTTGGAATAGTCTCTTACAGCCGATGTCGTGTTGATAACATCTACTATGTTACAAATACTGAAAGAAATGTGTTAATAACATATTTGCGATTACAACATACATAGTTATTGTCATTTATATTACCTTAACATTTAAATTGTCCATTATTAAATTTAATTTTAATTCTAACTCCTATTCATAACCTACAATTACAGATATATATTTAATACTTAATTGTTATATGTTTCTAACAAGTATTAATTATTTTCTAATGCTGTAACACGTGCTAATAAATCTGCCACTTGAGTTTCTAATGTTTGAATTTTAATAGTATCTGCTTGTTGAATTCTATCAACTTCTTGTTATCTAAATTTTTGTTATCTAACTTTTTATAAAAATTATTATTATTATTATAAATATTTTTTAAATAATCGTTATAATTTTAATTATTAATATTAAAATCTTTGAAATCTCGTATTATGGAGTTATATATAAAACATCTATAAATTTCTTGAAAAATAAATATCAAAATACTAATAACAAATAATATAAATAGTAGTTAGTTTTTTCTAATTATTTTTTCATTATTATTAATTGGTTATTTTATTATGATAAATTATGCATTAATAATCATTTAAAAAATAACTATAATAATTATTTATGAATTCACTCTCACCTCCACCATATATTAAAGATTCCGTTAGTATAAATGATAATAATTACGATATTGGGGGGAACATGATTGGTATTGACCCCATTATTACGAGAATACCAACAAATACCAAACCTTATTTTCAAAACGAACATCTTCCACCAGATTATAATAATATTTTACATGATGGTAATATAATTCACCAAAATAATAATATTAATGACAATATCAATAATACCGAAGCCGATATTATAATAAATGGAATTTGTCAAAATAATAAATCTGTTTTAGATATTTGTAAAAATGCGGTTTATTTTTTAAATAATATTGTAAAATGTTTAAATTTAATATTTGCTTTTAACAATATATTTTATATATTATATTTTAAAACTTATTATATATTATTATCAATATTTATAACAATATCAATTAATCAATTACTTCGTAAATATAATCCACTATCAATATTTTTATTAGGTATAATAACCATAACTGATTTAAGTATTAAAACTATATTATTGAGATATAATAATATTTATATATATATATTATTTTCTTCAATAATATTAAATTTTTATATATTATATATTTGTTATATATGGGTTTGTCATACAAATAAATTATCACCGGAAAGCATTAATGATTTAATCAATGGTTATAAACCATAATTAATATTTTTTTAAAATTAAATAATTGGATTATATTTTTATATTAATATTATATATAATGCCAAATAAAAATGGAGGTAAAAGTACTAATTTAATTGCAAAAAAATCTAAATCAAAAAAATGCGAATTAAGTGAAGAAGATATCGCATTTAAAAATAAACTAAAAGAAGATAAAAAAAAAATAAAAGAGGCAGTTAAGAAAATTAAATCATAATAAATACATTAAAACAAGTAATTATATAATAATTAATAAGATTTATTAAATAAAATTGAAGAATTTTTACCCACTATTTAAAATATAATTATATTTCGTATGATTACTTATTATTCTGTTCATAAAGGATATTCTCCAGGTATTTATAAAAATTGGGAAAATTGTAAAAAACAAATAACTGGTTTTAAAGGTGCTGTATTTAAAAAATTTAAGAACGACTATGATAATGCATTATATTTTTATAAAAATGGTAAAGATTTAAATACAAATAATAGATTAAAAACAAATAAAACTAGTATTAATTTAAAGAAATTATTAAACAATTTACCGAATACTACAAATACTACGAATACTACAAATACTACGAATACTACAAATACTACGAATACTACGAATACTACAAATACTACGAATACTACAAATACTAAAAATACTACAAATACTACGAATACTACAAATACTAAAAATACTACAAATACTACGAATACTACAAATACTAACTCTGAAAATGTTATAATATATACAGATGGGAGTTGTATTAATAACGGTAAACCCAATGCTAAAGCAGGTATCGGTATATATTTTGGCAAAAATGATAAAAGAAATGTTAGTGAAAAATTTACAGATAGACCTACTAATCAGAGAGCCGAAATTTATGCTATAATAAAATGTATTGATATATTAAATAATGGAAATATTAAAAAATATATATATATATATACTGATTCTCAGTATACTATAAATTGTGTAACTAAGTGGATACCAACATGGGTAAAGAATAATTGGATAAATTCCAAAAAAGAATCAGTAAAAAATAAGGACTTACTGGAAGAATTATATTTTAAATATAATGAATTAGATATTAATTTAATTCATATAAATTCACATACAAATAAAACAGATATATATTCTTTAGGAAATGCTATGGCAGATAAATTGGCAGTAAATGGAGCAAAATTACTTTAAAACTGGAATTATATAATTACTAAACTCATTTTCTAAAAGTTCATAATCAATATTTATTAAATCATTATTCATATCATCTGAATCAACAATACTTATATTTGAATTATTTTTTGTAAAATTAATATTTTCCCATCCTTTATATTTTTTATAATTATACATTGAATCCATATATTCTTTTATGTCTTCTTTATCTGGATAAATAAAATCATTATATTTTTCTCTGAACCAATTTTTAAATGTATTATAAAATTGATCGATACCTATATATTTATTAATTTCTTCGTTTATATTATCATTTATAAATTTAGTTAAACTATCATATTTATCATAATCAATAAATCGTATATTGATATATTTACACTTTTCTTCATTCCAATATTTTGAATATTTTTCAATAAAATATTCTTTTATTTCAGAACTTGTTGGATAAAGAATATAATCATCTTTATCGTAATACCATTTTTTGAAAATAGAAAATAATTCCTTTAATCTTATACTACTATTAGATGACTCTATAATATTTTCAGTACAAAATTCTTCAAAAATTTTAATACGATTATATCCTCTTAAAGAAATCCCATTTAATTTCATATTTGCCCGACTATCTGTTATTATAATCTTAATTATTTTTTGATTATTATACTCAATAATATTTTCATTTTTAACATAACCTTTAATATTATCAGAATCTCTATTAGTTTCTATCAATGAATAATCATTTTCATTTTCAATAATATTAACAATTTCTCCATTTTTTACCATTTTTTTCCCATCTATCCATATATCTTCTTGTGAATCTTTACTACATAGGGGTTTTTTTCTAAGTATAAGTGAACTTATAGAATTAATATCTATATAATTACAATATTTTTTATCAATATGTTCGGCAACATCATTGAATGTAAATATAGGTGTCGGAAGTTCTAATTCATTCAAAGTATTATTTATTAAATTATATATCTCTTTTATGGATATAGTTCCATTCTTATCAATTATAATATTATCATTTGTTAATTTTTCTAAATAATTTTCTTTATTTTTGAATTTTTTTAAAAAATCGAAAGAATGTGAATTTATTTTTTTCGTTAATAATGTTTCAATACTAATATCAAAAACTTGGTTTAAATAGTAAAATGTCGTTAAAATAAGGGTTTGGTTATCTTTAATCTCTTTTATAATATTATGGTTAATATTAAAATCTTCAAATTTTACAAGTTTTATTTTTGAAAAATCATAATTATTAAAACTATATTTAATATTATTTAATTTTTTTGGAAAAGTTTTAACGCTATTTGTAAATAAAAATTTAATTACTTCAACAAATAATTGCGCGGTTTTACCATACCATAATTGTATATAATTGGTTATATATGAATCGGGATTAGTTAATATTTGATGCATATATGCCATTATATATATTACACTTTTCTCATTATTAAAAAAATTACTCAACAATGTTTTTACATATTTATATGACTTTTTTTCTAATTTAAATATTCTTTGTGTTTTTAATTGAAATAACGGATTTTTTATTATTCGGTTTAGTATTGTTTTTTGAATATTATATTTATATTTATAATACTCATATGGTATATTACGAGCGATAGTGTATAATATTTTATCACAACTTATTTTAGTGAATCGTATACCATCATATGTATAATATTCATTATATTGTTTTTTATACCAAAATTTATTTACATTTTGTTTAAAGAAATTGTTAACTATTAAATTAATAGATTCAATATTATTTTGTTTTTTTTTTTTTCCTTTTCATTTTTTTTAATTTTTTTATTTTAAATATTTTTTTTTATTTTTATTGTGTTAAAATTTTAATTATCTTATTTTGAATTATAGTTTTTTTATTTTTTTTA
>Ga0115006_10003022_pt1 | contig 11305 bp, 15 predicted proteins | sample ArcOceMetagenome_3_FD_88943 | JGI IMG/M metagenome (GOLD analysis project Ga0115006, IMG submission 88943) | Marine eukaryotic phytoplankton communities from Arctic Ocean - Arctic Ocean- Svalbard ARC20M Metagenome | ecosystem: Environmental > Aquatic > Marine > Oceanic | place: Arctic Ocean...
CACGCCGCCGCCACCCCTGCGCGGTCCCCCAGCTCCTCCGCCATCTTGAGGTCCGGGCCAGGGCCAATCTCCGAGGGCGTGCTGCTGGTGCTTCTCAGCTGCTAGGACCTCATTTGTCCGCATCGGCAAAGCGGACCTGCAGGGATGATGGAGTGCGTGAGGCGGATAAGTGTCGGCAGACTGTCCTGAACGGCAGTAGCACGACGGCACGCTTGCACCTCGCGCACTTTGTCTTTGATGCTGGCCGAGAGGACACGGCGCTGGCTCATCTCGGGGACTATCTCTCCTGCTGCGTGGAACGTGAACGTAACTGGTGTGCTGGGTACGACCAAAAAGCGGGGCGACGACGCGCAAATGCGCACGTGTGGAAGCTGCCGCATTGCGAGGTTTTGCAGCGCAGATCATCAGAAGATGGCCGCGAACAGCGTCGCATCGGGGGGGGCTGGTTGCTGGGGTAGGCACAAAGATTTGTGTAGTGTCCTCGGGAAGTGGAGGCGGCAAGCTGTCAAAGACGGCATGTACGTGCGCACGCACAGGTGTATAAGCATGCTGTCAGAGCGAAAGAGAGGGAGTCGTTTATTGGAGGATGGCAAGTAAGTAACTGTACAAAAACACACGCATTAAGAAACTGAGGCTTGGACAACTTCTCCGTTGTCTCCATTGCCGTTCGAAAAGAAAGAGAGAGAGAGTTTTGATTGGATGATGCTGAATAGTCGTAGGCAGATATGAGATGCGATTCCCAGCGTACTTTGGCATTGCGGGTCGGACACGTCGTCACCACCAAAATTGGGGGTATTTTCGTTTTGACGACAGGTTGTTCACCAGTATGCCAATCGTCACCATCTGTCGTTTACAAGTTGTATAGTGTAGGATGTATGCTTAGAGATTAGGGCAGATGCATGGTCACATTTGTGACCGACACGAGCAGCGCAAGTGCAAGGAAGCAAGCGAGAAAGCAAGGAAAGTGAAAGTGCACACACTTTGGAAACTGGACAGATGAGAGCACAGCAGGCAAGCAGATGGACTTTAGAGGGAGCAAAGGAGGTTCAGGGCCTTACAATCAAACAGGCTGACAGATTTGGCAGCAACACGACCATCCAACCCCACGACTTCACTGCCTTGCTCCCCGTTATGTATATGGTGGCCTGCACATCAAGTCCAGGACGAATGAGCTTTCGATTTTACAGATTTGGCCAGACAAGGACAAGACAAAATTCCCAGACCGCGGCAGCAGATGGAGGATTCACAGTGCCCGTTGCTTGCATGGCGGCAATGCTGACAGAAGGCACGAGGATGACGCCCAGCCACAGTGGTATCCATGCACCCGTCACAGGGTACTTTTCATCGTTGCAGAGGTAGTCAATGGTCACGGATATGCTGACCGCGAGCAAGTGACCTATCACACAATTCTTCGGCTGCGCAAATGGCGAGGCTGGCGCGCCTGTTTTGGCAGTAGGAACAAGCCATCAGGCAAAGGTAAGCGCCAAGAGGGAGACAGACAGAGGGAGAAAGCGGTAAGAAGCAGGAAGGCAGAGGCAAGGAGAGGGTAGCCGCACAAAGGGGATTCGGGAGGGCAAATAGCACAGATATACAAGACCGTAGATGAGACAGGCTAACGATGCAAGCATTGGCGACATCATTGCGTAGGGGAAATCCTTGTCCGGTAAAAACGCCTGCCAGAGAGAAGACATTCAAATTCGGCGTGCATGATTGCCTGCCCATCGGATAAATGTGTGCAACAAGTTTATTCACCTTGAAGTGGATCGCCGAAACAATCAAAAGACCCAGGTTCGTCCCAAGGAAGGCCCAGGCCCCGTAGCACGCGTCGGCTCTGATTGATTTGAGTGGCAACAAAATCATCTTTGGTCAGCACACATGTTTCAGTCAGTCACGCAAGGTCATGCAACACGCTTACCTTGGCGGCGCCTTGGCACCCGCACCCTTGAATTTGCGCACATACCATTTGAAGTTGGACCAGCTCTTGCCAACAAGTGTCTGGGGACCATTTTCCATCACATCGTGGACCCCCTTTTTGACCCAGCCACATCGAACGACTATGCGCAACTTGAACCACAGCTTGCGGCAGCGATCCTTGAGATCATACGTGATATCGTTATAGGCGTCGACATATTTCAGTCGTTGCGCATTAAGTGCGAGAGTGATGCTCAGCATTTTCCTCGAACGGTCTACTAGTGCGAGCAAGAGCTCGTTTGAGCTTCGGTGACAATACGCTTGCACGTCCATTGGGCTAGTGTTGTCGTGGCCGGCAAAAAGCATGAGAACAGCGTCAATCCTGGACGATGCTGGCAGTTTCAGAGGAATAGCCATCGACACTGAGAACAACTCGGCTGTCTGTAGAGCAACCAAAAAGTCAGCAATCGGTCTTGGTAAAACTAAAAGACAACTATAGCACTAGTAGGTTCCGAATTACGCGCGCGCGCGCGCGAGCGCGCGCGCTCTCTCTCTCCTAAACAAATTTCACTTGTCACGCACCATATTCAGTCGCTTGCTGACAAATATTTCCGGGTTTGCAATAAAATCGACCAAATTCGTAGCCTGCGTATCATCCTGTTCCAGGGCCAGTGACTCGATTGCAGAAGCATCTCCCTTCATTGCTACGCTCGCCTGGTTTAGCTCATCAAGGGCTGCAATTTTCTTGTCCACTCCAGTATTGTGCAAAAGAAAGGTGGGTTTGGTGTAGTGTTCACCCGAGTAAGTTAGCTCACCAGTACTATTATCCATCAACCACATTTGTGCGTGGACGAAGCGCGAATTGTGGCAAAGGTCCTGCAACACAGCCGCCCTCACGTTGGCCTGCTCCTTGCACGCCTGCTGTGCCGCACTCTTCGGCTTCTCGTATCTCATTGGCAGATTCCAGCTTTTGTCGTCGGCGCGGGGGTTGTTATGGTTGCGAGATTGTTCCCACTCTCGGTACGGACGTGTCCCGATGAATCGAATAAAGGGTCGCACGTGGAGCTCAACCTGAGCATTTTGTTTGTCGTGTCCCTTGATTGCAGCACCAAGGTCATTCTGCAGAGACAATATCAGCTTTGAGGTCCTGCCTTGCTGTCCACATAAGAGCTTCCTCACTTGCTCTTCAGATATGGTGGCCTGACCGACTAGGTCCTCGTTTCCCGTTATGTTCCAATCAAAGACATTCACTGTCAGTGCGCCAGCTTTGTGCACCCGAGGCACCTGGATTGTGAACGTCTCTTCAAAGACTGGATCAAAGCTGTTTTTGATAGGCTTAGTACGCACTACCTGTGTAGGAAGAGCAAGGGATTGGTCTTCGAACGAAACTTGAACTAACCCGTCGCAACTTCCCCACATGTCCATTTTGGGCAGGTGTTGTGCGCGCACGACAGTCACATCCAGGAGCGCTTGCGCACTCTTTCCCCCCAATGATCCCATCCCAGCGTCTGCATCGTCCAAGAGACCATATGGATCCGGCAAACCGCCCGCACTGAGCCTCCCGGCAGCTTTGTCCGCGATGTGACGCACTAAGCCGCGCAAAACCACCAGCGGGTGCTGACGACTCGTCTTGCTCTTGGTGTGAGCTATGGTGCAGTGTTCGCACAAGAAAATGTTGCAAGCTGTGCACCGCGTGATGGCCTTCACACCGTTTTCGCACTGCCCGCACGCATCGCCGTCGCGTGAGCTCAAGCCGTCGGATACTTCTCCGTCGCTTGAGCTCACCCCGTCGTCGCCTTCGGCCTGACGGCCCGCGTCGAGAGGCTGATCCAGGCTGCGCCCCCGCACTGAAGAAGATGTCGCGCTTCGAGAGCGCAGCGCAGGCACCTGGATGTAAGCTCCCTTTGGACATGTCCGCACCTGTGGAGCCAAGGGCTGCTCACTGCCAGCACGCAGCGGGCATCAAGCATGCTGGGGACAAGAACACGAGCACCTGCTCGATGGGGATATCGAACAGGCTTCGGGGGGGGGTCGCGGGCGCTGATAGCACTTGCTGAAGGTCGTCGGAGACGAGACAGGCCAGGCTTGCGCACGGAGCGTCCATCTCTTGCAGCTGCACCGCTGGCAGCTGCGGCACCACAAAGTCGCGCCGGCCGCCTCCGCTCGGCTCGTCGTCCGGGCATGATGGCGCCAGGTCGTTCGCCTGCGGCACGACCGCGCGCCGCACATGAGACGACCCGGACGTGCTGTTGCAGTCTTCGTCCCGCGGATGCGGCACCGACCCGGGCGTCTGCATGCCGTGCGACGCGTGTGCGGGAAACTCAAGCAAGCCAGGGTCTCAAGCGAGCGATTTCGGAGAAATTCCGGACCGGGCTCCGGTACAAAGTAAAAAAGAAAAGTTAAACTTTAAACTTTTCTACGTGGATCTACGGTACGTACACCAAAATTCTGGCTTTGGTCCGGAAAACAAACCTGGAAAACCTGAAACCGTCTGATTTCCTCTTGAGCGGCAACGAGTTGGAATCTTAAAAACCCCAATGTGTTCGAGCCGTGCGTCAGGGGGTGCATGTTCGCAAATTCGGCCGATGAAAACGCGTCGCTTTATTTCAACTTTGCACAACTTTTTTTTCCGTCGTCGCACACTCCTCCACACGGTTTACAATGAACCGCACGCACGGGGCTTCGCTTCGTCCACTCGCATCCTCTTGAGCCTTCCTGGGCAACACCGACACCGCTTCGAGCCAAGCGCGCCCCGAGCTGAGCTGGCCCGAGGGTGGCAATGGGAGAAAGCGTCCAGGCGGATCTCGTCTTCTCGGTGCCGCCCCCGGACCAGGATGCAAGGCTACTCCAGGCGCGCTGCGAGGGCTGCGGCGCGGACTATGCCGTTTTCTGGCGCCTGCAAGAGGGTGGCACCAGCTTGGTGTGGGGCGGTGGGTACATTTCGGCGGAGCGCAAGGCGGCGCTGGCATCGCAGGGAGCGATATCAACGTACGCCGACGGCTGCAGGGAGTCCGCGCTCGGCAGCGTCGGCAGCCGTCCGGTTGCTCGGTGCTTTACCACCGGCGAGACTATCGTTGTGCACGACGTTGCCAGCAGCGAACTGCTCGACCAGGCCCGCAAGGACTTGGCTGCAGAATATGGCGTGGTGCACCTGACTTTCACTCCTGCTTTGGGGGGGGTGATTGAATATGCTATGACCCCTCGGGTCGTGACATGCTCCTCGCCGCATGCGAGCGCCGGGGCAAGTGAGCACTCAGCACTCCAGCGCTGGCAAGTAGCGCCGGGCAGCGCTGCTGACGCGCAGGAGAACACGTGCGGCGAGGATAACACCGTGCCTGGCCAAGTGCACATACTCGACAAGGGCCTTGAGGCGTCAGCGTCAAGGAACGACTCGTGCCGAAAACTTGCCACCAGCTCGCCCAGGAGACTGAACGCCGTCGCAAGGGCGTTGAAAAAAGAGCTTTCTCTGCTGCGGGGCGCATTCAAAGAGTTTGAGGCAAGTACTTGCCTGTTCCAAAAACGTGCGGGCTCAGCGAGTACTCGTAAGGAATACAAGCCTGGTTCTAGCTCAGGCGATGTATCGGCTTGGTCATCGCAGTTACTCTTTTTGCCCTCCTGTCACGACACAAGTCATTGAAGCGCATGCAGTCGAATAAGATGCGGTGTTTATTGCGCAGGAGGATGTCATGATATCGCTCAAGGCTCAAGCACCCCCGGAGGGACGTCTCGACATAACCGTCGTCAGAGCCGCACATCTCCCTCGAATGGATACCTTCGGCAGCTGCGATGGATTCGTCACCTTGGATTTTGCTGGACAGGTGCACACGTGTTTAGATGTAACACCAGAATTGCCTGTTGCAGCACCCGTGGGATGGCGCTGACGAAGGGTTGTGCAGACGCACTCAACTCAAGTAAGGAAGAACACCTTCGCGCCCATGTGGAATGAAGAATTCATCTTTCAAGTTCAACAGGTGCATACATTAGTCCTGCAGGCGTTGCTTGCAGCTTACAGGGCTGCGGGGCACGTGTAGCCCTGCCAGGTGCATGTACATCTTTGTCCCAGGAGTTGAGGACCCCATTAAATGCAATCAGGTGGAGAGTGCCGCAGAAATCAATATCCAGCTGTATGACTGGAATGCGAACGGAGAAGATGAGCTTGTGGGAAGTGGGACAATCCAGCACGGGGAGATCGTCAAGCTTTTGAGTGGAGTGATTGGCGCTACTACCACACTAGACCTCGAGCTCTTGTCGCCGGAGGGCATGCCAATCGTGGGCAACGACAAAAAAAATGCCACGGTGTCCTGTGTGTGTGCGCGCGCGCACGCGAGTGCGATTGTGTACATACGAAGGAGGGGGGGGGGGTGAGGGAGGGAGGGGTTGAGGGAGGGGGAGAGAGGGAGCGAATTGATTGTCTACATGGCTCTGACTTTCGTTTTCGTGTGTTTGTATGTGTTTATGTGTGTTTATGTGTGTGCGTTAGGTGACGGTGAAGGTGCGGGCATGGGTGCGGTTCATGCAAACAGTTGCATATGAGGAGTGGAAGGCTGGGCAAGAAATGACGCCAGATTGTTTAGTGAGAGCCTCTGCTGCTGAAGAAACGTCGAGCAGGTGCATTTTCAAAAAAGCCCTTACTCCTCTCCGTTTGTGTCTGCGCTCAGCTGCTCCCTGTCTGGCCTACCCGGCCGGAAGAGAGAGAGGTTTGGTTGCAAGGCACGAGCGCATGAACTTACAGGATAGGGTTGGTAAAGTGTGAACACTTCAGAGATGTGGTCGGTCGTTTTCTGCTTCCTTGTGTCACCGATATCTGAGAAACGTATCATCCTGAAAAATCAACAGCTCTTGCGGCGCATCAGACAGCCGCCCTGAGGAATGCGTAGTCGTGGTGGCTGAAGAGAATCAGGAAAAGGAAACACAATCAAGGCGGAAGGCAGTGAAAACCATCACCGAGGAGGCGCTTAACGCAGAGAGTCTACGGATGTCGTGCTTGGAGGACATTGTGCGAACCACAAGGCATGTCTTGTTCGATTTCTTGACTGATCTGCATGGAGCCTACAATGTGATTCGGTTGAAACTGACTGAAAATTGGTGTGCAGATTTGTTCATGCTGAGGTTTGGACACTAGAGCCTAACAACCATTTGCTCACTTACAGGTGAGGGGTGATGTTTGTGAATGTTAGAAGAAGCAAGCAGAGTCATATATGGTGCAGCTAAAGGCAGCAACGGTAGCGAACGTGCATATTTGAATATGGATGTAGTAAGCAAGGACGGGGTAGTGAGCTTCTGACACGGGCTTGTGCTCGATAAAAACAGCGGGGAACGCTACACCAAAGAATCTTTCTTGCACCTTGGAAACTCTCAGCAGCCGGAGCAGACACATCATGCGCACCCAATCCAAAAACAAGGCGGCTCCGAAGAATTGCAGCATGACGTCGAACACTATATGCGGCAAAAGGTGCGTTGACAGCGAATCAGCACTCGGTCTTCCGAGCTTGTGCTTTTTGCTGTGGCCACCAGACATGCTTGGCACACACAACAGCTTTTCTCCCGTCACGAATCTTTTGCATGCAGGGACTGATAGAGCGCGTATGTGCAGATCAATGTGCCAGAGTGTTTGTCCAGATTGCATACTCTGAATCAGAAAACTCCAAGACCAGTTGCTGTTCGGTAACAGTACATATTTTTCTTAGCAAACCTATTTCCTCTCTACTTTTCCTCAACTATTGACGATGATGCCTTTGCAAACATCGCTTCTCCCGCGCACTTCGCAGCTACACCTTTGTCTTACATTTGCCTGCCTTTTCGCTACACACCAACCTGTAGTCGTTCTTCGTTCGAGAACAATCAATCGGCATGTGGAGATGCGTGGATGATGTCGAAGTCCCTTGATGCCTCTACGTCCCTGGAAGCTGGCGCTCTTGAGCTCGGCACCGAGGTCAGTGTTGCTGAAGATTGCGTGCGTGCGACAGAAAAAGCAAGGAGACGGACAAGCAAATGGAAGTAAAGACATAAAAATCATTCAAAACTTGTGTGCCTTTGCGTTGGCGTGCAAGCGCCTTGATGTTTGCGCACATGCATGAGAAAAATGTGGTAGATGACATAATTGAAATTTCAGGTGGCTCGGATGCTTTCAGATCTGGTCAAAAACAAAAGGGGGGTACCTGGCCGGACTAAACACCAGCAAGCCGGCAAAGATGAGGCAACTTCCGCATCGAGCATCGACATACGCGCATCTTTGTTTCACTCGTGCCTCGCCCTTCCCATCAGTGCATCGTCCTCCACGCAGGTAGTAGTGGACGTCGCTTTTCCCTGCTCTTTTTCTACGTAGGGAGGGCTTAGCGTGTGATTGTTTTGATCGCTTTCAGAAGATCAGCTCTCCAGAAGCAAGGAGCCGATCACATTTGCATCCATCGTGTTGATGATATGCGGAAGGCCTCGAGCTTCACTAATTATTGTCTGCGCAAACTGTCACGGGTAGGAACCTGTCGGAGTGATACTACTGTTTGCACCACACTCTCCGGAGCCTATGGCGGAATCATATTACCAACGTCAGCACAACAAAAAAGTGTATGAACTCCTGGACGGAGCAATTTCGTTGCTGGGTCTTGCGGCTGCTCTCGACGACTCGTTTCTTGGCTTCAATGAGTCATATCAGGCGCAAAAAAATGTCACACATGCACGCGTCCGCAGGCTTTGGTTCAAATTGCGGTACTCATCCCTCCTCTTCATCTCTGGCTGAGACTTGTCTCTTGCTTTGTTCGAGACTTCAATACCTTTTTGCTTGTATGCCCGAAAATCTTCGTCCTGACATCTGCTGCTCCACGTATGTCACTCCCTCTCACTCCCTGTCACTTCCTACCCGTTTCTCCCTATCCCCTCCCTATCTCTCTCTCTCCATCTTCCCCATTCTCACGCACATGCAAAACACACACGTTCATTGAAGAATTGCTGTACGTTGCGGATGGGTTAAGAGCGGAAAGGATGCTGACACTATGCAAAAGCTCACATTCTTGAAGCCCTTATCTGTCGCGTTCTGGTATCGACCGTCCATCATTGCCCAACTTTGTTGCCTGCCTCTCCCCTTGGCGAGTAAATCCTGTAAAACGGGCTTGATTGTCCCTGGACAGGAATTATGTGGGCAAGTTCAAGGGTGCTGGTGTTGCTGCGCCGCCGCGCGCTGATCTGCAAACGATTGCCATCACGTTTTTGGGGTCGATGTTGGGCGTTGGAGCAAATTCATTGCTGCACTACAAAGTCTTTGTGCCAGCTCAGGAGGATGGCTGGCAATATTCTCTCATGTCAGGTCATTTTTATTCTTGGATATGGTTTTGAGATGAGCTGCATTGAGTGCTGAACAAGAGCTTTGGTTCTGAAGTTGTGATGAACGTGGTTGGCAGGGTCATTCGGGGCTTTGGCTTGCCTCCTCTATGCCATGCCTCAGGCACCTTTCTCTCAGCCCAAAATGGTCATCTGCGGGTATATTCACGCGCAATCCCACGCGCACACATGAACACACGTGGTCGGCTTCTGCAAGTGACTGTTCTGTGATGACAGCCTGCCCTCTGACATGTTTACTCGATTTCAGACACATCCTGGCCCTATCGATTGCAGTGATTATGGACTATTTTGTGAACACACGCTTTGCAACAGGTTGAGAAAAGGACAACTTCCAACTTGGTTTTTACATGCGAACTAACGCTTGCGATATGTTCCTGTCGCTGACATGTGCTTCGTAACAGCTTTTGTACCAACGTGGCTGATCGCGCCTCTGACACCAGCTCTGGTGATTTCTGCCATGGCTATGACTGGTATTCTCCCCACCTGGTCCCCTCTGTCCTGTGAGGTGCGAGAGATTTTGAAGTATGTGCACGATGCGTAGACCACAACGCGTGCGTGTGATCTGATGATGATGATGATTATGCCATGTACAGGGTGTCTCAATCCACCTGGAGCGGCTGCATCCCTGATATATGCGACAGGTCTGCGTGCATTGCGGTGGTGTGCGCTCCTGTGTGCCTTGACCTTGATATGGAGAGACTGGGTGCAATCAAAGTTGGAAGCGTTTGTCATAGTTCCTGACTTGACAAACGTGCGATGGAGGCAGGCAACGCAAAGGTCAAGTCGTGGTATTGGATGTTCTTGTTCTTTCCCAACCTCGTCGGCTGCATCATAATGATCCTCGTGGCCATCTTGGTCAACAACCTGTCTTCAAAGCGCACCTACCCTCAGTTTTGGTACTAGTCGGCACACCAAACGCCCCGCACAGGCTGTTCAAACACGGTGGAGAGCATGGCGGAGGCGTGATGTGATTTCCGCGCGTCCTGAGGACCTTGGTCTCGCCCACACAGCGCATAATCTCTTGCAATATAAACATGGCATTTTCATTTTCTCGATATGAGAGTCGATAAGAATAAACAGGAACCTTTTGTCAAGGCTCTTATGTAGCAACGTGCACATGTCTGCATTAGTATCTGGAAGAGAATGAGAGGGGGAGCGCGAAGCTCTGGTGTTGTCCAATTCATTCCAATTTTATATCTGCCGAAACAAAAATGATGGTGAAGAGACTGTGGGACTGTAGCAATCGAGCGGCTTCAGGATTAGGTCCCGTATACAGTAGAGTTCCTGGAAATAGAAACTACGGTTTTTGACCCAGCCAGCGTGTTTCTAAGCACGCACTGATGAAGTCAGAAACCCAGCCTGCCAGTTTTGCTTCTGCGCAGCTCAGTTTCTGTAAATCTCAAGAAACTGTGTAGTGGTTACTGAACAAGTGCAGTGGTTACTGAACAAGTACCAATAAACACCAACTGCCCCAGTGCCTGCCAGCGGGTTTCTAACGCACACTGGAAGAAACTGGCCAAATCCAGACTGCAGTTTCTATTTCCCGGAGCTCTGTTGTGACCTATTGGCTCTCCTTTTGAGTGGAGGACGAATGTTGGTGATGACGCAGCTCTCGTGCAGCGGACAGCAACAATCGCTTCTTTTCCCGCCGATACCTGCCAACCCCCTCACCGCTGTCAAAAGAGACTTCGTGTTCAAGCAAAGCGACCTCAAGTTCAAGCAAAGAGACCGCATATTGAACTAAAAGAGCTCTAATACGAGGCTCCCCCCTTTCTGATCGTGTGTGGGTGTGGGTGTGGTTGTGCGTGTGGGTATGCGCGCGCGCACGTTCGTGCTGGTGTACTAAGAAGCACTGCGCATCACAATGCCTGACTAGCAACAGGGAGCCGGAAACTTTAATTAGCTCAGCGCACGCTGCGTTTGGACTCCGTGAAGAGGGAGAGGGAGAGGGAGAGGGAGAGGGAGAGGGAGAGGGAGAGGGAGAGGGAGAGGGAGAGGGAGAGAGAGAGAGAGAGAGAGAGAGAGAGAGAGAGAGAGAGAGAGAGAGAGAGGGAGAGAG
>Ga0115006_10003024_pt1 | contig 11300 bp, 7 predicted proteins | sample ArcOceMetagenome_3_FD_88943 | JGI IMG/M metagenome (GOLD analysis project Ga0115006, IMG submission 88943) | Marine eukaryotic phytoplankton communities from Arctic Ocean - Arctic Ocean- Svalbard ARC20M Metagenome | ecosystem: Environmental > Aquatic > Marine > Oceanic | place: Arctic Ocean...
CAGGCTGCGCCATGCCTGCCCAGCCACCGACAGCACCTCCTGAAAGGACGCGTGCGGCTGCCGCAGCAGCAGCGCCTCCTGCTGCTCGCGCGCAAACATCTCGAACTGCGACACCACACCCACGTGCTGCGCGCCATGACTCCCGCTGTCGCCTGCATACATGCAAGGACATGCGGAAGCGCACACGTAAGGGCACATGTAAGGACACGTATCAGGACTGTGACACCACACCCACGTGCTGCGCGCCATGACCCTCGCTGTCGCCTGCATATGCGTAAGGACACGTGGAAGCGCACATATCAGGGCAAGATACAGAATGAGTACAAAATGCAAACTAAATACAAAACACAAAATACATACAAAATACATACAAAACACAAAACATACATCATCGCCACATGATGCTTGCGCCTCCAAGTAAGAAAACGAAACACACCACTAAGAAAAATAACACAGCTGAAAAAAAAAAGAGAGAAAGGGCGGGGTATCAGCACCGGCCGACAGGCCCTGAGCACCCCCCGCGGGGACGCAGGGCACCGGCAGTCCGTCGACGACAGCGCACTCGCGCGCGGGCGCCGGCCGGCCCTTGAGCACGGCGACGGCCTCAGAGGGCAGCATGAACCAGCGCAGCCGCGCTGCCTCGGGGCTTTGCAGCGCCATGGCTTCGCTCGCCACCTTTTTTTTGTTTTTGTTTTTGTTTGTTTTCGGTCTCCGTGTATACTGGCCAGTGCCTAATGTCAGGGTGTAGGGAGGGGTGCGGGGAACGGTTTTGCGCAGGGCGTGGGGTGGAGGGGGGCGCAGGAGGGCGGACGGTGTAGGTGTGAGGAGGGAGGGAGGAGAGGGGGGAGAGGGGACCTGCGTTTCGGTGATTTTAGCGACGCCGAAAGGCTTGCCGGCAGACACCGCCTCCGCGACGGTGGCGGCCTCGGCTGCTGCGAATGCCATGTAGCTCTCGACGTCGGTGTCCGACAGCACTGCCTCATGCGCGAGGCTATCTGTCTCGGGGGTTTTGCTCAGGCACGCGTTGATGCTGGCAGACTCGCGCCCGCGCTGGAAGTGGACATCGCTGAGCCAGCGGCGGTGGCGCAGCGTGAACTTGCGCTCCGACCTGTGTCGCCACTCGCCTGTGCCGGGGATAAAGGTGTAGAGGGGCAGGAGTTTCCAGCCGTCGCTGGCCACGAACAACACGGCGCGGATGATGAATCGCACCACAGCCTCCGGCAGAAAGTAGTTGAGGTTGAGGCGCACCACGCCGGGCCGGATGGCCTCGTCCCCCTGCAGCAGCGCCGCCTCATACTCCTTGGCGACCATGTAGTCAATGCCCAGCAGGCTCTGGGCGTAGGGCCCCGCGCATGAGCAGCCCGCGCGCACCTGGATGCCAAAGAGGTCGTTGAGCAGCGCGGCCACGAAGTTGTGGTGCAGGTACTGCGCGCCATGCCGAATGTTGAACGACACAATGGGCAGCCGCTCCGCCTCGAGGTTCCCCAGGACGTGGATGGCGCTGTCCTGCGCCCACGCCGCCTGCGCCATGCGCCAAAAGGCGTGCTCGCGCTCCATGATGGCAGCCACGCCGACCGCCTCCTTGAGCCGCATCGCGAGTCCGCAGCGGATGGCGCCCACAATGTCCGGCGTGCCGGCCTCCTCGCGCTCCTCGAGGTTGCCCAGGTACCTGTGGTCATGCGCCGTGACGAAAAACACGGTGCCCCCCCCCGGCAGGGCCGGCGGAGCGCCCTCGCCAAACGCCACGGCGCTGTGCAGAATCTCCTTTTTAAAGGCCAGGACCCCAGGCGTGCCAACCCCGCCTACAAACTTGTGCGGGGAGAGGAAGACGGCGTCCTTGTATGCGAGCGGCGCCTGCGCAGGGTCTGCAACCACAGGGTTCATGTTGATGGTGGTGTAGGGTCCTGCCGTCGCGTAGTCGAAGAAGGCCAGCGCCTTGTGGCGGTGAAGCATCACGCTGATCGCCACCGTGTCGCACAGGATGCCGGTCAGATTGGACGCGGCGGAAAAGGCGCCGATCTTCAAGGTGGCGTCTGCATGCTCGCGCAGCACGCTCTCGAGGTGGTCCATGTCCACCCCGCCGCCTTGCGCTTCCCGCACCGCCACGACCAGGCACCCGTTTTCTCGCCACGGCAGCAGATTCGAGTGGTGCTCGTACGGCCCAACGACGACGAGCGGGCGCGCCCCAGCCGCGTTCGCAGCCCGCCAGCGAGGAGTGCCCTTGAGGAGGTCCACCATCTTGCCGATTGCGCCAGTGCAGCCGGTCCCCGTGAAGAGGACCGCGTCGCGGTTGTTCTCGCAGCCCAGCGCCCGGCGCACAATGGAGCGCGCCTCGGCGCGAAAGAGGGTGGTCTGCATGCCCGTGGCCGACGCCGTGGTGTGCGTGTTGGCATACACGGGCAGCACCTCGGCGCGTATGAAGTCTTCTATTCCCTCAAGCGCCCTGCCCGACGCCTGCCGCGGCCACCAGACGCCCTGGGGTTAGCAGCTGCGGCGCGGTGCCTGGCCTGGCATGCTCTCTGCTGGCCCACCTGGTCCGGCGGAAACCAGGGCCAGCACGCACGCAGGCGGCGCGGATGGGGCGTGTCGTACCGTGTAGTCGGCGAAGGTGACGCGGCGCTCGCCAAACGCCGTGCGCACGCTCGTCGCGCACCCAATCTGCGACCTGTAGATGTAGTCGAGCAGCGCCGCCTTGTCCTCGTTCGCGGCTCCGCTCCCGTGGGCCCCACTACCACCTGCGGTTGACGCCTCTGCCACCGGGCTGCAGGCGTCAGCGGCGCGCCGGGGCCGGGTGTTTGCGCATGGGACACGGGAGCGGACAGAATAGGACGCCGGGGGCGGGGGCGGGCTTGCACCAGAGGCCAGGTCCAGGGCGCAGAGGGAGGCGCTGTCGCCGAGCTCGTCGACGAACCGTCGGTGCACCGCTGCCATGGTCGCGGCGGTCGCGACTGCGCTGCCCGTCTGCCCTCTCCAGCACCACAACGACTCACCTGTCACGTGTGCTTTCCAGTGGGAGATTCTCGTAGCACGAACTCGCAAATAGGGAGAGGGGGGCGGTATGGGTGCAGCTTGGTGCGCGGCGGCGGCGGTATGGGTGCAGCTCGGCGCGCTCGTTCACCTGCGGCTCGTGGGAGCAGCCGCTCCCGCACGCGCTCCCGCTGTGGCCTTCGCCGCACTCGCGCAGCACCAGAATACGGTGCGCGCACCGGCGGTGGCCTTCGCCGCACTAGCACAGCACCCGCGCGGGAGAGCACACGCGGGGCGGCGTGCCGCGTCGCCGGGGAGGCGCGCGGGTGCGGGGCGCCGGCGGATTGCCGTGCCTGTGGGGCTCCGGTGCACGTCCGGCAGCACGGGGAATGCTGGGGCGGGGGGCGGCGCGGCAGGCGGTGCCGACGATCGTCGGGCGCGGCTGATCGACGAGCTGCTGGCCGAGGTTTGGGCGGGAAACGACGGGCATTGTTCCTCCGAGGCCGAGGACGCGCAGATTGACCAGATCGCGGGCGAGTTGTGAGTCGCTGATGTCGATTTGACACATACTGGAATGATCTGGCATGCACACGCACGTATGCATGCATGCATGCACACACCTAGACGTGGCCACAGACACAGACACAGACGCGCCTTACTCTGCCTTCGCACTCATGTGGTTGTGCTGCGCAGCTCCTCAACGTACGGCGAGATCACAGTCAAGGGCTTCAGATCACTGGCGGGCAGGATCGGCTTGCGCCAGGCGGACGCGTTCCTGGATTTGGGCAGCGGGGTGGGGCGCACTGTGGTGCAGGCGGCGCTCGAGTTTGGATGCCGGGAGGCGCGGGGCGTGGAAATGAGCTCGTCGCGGCATGAGCGCGCACAGCGTGCGCTCGATGCGTTGCCGCAAAAGCTCGGCGAGCGGGAGGAGCTTCGAGAAGCCATGTCGCCAATGCACGGCGTTGCCCTGGTTGAGGGCAATATGCTCGAGCTGCCCATCCCGCCCGCCACCACGGTTTGCTGGATGGCCTCTCTGTGCTTCTCCGAGGACTTTATGGAGCAGATAGCCACCAAACTGGCCTCCGAGGCCCCCGACTTGCGCGCAATCGGTGTGTGTATGTGTGTGTGTTACTGCGCGCTGTGCACAGAGGCAGGCTTGGCCTGGCATATAGCCCTCATCTGTGCTGAAAACGCCCCACACCAGTGACTGATGTACTTATGCGACACGCCAGTGTCGCTGTCAGCCTTCCCTGCAGGCGTCGCGGGCTTTGAGCTGACGTCAGGCGGAGACGACTGCTTTGAAATGTCATGGACCCAGCGACGCGGGGGTACATGCAAAGTCTTTATATACACGCGGCTGGATTGAGGGCAGATTGTACAGCGGCTGAACGAGGCGCAGTTGACGTTAGGAACCCCGGCAGCCACTGCTCTCTCCTCTCCACTCCAGCGGCGAAACCAATGAATAACAAGAATCTGGGGGAGCAGTCAAAAGTCTCTCACTAATTGGTCAGTACTTTCCTTGCTCCACCTGCGAGATCCAGTCGCGCCATTGCGGGGGCGACATTTCAATAACGTCCCCGTTGGGCTCCCGCGCAATGATGTTCCCGTCTAATGCGACCTCGAAATTCTCCATCTCGCGCTGCGCCCCGCCCTTTTCAACGTTCCGCAGCCAGCCCTGCGCAGCCGGGGATACGCGGTCAGCGGGATGCGACAGGTAGCCGGGCGCAGATGCCGAGGCAGGAGATCAGCGACACGCAAGGTTTGCGCCCCCTCTAGAGCGCGGGTCATATCTCACACGGCACGCAGCTGCTACGCACGGCGCGAGAAAAAGAGCGAGGCATCGTCCGCAGCTGTCCTTCTCAACGCACCTGCCAGCCCGGCACGTCCATCTGAATCACATCCCCGTTGGGCTCCCGCGCAATGATGTTTCCGTCCAATGCGACCTCGAAGTTCTCCATCTCGCGCTGCGCCCCGCCCTTTTCAACGTTCCGCAGCCAGCCCTGCACAGCGGGGGGCGCGGGGTCAGCGATGCAGCAGAGGTGAGCAGCAGAGTGAGTCACGATGCCTGTCTGGGCGGCGCGCGGCGGGACTCAGGCTGCTTGCTGGGCGCGGGGCACCGCCGCCAGCGGCAACGGTCGACGCTTCGAGAGGGGGGAGGGAGGGGGGTGGGGGGAGGACGTCCACACCTGCCAGCCCGGCACGTCCATCTGGATGACGTCGCCGTTGGGCTCGCGCGCAATGATTTTGCCATCCAGTGAAACCTCAAAGTTTTCGAGCTCGCGCTGCGCAGGCACCGCCGCGAGCTGGAGCAGGGAGCGCGCCCGCGCCTGGGCCTGTGTGTGCGCCACGCCTGCGGCTAGCAGCGCAACCGTGCCGAGCGCCCCGAGCACGCACGCGGCACGCTGCAGCGGCTGGCTCCTCATCATTTGCAGACCCACCCCGTTTTTTCTTTTGGCCCCTCTCAGAAATACTTCCAATGGGCCTGCAAACGCACCTATTATAAGCGTTTCTAACTTTTCAGCACAGCACGTGCACCTGTGCAATTTGCGTGAGGGCGGAGTGGACGGCAGGCAGGGCGGCCCGCGCAGAGCAGCAGCAGCAGCAGCCGCCGCCGCGCGACCCGTCGTGTGCCCGCAGCCACCATGGTGGTGTACAACTTTAAGAAGATTGCGCCGGTGCCGACGTCCAAGGACTTTGTGGACATCGTGCTCTCGAAGACGCAGCGGCAGACGCCGACGGTGGTGCACAAGCAGTATGCGATCCAGCGCATCCGCAGCTTCTACATGCGCAAGGTCAAGTTCACGCAGCAGGCCTACGAGGAGAAGATTGCGCGCATCCTCGACGAGTTCCCGCGCCTCAACGACATCCACCCGTTTTATGCCGACCTCATGAACGTGCTGTACGACCGCGACCACTACAAGCTGGCGCTCGGCCAGCTCAACATGGCGCGCGGGCTGATCGATAAGATCGGCAAGGACTACCTGCGCCTGCTCAAGTACGGCGACTCGCTGTACCGCTGCAAGCAGCTCAAGCGCGCGGCCCTCGGCCGCATGTGCACGCTCATGAAGAAGCTCAAGTCCTCGCTCGACTACCTCGAGCAGGTCCGCCAGCACTTGGCGCGCCTGCCCGCGATCGACCCGAACACTCGCACGCTCCTCGTGTGCGGGTATCCCAACGTGGGCAAGTCGTCGTTCATGAACAAGGTGACCCGCGCCGAGTGCGAGGTGCAGCCGTACGCCTTCACCACCAAGTCGCTCTTTGTGGGGCACATGGACTACAAGTACCTGCGGTGGCAGGTGATTGACACTCCAGGTATCCTGGACCACTCGCTTGAGGAGCGCAACACGATCGAGATGCAGTCGGTGACCGCGCTGGTGCACCTCAAGGCGGCCATCCTCTATTTTGTCGACCTCTCCGAGCAGTGCGGCTACTCGGTGAAGCAGCAGGTGTCGCTCTTCCACAACATCAAGCCGCTCTTTGAGGGCAAGCCGCTCATGGTGGTGCTCAACAAGAGCGACATGAAGACGGTCGAGCAGTGCAGCGCGGAGGAAAAGGCCATGGTCAAATCTATGGAGGGGCCCAACGTGACCTTCGTCACCTGCTCCACGCTCACCGAGGAGGGCGTCGCGGGGCTCAAAACCACTGCGTGCGATGCGCTGCTCACCCAGCGAGTCGCCAGCAAGACGAGCAGGGCCGAAAAGGCGGGCCAGGACTTGGACGAGCTTGCGGGCATCCACGTGGCCATGCCCCAGGCGCGCGACCGCGCCGAGCGCCCCCCCGTGATCCCCGCCTCCGTGCAGGCGCGCCTCGCTGCGGGCGCTTCCACGCATACTTCGCGCAAGCTGCAGAAGGAGATCATGGTCGAGCATGGTGGCGCTGGTGTCTACTCGATGGACTTCCGCGAGCAGTACCTCGGCCTCAAGGACGAGGACTGGAAGTTCGATTCCATCCCAGAGATCATGGACGGCAAGAACATTGCCGACTTTGTCGACCCCGACATCGAACGCATGCTGGAGGAGCTGGAGCGCGAGGAGGAGGAGCTTGAGGCCAGGGGTGAATACGAAGAGGACCCTGACGCGCTCGACGACGGGCTGACGGAAGTGGAGCGAGAGCAGCTCAAGGCCGTGCGCCGCAAGCGCGCCACCCTCAGGCACGAGAGCGAAATGGCCAAGTCCCGCAACCACCCCAGGCTGCCGCGCACAGTGGCCGCCAACCGGCGCGGCGACTTGTCGGCACGCGGGCGCTCCTTCGACGAGCACCTGGACGAGCTGGGGTACGACGAGGACATTGGCGCACGAAAGCGCGCGCGCAGCATGTCCGAGGCGCGCGGCCGCAGCCGCACGCGCAAGGACCGCATGGACGAAGACAAGGAGGCTGCGGATGGCATGGACGTGGATGGGGGACAGGTGGCCAAGAAGGCGAGGACGTCGACGAGCCGCGCGCGCGACCAGAGTGTGCCGCGCGACGAGGCGGCGCATGCCTACAAGGACAAGGAGCAACGAGCGGCAGCCAAGAAGGTGGCGTCCAAGGCGATCAAGGGCTTGATGCGCCAGAAGGGCTCCAAGGGCACTGCCAAGAAGGGCGAGGGCGACAACCACGTGCCCAACTTCCGGCCCAAGCACTTGCTCACCGGAAAGCGCGGCAACGGCAAGACGGACCGACGCTAGAGGTCGCATTGTCATTGACACTCCTGCTTCCCTCACCCACGCCTGGTGCTCCTGCCGTCGCCGACGGGAGCGCTGGGAGCTGCGCAGCCGCAGAGGCCGCGGCTGGCCTGGGCGATGCGTTGGGTTCCAGCGTAGAAGTTGTGGTGGGAAACAAGTGCCCCTCAGGAGCGGTCACGGTTCAGGGAGCAGAAGTGCGGGCAGGATAGGGGGTGGCTCGGCGGTGACTCACGGTGAAGGCGCCAGTGTCCTCGTCCAGAGTAGCACTGACGGCGCTGGGTGAAGCCAAGACACTGTAATGGGCCGTCAGGGTGGGTGCATGATGTCAATGTCCGCGTGACAGCGTGCAACGCAAAACGTTGGAAAGACGCGCCGTGATGCAGAGAGCTGCTATAATGCTGCGCCCCCAACATCTTGCAATACGAATAGCAACAATAAATAGTAGTCTCTTGGACGCCTGTGTGTTTTTGCCGCTTCAACGTTGTCGCCCCCCCGTCTGCCTCTGCTAGCCGCCACCCATCCCGCACCAACCTGCACTGCAGCCTCCGTCAGGTTTGACGCGCTGCCGCGTCAGATCTGACGCGTGACACGGCTGTCACGCACCCCGCGACAGCTGTCACGCGGCGCCTCTCTCCTTGTGTGTGTGTGTGTGTTTGTGTCTCTCTCCCTTTGTATCTCTCTCTCTCTTTGTGTGTGTCTCTGACTCTCTTGTGTGTGCATCTGTCGCTCTTTGTGTGTGTATCACACGCACACACGCCCGCGCGCGCCTTTACAACCTCTGGCCGCGGGGCAATCCCGAGGAGGAGCGGGCTTGGTCAACTGCGCAAGCTCGTTTGCCTAACCCCCACCTGGTCCAATCACCACCTCCCCCAGATCACTTTGACCCGCCACCAACTTTACTGATCCCCCTGGCTAGTTTGACACTCCGAGCTATCACCCCTGGAGTACTTGTCATAGCATTGAAGGGCCGGCAGCAGCGGCCGAAAAGGTTCATTTAGCTTTATTATCTGGGATGCTCGCGGCGTAGGGCGGCAGAGACGGGTGCATAAAACTGGATCTGTTTGCAGTGTAATTTACGCGGCCTTCGTGGCCGCAGTGGAGCCGCTCGCGCTCTTGCCCGTGTCTGCGCTAGCGTCGCTGGGCCGGGCGCCCTCCACGGAAACCTTCTGCTTTTTGCTTGCTGGTTCTGCGTCACCACCTGCTTTGGGGGCAGGCGCTTTGGCTGCCACGTTTGCGCTTGCCGCGGCTGAGGCCGGCTTCGGCGGCGGCGCCGCCGCCTGCTTCCCGCTGGCGGCTGCTGGCTCCTGTTTTGCGGCCGCCGCCCCGCTGCCACCGCCCTCGAGCTGCGCGCGGACTTCCTTCATAAACCACGACATGTACACCCCGGAAATGAATTCCTTCTTGTGGCCCTTTATGTACTGCACGACCTTGCCGGGGTCGCCGCTCTCGACCAGCTTGGCCACCTCCTCCTTGACGGCGGCCTTCAGCTGCTTTGGCTTCTTCATCGGGTCCTGGGTCGCCGCGATCACGTCGCTGGCCTCCTGCGCCGCCTTGTCCACAATCTGCACGGCCCGCTCGCGCGTGACCTTCTTGTCCGCCCCCATCAGCAGAGGGGCTGCGGGGGCTCCCGCGCGGGCGCCGTCTGCCTGGGTTCCGGCGGCGACCGCGGTCGAAAAGACAGTTCGTAATAGCTGAAAAAAGATTTCGAAAAAAAAAACTCCCGCCGAGTGGCTGTTCGTCGACTGCAATGCAAGGCTTCCTCAAAGCGCTGGTGCGTGGCGTCGCCGCTCCTGCCCGCCGCTTCCTCCCACCATTCTCGCTTGCTGGCCTGCGCGACGCGCGTGCGCGGCCTCGCGCAGAAGAGGAAATCGAGCAGGCGCCTGCGCTGGTTTCCTCGATCCTCTCCAGCCCTTCCATGCTGGCCTGAGCGGACGCGCGTTGCGTGCTCCTCGCCTGGCGCTGGCCGGGCTGCTGCAAGCGGCCGCGGGCTGCTCCGGACAGCTCTGCAGAGCTGCGCTGGCCCGCGGGCCAGCCGCGTCATGACGCTCACTGGCGGGGCAGGGGAGGGTTGCGAGCGGAGCGCGCCCCGGCGGGGCGCGCGGCGGGAGCGGCGTCAGGGCAAGCTGGTGCTGACAGCAGAACTCTGTGCGCGTGTGCAGTTTGCCACCCCGGCGGCTGAGCCTGTGGAGCTCCTTCCCCACGACGGCACCTGCGTAAGTCTTTTGCTGTTGCGTGCGTGTCGGTGCCCGGTTCCCTCCAGCGCGCCAGGCGCTCTGCTTGCGGTTGGCGGCGCGGGGGAAGCAGGGGCGTGCTGATGGACTGCGTGTGCGCTGCAGAACACCATGCCGGGCTGGAGCGTAACCTGGTCCACCCCGAACACCCATGCGGACCCCGACTGCAAGGCGTTCCCCTTCTATGCGCACCGTGGTCTCGGTGCCGGGGCGTCGTACGGCCAGTCCAACTTCGCGATCTCCGCGGTTGAGGGCATGGCGAAGGCGCAGGCCTAAGCTGCTGCTGCGGAGATCGCGACGTTGGTCGTACTAACGGAACCCATCGCAGCAGCAGCGATGGGTGTCGTTGGTACGTCCCAGCTGCTGGGGGCACGCACAGGTACATTCGCCACCACGTGCTGCGCACAGGGCCAGTCCTTGCGCAGCGCAGCGCTGGTGGCTGCCGCGCACGGAGGCCATGCTTGGAGACGCCGTCAAGGTCCTTGCAAGCGAGGTCACAATGTGTTATGGGTTCTCACGGGACCTTGGGGGGAGCAAATTGCTCCGATGATAAGGACGAAATAAAAGTCCGAAAGCAACAATGAAGAACACTACATACTCGCACACACGCATACACACCGACGCACACACAAGACCAGACGCACACAAAAACAAAGACGCACACACAGAGAGAGACGCACACACACACGCACACACACACACGCACACATACAAACTCACACACACACACATGACGCACACACGCATGACAATGACAAAGACAAGAGACTGCTTAGGCACTGATGCCTGTACGCATGAGGCACCGAAAGTGTGCCGCATTTCCTGTCGCTGCACACGCACAGCAGACGCCAGCACTACACCCACGCTGCGTACTTGATAGTGTGTACTCAGCAGTCTTCATCCACTTATAACCCCCAACACCCCAGGAGGGCAGAGAATCTCGTGCACACCCACTCTCTAGCGTCGTGGTCGGTCGGACATAGAACTCGGTGCGCGCCTGCGCGATCGGGGATTCCTTGTGTGCCGTGCGCCCGCATACGCAGATACTGCGTGAAAGTTCGTGGGTCTCGCGACCACACTCTTCCACCCCCACCCCCCTGTCACGGTTGTGTCCTCCAACCCCAACCCCCGTGCGGTGCGCACGCACACGCGACGATGACTCGCTGCCGCTGGCATCACTTGAGAATCTCCGCTGCTGCCGTCGAGTTGGACGTCATTTCGTGGAAGATGCTCTCTGTGTCTGCACTCAGCTGGTGCGGGTCCCCCATCTCCAGCACTCTGCGTATACACACACCGACACACCACCATGAGTCACATCAAAAAGTCACACCACAAAACTAGGCACACCTCATCAATCGCCCCTGCCAGTCTGTACTCCATACACACACGCTCTCCTCCTCATCCGCCTCCTCGTTCACTGCGTTAGCCTTGAATAAAC
>Ga0115006_10003025_pt1 | contig 11298 bp, 8 predicted proteins | sample ArcOceMetagenome_3_FD_88943 | JGI IMG/M metagenome (GOLD analysis project Ga0115006, IMG submission 88943) | Marine eukaryotic phytoplankton communities from Arctic Ocean - Arctic Ocean- Svalbard ARC20M Metagenome | ecosystem: Environmental > Aquatic > Marine > Oceanic | place: Arctic Ocean...
GGGGGGGGGGGGGGGAGGGGAGGGGAAGGGGCAAGGGATTTTTGAAGGGGGGGTGGGGGGGGGGAGAGGAAAAAGGGGGGGGGGGCGGACTTCATTGTTAAGAGCAAGTGGGGTAACGATGCTGGGAAGGTGAGGAATTGGGAAGAGGGGATGGGGAAGATGAGGAACGAAGGGCGGCTGGAGCGCCAGCAACAGCAATACATCGTCTAATCATTTAACTGACAACCCCTTCTCGCGCTCGCTTCGCTCGCGACATTCGCTCATTCCGCAGGTCGGGGCGCTTACGCTTGCTAAGGTTGCGTGGGAGGAGAGGTACCAGGGGGGTGGGGAGGGGAAGGGGGGGGAAGGATGGGGGGGGAAGGTTTGGGTTTTCACGGCACTTGCTGCGGGGTTGGGGGTCGGGTATGCCGTCGCTATGAGGAAGAAATGAAGAGGGAGAGGGGAAGGTGGGGACCTTTAGAGGGTTTACGAGGGGTTCCATAAGCGGGGGGTTTTAGAAAAAATAAAGGCTTAAACGTAACAGGCAACCTGCATCTACTTATTGCGCCCTCCTCAACCCTCCTTCAAAACCCTCCACACACCCGTCTGGCTCTTAACCCTAATTAAACTAGCTGCAACCTGTGGTATCGGGAAATTGTGTTAGTTATAGTGCCATCGTAGAAATATACAGGCGGTCGTTTTCCCTCCACCCTTACCTGCGTTCCCATGAACCCCGCCAAAACCCACCAAATCCCCTTCAGCCCCACAACCCCTCCGTTCCTTCCCATGTACCCCAGCGCCCCCACAGCCGCAACGTTGGCCAGTCCCATGGTCAGCATGCTGTACGTCCAATCGCTCCCCCCCATAACGACCCCGTTGGCTGGGTACGCGAGGCCCTTGAACGCCTGGCATACCAGGACGGCGGGGAATATCAAACCGCAAACGTCACCCACCAGGGAATCAGGGGTTAGTTTACTTATCACTGACGACCTGTTCAAGTACGTTAGCATCGAAAGGGCGGCCGCCAGTATACCCCCCGAGTAGCATGAGAGTTTAATGACGTTTTGTATGTACTTCCTGCTTCTTTTCTTTTCCCCCTTCCCGAACTCTCTCGCCAGTAGCGTCTGGGTGGCAACCGCAATGCTCTCGCAGCACTGGGTGGTCACGAAACCTATCTGGAAGCAGAGGTTGTAGGCGGCTGCTGATACGGGTCCTAGAAGGGCGGAGAGACGGGAGGTGTAGGCGTAGGTTGAGACTGGGAGGAGGAGAACAGACGCAGAGGAACGAAGCAGACGGGCGGAATGATGTTAGTTATACGGGTAGGATGTATGTTGCTTTTTTTGCTGTCGCTTTCCGCTCTGGCGTCTCACCTTTTAGGGTCGAACGGATGCAGACGCGGACAGAGGCCGAGAGGTACGATTTCAGGGACTCAAGGAATGGCCTCCGAATCTCCTTGCTGAGAGGGTTGACAAGCCCCACCTTCTTGGACATTTTGTAAAGCAGAGGTATGAGCGCTACGTACTGCGAGAACGAAGCGGTGGCGAGGGTCGAAGCGACGAGCAGAAGAGTGTTAGTTATACGGTAGGCAGTATATAGATATATACAGGCAATAACTCGCCAGCTGTCGCTTCGCTACAGTTGCCTCACCTGTGCTACTGCTGTCCCCATTGCTGCCCCCGCGCTTCCCATGTTCATCCTGAACATGAAAATGGGGTCCAAGATCACGTTGAGTACCGTGAATACGCAAGACCAAATAAGGGGCGTTACGGTGTCCCCGATGCCCCTGTATACGCCGTTGACGACCATCCATAGCATGGATGCAGGGAGCGCAAAACCTCGAACCATCATGTAAGAGTATGCTGGGGCGAACATTGGGGAAGTTGACGAGACGCCGAGACCGAGGAGGATGTTCTGGGAGTTGAAGAGGTAGAAGATCGACTGGGCTACCCCAATCGTCAGGGCGAGGAGGAGGGCTACGGTCACATTTGTGGATAGTTTTTTGGAGTCACCGGAGGAGGAGGCAACGAGACTGCAGGTTTGTGGGGGGAGAAGGGATGGGAGGTAAGATGGGGGGTACTTTTGCCTGAAGCGAAGGAAGGCTGGAGCGAAGCGACAGCAACACATCCAGAACTCTTTTCTGCACTCGCTTCGCTTGCGCCCTCTTTACCTTATGCAGCACCTCAGCACAGGATCTCCAACAACCTTCCCTAAAGCGTAACCTCCAGTAATTGCTACACCGGCCCCTCCCAGCACGGACGACCCCAACTTGGAAAGGTAGTAAGTATCAACGAGCGACGCAAGAGGCTCGGCCGTAAGCTGAACCAAGGCAGGGAGGGAAATCATCAAAAACTCAGACCTCAGAGATACGGGCTCCTGTGAGCCGCCGCGGCCACCAATTTCATTATCATCACTGACCCTTTTTTCCGCAAATAATGAACTCTTTGCATTTAAATTCCCCAATTCATGAGCCGATCGCGGCCCCAACCTCTGCAAGCCCTGCGAACTCTGCAAATTGAAACCGTCCGATACATTTAGTGCAAGGATGAAGCAAAACAGTTTGAAGATTTTAATATAATAAGTCGCCACCATACCTTTGATAGAAGATGGAAATTGTATGACCGATTTCACGATCTTCAGATTTGTGCCCCCTATTCTCGCCTTTGGTTTTGACTCCCTATCCTAAAGGCGGTCCCTGTTCCCCTCCGTCCCACCCGCTACCTGGTTTCACTTCCATCCCTATCTTCACGTTTAAATGGCCAGTGTAACACCCACAGCAGGTGTTGCGAACGAGGAAGAAGAGATTGGAAAAATCGGCAAGATGAGCTCCTCGTCCTTGGCTCAGAGATTCTTCGTCCCGTTTGCTGGAGAAACCATGGTACCCTCAAGTAAGAGATTCCAGTTAAGGGTCGCTAAGATAATAAATGCTCACGATGAGTTGAAGGAGATTGCAGGGAAACACAAATGGTTTGTTCACACCCTCGCTGAGGTGTGTAGGGACAGGATGGTCTTTTCAAAGTATACCATTCCAGTTGTTCGTTCTCCGCTGTCCTTGATAACCGCAGAGGAGGCTTCAAATATGGGCCAAGGTTTTGCAGGCGTGATGGTCCAGACAATGTCAACAGCTGACGTCGCGATCGACGCTGTCGAAAGTTGGATAAACAAATACCCGGCACTCGTAGAGCTAGACAGTGAGTTTTCTTTCTTCAGGAAAATCATGGAGGCCTTTGGGGCCGAGTACTTCAAGAGGGTTCCTTGGGGGTTGAAGGTAAGGAGGTCTGGAGCGAAGCGACAGCAAAACTGAGAAGCGAAGCGACAACAAGAACAACATGCCATGCCGCCTATCTTCAAGAATTTCCTTCAGCTCGTTGCTTCGCTCCTCGCACCTCTTTTCATCAAGAAATGACGCTTTAGCTCGTCACTGCGCTCCTCGCCCTCGCACATACCGCTACAAACATAAATAACAACCTCGCCCCTTTGCAGCTCCGTGTTTTCATAGGCGCTGTCCTGTCCATATCTGACCTCGCCTCTGATATTATTATGATATCAATCTACACCTCCCGCGGCCAGAGATTCTTCGCCAACATTGTTGCCATCTGCGTCGGGAGCAACGTATTTTTCCAGACTTTCCTGGCGTATGTTAATTATCCGGGGGTCCCTTGGAAGGTGAGACTCTTCGAGTGCGCTGTTTCGTTGACGGGATCCAAGCCCATCCTTGACGCGTACAGGGTTTCGAGTGGTGTTGAAAAGCGTGAAGGCTGCCTCATTTCATGTTTCATGGACATGGCAATAACGAGAGCCTGTGAGCTCTTCTTCGAGTGCATACCCCTCACGCTCGTGCAGGTTTACGTCCTTTTGGATAGGAGGAATTCAGGAGATGGTAATGTGGAGCGAAGCGACGAGCTATGCACAGCATGTAACACAGCAACCTTGGTAATTCTCACCAACACTGTAATCCCAAATTGTTTCCGCCATTCGCTCATCGCAGAATTTGGCTTCGTGGAAATCGGGAGCTTGTCTATGTCTGCCCTGACCACGGGCTTCATTACGGCGATAGTCACGTTCGACTTTGACACAAAACGCGACAACCGCAAGGATAGCCCAGAATTTTATGGTGCAATCAGGTGAGGCCAAGCGAGGAGCGAAGAGACGAGATAGTAAAGTCATCTCTACTCACCAAGACCGCGCGCGCTTGTACTTCCGTGCGCCTCCTCCGTAACCAACGCAATAATCCTCACCCATCACTCCAACCCTTTTTGCGATTTGCTTCGCTCATCGCAGATCATCTGCGATGGACAAGTTAATTTCATTTGTCGCCATGTGGATCATGAACACGTGCACTCTCCTACTCCGTGCACTATTAACGTGCCTTCTCATTTGGGTTGACCTCAATGCCTTCCTGCTCATCTTTTGGATTGACCTTGCTGCCTTTCTCTTCGTCAAGCTTGTGCGGAAAGACATATGGTACTACCGTTCTTACCAAAGCTATTCTATGCGCGTGTACGATGCTTTTACTAGCCGAATTGTGTGCAAGGTGATTTGTGATTTTACGGGTGTCTTCCAGCTGAGACACCCTCAAGAGGTGAGATTGGACGAAGAGCGAAGCGACGAGATGATAACGTTAGCGTTAGGAACGAAAACCACCACGCGCTTGTACCTTCATACAAGATGCACTCCCTCCCCAACCACCGCTATAATTCTCACCCATCATCCCAACCCCTTTCGCGATTCGCTTCGCTCATCGCAGATGGGAGGCGCGGGTTACACCCTGAACGCCGTCATTGGCTTGGTAATCTCATTCCTGTCAACATGGCTTCACGATGCGGAAATCGGAGTAAGCTACTGGTCGGAAATTATGACACTTTTGGGCATCTGGTTACTCTCAACAATGGTGTTTTTGTGCCACATAAACCACCAACACTTATCAACATTTTACTCCACAATGACAACCTTGGTCTGGAATGAACGCCGTGTTCTCAAACTCGTCGGGAAGATTGAAGGAATAAAAGGCGCTGATATTCACGCGATACTATACCTAGTCCAACAGAATCCTCTTCTTCTACAGGGCGTAGAAAACGAAATCCAAGACTTCTTTGCGGAGAACTGGAAGAGGTGGGAAGAAGATAAAGCCGATTTCTTCGTCCCGCAAATTATAAACTCGCTGCCGCCTAACTATACGGCCAAGGTTCCCCAGAGAGATCCATCATCCTTCCAAAAAGCTAGCATGCGAAGCCGCAGAGAATCAATCCGCAAAGCCAATAAATTGATTCTTGAGACACTAAGGGTTGACAAAAGCATGGAAGATTACGGGAGAAACGTTGGGCGAAGGATATCGCAATATCACAACTCGCAAAAAAATAAGGGAGAAAATATGGCTGCTTCGTTTTCAAAGATTCAAGAATCTGAGCAAGAAATCGATTCTACAGTGCAACGGAGGATGACTCAGTAACACAAAGGAACAAAATATCTTTCGTCAATAAAGGCAATCTTCTGCGCTTAAAAATACAAATCCCCTCTACACTCCCACACTCCTCTTGTTCCTCCCCATCTGTCGGATTGTCAAGCTGTTCTGAGTCATATTCGCCCTCCTTGTCTTCTGAGCCTGAAAGAAGGCAACGCTGTCTGGGTCCTTGGCAGCGATCCTTTCGAGCTCCATCTTCTCGAACATCTCGGCATCGTCCATAACTTCCCCACCCTCCGTTTTCGCCGCCCCCCCTCCATCGTCGATGACGGTGCCAATTGCGATCCCGTGCCAAAGGTCGAACTCTGAAAGCAGGCTGTACTTGTTGTCGTCAATATACATTTGGATCTGCCCAATTTTCGCCTTTAAGTCGTTGAGCTCCTTCATTCCTGCCTTGTAGCCCTTCTTGGCATCCCTCTGCTGCTTCATGAGCTCGTACTCTTCCTCGTCGACAACGTCGATGTCATCGTCGTAGCCTCCTGGCTTCATCTGATTAAGTTTCGCGTCCTTCTTCTTCCTAATGAGCCCAGTGAGCCTGTCGATCTCAACCTTGAACTCGTTGCACTCCGCGGTGAGGACCTTTGCCTTGCCCTTGAGCGACTTGACATTCGCCTTCCCCTGCATGATCTCGACGTTAGTGGCCCTCCCCTTAGTTCGCTTGTAGAGCGCAAAGGCCTCTTCCTTATCCTCTGGCACCTCATTGCGTCCACCCTTGCTCTCCGCACGGTAGCTCGTCGATGCATAGGCAGGTATCTTCTCCTGGGCCATATCTGTGCTTGAGAACTTTCCTATAGAGCGGGCAGGGGAACCCTGGACCGACTTGGAAGGACTTCCAACAAGATCAATGGCATCGGGTCGCAGATCTCCTCCAGCCATCCCAAGCCCGAAGCCGTCCCCGTTCACTACGTCGCCGACTGTGTCCTTTGCATCGACTGTATCGAAAGCAGCGTCGGTTTCCTTGGCCTCACCTCCAGCTGTTGTGGCAAAGCCGTCAAGACTGCTTCCCATCCTTCCGGCCGTGACCGCGCGCTGTAGGTTGGCATCCTTTTCAAGGGTGATGCGCTTGAACTGTATTAGGAGCTCGCGCATCTGGCGTACGGAAGAAAGGGAGATGGCGTCCTGCTCCTCATCAGACCCAAACTCAGCGGCCAGGAACTTCTCGATCATGGCTCGCATCTCGAGCTTCATCTCTGGGGTATAATCGTCATACACAACGCCGCTTCTCTCGGCCATTGCGTCGTGCATCAAGAGCTCCTGTTTCAACTCCTTGACCTCCTTGGTGAGCTTTTTGACCATCATGGCGTCGTCAAATGTCTCGAGGGTTGCCGTCTCGTTTTGGACCCTCATCATCCTCGCTGCCAACCTAAGAGTGGAAATGGTCTCCTCCAGGTGGGTCTGCTCACCCCACATGTTGGCAAACATGAGGGTTTGGCAGTTGCCTCCGATCGCGTCCTTGAGAACGTTAGTGAGCTTAGTCTGACGGTAGGGGACGTACCCTGACCCGCCCTTCTTGGAGAGGGCAACAACGCACTGCTCGAGGTAGGTGAGGGACTGGTTGATCATCATGGATTCCTTCTTTGTGGTGGGATCGATCGGGATCCCATCGCTGTCGTCCATGGTCTTTTTGAGGCGCTCGGAACCGGCCAAGTCGACAAGGTTGAGCTTGCTGCTAACGATGCGCTCGGAGACGCCGGAGCGGGCGCGCTGCTGAATGAAGATGGTGAAGATCGAGTGGGAGCGGTTGGACTTCCTGTTGAGCTTGTGCTGGGAGGTCGTCCTTGCCAACTCTCCACTGTAGAGGAGGTTGAGGCAGTCCTGCTCAGAGGCAATCTCGACCTCATTGAGACCCCTGACAAAGGTGCCCTTGCCGTTCTTCTCCTCAGCGATCTGGAAGTCCGTCCTGGTCTCAGAGTTGGTGAGGTCGTCCAGCAAGTCGTAGACCTTCTCATTGTAAATCTCATAGTAGACGCAGCTGACCCTGAAGTCAATCTCTGTCCTCTCCGCAATGGACTGGAAGATGTGTGTGACAGGCCTGGGAGCGATACCCCTGTGTGCGAAGTTCCTGGTGTCTCCAATCATTGTGAATGTCTTTCCAGCCCCAGTCTGCCCGTAGGTCATGATGGTGCCGTTGGTGCCATCCACCACACTCTGGACGACATCGCTTGAGAGCGTGTTATAAACCGTGTCCTGTGATGCGTTGTGGAGCACGTGGTGGAATTTGAACGAGAAAAGGGTATCCATATTGTTCATTCCTGAGGTATCGGCATGGTGGGTAGCGTCCTGAGCTTTCTTATCTGCTGTGTTGATAACGACCGTGGCTTTCGCGGGATCGATCTGGATGGCATTTGCAGCGAAGTTCGCCGTTGGCCTGGTGCGGATACACACCTTGACAGCCTGACGGGGCATTGCAAGGGAAGTTTTGGAGTCTCTGTTAGTTCCCAACCGCAGCGGGGCTGGGGCAACACATTTTAGAGATGAGCTCTGTTGTCGTCAGACGGAGTGAAATTGACGACCAAAAGGGTAAGTCCTGCGTTTCTACCCCGTCGGAGGGACCTGAAAGATGCTTGAACGTCCTGCCTTTACGTAATATCCCAAGTTCCAACCCATCTCACCCGCTGTCCCCGACCCTTGTTCACTTGTCCCTCTCCCAAACTTAGGTCTTACCGCCCTTATATCAAAATGCGGCGGACCTTCCGCTTTCAGGAAGAGGTTCGGAAGCTACAACTTCGCGCAGCTCATCGAGAGCAGCTATGTCAGCATCACCGCTTACCACAAGGATTCTAGGAAGAGGCTCCTTGGTTACCTCGTGTTGAACGACGCCCCGAAGCACTACACACACGGGAGTGGGGAATTTCTAAGGCTCTTTGGCGACGCGTACGGAATTAATACCACCGGTGGAAACACTCTTTGGGTCGACTTCCTCGTTGCTGATGCCGAGTACAATGAGGAGGCCATAGAGACCATGCTTGTCACCGTGTACAACACGCTCCCGGAGGTTGACTACGTCCTCTTGAACCTGCCCAAGAGTGGCGGGGCAGACGGCGCCGCCACTGGGGGGAGCAGCCTGTTCACGGACATGCCCCCTCCCGAGCTTGAGGGGGAGAACGAGGACAGTGAGGCCGCCGAGGATTTCTTCAAGCTCTCCTTCAAGTTCAGTAGTAGAGAGAAGCTCATCCCCACGCTCGCTGTTAGGCTGGCATGCGTAGAGGACCACGACGATCTCGTCCCAATTTTTGACGAGCAGAGCGAGGTTCTGAGCGAGAACTACGGAAATTTCTTCCTTGCCGAAATGATCGCCGCCCAGGATGAAAATAATAAGGCCCTTGTGTCTGTGAACCAACAGGATAGGGCTTGCGGACTTATGGCGCTTTCCAACGACATCGAGCTCAATATGCTTCAGAATTGCTTCCACCTTCAGGCTTTTGATTATTTGGTGAAGCTTCCCGAGGATGAGAGTTACGACGTCCTGGTGGGTGGCGAAGAGGAGAAGGAGGAAGATGGACTCCTGGGGCTTGACCTAGTCGAGGACCCTGCGGCGGTGGAGGAACCTGCCTTGGTTGTTGCGCCCAAGCTCATCATTGCCGGAGCCCCCGCCAGCGGTAAGGGAACGCAGTGCGAAATGCTCATTGAGAAGTACGGAGTCGTCCACTTGAGCACGGGTGAAATGCTCAGGGCTGCGGTTGCGGCCGAGACCGAGGTTGGATTGCAGGCGAAGGAGCTCATGGAAAGCGGCCAGCTCGTTCCCGATGAGGTCATCATCAAGATCGTGACGGAAAGGCTCGCCGAGCCCGACTGTGAGGCAAAGGGTTGGATGCTTGACGGTTTCCCTAGGACTAGGGGACAGGCCGACGCTCTCGCTGCTGCAGGAATCACCGCGGATGCCTTCGTCCTGCTGGATGTCCCCGACGACGATATTGTCGCCAGGGTCACTGGAAGGAGGTTAGACCCTGAGACAGGAAAGATTTACCACGTAAAGTTTAATCCCCCCGAGGATGAGGAGGTTACGGCGAGGCTCACCCAGAGGGCTGACGACACAGAGGAGAAGTGCAGGGTGAGACTTGAGACTTATAACAGGAACATCAGTGACATCAGTGTTTGCTACGACGGCAGTGGTGGCGTGGAGAGGGGGGTAAGCTTCGGCGATGGAGACGAGGAGAAGAAGGACGGCGAGGAGAAGGAGGAGGAGAAGGGTGGGGAGGAGGGGGGGGGCTTGACAATCGAGGTGGACGAGGAGCCACCCAGGGCGATCTTGAAGAAGGTTGATGGGTCGAGGGGTAAGATCGAGGTTTTGGAGGACGTGCTTAGGGCCATTGACGAGATGCTTGAGGTTAGGGTGAAGGAGATTGAGGCAATGAAGGAGAAGGTCAGCGAGAGCACCAAGGGGCCTGAGTCCAGCGTCGTGAGTAGCAAGGCGGACCTCGCCGACACGCTCGCTACGGCAGAACCCAACGCATTCAGTATCACCCTCTTTTGTCTCGACAACTACTTTGAGAGCAGGAGCATGGACTTCTTGCCCCACGCTTTCGGCATGTTTGAGGATAGGGACTATTGTATTTTGACCGTGCCCAGCAGCGCCAGCGAGAGCCCGTTGCTGAAGCACTTTGTTCCCGTCACTGCTAAGAGTGGGAGTACCTTCAGTCATTGCCTCTACGTCCTCCACAAGGACGCGCTCTTCGCGAAGGATTTCATGAAGGTGGAAAGATACGTCGAGACCAAGTTTGGGTCGAGTATCCCAAGGTTGATTAAGAGCATGGGGTCCGGGGGGGCCAAGGTGAAGGAGGAAATCGAAAAGAGCTGGGATGAAGATGACGTCACATTGGAGGAAAATCCGACGATAGCGAGTTTCGCCGTGACTGTCGGAAGCGTTTTGATCGGCGTTGTCGTTGTCCATAGGAAAACAACCAACGTCGACGATGTCAACTGGCTGAGAGGGAACTTCCACACTGAGGACTTCATTGCCTATGATAGGCATAGGTGAGGAGGGGCGATGGGCGAGGAGCGAAGGCAGCGAGCTGCCTTATAGTTTTTTTTACGACAATCTAATCTAACCCCCCTACTCGTCGCTTTGCTCATCGTAGGGCGAGGAACCAGGGCACGATCAGCACTTTTGCCGTCAATCCTGTGTACTACGGCTACGCTAGGTACATAGTGAAAGAGATCATGAGGCTCTTTGAGAAGACGGTGATTTACTATGAGAGCAAGCCCGGGGAGGCCATTCCTGCCATCGTCATCAACCAGTTTGTTCCCGTCAGGCCGAGGGCGAGGGCAGTGCCGTTCAAGGGGCAGGAGCTTTCCCTTTGGAAGAGGCGCGTGAGGAAGATCGAGGAGGAGGAGGAGGAGAGCAAGGAGGAGAGCAAGGAGGGGGCGAATGAAGCCTGGGAGCCAACCCCCGAGACTGGAATGGCCTTGCAGTTCATTACCAAGAGGCTCCTGACGGAGCCCAAAATTGCCTGCAACAGCAAGATTGTCGTCGTGGGGGCGAGCTGCGCTGGAATCTCCTTCATTGAGAGCATGCTCTTCACTCCTTACTTGAACTTCACAAATATCACCCTCGTCTGCCCCTACGGGCTTCCTGAGGGGTCTGACACTGTGGATGGGATCCTCCCCAAGGATGAGGACTTCCCGAGCAGGGGAAGAATGGTCGGTTTGGCTCTTGCAAACAAGATCAGGGTCGCCGGTGCCGAAATGGTAGAGCTCGACAGGGACGCAAAGGCCATCGTTCTGAGCGACGACAGCGTGTTGCCGTATGATGTTCTGGTGCTCGCGAGCGGAAGGGCCGATGCTAGCAAGAAGAAGGTAGCGGGGGCCGGAGACGGTCTTGACGGATGTTTCTTCCTCTCTGATGTTAGGGGAGCGGAGGA
>Ga0115006_10003026_pt1 | contig 11294 bp, 9 predicted proteins | sample ArcOceMetagenome_3_FD_88943 | JGI IMG/M metagenome (GOLD analysis project Ga0115006, IMG submission 88943) | Marine eukaryotic phytoplankton communities from Arctic Ocean - Arctic Ocean- Svalbard ARC20M Metagenome | ecosystem: Environmental > Aquatic > Marine > Oceanic | place: Arctic Ocean...
ACAGCACAAGTATGTGATGAGAAAATTAAATACAAATTGTAGTTAAATCTCAAACATACATAAACAGACACTTGTACTCACGAAATTGGGGAATCATGATCTATCGGAGGAAAGTTCATGATTTTACTTGTCTGTTTTGTTTCTTTTGCAACTTGCACTAATTGTTGAATTGGTTCTGCCTGACGTCCACTCGGAATAGTAATCCTTTCATTGGCGTGCACAGTGCGCATTTCCAAGCCTTCCGTGTCAGTAGCATTTGTCGTTGAGTGAGACTTCAAGACGTATTCCTCTTCCTCGTCCTGCCTCACCGAGAATGGTCTGTTCAATATATTAAGTTCAATGCCATTGGTTCCAACATTGACTTCATTGGATCCCTTCATCCAGTCCAGATTTTCTTCCCTGATCCGTATGTTGTGGTAAAATGGATTGTGTCGTTTTAGCCAATGCAAGGCATTTAGGACTTTGATACGATTTACTCTGAGACTTGTTGGAAAAATTGAGGTTGTATCCTTGTTTCCAATGTTACGAACAAAAGTCAATATGGTATCCTCCTTTCGAGGAAGTTCGTCACACATTTCTGTAATGTCCTGCGGAAACGTAATGGCATGTCCTTTTATACCAAATATACCATTCCTCAAATGAACTGTAGGCACAAAATTGGCACACCGTCTTATCAGCAACTTTTCATACATGGTTAAGCAACTCAATTCTTCCGGTATATTGTATTGAGGTATTTTGTTTCCAGAGCTGTCCAGCACAGGTCTATTGTCATCGCCCATCAAATACCAGACTGGATGCAAGTTGTTTTTTAAAAAGTACTGGGGGTCATTCCTCTTTTTGCATTTAGCACAAATATGGTTGGGGTCTGTAGAGGCCGGCTTAGTCTCGATGCGACATTCCAAGCAAACGGTGCATTTGAAAATATTCAATGTTGTAAGGTACTGCTCAAATGCAAGGATTTGTTCCTTTGTCATGATCTCCCTATTTGTCGGATTGTTCATGATGCGGCAATTCTTGTACCGGTTTGGGTCTGGAATTAATTCCGTGTGTATCCGAAAATTTTTCAACATCCCTTTATTAGACCTCTTGTACCGATTGTACCTGTCATTGATGTTTCTGATTCCCCTGTCAAATTGTGTCTTTGTATTGCACCTTAGCAAGTAATCAATCCCCTGAGTTGTTCGTCTCAATGCCTCATTCACTTTTCCAATGGCAAGCATCTTCCTGTAAACATCATTGATCTGTCTGATTGCTTTGAAATAATCTTGAGATCCAATTGTTGTCCAGTGTATGTCCGGGTAATTTTGCCTGGCATTCAGCTGCTTCTGCTCCTGTCGCAGTGTACGCATCCTTGTCATTTTGCTAGTCTTTGTCAATCCCTGATTATTCCGTACACGCTCACCTCTGTTATAGATATTGCATTCATTGAGTTGTAAAAATAAAACAAATTGTATTTAAATAGTTGAGCAAGTTTGAAGACATACCTATTACCATTCACGTTCTCCTGAATTGATCCTGATTGAAGATGACAATTGTTCAAATAATGCCATTGAGCCAGTGGGTTAGGTACGAGATTTCTTGACATGGTAGAATACATCTTAATCTTGCGAATAGAATGTGTGTTGGGGTGCAGAACTTCCCCATTTTTCAAAATTATGGTTGATGTTGAATTGTCTTCCTCTATGGATACAATGGAACATTTTTTTATACTTTCATCGGCATTGTTTTCCATATATTCAATGACATCACCCGGGCACACCAATTCTTTTTCGTTGTCATCGGGATCTGTGCTGGTACTTGGTGGTGAATCAATATTTTGAAAATCGCTATAACACTCTTCTATGAGACTGTCGTTATCAGAGAGTTCGATATTGTCGGTTTCGTCGATCTCAATGTCATCCTCTTCCGGGAGAAAAAGACTTCCCGAGTCTTCTGACGGCATGGTACTTTCATCTGATATGCACACACTGCAGGTATTGTCATTGTCAACAATGTCATTGTTGTCATGCTCGAACCTTTGCCGCATTTTGGTGCGGGGTATATTGTTTTTGACAGTATTGTATTTTTCAGCAACAGCGAGAATCAAATGGGAACAATCTTGTCGTAGCTCCTTCGTATCATGAGAATTCCATTCAATATCGTTGGTCTTCAATATTGCTGCATTGTGACCGTCAGACCCAAATGAATCCTTGCTGAATGATCCCATCGGCATTAATGAAATTCTAGACATGTATTTGAGTAAAATAAGACCTCCATCTGCTTTACTTGTGGTACATTGTTCTGAAACAAATGCAGTAATGCACGTCAAAAATGAAGCGACCTCTGTTTTTATGCAACAACAAGGAAAGAAGGGAATAAACTCACCTGTAGTCTTGGATAAAGGCAATGATCTTTTGTTGAACGGAAATAGAAGGTGATCACTGTCATCATGTTGCCACCTCCACACCCTATTCAGCCAGGTTCTGAGTTTTTCCGCTACAGCGTGGTGATCATGACGATCGGATGGTGAGTCACTTGGATCAATGTGCAATATACACGGACGGTCTCCCTTGAATCCACGTGCAGTATAAGTGCGTATATTTGCCGCACCTATAACCACAAACAATGATTTATGCCCCCTCGCATCAAATGGAAACATTAGAATATTGCGGTCAAATACATTGCCCTCTCTCTCCTTCATTTTTGAAATCCATTGTGAGGGACGTGATGCATACAAAAAACTCAGGAAATTTGTATCAAACACTTGTACCGTGCCCATTCCAGTAGTCATCCTGAAAAAAATACAGATCATGAGTATTTTGAGTGCAAGACAAAAAAATAACACAAACTGAACAATTACCAATTTGCGCAAAAATCCAAGACATCTGCATCTATATCTGATCCGGGTTGCAATGATTTCAGGGATGTTGTTGTGAGAACAATGGGTGTGTGCTGATAATGTTTGAAAACATCATCATGCCGTATTCCCTTTGAGTGATGTCCGTCAAGCTCTATCATTTCTTTAGAGCATTGCATGAGTGAATTGTCACTGGTGCCAAATGGAAATGTGAACAGATGTTTCTCGTCATCACCCTTTGACGTGAATATTACATTCCGTATATGCTCCCTCTTTGAATTCCATACAGCCTGGATCTGATGCTCCTGTGGTGATAAGGGTTTTGTCGGATCAGTCACATATTTGATTCGCTTGCGTGGGCGTATTGTGATGGGGGCATGTGAGGAAAAAAAAGATGACATGTTTTTTGCATAATTGCTTTGTTCTTCGATGATTTTCCTCTTCTCTTCGGCATTGATTTTTTCCTCTTCTTCTTGGAGTTCAACCAATTTTAAAAATGCTTCTCTCGATTGCATCTCTGGATTAGGATAGATACCCAGTAACTTTTGAAGGACATTGCTCCTTATGGTTATTGGAAAGGTATCACTCTCACTTTTTGGTAGACGGTTACGGATGGTGATCTGACATTGTTTCTCCTTGATTTTGGTGTAGACTGCGGTGTTAAAAAGATCCACTTTCTTTGTACACTCCATGTGTTCCGGTTTCACAACCATGTGTATTCCTTCTCGTGGATCCGAACTTCCTAAAGGACAGATCAATGCACGGTAACCAATGCGTGCTGTATCATACCAATCAATGTACCCAATCCTTCCATCCAAGTGATGTTTACCGGTATCAGTTAGCACAAATTTACTGTACTCCAAATCGCGGTACATTCGTCCGAATACTCCGACAGCTTGTGTGAGTACCTCTCCTTGTTGCAGTGGAAATTTCTTCATTTGGCTGTAAGTCATATAGGAAGGAACTAATCTGTTCCGTATTATTTCCATCTGGATGAACCATGCAATAGCAAGGATTGTGGCCGTTTCGATAGCTATCAGGGGTTTCCAATATATCTGCCTAGAGTTCTTACGCTTCTCTCTTGCAATCATTAGTTGATGATAACGATGTCTTCTCCTCTCGCGTCTGGTTACTCCTGTGTTAAGAGAATTCAGCAAAGTTTTGTAAGAATAAATACAATTTGTTTTTTTTTCATCAGAGGTGGGTTTCATATCTTAATATGATCCTGATGTATAAAGAACAGAGATATATTGGTAAGAATAGTTAGTATATATATATGAGTATGATTTCTTGTTTGAAAAATTATTTTCGTGAAGGTCATTGTTACATAAATCTTCGCTGTGGATACGCACGGGTTGAATATTGACGCCATTTTTTTGCTTCCCATCCGTGCCAGCTCGAGTTACAAGTCCTTCTCATTTTTGGGCGATATTCTTTTCGGAATCCTTCCATGACAACTCCTTTTCTGACGACAGCAGGAATGTTTGACAGGTGAGGTGGGCCCCAGATCATGATCATTTCTCTAGCTACATTGAATGCAACTTTGTATGCTTTCTTTTTGGTCTTTATAATTCCAGTTGGGGCGGAGAACACATGTTTCATTATTTTGTGCAATCTTGCGTCAAGACAGTACGTTCCAGTATCATATGAAACTACATATGTCGGATGATGCAGAAGGCTTTCTTCACGGTAGCACAGCAGCAGCCTTTTAATAATGTTGACATCCAGTTCCATCATGTCGCTACTGAAAACCTCTTCGTTCAAACCAGCTGACGAGTATGCCTTTTTTATAAGACGAACGCTAACACAGAAGGTGATGTCAGCAATTGCCTCCACAACATTTTCGATTTTGCGCAATCGTGCCAGATGTTCTTCTTCCCGTTTTTTCACGCGAAGATAGCAGTACCAGCGTACAGCGTTTGATCTATTAGCATCAAAAATTCGTGTGAAGCAAAGGTATGACTCGAGAACTGGAGTATTTGGTATCATCGTCTTTATGAACGTTTCCACATTTGTTTCGATGTCCACAGATGGTCTTTGCTTGCTGAACAGAACCAATTGCTTTAGGTTTTTGATGTTGATTAGTGGCCCGATGATATCGCCTGTGCCATGCTCTCGAATGATACCGGCCGCCATAATTTCAAACCTGTCACGTTGGGTGGTGTCATAGTCATAAATATTTGTTGTCGGTACCAAATTTCTGCCGCTTGGACTAACATTCTCATCGTTATCGCTGTCGGAGTAATCATCTTCATTTGCATTGTAGCTGTTGGTAAAGAAACGTACGCCATAAGGAACAGAAACAACACGATCGTGTTGGAAAATTTTGTAGTATATTTCGCGATTGGCCAGGTAATGTTGCTTAATGTAGTGTTTCCGTGTTTGTGTAGAATACATTGTCTTTTCCCATCTCCTTGTCAGGCACGGGTATTCCCACTTCTTTGATATTGTTGGGTTTCTCATCCTTGTAAGACAAGTGTAGCATGCGTAGATGGGAAAATTGCCTCTCATTTCATTTGGTCGTGCATTGCGATATTCCCGATCATCTATCAGTGTCCCAATAACATCTTTTTTTTCGACCTTGACATTGAAGCAGAATTCACAGCATTTCCCATTCACAAGCCGTAAGATTCTCAGTGCACTGGGTGGATATATAGACTTCATCTTCATCAAGTTTGCTAACTTGAATACTGTTGCAAATGGACGTCCTCCGTGATACATTGCACATTTCACTACAATATCAACTGTCAATGATCTTCGTATTGATTTGCTCGTCATTGACAAATGATATAATGTCCTCGGATTAGATATGTATTCAATGAGGTGCACTGTAACATCTTCGTTGACTCCAAGCCACCTCAATTTGTTGTCTTGATCATTAACATGCACCCCGATTTCCCCCGAGTCAATGATAATATCGTGTTCTTGCCTTAATCGCACCCTATTCCAAAATTCATTTTTCTCACCTGTGAATTTTGGTCGTGAATAATGAGTGCCCGAGCAAAAAAAACAATTTGTAATTAATTTCCCTCGCATTGCTTGCGTCGGTTGGACAATGTCTTGCTCTCACCTAGTATTTGTGAGAGTCGATTGAGATACCTATCATTACCAAAAATTACAAATTACAAGCTCGTATTTGTCGTTCTCACCTAAGCATTTGCCAAGTATGAAATGAGATACTTATCATTCCAAAGATTGCATGCTGGTCTTTGACACAGTACTTACCTGATATTTTCAAAAAAAAAACAATTTGTTGTTAATTTTCCTGTTCATTGTCCGGTGCAAGATAGATTAGTGATGTAGATTTGCTTCTATTGTAATGGATGTTACCTGGTTTCAATAATGATAGATAACAATGTTGTTAGATCATTAGATGTATGAATTGTCCTCCTCCAACATTGAAACGACACCACCCAAACTTTGAGTAAAAACATGCTACATCCACACAAATGACAATCCAAAGTCTTTTCCTCGCACCCGGAAAACTCAATAACTCTCCATTACAATAGAATTCCAGTCCGGCAGGGCCCTCCTCGGGTAATCCCGGTAACACGCCTTCTTCCCATCCTCGTCAAGATCATCCCAAGAATTAATTCCAAGGTGCTCAGCAAGGAATTCTTTGATGTCGTAGTCAACTAAGTACTTGTCGAGGGACACATCGTATTCAAACGAGATTCCATTTTTCCAGTGATTGCTCAACTCTTCATTCATGACTTCCACGGCTTTCTCGGGATCCCCATCCCCCTTTGACTTGACCAGATACCCGTATAAACCCTTTGTCATGGCGTGTCCATTGGCAGCGCCCACACCCTCAGCATGTGCCAAAGCAACTTCGCCAGCAGAATTGTTCTTCCTTTTCTTAAAGGCCCTCATGAAGTACTTTGTTACATCAGTCCAGATTTGATGGATTTCTGTCTCACTCCCGTTGGGGACAGTGAGAACCAATGTTATGATTTCTGTCGTGTTTTTGCCACCCTCTCCACTACGGCGCCATTTACTTTCTCGACCATGTTCTTCTCGACGTATCTTGATGTCCTTCATGCTTGCAATCAACTGTGTCAGATAATGATCCTTGGTTCCTAGCATTGCTGTTGCCTTTGCGTGAATCGGTTCCAACAGTATCTTCTGGACATCTGCCTTAGCATAGAAAGTAGATCCAGGTTTGGAGCAAGAGCAAAAGGAAATGGCTTCTTTTGTCTCGGCGTTATGCAGTGTTGGACTAATGCTGAACACAGGCATTCTCGTAGCACTCTGACGAACTGAATTCATAATCTTCGTTTTCAAATCTGGACTGTTGCTGTACATGTTGTCCCCCCCGTCACTGTCGTCACTATCACTTAATTCGATGCAACTCAACTTCGTCACTCCCGGGACTTCTTCATCAACGCTACGCTTACCTTTTCCTGTGTTTTTCTCCTTGGTCTTCTTCGTGCCCTTATTTTGTTTCTTACCAACATCGTCATCTCCCTTGCTTTCGGACTTGACACTGCTCTTCTTAGTCTTGGCAGCAGGCTTCCTGTCGTCTTCATCGCTGATATCGTCATCATCGGTAGGTAATACAAAACCTTTCGCAAGGCCACCATTTTTCTTTTTCTTTGGACGGTTAGACTTGACTTTTTTCACCTGCTCTTTTTTTTGTTTATATAGCACCCATGTTTGGTTTGGATGAACCTTGGTAAACTTCTTAAACTTTGCCAATTCACTCATCTTGGTCAGATTAAAGTGATAGCCTTTCTGTCCAACCTTTCCCTTGATATGGATGGAATCAATCAGGCCATTGTTAATCATGCTGACAATGTGTATGTACTTTGGGGATTTCTTTTCCTTCACTAGCTTTCCATAGACTTTACTATCTTTGGGTGCTGTATCTGCATTGTCTTCGCTGTCTTCATCATCATCATCATCACCACCACCATCATCATCTTCATAAACATCGTCATCATCATCAACAACAATACCATCATCATCATCATCATCATCATCATCATCATCATCATCACCACTCTCAAACTCATCATCATCAGACTCGATATCACAATCATCTTGATTCTCGTATTCATCTGATAGATTGCCATCTAAAATGTCGTCGTCAATAATTTCAGACGCGTCCTCTTCTTCATCCTCGGTATCTGCCAAATCAATTGCATCGTCTTCAAGTTCAATATCGCTATTTTCGATATCATCTTCGCTTAAACAGCCCTCTGTATCCTCTTCTATTTCAGAGAAATCTTGGTCAGGATCAACTGTACTGTGCTCATAGTCAGAATTTTTATTTTTACTGTGGGACAAATGCAAACAAAGATGGTCAGAACATTGTTAAACAAGAGAGCGTGTTGTCTTTGTGCAATTTCTTAGAAAGGAAAATACAATTTGTTTTTTTTTCGCACATACCTTGCTACATCATCACCATCGCTAATAATTGATAAAATAAAAATCGAGTAAGAAAAAAAAATACAAATTGTTTTTTTTGGAGAGATGCATATGTCTTACCTTCCTACATCAACTTCCATAGGAATGTCTCTTTTGCTTAGGTCCCTATCTTTATTAATTACCTTTGCAAGTAGCTCCAAAAACTTTTTCTTGCCACTCTGCTTGGCACCCATCCCTTTCATGTCTAAGTTTTCAAGAGTAATGCCCATCCGGATGGCTAACGCTGTGTACACAACTGCCGTCTGGCGTGGAGCATAATGGTCGTAGACCACTGATGCCAGTGAAATCAAATCACGTTTCTTCGGGAGCTTTTTCATGTTTGATAGCATGACCTCCAGAACTTTGCGGTCCGTCCACTTGGCTTCATGTGCCTCTTCGGGAAGCACCATTCGAATACCTATCTTCGAGATCGACTTCCTCAAATTCCTTCCACTACTGGTCGACTTGTCCGTCTTGTCAGACTTGACAGACTTCGGAGACTTGGAGGAAACACGCCCGGTTGCGTACGAAGAAGAACCCGACGCAGCCGTTGTTGCAGTTGTCAATGTGTCTGGTGTTGACGGATATCGATGGCTGTTCCCCTTGCGTTTGAGCGGCGGGGGTGTTGCAGGAACATCGCCCTGACGTTTTTTGGAAGGACTCGAAGCGGGCTTATGGTTGCGGTTCTTGATCGCGAGTTTGCCAGTGGCTCCACTCTTCGGGAGTGCAGGAGACGAACGTTTCTTCGGGGATCCACCCCGACGTTTCGTTGGTGAGCGATCGACAGTAGAGACCCTGGCCGCACGCCGCGCCTTGTTGGTTGCTGTTTTGGTTGTCTTGGACTTGGTCATTGTTGGAGTTTCTTGGTGTTGTTTGATGTGTGTTATCGTTGTCTTTTGTTCTTTTTTGTAATTGTTGGTTGTATTTGTGTATGTTGAGAGTGCTTTGATGACATCTCAGTATTGACCAAGAGATCATCTTATCTTGAAAGGGTGACAAAGTGACGGAACAAATTAATACTGATGTATTGATTCCCACGTCTCCCAAGACAGATTTTATTCAATCTTTACTCGTACAGCCATTGTATTCCTATGTTGATTTCACCAGCATGAAGAGATTTGAAATCATTTAAAATGCGACATTTCACCAAGCTACATCATATCCAGATTTTACTACTATTCCTCCGTAGTTCGGGTGTCAGCATGGACATGACATACGTTGAACTGCATCTATGTAGTAATTCCTCTGTGTGACTTTAATTAAGATATAATTAGCTGACACCAAGCTGAAGTTCAACATTGTTGTACTAGTTCCAACGTTTGGGTCTGACGATCGAATCCATGATGCTGACACCAACATGATTCTATCTTACTTTGTTTGTCGGTTGAACTTTCACATGCCAGCTGCTCCAAGAAATCGGCGAAACCTCAATATCTACCCTGAACTTCATTGTACCAATTCCCCTCGTTAGACTCTACATAGCCAAATCCGCTGCTGTGTTGTATGAGAAGCCAATTCGCCAAAGATCACATTTACTTCCCGCCATTATTGCTTCTTTAGGAACTACCTAGGTACAGTATCTTACAGTAGCCTCCAGCTACAGCACAGACTCCCTCAACGCCTTGCTAGCAATGATTGATGTGCAACATGCAACCAGCATTGAATCCACTCTCAATCCATGCTCAAGAGTTTCACACCTCTTCCTCATTGCTTATTCTCAATCCCTTGCAATACAATTCATCGCCGCAGCAGCATTTAGTCTTGACATCGTTACGTCCACGTGAGAAGATTGGCTACCGTCGTCGTTCACGATATATCGTACCATCATTGATAAAATTGCAGCCATTGTCGGAACGCTCGAGAGATCATTGTCCATCATCGGAGTATCAAATCGATCGCCCGCAATCGTATTGTCCACAGCGATCGTCTGATTGCAACCTTCAATCTATCACTATGCCTCCTAAAGGAAAGAGAAACGCATCAAACAAGAAACAAGCACAAGACGATGGATCCTCTAGCGGATCGAGTAGAACGTCTACTCGTCTAGCTGAATTGCGAGCGGACGATTCATCTGCCGCGGCAAGTCAATCATCAAGTCGCAGGTCAACTCGCAGAGTAGCGAAGCAAGCGGACGATTCATCTGCGACGGCGGCAAATCGCAGGTCATCTCGCAAGGCGAAGCCTAGCACGAAGAGGGCGGAGGCCGATTCATCTCCCACGGGAAATTCCAAGCCATCTTGCACGAGCAAGGCAAAAGTCCCGGCTAAGAAGGCTGCCTCTTCTGCTAAGAAAGCCCCTTCCAATACGCCCCCCGCTTCAAAGGCTGCCTCTCCTGCTGCAGTAGCCCCATCCAATACCACCGCCCCAAAGCCACCTTCCACTCCGGCGAATCCAGTACGATCGGGTCAAACAATTCATCAAAGCAATAATTCCAAAGCATCCACACCAGGACATGCTAAGTCTCCCGCTCAATCATTCACCTATGCCGCTAACAATGGTGGAAGAAAGAACGGAGTTGGTATTCATCCTTCAATGATACCTTATATTTGTGTTGCATATGAAACCGAAGGCAGCCTCGTTTTTGGATCACCCGATTGTAATCACAGTGACTTTGAGAATTATACACACCTTCAGCTAGTATACAACATGCTTGGTAATCCACGAGGCAACCGCAAAGTTTTACATGATGCTACCTTTGGAAATGATATGATCTGGTTTCTAGCCTTTTTGGGAGAGGTCAGTGTTTCAGGAGAAATAAAAAAACGAATTGTATTTTTTTTTCATCATTGTTAATATTCATGTTATCGTCTTTACATCCTGGCAGCACGGTATCAATTCGGGAGGCGACATTGATCCACAGGTATGTTGATTCATTTCACTGGACATTATTTTCTTCTGCACCATTGTCTAAAAAAAAATACAAATTGTTTTTTTTATTTTGTAGGATAGCGACATAGCTCCAATTCAACACCTATGCACTAATTACAAAGGAGCCCCTAAATATATTTCCCATCGTCCAAAACATGTCGCAACTACAGGGACACAGTCT